>Ga0302326_10003907_pt1 | contig 34863 bp, 27 predicted proteins | sample Palsa_T0_3_FD_202264 | JGI IMG/M metagenome (GOLD analysis project Ga0302326, IMG submission 202264) | Peat permafrost microbial communities from Stordalen Mire near Abisko, Sweden - Palsa_T0_3 | ecosystem: Environmental > Terrestrial > Soil > Palsa > Peat permafrost | place: Sweden: Abisko...
ACGAAAAAGAGCCCACCGGGGCCATGGTCGGCGAGGAAAACTGGGTGCGCGCTTTTCTCGCCTCATCGATCACCCGCGCCCCGGGCAGCCTCTTCGTCTATAATAGTGCCGCCACCTACATGTGCTCGGCTATCGTCCAGCAGGTCACCGGGCAGAAAGTGATCGAGTATCTCACGCCGAAGCTATTTAGCCCGCTCGGCATCGAAGGCATGACGTGGGAAACGTGTCCGCGTGGGATCAATACGGGCGGTTGGGGGTTGAGCATTCAAACCGAGGGCCTCGCAAAATTCGGCCAGCTCTATCTGCAAAAAGGAAAGTGGAATGGCCGCGAGATCCTTCCGGCGCGCTGGGTCGAGGAAGCAACTGCCAAACACATCCAGCAACCCGACCCAGCGAAACCTTCGATCTCACACGAGGACAACGACTGGCTCCAGGGCTACGGCTATCAATTTTGGCGCTGCCGGCACGACGCTTTTCGCGGCGACGGCGCCTTCGGGCAGTTTACCATCGTCATGCCCGAGCAGGATGCGGTAGTCGCCATCACCGGCGAGAGCGGCGATCTCCAGGGCGTGCTCAACCTCGTCTGGGACCATTTGTTGCCCTCGATGAAAGCCTCCGCACTGCCCGCCGACGAGAGCGCGCAGAAGCAGTTGCAGGAAAGGCTGGCTGCCCTCGCCTTGCCGCTGCCCAAGGGGGCCTTCGCTTCGCCCGCCACGGCCGCCATTTCCGGAAAGACTTTTCGCCTCGATGGCAATGCCCTCGGCCTGCAAAGCGCGACATTTACCTTCGAGAAAAACACCGTGCTCGCCGTCTTTCAAACCGCGGCAGACGCCTACGCCATCACCAATGGATTCGACGCGTGGGAGCACGGTGAGACCGGCCTGCCAGGCACGCCGCCCCGCATCATCTCCGGCGGCGCGCCCCCCGCCGGCACCAGGTACAAAGTCGCGGCCTGCGGGACCTGGAAGGATCCGCAGAATTATGAGATGGTCTGGCGCTATTACGAAACACCGCATCACGATACCGTGACCTGCCATTTCGACGGCGACAAAGTGACCATTACCTTCCAGGCGAGCACCAACCGGGGCAAGGACAAGCGTCCCATCCTGCAGGGGCAGTTAGTGAGCTAAGTTATGGACTCCCGGCTTTTCTACGCGACTTCGTTTGCCATTCTAACCGCCGGCGGTTTCGCCTGGCCGGCCGGCGGCCGCTCTGAAACACCCGTCGTGGAGGCCGCGCCGAAGCTCGCGCCGGGCGCGTTGTTCTCCCTTGAGTTCCCGGACATGCCGCCCACGTTCGCCAATCTGTCGGATCCGCCAGGGAACAAAACCATGATGACCGTCTTTTTGCCGCGGAACTACGAGACGTCACGAAAGCACCCGCTTCTCATCTTTCTCAACGGCGGAACTGGTGGCCGGGCGGCCAACCCAGCGGTCGCCCGCAAACTGTCTGAGGAGAAGGACTTCGTTTGCGTGGATTTTCCGCTGTTCAAAGCCGCGGACCCTCAGGCGCCTCCCGGCGCCAAACCCGCCCTGAAGCTGACGAACGCCGATTATGCCCTGGCATGGCCGCTTTATCAGCGAATGCTCGCACGATTGGATCACGTGGTGCCAAACATCGACCCGGCCCACCGCATCCTGGGCGGATTCTCGAATGGAGCGCATATGGTCGCGGGATTGATCGATCAATCGAACGGCGAAGTGTGCAAACAGTTTTCCGCGTTCTTCTTCGTCGAAGGTGGAGGCCGCTTGCAAAATGTTGATCTCCTCAAAGGCGTCACCACCCTACTCGTCTACGGCGAGAACAGTCTCCGGAAGTCGCGACTGGACGAAATCCAGCAGGAATATGGGTCAGCCGGCGTGCACTTGAAACCGCAGCCGATGCCAAACACCGGCCACAATTTTCCAGAGACGGCTTATCCCGAAGTGCGAACCTGGCTTTACGAATCGGCACTGCGATAAGCCCGGACTATGGGCCCGGGTAATAGTTCAGCAATACGCCCGCGAGAAGACTCATGCTGACCAAGGCATTGACGTTGAAAAATGCCTCGTTGATGGACGCGGGGTTCTCCGGATTGGCGATTCGATGTTCCCAAATTAGCGCCGCAAGGACCACGAGCCACGCCACCCAATAAAAGCGGCCGAGATTCCCCAGCCATCCGAAGGCAAAAAAGCCCAGCGCGGCCACACCATGGAGAATTCGCGCCAGCCGCAAAGACGCGCGCACGCCAAACCGCGCTGGGAAGCTGAACAGCCCTTTCTGGCGATCGAACTCCGCGTCGAGCGTTGCGTAGATCAGATCGAAACCGAAGACCCAACAGACCACGGCGCCCGCCAGGAAGTAGGGCGTGATCGTCCATAGCTCCCCGCGGACCGCTGCCCAGGCGCCCATCGGCGCCACGCTCAAGGCCAGGCCAAGAAAGAAATGAGAGTAGGCCGTAAAGCGCTTCGTGATCGAGTAAAACGTGATGAGGAGAATCATCAGCGGACTGAGGTAAAAGCAGAGTGGATTGAGTTCCCACGCCGCGATCACCGAGACGATCAAGCAAAGCGCGAAGACCGCCCAGGCGCTCGATTTCCCAAGCAGCGTATGCCGCGAAGCCGTGCGCGGGTTTTCCTTGTCGATGTCCCAGTCAACGAGGCGATTGAAACACATCGCCGCCGTCCGGGCCGCCACCGCGCAGACCAGAATCCAGACCAGCACCCGCCACGGCACCCGGCCGCTTCCCGCCACAAGCATCGCCGCCAGCGCAAACGGCAGGGCAAAGACCGTGTGCGAAAAGCGAATGAATTCGCCGAGGCGGAAAAGGAATGGCTTGGTTGGAGCAGCGTTGGGCATGAGGCGGCTCCGATCACATACAAGCGCCGCGGTCCCTGGCAAGCGAGACCACCCGAAGGGTGGCGCCGGAAAGCCGCCGGCAGCGCTTCACTCGCACGGCGCAGGCATCCGCCGGTTGGTAACGCCCTTCTCGGACTAGGTGAATCACATGAATGAAGTGCGCGAACGCAGGACAGGCTCGCGTCTGCCCGGATCTGCATCATTGTTCCTTCAATTCCTCCTTTTCGGAGAAGATTTCCGCGCACGAGGTTTCGTCCCGCGACTGCGGGACTTCGAAGCACATTGGCTGTTGGGTGTTGCGGTGAAGCCGCCTCAATCCCCCGTCCTAGCCAACCGGAGCAATCTCCCACCCTTCGCGGTATTTCTGCCTCAGCAGCCCGTTTGCTTCCGCGTTATTTGTGATCCGCAATACCGCGGCGTCCCATTCCAGCGTGACGCCAGGAACTCGCGTGGCAACATTGCCGAGCAGCACCGTCTCAGTCAGCGGCCCGGCGTAGTCGAAGCCGTCGGTGGTTTTCGGTCCACCGAGCGCGGCATCGACCCATGCGTGATAGTGGCTCGTGCCGATCTCTTTCGGAATCTCAAAGCTCCCGAATTGGTACTGCGGATAGAGCCGCGGCATTTTGACATGCCCCAGGACGAGTGTGCCCCCTTCGCCGATGAAAATCGAGCCCGAGTCCGGCAACAGTTCACCCGCGGGCATTTGCGCCAGGGTGACATCCGGCTGGCGTCCTCCATCATACCAGGTCAACGGCAGCGTCTTGTGTGCCGTCCAGGCGGTGCCGGGAAAGATGTACTGAATGGTTTCCGCGGAGGGCCAGGTCTGGGTATTGAACCCCACGTTTTGCGCGCGAATCGACTTTGGCCCGGTCAATCCGAGCGCGGTGAAGACGGGATCCAGGATATGGCAGCCGAAGTCGCCCATGGTCCCATTACCGAAATCCTGCCAGTCGCGCCATTTGAAGGGATGATAGATGTCCGGGACGTACTCGCGTTGCGCGGCGACGCCGAGCCACCGATCCCAATTGAGCGATTCCGGCACTGGACCAGTAGGACGCGGCGCCGTGAGCTGCGTGTGGCCGTTGCCGGCATTCCTCTGCCACGAGTGCACGGCCATAATCTTTCCGATGACGCCATGACGGACCAGCTTCACCGCCGTACGGTACTCGGTCGCCGAGTGGATTTGATTGCCCATTTGCGTGGTCACGCCCGACTTCGCCGCCTGGAGACGCATCTGCCGCGCTTCCCATACGCTATGCGACAGCGGCTTCTGACAATAGACATGTTTTCCCCGGCGCATCGCATCGAGCGCGATGGATGCGTGCATATGATCGGGCGTGGATACGGTCACGGCATCGAAGCCGTCACCGAGCTTGCCAAACATCTCGCGGAAATCCTGGAAGTGCGGCACGTTCGGATACTTCGCGTCCGCCTTGGTAAAATGGGTGGTATCCACGTCGCAAAAGCCGACAAATTTCGCCTTCGGATGGGAACCAGTCTCCAGAATGTCCGACAGCCCTTTCCCGGAGCAGCCGACCGCGGCGATTTGCAGGTTCGAGTTGACGTTGACGGCGCGCAGAATTGCGGGGAACCCGAGGATGGCGGCGCCGGAGGTCTTGAGAAATGTTCGACGAGTCGTGTTCATGGGTAGCGGAGTTAGCGGGAAGGGACGATTTCGGGGACCATGATGCGGGACGGATGCCCCTGGTCGTGCCAGATGGTGTTGATGGCGAAATTGGTGCTCTTCATCCAGTCCACGGTTTGCGGTCCACCGGTTTGATTGTTCGGTTCATAAAGCGGATAGCCGGTGCTGGCGATGGTCACGCGGATGCGATGGCCATGATTCAAAATGATGCTCGTCCAACCGATGTGCCACGCAAGTTTTGCCGGCTCACCGGGTGTAAGCAGAACTTCCTTGTCGAAGCCTTCGCGATAGCGCGCCCGCAGCGGGTAATCCATGAGCAACATGCTGCGGCCGTCCGGATACACATCGCTCACCCGCAGAATAAAGTCGGTGTCCTTCGCCGTGGAGCTGACATAGATTTGCGCCCGCACTTCACCGGTCCACTCGACTGGCGCGGCCAGCGGCGACGTCGTCCAGGTGCGCACTTCGCTCTGCCGTTCAAACGGCCGGGCGTCCCTGGCCCCAGGAAAGGAGACGCCCGGAATGCTCATCGGCTGCCGCGGATTGCTCGCATAACTCGTGTGGCTCACCATTTCCGACGGCGGAGTGCGATCCAACCCGCCGTCCGTGCGCAAATAAAGCGGCGTGCCCTCCACCTCCGGCGGAAAATCCCGCGCCTCCCGCCAGACATTCCCCGGCGCGCCTGGTTCCCCCGCCGCACCCATCACGTAATAGCGCACCGGAGGTTCTTTCTCGACGCCATTGTCCTCTCCCTTGAGGTAATGATTGAACCATTTCGTCATGTGCCCGTAGACGTCGAACATGGCGTTCTCGGGAAAGACCAGTTCGCCGATCTTGTTCGACTTGGGGTACCCACCGTGCAACCACGGGCCCAGCACCAAATGCTGCTGTCCTCGCGAATTGGGGCCGCCATGATCCTGCCGGCCGATGAAGCTCGCGATCGAGCCCTGCACCATGAAGTCGTACCAACTGCCGATGGTGAAGCACGGCAGGTTCATTTTGTCGAAGTGCAGGGTGCAGTCTTCGTCGCGCCAGTAGTTATCGTAATCCGGATGCCGGTCCCATTCCTTGAGCAGCCCATCGTTGTCGGCGGGAATGCGCGCCACGTTCCCAATGTTCTGAAAGCGTTCGGGGCGCGTCACGCCACCAATGCGATAGCCCTCCTGGAACAAGCTCAGACCCGTGTCGGTCATGTACTGTGCGACCAGATGCGGCGGCTGGGTGACGGCGAGATAATTCTGCGCGTAGCCCGCCTGCGAACCGCCATAGGTGCCGACTTTTCCCGTGCACCACGGCTGCGCGGCGAGCCATTCGCAAACGTCGTAGCCATCGCGCAGTTCGCCCCATTCGAGCGCGCGATACCCGCGCCACACACCTTCGCTTGCGTGCGTGCCTCGGTAATTCACCAGCGCAATGACCCAGCCGCTTTGCGCCCATTTCGCCGCCGCCTTGCGCGAGGCGGCCCCGGTGATTTCCGCATACCGCTGCTCGAAAATCGCCGGCCATTTCCCCTCGCCCGCCGGAAAATACACATACGCCGAGAGGTGCTGCCCATCGCGCATCGGAATCATGATGTGTTCCTCGCGCACCCCGCCGAAATCGAGCTTGGGCAGGTCCGCCCCGAACGCCCTTGCGGTACAATGGGCGACGACGGCGAGGATCAGGCAGAAGTGGTAGCGATTCATGGAGGAGGCGTGGGTGTGAAATTCGTGAATTCCACCGCCGGCTGGAAAAACAATTCCAGATCATCTGGTAGCGGCTTTGCCGGCTCGGTTCCAGACGCAAGCGCCGAGGCCAAACCGAACACGCAGGCAATACGGGTGAGAGAATGGATACGGAACACGAATCTGGGGCGGCGTGAACGTAGCAGTAAACCCCTGCGGCCTTCGAATTCTTTTATCGTTTTTGCCAAAACCTTTTCCATGTTGGCCGGAACGATATGGAACCGCGCCTGGGATTCGGAGCGATGGTCTGGAATGGAAGCGTCTGGTATGACGCGGCCCACTCGCTCGCCATCGCCGATGTCCATAGGGTAGGCTGCCCCTTCAGCCTCGATTTCACTCGCGCCACGTCAAGACCATCGTTTGCCGGAAAATCTCAAATGCCCTCGGAAAAATTCCACCTGATTCAGCCATGACCACTCGTCTCACCCTCCTCCTCGTCACCAGCCTCATTCCCTCGCTCGCGGCTCTCGCCGCCGAGCGGCCACCGATCATCCCGGTCACGCAGTTTTTCGACAACCCCAAGATCAGCAGTGCCGAAATTTCGCCCGACGGCAAGCGATTCGCCTTCCTTGCCCCGGAGGAGGGCCGGCTGAACGTTTTCGTCGGCGAAGTCGGTGAAGAATTTTCCAAAGCCCGGGCGATCACCCACGACCGGCAGCGCGGCATTTTTACTTTCTCGTGGACTCGCGACGGCGCCTACGTGCTCTACGAGCAGGATCAGGGTGGAAATGAAAACTATCACCTCTTCCGAGTCGATCCGCTGAAGCCCGACGAGGCGGCGAAAGACCTGACACCGCAGGAGGGCGTGCGGGCCGGGATCATCAGTCTGCCGCGGGAGCATCCCGATGAAGCCCTCATCTCGCTGAATATCCGCGACAAGAAATACTTCGATGTCTACCACCTGCAAATCTCGACCGCTGAAATGCGGTTGCTTGACACCAATCCCGGCGACGTCGACTCCTGGTACACCGACACTCACGGTGTGATACGCGCCTGCGCGGCGCAGGTCGCGGGCGGCAAGACGGAGATTCGCGTGCGCGACTCGGGAACCGGACCGTTTCGCACGCTCGCCACCTACACGGACGAGGAAGACGCCTCGATCGAAGGCTTCAGCCCCGACGGGACGTTCCTCTTCTTCACGGATGCGCGCAACTCCAACACGACGCGCCTGGTGAAACTCGACATCGCCTCCGCCAGGGAAACGGTGATTGCCAGCAATCCCAGTTACGACATCGGCAGCGTTTTGATCAGTGGCAGGACGCACCAGTTGCTGGCGGTGGCCTACGACGAAGACCGGGTGGTCTATCAATCGTTTGATCCGCAGTTTGCCAAGGATCTTGCGGTGCTGCAAAAGGTCCACGATGGCGAAGTGCTCCTGCGCAGCAGCGACAAGGACGAACAAAAATGGATCGTCGCCTTCAATTCGCCGACCGACCCCGGTGCGACCTATCTCTACGACCGTGACACCGGGGCGGCAAAGTTCCTCTATCATCCGCGTCCGTGGCTCAAAAGCGACGACCTCGTCGACATGAAACCGATCTCATTCCAAAGCCGGGACGGACTCGCCCTCCACGGCTATCTCAGCCTGCCGAAAGGCGTCGAGCCCAAGGACCTCCCCACGGTTTTGGTCGTGCACGGAGGTCCGTGGGCACGCGACGACTGGGGCTATGATCCCGAAACCCAGTTCCTCGCCAATCGCGGCTTCGCCGTTCTCCAAATCAACTTTCGCGGTTCTGCAGGCTATGGAAAAGACTTCCTGCACGCCGGCGACAAAGAATGGGGCGGAAAAATGCTCGACGATTTGATCGATGGTGTGAACTGGATCGTCGGCCAGGGCATCGCGGACAAGAAGCGCGTCGGCATTTACGGGGGCAGCTACGGCGGCTACGCGACGCTTGCGGCGCTCGCCTTTCGTCCCGATGTCTTTGCTTGCGGCGTGGATTACGTCGGCATCTCCAACTTGCTCACGTTCATGACTACCATCCCACCGTACTGGGAAACATTCCGCGACGTCATGTATCGCCGGGTGGGCGATCCCGAAAAGGACCAGGCACTCCTGCGCGCGCGCTCGCCGCTTTTCTCCGCCGACAAAATCAAGGCGCCGCTTTTTATTGCGCAGGGCTACAACGATCCACGCGTCAACCATGCCGAGGCCGAGCAGATCGTCGCCGCCTTAAAGAAGAACGGCCATCCCGTGGAATACATGGTCAAGATGGACGAGGGTCACGGCTTTGAGAACCCCGAGAATAGCATCGATTTCTACACGAAGATGGAGGCTTTCCTCGCCGATCATTTGATGAAATGAGGCAAAATCTGCGGTCGGCTGGCGCTATCGGCTGGCCGCGCAAGCGTGCGGTGAGTCAAAGCAGTTCGTCCCATGCCGCTTTCTGTCACTCCCAATTCTGTCAATATCACCGCAGCCGTCCCATCCGAGGCTGACGCTCTCACGGAAATTGCGATCGCCGCCAAGGCGCATTGGGGCTATCCCGCGCAGTGGATGGCGCGATGGCGGCCCATCCTGACGGTGACTCCGTCGTTTATCGCCTCCCACGAAACTTACACCGCGCGCACGTCAGAACGCATCATCGGCTTTACCGCCCTTCGCCGGGCGGGCGGCATTCTTCACCTCGAGGACCTTTTTGTCCTTCCCAGTGAGATGGGACGCGGGGTCGGGCGGGCGCTCTTTCGCCATGCACAGCGACGGGCGCGTGAGTTGGGATTTGCGTCTATCGAGGTACAGTCCGACCCGAACGCCGCCGGATTCTATGAGCGCATGGGCGCGGAGCGGATCGGGACAAACCTTACGCTGCTTGATAGCCAGCGGCGCGATCTGCCTCTTTACCGCTGCCATACGGCTGATGTAACCGCTTGAAACGCGGAATCGCGCGTTAGGCGCACGATGCGACCCGTCCCGTTTGATGGACACGCAAGCTCATTTGAGATCCAACGCGAAGCGGAGTGCTTGCTTTATTCGATCCATCACGTCCGTTGGCAAAGCTCCCAAGCGACGCTCCAGCCGTTTCCGCGGCAGTGAGCCAATGCCTTGCACGTTCGCCACGCTTTCCAAACGGAGAAACGCCAATTTCGGCATCTCCACCTCGTAATTGCTGCCGCGAAATTCCGAGGTCAGCGGAACGTATAGCACCAGAACTCGCGGCGGATCTTCATCCTCTCTCGACACGACAACGACCGGCCGGGTTTTGGCCGCTATTCCGAGGTCTGCCAGCCAGACTTCACCGGGTCGTGGGCTCATCCAATATGTCCAGCACTTCCTGTTCGACGCCCCGAGATCGGCCGATGTCCAGGGCATCTTCATCCGCCAACTCGATGATTGCAGCGACGAGGGCACGAACCTTTTGCGAGGTTTCCGGCTTCCATTCGTGAAGCTTGATCTCTAGTTGTTCGGCGATGGCTTCCATGACGCTGGCATCCTATTCCCGGCGCGCTGTGCCGTCAATTTAATGGATCCCGCGCTCCTGCCCCTGCTGATTGCCGCCGCCGCGTTGTCGCTGGCGGCGGTCGTCATTCTGCTGGTGCTGCTCCTCCGCCGGCCAGAGCAAGCGATCGGCGATCGCGTGCGCGGCGAGGTGGAACGCGTGAACGAAGTCGTCCGCGGCGACCTCCAGGCCGGCCGCGCCGAAAACCTCAATGCCGCCCGGCAAACGCGGGAGGAGATCGCCGGAGCGGTGCGCGAACTGACCGAATCGCTCCAGCAGCGCCTCGCCGAACTCCGCACCACACTTGATTCGCGGCTTCAGCAGATGCACGAGGCCGACCGCACGGCGGACGCCCAGAACCGTGCGGAATTGCAAAATGCGTTGAAGGATTTCCGCGAGGTGCTCGCCAGGCGCCTCGATGAATCCACGGACAGCCAGCGCGAGCGGCTGCAAACCTTTGCCCAGCAACTCACCGACCTGACCAAGCGCAACGAAACCGGCCTGGAAGCCCTGCGGACGACGCTGGAAACCCGGCTGACTGACTTGCAGAAGGACAACGAGGCGAAACTCGAGACGATCCGCCAGACGGTCGACGAGAAACTGCACCAGACGCTCGAACAGCGCCTCGGCGAATCCTTCAAGCTGGTCAGCGAGCGTCTCGAACAGGTGCACACCGGCCTTGGCGAAATGAAAACCCTCGCCGTCGGTGTCGGGGACCTGAAGAAGATCCTCAGCAACGTGAAGACCCGCGGCACCTGGGGCGAAGTGCAGCTGGGCAATCTCCTCGAGCAGACCCTCACCCCGGAGCAGTTCGTGCGAAACTTCGCCCCAAATGAGGAGAGCCCGGAACGCGTGGAATTTGCCATCAAGCTGCCCGGCCGCGACGACGATGGCACTCCCGTCTGGCTCCCGCTCGACTCGAAATTTCCCAACGAAGAATACCAGCGCCTGCTGGAAGCGCAGGAACGCGGGGACGCGGGCGCGGTCGAAGTCGCGAGCCTGGCGCTCGAACAGGGCATTCGCGCGGAAGCGCGGAAGATTTCCGAGAAATACCTCTGCCCGCCGAAGACGACGGATTTTGCCATCCTTTTTCTGCCTACCGAGGGCCTTTTCGCGGAAGTTTTGCGCCGTCCGGGATTGAGCGAGACCCTGCAACGCAATCACCGCGTCGTGGTCAGCGGCCCGACCACGCTCACGGCGCTTCTCACCAGTCTGCAAATGGGTTTCCGCACTCTGGCCATCGAGCAGCGTTCGAGTGAAGTGTGGAAAGTGCTGGGCGCTGTGAAGACGGAATTTGGCAAATTTGGCGAGGCTCTCGACAAGGTGCAGAGGAAACTGACTGAGGCCTCGGACAGCATCGAAAAAGCGCAGCGCCGTTCCCGTGCCGTCGCCCGCAAATTGCGCCCCGCCGAAGACCTGCCATCCGTCGAAGCCGCCGAACTGCTCGGACTCGAGAATGGCGCGACGCCGGAAGTGGAAGAACCGGAAACCGCTGGCGAAGAGCCGTGACGCAGGAGGCCGAGGCCGTCCAAGGGACGACTGGCCCCAGTCGTCCTCCCGCATCCCCCGCAGAGCGTCCACTTTGGCCTACTCCGAAAATATTGGCCTCGTTACCAAGCTCCAGCTTGGTGACGCCATTGTCTTCGAAGCTCCAGCTTCGTCCCAGTTAAACGATGTAAAGAACACGCTCCGCTGCCCCGACGCTGGAGCGTCGTCGAAAATGTGGGCGTCCAAGCTGGAGCTTGGACACCAGAGCATCGCGCGCCCCAAAGCCACAAGCCGTCGTTTCGCGAACGCGTCATGCTCACGAATCACCGTTTGGCTCCCGGCTCCTGGCTCCCGGCACTTAAGACCCCCCGGTTCGCCAAGGAACGAGCCGACGACGACGACGCGCCGCGGAAGTTTCCCAAATTGGCCTCGTTACCAAGCTCCAGCTTGGCGACGCCATTGTCTTCGAAGCTCCAGCTTCGTCCCAGTTAAACGATGTAAAGAACACGCTCCGCCACCCCGACGCTGGAGCGTCGTCGAAAATGTGGGTGTCCAAGCTGGAGCTTGGACACCAGAGCATCGCGCGCCCCAAAGCCACAATCCGTTGTTTCGCGAACGCGTCGTGCTCACGAATCACCGTTTGGCTCCCGGCTCCTGGCTCCCGGCACTTGAGACCCCCCGGTTCGCCAAGGAACGAGCCGACGACGACGACGCGCCGCCGAAGTTTCCCAAATTGGATGTTGGATGTTGGGTGTTGGATGTTGGATGTTGCGGTCAAGCCGCCTCCGGATGTTGCGCCGAAGCCGCCCCTAATGCGCCTCCTCCCCACCCTCTTCACTCTCCTCCTCGCCCTCTGCGCGTGGCCCTGTCACGCCGCCGACGAATTCCTTCCCGGCATCAAACGCATCGTCTTTCTCGGCGACAGCATCACCCACGGCGGCGGTTACGTAGAGGACTTTGAACTCTACCTCCTCACGCGTTACCCAGCGCGGAGATTCGAGATCATCGACCTCGGCCTCTCCAGTGAAACCGTCTCCGGCTTGTCCGAAGAAGGCCATGCCGGGGGGAAATTCCCGCGCCCCGATTTACACGAACGCCTCGACCGCGCCCTGCCGAAGACTAAACCCGACCTGGTCTTCGCCTGCTACGGCATGAACGACGGCATTTACCTGCCGCTTGACGAAGAGCGCTTCGCCAAATTTCGCGACGGCATCCACTGGCTCCACGATAAGGTCACCGCCGCCGGCGCGCAGATCATCCATCTTACACCACCCACGTTCCATTCTCTCGCGGCGCGTCCCACGCCAGGCCCCGATGGAAAGCCACCTGCGTCGATGCTCGGCGGCTACAATCAAGTGCTCGACCAGTATGCCGCTTGGCTCCTCGACCAGCGCGCCCAAGGCTGGCGCGTCATCGACATTCACGGACCGATGAACGCCTTTATCGAAGGGCAGCGAAAGTCCAATCCCGATTTCGTTTTCGCCAAGGACGGCGTGCATCCCAACGCCGAAGGCCACGCTCTCATCGCCGATCAAATCATCTCCGCGCTCGCACCCAATGATGCAGCCTGGTGGCAGAAACTGCGCGCCGAGCTTGCGGCCAATCCCAAAGGCGCGGAACTCCGGAAACTGATCCACGAAGACGTACACGTGCTTGGCGACGCCTGGCTGACCGATGTCGGCCACAAGCGTCCTGGCGTGAATCCCGGATTGCCACTCCCGGAGGCGGAAGCCCGCGCCGCCGAAGTCGAAACCAAAATCCACGCCTTGGTCGCGGAACTCCATCCCGGGTAGGGTAGGCGTCCCGGCTGCCGGTTCAGGCGTCTCGCCTGAACCATCTTTCCTCGCTCCCAAACTCCATTTGGGAGCGCCATTGCGGGCGCAACTCCATTGCGCAGCGGGGGGTGTTCCTCAGCGCGGAGCCCATTGGATGTTGGGTGTTGGATGTTGCGGCGAAGATGTCCCCTGGATGTTGCGGCGAAGCCACCTCGCTTTCCCACTTGCCCCACCGCTCGGCGCCAGACACGCTCGGCGCTCCCTCTCGCATGAAAGCCTTCCGCCTCAACCGCCTCTTCAACCCCAAGTCCAACCGTTGTTTCGACGTCGCGATCGACCACGGCTTTTTCAATGAACGCGTTTTTCTTCAAGGCATCGAAAACCTCGACCAGGCCGTGCGCACCGTCGTCGCCGCCGCGCCCGACGCCATCCAGCTCACCGTCGGCCAGGCCGAACTCTTGCAGCGCCTCCCCGGCAAGCAAAAGCCCGCGCTCGTCCTCCGCACGGATGTCGCGAATGTCTACAGCCCCGAACTCCCGCGCACCCTCTTCAGCCGCATGATCGGCAACGCGGCCGAACAAGCCGTGCGCCTCGATGCCACCTGCGTGGTGGTGAACCTCTTCCGCATTCCCGGGCAGCCCGAAGTGACCGACCAGTGCATCGAGAATATTCTCAAGATCAAGCCGGACTGCGAGCGCTGGTGCATGCCGCTGATGATCGAGCCGCTCGTCTTTCGCCCAAATGAACAAGCCGGTGGCTACATGGTCGATGGGGATCTCGACAAAATCCTGCCACTCGTCCGCCAGGCCGTCGAACTCGGCGCCGATATCATCAAGGCCGACCCCACCGACGACGTCGCCGTCTATCACAAGGTTGTCGAGATTTCCGGCCGCATCCCCGTCCTCGTCCGCGGCGGTGGCAAGGCGCCCGATGCCGAAATTCTCGACCGCACGGAAAAGCTCATCCAGCAAGGCGCCGCCGGCATCGTCTACGGCCGCAATATCATCCAGCATCGTGATCCCGCCGGCATGACCCGCGCGCTCATGGCGATCGTGCATGACGGCACCACCGCAGTGGAAGCCGCGAAATTCATCGGAACCGCCAAATGAAGACGCTGCGGCTGGGCATCATCGGCGGTGGCCTGATGGGCCGGGAAATGGCCAGCGCCATCGGGCGCTGGTGCGCGCTGACCGACGCTCCCGTGCGCCTGGAACTGACCGCCATCTGCGACCTCAGCGAGCCGGTGCGCGAGTGGTTTCGCCGCATTCCGTCGGTCCAGCTTTTCACCGCCGATGCCGGCGAACTCTGCGCGAGCGGGAACGTGGATGTCGTCTACGTCGCCGTGCCGCATCACCTGCACGAGCGCCTCTATCTCTCGGTCTTGCAAAGCGGCAAAGACCTGTTCGCCGAAAAGCCCTTTGGCATCGATCTCGCCGCCGCCCGCAACATTCGCGACACGGCGCGCGGCTTGGGACGGTTTGTCCGCTGCTCCTCGGAGCTTCCGTTTTTTCCCGCCGCGCAAAAGGCTGTGCGCTATCTGCGCAGCGGACCGCTTGGCCATGTGCTCGAAATCCGCAGCGGTTTTCATCACGCCAGCGACCTCGACCCGACCAAACCAATCAATTGGAAACGGCAGAACCAGTTCTGCGGCGAGATCGGCGTGATGGGCGACCTCGGCATGCACATCGTCCATGTGCCGCTGCGCCTCGGCTGGAAGCCCCGCCGCGTCTATGCACAGTTGCAGAAGATCTATACCGAACGTCCCGACGGCAAGGGCGGCATGGCCGCCTGCGACACGTGGGACAATGCCCTGATTCATTGCGACGTCGAAATCGCCGGTCGTGACGTGCCGATGCGGCTGGAAACCAAGCGCCTTGCGCCCGGTGAAATGAACACGTGGTATCTCGAAGTCTTCGGCACCGACGGCGGCGTGCGCTTTTCCACCAAAGAACCGAAAACCCTCTGGCACTTCCGCCGAGGCAAGGAACAGTTCTGGGAGCGCTACGATGTGGGGATGGCTGAGAGTGCTTTCCCAGTCGTAACCGGCGGCATATTCGAGGCCGGTTTCCCGGATTGTTTCCAACAAATGCTCGCCGCTTTTGCGGCCGAGCACGCCGGCCAGCTCGGCGAGCGTTTCGGTTGTGCCACGCCTGACGAAGCGGTCGCCAGCCATGAAATCTTTGCCGCGGCATTGCGTTCGCACGCCGAAAAGCGCGCGATCGAGTTGTGACGCACGACGGGGTCAACCCGAAACCCGAAACGATCCTCGCATTGCCTCGGTAAACCAGAAACCAGAAACCAGAAACCCACCTCCCGCCCCATGGCCGTTATCACCACTTCCAAAGCCCAAACGGAATACGACGTGATCATCGTCGGCTCCGGCGCCGGCGGTGGGCAGACTGCCTACACCCTCACGCTGGCCGGGTTGAAGTGTGTGATGCTCGAAGCGGGCCGGGCGTACGATCCTGCCACCCAGACCGCGATGTTTCATCGCCCGGACCAGGCGCCATTACTCAATACGCCGACACCGGACAAGCAGATGGGTTTCACCGACGCCACGGTGGATGGTGGCTGGAATATACCCGCCGAGCCCTATACCCAGGCGAGCGACAAGCCGGAGGAACAGTTTCAATGGTGGCGCCCGCGCATGCTCGGAGGCCGCACGAACCACTGGGGACGGATGTCGTTGCGCAACGGGCCGTACGATTTCAAGCCGCGCTCTCGCGATGGACTCGGCTTCGACTGGCCGATCGCTTACGACGACATTGAGCCGTACTATACCAGGGTGGAGATGCTCATCGGCGTCTTTGGCACGAACGAAGGCCGGGAGAATACGCCCAATTCGCCGCCCGGCGTGCTGCTCCCGCCGCCCAAGGCCCGGGCGGCCGAACTTTACCTGCAAAAGCATGTCAAGACGCTCGGCATCCCGGTGATCCCGATCCATCGCGCCGTGCTCACCCGTCCGCTCGACGCCGAGACGATTCCGGCGAAGTTGCATCCGGGCAACGCCTGGGCCCAACGCATTGTCGCCGACTCCATGCGCGTCCGGGGCGCCTGTTTTTGGGCCACCGACTGCCACCGCGGCTGCAGCCTGCGCGCGAACTACCAGAGCACCACGGTGCACCTGCCGCCGGCACTGGCGACCGGCAATCTCGACATCATCCCCAACGCTCATGCGCGCGAGGTCACGCTGGGCCAGGACGGCAAGGCCAATGGCGTCCTCTACATCGACAAATCCACCGGCCAGGAAGCGCGCGTCCGGGCCAAAGCGGTCGTCCTCGCAGCCAGCAGCGGCGAAACCGTGCGCCTGCTGCTCAACTCGAAGAGCGCCGCGTTTCCGCAAGGACTCGGCAACGGCCACGGACTCGTTGGCAAATACATCATGGATTCCGTCGGCGGCAGTGTGGGCGGACAAATCCCCGCGCTGGAAAACCTGCCGCCGCACAATGAAGACGGCGCGGGCGGCCCGCACTTGTACATTCCCTGGTGGCTCTACCAGGAACAGCTTGCCGGAAAGCTCGATTTTCCACGCGGTTACCATATCGAGTTTAGCAGTTCCCGGTCGATGCCCGGCGGCCGCAGTCCGCTCGGCGACGATCTCGCCCGCGGCGCCTACGGCACGAAATTCAAGGAAGAGGCGCGGCGTCATTACGGCTCGCAGGTCGGCTATACCGTGCGCGGGGAGATGATCGCCAACGAGAATTCCTTCGCGGAATTGGACCCCGCGGTGAAAGACAAATGGGGCATCCCCGTGCTGCGCTGGCACTGGCGGTGGAGCGACCATGAACTGAACATGGTCGCGCACGGCATCAAGACCTTCACCGCGATGATCGAAGCGATGGGCGGCAAGGCCCATGTCCGCGCGGGTTCGACGGCGAAGAACATCATTGAGCCTGGAGGCAAGGTCATCCACGAGGTTGGTGGAGCGCTCATGGGCAGCGACCCGGCCAAATCCGTGTGCAACGAATGGAACCAGCTCTGGGACGTAAAGAATATCTTTCTCTGCGACGGGTCACCCTTCCCGTCCAATGCCGACAAGAACCCGACACTCACGATCATGGCCCTGGCCTGGCGCGCGGCTGATAAGATCGTCGAGCAAGCCCGGAAAGGGAATCTGTGAAATCCGAGAAACCATCCACACCGGACTCAACTGAGCGCACCTCCGAAGACACGCGGCTTCCGCGGCGGACCGTTTTGAGATGGTTTGCCGCGGCGGCCGCGGCGACGCAGATCCCCGCCTTCGGAGGATCTGGCTTGGGCGCGGCCGCGCCCGCGGCGAAAGGCTATGGCACCGACCCGGACCTCTCGAAATTCTACCAGCCCGGAGACTTCTGGCCGCTGACCCTCACCAAAGCGCAGCGGGAAACCGTCACCGCCCTGGCCGATCTCATCCTGCCTGCCGATCACCTTGGCCCGGCGGCCAGCGAGGTGCACGTGCCCGAGATGATCGACGAATGGGTGAGCGCACCCTATGCGGCGCAGCAAAAGGACCGCGATGCGCTGCTGCCCGGCCTGGAATGGCTGGAAGACGAATCCCGCAAACGCTTCTCGAAAGCCTTCCCGTCGCTCAGCGAAGCAGAAAAGCGCGCCATCGCCGACGACATCTGCTGGCCCGCCGATGCGAAGCCGGAATTCAAGAAAGCCGCCGCTTTCTTCCTTAAGTTCCGCTCCCTCGCCGCCAGTGCCTATTACGGGACCGAGGCTGGCTGGAAAGCCCTCGGTTACATCGGCAACGTCCCGCTCGCGCGCTTTGACGGCCCGCCGCCCGAGGTCCTGGAAAAACTCGGTGTCGAACAAACGGTGGCCGGCGGCTGAGGCCGTCGAACATTCGACACCCAACTGTCTGGTTGCCGTTCCGCGGCAGTTGGCAAAGAGTGGAGGGGTGCCGACGTGAGAAGGCACGGCGCGACAATTTGACAGTCAGGGAGCGGACGCTTCCCGGCGGCTCCAACAACCAACCCATCGAAGCCAACGAACATGACAAACAAGAATGTAGCAGAGGTGCTCGTGGATACGCTGGTGGCGGCGGGTGTGAACAGAATTTACGGGGTCGCCGGAGACTCCCTCAACGGCATCACCGATTCCATCCGCCCGCGAGACAATATCCGATGGGTACCCGTGCGGCACGAGGAGACCGCGGCGTTTGCCGCCGGGGCGGACGCGCATTTGACCGGGAAGCTGGCCGTGTGCGCGGGAAGCTGCGGGCCGGGCAACCTGCATTTGATCAATGGCCTCTACGATTGCCATCGCAGCCGCGTGCCGGTCGTCGCCATTGCCGCTCAGATTCCGAGCTCCGAAATTGGCAGTGGCTATTTTCAGGAAACCCACCCGGAGCATCTCTTCGCGCAATGCAGCGACTACTGCGAACTGATTTCCCAGCCGGAGCAGATGCCCCGCGTCCTCGAGATTGCCATGCAAACGGCGATCTCACGCCGCGGCGTCTCGGTGGTGGTTTTACCGGGCGACGTGGCTCTGCGGGCGGCTCCCGTGCAAAAGCCGCGCCTGAATTTTCCAGAGCCGAAACCCACCGTCTGCCTCTCCGATGATGAACTCACCACGCTCGCGCGGGTGCTCAACGACGCAAAACGGCTCACCATCCTCGGCGGCGCAGGCTGCGCCGGCGCCCACGCGGAATTGATCGAACTCGCGGACCGGCGGAAGGCGCCCATCGTCCATGCGCTCCGCGGAAAAGAGTTCATCGAATACGACAACCCGTTCGACGTGGGCATGACCGGCCTGCTCGGATTCTCCTCCGGCTACCGCGCAATGATGGATTGCGAGGTGCTGCTCATGCTGGGCACGGATTTCCCCTACCAGCAGTTTTTTCCCAAGGATGCGACGATCATCCAGATCGACCTCCGCGGAGAACAGCTCGGGCGCCGCACGAAGCTCGATTTCGGATTTGTCGGAGATACGCGGGCCACCCTGCGCGCGCTCCTGCCCCGATTGAACGAAAACGACGACGAGCGGCATCTGAATGCATCGCTCGAACACTATCGTAAAACCCGCAAGGGTCTCGACGACCTGGCCACCGGAGAACCCGGCCGCAAGCCAATCCACCCGCAATATGTCGCGCGGACGATCGACGAGTTGGCGGCCGACGACGCCGTTTTTACCTGCGACGTCGGCACGCCGACGATCTGGGCGGCGCGCTATCTAACGATGAATGGCCAACGGCGGCTGCTCGGTTCGTTCAACCACGGTTCGATGGCGAATGCCCTCCCGCAGGCGATCGGCGCGCAAGTCAGCCATCCGGGCCGGCAGGTCGTCACCCTCTCCGGCGACGGCGGGCTGGCCATGCTCATGGGCGATTTGCTCTCGCTCCAGCAACTGAACGCCCCGGTCAAGGTCATCGTCTTCCGCAACGATGCGCTCGCCTTTGTGGAACTGGAAATGAAGGCCGCGGGCATTCTCGATTTCGCCACGGACCTCCACAACCCGAATTTCGCCAGGATGGCCGAGGCCGCCGGCCTCCTGGGATTGACGGCAGAAACGCCGGAGCAGGTGAAGCCGATGATCGCGCAGGCCTTCCAGCACAACGGCCCCGCCCTGGTTGAGGTCCACGTCTCGCGTCAGGAACTGTCGATGCCGCCGACGATCAGCCTCGATCAAGTGCGGGGCTTTGGCGTCTTCATGCTCAAAGTCGTGCTTAGCGGGCGCGGCCATGAACTCGTCGATTTGACCACCACCAATCTCCTTCGCTAGTCCGCTTCACCGCTAATTCCAGAAATAGAAACGGTCCCATGAAACCATCCGAACAGGACACGCCACGCCCAAGTGGCGAAACCGTCAAGACCAGGCTGGCGGGCTATAATCTCCTCAATAATTCCCGGCTGAACAAAGGAACGGCCTTTACAGAAAGCGAAAGGGACGCATTCGGTCTCCATGGGTTGCTGCCGCCTCATATTGGCACGCTGGAGGACCAGCGGCAACGACGTCATCTGGGATTGGCGGGCCTGCCAACACCGTTGGAGAAGTATCGCTTTATGCGCGACCTCCAGGATGCGAATGAAACGCTGTTTTACTCGCTCATCACCCATCATATCGAGGAGACCTTGCCTATCGTTTACACCCCGACCGTGGGAGAAGGCTGTCAGATGTTCAGCGAGATTTGGAGCAAACCGCGCGGTTTATTTGTAAGTTATCCCAATAGAGACCGCATGGATCAGATTCTGTCTCACCCGCGGTATGACGGAATCAAATGCATTGTCGTCAGCGATGGTGAACGGATTCTCGGCCTCGGTGATCAAGGCGCCGGAGGCATGGGCATCCCGATTGGCAAGATGGCGCTTTACACCGCCCTGGCGGGTATTGCACCCGAATGCTGTCTGCCCATTCTGCTCGATGTGGGAACGGATAACGAAGAAAGGCTGAATGATCCGCTCTATATCGGTTGGCGGAACCGGCGCGTGCGTGGTCCGGAATACGATCAATTTGTGGATACCTTCGTCTCGGCGGTGAAGCGGCGCTGGCCGCACGTTCTGCTGCAGTGGGAAGACTTCGCCGGCGTCAACGCGGCGCGCTTTCTGGAGCGCTATCGCAATCAGCTCTGCACCTTTAACGACGACATCCAGGGCACTGCCGCCGTGGCGACGGCCACGTTGGTCTCCGCCATTACCGTAACCGGAATCCCCCTGCCGGAACGGAGAGTTGCCTTTCTCGGTTTCGGCGGAGCCGGCCTTGGGATCGCCCGGTTGATTCACTCCTTGATGACCGACGCGGGATTAAGCGAGCAGGAAGCCTATGCGCGTTTCTATCCCGTGGACCGTTACGGTCTTCTCGTCGATGGTGGAAAGGGCCTTCGCCCGGAGCAGGAACCTTTTGCTCGCAAGCAGTCCGAAGTTGCCGGATGGCAGGTCTCCAATCCCCAGGAAATCGGGTTACTCGATGTCATCCGCCATGCGAAGCCCACGGTGCTGATTGGCGTTTCCGGGCAACCGGGGGCCTTTACCGAAGAAGCCATCCGGACGATGTCCAAAAATACCGAGCGGCCCATCATCTTCCCGCTCTCCAACCCGACCTCGCGCTGCGAAGCGAAGCCCCAGGATATCCTCGATTGGACGGAAGGTCGTGCGTTGATTGGCACGGGAAGTCCGTTTGGACCGGCCAGGCTAAATGGGCACGACGTTCAGATTACCCAGACCAATAACTCCTACATCTTTCCGGGCCTGGCGCTGGGCATCATCTCCTCCCATGCCTGACATGTTTCCGATGCGATGGTCAAGGCTTCCGCCCGCGCTCTTGCGGAACTTTGTCCCAGCCGGCAGGACAAGCACGCGAACCTCCTGCCCCCACTGTCGGGCATTCGTTCCGTCAGCCTGGAGGTAGCCAGAGCCGTAGGGAAGCAGGCCATCCAGGACGGACTTGCCGGGGTCGATGAAACGACATTCAACAAGGAACTCGCCGCAAATATTTGGGAACCCTTGTACCACCCTTACGAACCTGCCTGATCGTGCCTGACACGAATGGCGCTCAGCGAGGATCCGAGCCTAGGCGGTTTTCGGCGAGGGCGCCGAAAACAGCACGCGGGGCGCGCGCTCTCCCCAGAATTCTTCTGCCAATCGTCTAGCTACGGCGAAGCCAGCATGTCTTCGATCTCCGCCAGGCTCAGTCCTTCCATCAACGGCTGCTCGCTCTCGATCGTGGCATCGACCAGCGCGCGCTTCTTTTGCTGCAAGGCGAGGATCTTTTCCTCGACGGTATCGCGGGCGATGAGCTTGTAGGCGGTGACGACCTTCTGCTGGCCGATGCGGTGAGCGCGGTCGGTCGCCTGGGCTTCGACCGCGGGATTCCACCAAGGGTCGAAATGGATAACCGTATCCGCGGCGGTGAGGTTCAGGCCGACACCGCCGGCTTTGAGACTGATGAGAAAAACCGGCGCCTCACCCTCTTGAAAACGATCGACCTCGGCACCGCGGTCCCTGGTCGCGCCGTCGAGATAACAGAACGCGATTTCATCGGCCGTCAGGGCCTCGCGCAGGAGCGTGAGCATGGAGACGAACTGACTGAAAATCAGCACGCGATGCCCGCCGTCGATGGCCTCGGCGAGGAGTTCCCGCAGGAGTTCGATCTTTGCCGAGGCCTGTTCGGTGTCGATTTCCTCGATGCCCAGGAGGCGCAGGTCGCAGCAGGCCTGACGCAGGCGAAGCAAGGCGGTGAGCATGGTGATGCGCGCCTTGTTTTGGTTCTTGTCGGCGGCAAGTTCGGAAAGGGTGCGGCGGGTCGATGTGACCAGTTCCGTGTAAACTTCCTTTTGCCGCGGCGTAAGTTCGCAATACGAAATTTGCTCGATCTTCTCCGGCAATTCGGTGGCCACGGCGCGCTTGGTGCGCCGGAGGACAAATGGCCGGATGCGCTGGAGCAGGCGCTTCGCGGTCGTCCCGAGCGGATCGTTCTGGATGTCGCGCTCGTAGCGCTCGCGGAAATCCCGCGCCGATCCCAGATAGCCCGGCATGAGGAAATTCATGAGCGACCACAAATCCTTGAGCGAATTCTCGATCGGCGTCCCCGTGAGCAGTATGCGATGGCGCGCCCGCAGGCTGCACGCGGCCTGCGCATTCTGGCTGCCCGGATTCTTGATATGCTGCGCCTCATCGAGCACAGCGGCATCGAACTCCCAGCCGCGATAGCGCTCGGCGTCGCGGCGCAGCAGCGGATAGCTCGTGATGACCAGTTCCGCGCGCTCCAACTCCGGCCCAAAGAGTCTTCCGCGCCCCTCGCCGGTGATGACCAGCACGCGCCGCTCCGGCGTGAATCGCGCCGCTTCACGCACCCAATTGAAGACGAGCGACGAGGGGCAAACGACCAGGGCGCGCCCGCCCAACGCCCGGAGGAACGCCAGGGCCTGCACCGTCTTGCCGAGTCCCATCTCGTCGGCGACGATGCCGGCGAGGCTGTGATCGGCGAGGAATTTCAACCAATACACACCGGTTTTCTGGTACGGCCGCAGGACCTCTTCGAGGTCGCCCGAGGCGAACGTGGGCAAGCGGCTGGTGTCGCGCAGGATCTCGGTCCAGGAATGCCAGCGCGGATCGGCCCGGAGCGTGGCGTGGCGCTCCCGCGCGAGGGTATCGAGGTAGCCGGCGTGGGCGCGGGCCACGCGGTAGGTCCCGGGCTGAAGCTGTTGCGGGTTGCAATCGGTGAGCGCGGCCTGGAGTTCATCGAGCAAAGTCGGATCGAACACGGCCACCTTGCGGTTCTTGAGCCGGGTCGAGCTTTGCCCGGATTGCCGCAGGCGCTGGATCTCCGCGGCGGAAAAGCTTTCACCGCTGGACGTGCCGAGTTCGAGCGACAGATCGAACCAATTCTCCCCCGAGCCGCGGATCTGCAGCTTCGGCTCGATGCGCTCGATGTCGCGGGTGACATAATCGAAGCGCGCCCCGATCGTCACCGTCCATTCCCGCTGCAGGCGCGGCAGTTCACCTGCAAAAAACGCCAGGATGCGAGGCTCACCTTTTAAGATGAGGTCGCCTTTCCCATCGGGGCCGGTAAAGCCGGTCTGGCGCAGGCGTTCCATGGCCGCGTCTTCGGCGGGATGGGCGAGGCGGGCACCTCCGGAGAGCGTCGTCCGACGCATGCTGTATTCCGCGTCGAGGCGGGCGGTCAGGTAGTTGAGCGAGCCTTCGAGTTGAAGATGGAATTTTGGGCACTCGCCTGGAGCGATAGCGGGCGATGCGGCAGCGGAGCCGCTGGCTTGCTTTTCGATCAGCGGCTGCGAAGCCGCCGCCACATTCGGGGCCGCGGCCGCATGCGGCTTGATGATCTCCAGGCCCACGGCCAGCGCGTGCGCACAGATGACCCCGCGCTGCCGCGCTTCCCGGCAGGTGCAGAGATTTTCCACATTTGACGCGGAGAGAATCTTCAGCCCGGTGCGAAACTCCTGTTCCCCCTCCCGCACCCGCCCTTCGAGCAGCGGCGGCTCGTATTTGGCGGCAAGGACCCGGCCCATTTGGTGGAGCGCACGCGCCTGCTTCAACGCCTGCCAGCCGCCGGCGTCGGAGAGAAAGCGTTCAGTAATCGGGATCATGCGGCTTCGCCGAACATCCAACATCCAACACCCAACATCCAACACCCAATCGAGTTCCACCGCGAATACGCAACCCAATGCGGGAGACTGAAAGCTGGGCGAGCGGAAGAGGTCCGCGAAACTCAGGAGGCGGCTTCGCCGCAACCAAAGGGCAGCCACGAGCCGGAGCGCAGCGAGACGTCCACGGCGCAATGGGGGCAATTGGATGTTGGATGTTGGACGTTGCGTCCCGCGAATGCGGGAGAAGGAAATGTTGGATGTTCGGCGGAGCCGCCTCATGGGCATTCGGCAATGAAACCTGTTCAAATGGAACGGCCTGCCTACACTCGCGCGCCCTATGAAAATCATCGCGGTCGCCAACCAAAAGGGTGGCGTCGGCAAGACCACCACCAGCGTCAACCTTGCGGCCTGCCTCGCGGCCCAGGGCGTGAAGACTTTGCTCATCGACATCGATCCCCAGGCCAATGCGACGAGCGCCCTGGGCCTGCCGACGATCGACGGACACAGCATTTACGAGCCGCTGCTGGGTGGCGCCCCGATCGCGGAGAAGGTCGTGCCGACGCGCTGGAGACATCTCTGGGTCATTCCCGGCGACCTCGCCCTGGCCGGCGCGGAAATCGAAGTCGCCCGCGCCGAGGACCATCTGACCCGGTTGCGGAGCGCCATGGTGCCACTTCGGAATGATTCGACCTTCGATTTCGTCCTGCTCGATTGCCCGCCTTCGCTCGGCATTCTCATGACCAACGCGCTGGCGGCCGCCGACGAGCTGCTCATTCCGCTCCAGTGCGAATACTTCGCCCTCGAAGGCCTGAGCAAGATTCACCAGATCGTGAACAAGATTCGCGAATGCGGCGCCAATCCCACGCTCACGATCGGTGGCATCCTCATGACCATGTTCATGCGCAACAACCTCGCCACGCAGGTCATCGCCGAAGTGCAGAACCATTTCGGCGACGTCATTTTCAAGACGGTCATCCCGCGCACTGTGCGCCTGAGCGAGGCCCCCAGCCACGGCTTGCCGATCCACGAATACGATCCCAATGGGCTCGGCGCCACGGCCTACAAAGCGCTCGCCACCGAATTCCTCGACCGCCACAAGTGGCCGGCGGCGGCGGTGCCGGCATGAGGAAGTCCACGAAACACACAGAATACACGAAAAAGGGAGGCCCGCGAATCAGCAGTGGGAGTATCGCCCGCGGACACACCCACCGTGCGAAGCTGAGCTTCGCTCCCGATTACATGCCCAAGTGCAACTTGGGCCCGAGAACCCCTCGCCTTTTCATTCCACTATTCCTTCACTTCTTCTCTTCCCGGAAAGATTTTCCGTCTGAGGCCCAGCGCCCGCCGTGGATTCCATTGGATGTTGGGTGTTTGCGGCGGAGCCGCATGATGTATTTCGTGGACCCCAAACATGCCCAGCCCACTCGCTGATCATTGGACGCTCGATCCGGGCGTAGTCTTCCTCAATCACGGAAGCTTCGGCGCGTGCCCCCGCGTGGTGCTCGCGGCGCAGTCAGAATGGCGCGCGCGCATGGAACGCCAGCCGGTGCAATTCCTCTGGCGCGATTTCCCGGGTCTCCTCGATGCGGCGCGTGAAGACCTCGCCCGCTTCCTCGCGGTCGACCCCGGCGACCTCGTTTTCGTGGCCAACGCCACCGCCGGGGTGAACGCGGTCGTGCGTTCCCTGCATCTCTCTCCAGGCGACGAACTGCTAACCACCGATCACGATTACAATGCCTGCCGCAATGTGCTCATCGAGGCCGCTGCGCGTGCCGGGGCCGCGGTGGTCATCGCCAGAGTCCCCTTCCCGCTGCGCGACGAATCCCAGATCGTCGCAGCCATTCTCGCGGCGGTGACGCCACGGACCCGGCTCGCGATGATCGACCACATCACCAGCCCGACCGCGATCGTCTTTCCCATCGCCAAAATCATTCGCGCGCTCGAAGCCCATGGCGTCGAGACGCTGGTCGATGGGGCCCATGCCCCCGGCGCGGCGCCGCTGGAGATCGGCCAGTGGCGTCCCGCGTATTACACCGGCAACCTCCATAAATGGGTCTGCGCGCCGAAGGGTGCGGCGTTCCTGTGGGCGCGTCCCGACCGGCAGGACCCGCTGCGCCCCGCGATCATCAGCCACGGGGAAAACACACGCCGCCCGGGTCGCAGCCCATTTCACGATCGCTTCGACTGGCCTGGCACGCTCGATCCGTCGGCGTGGCTCAGCGTGTCTGCGGCATTGAAATGGGGCGACTCGCTGTATCCCGGCGGCTGGGAGGAATTGCGACATCGCAACCACGTGCTGGCGGCGGCGGGCCGTGCGCTGCTCGCCGAGCGGCTCGGGATCGAGCCTCCCTGCCCGAATGAACTCCTCTCCACCATGGCCACGCTCCTCCTGCCCGAGCCATGGCAACATCCCCCGCCCGATTCCGCCCGTTTCGACCCCATCCAATCGCGGCTCCACGCCGAACACCACATCGAGGTCCCGATCGTCCGCTGGGGCGAACCCCGCCGCCGCTATGTCCGCATTTCCGCCCAAGCCTACAACAGCATCGCAGACTATGAGGCGCTCGCTGACGGGCTCCATCATGTGATCGATGCCGCAACGGAGTGGGCTCGTGTCGAATAGGGACTACCGGCGCCGCGCGGCGTCAAGGCATGCCACCACTCCCGCAGATCCGTGGTGGGGCTTAGAGGGCGTCTAAAAAGTAGGGGTGGGTCGCGTTGTGCGCAATTCTGGCTTGGGCAAGGCGCGACGAAGGAGCATACCCTCTGGCTCGCCCAATTGCCGTCCCCCACTTTTCCCTTCCTCCTCCTCGGCGGTCTGTAACTGAGGAGCAACGCCGCCCAAGCCAGAATTGCGCACAACCCGGAGGGCCGAGGTGGTGGAGGGGAAAAGGGGAAGGCTGGTCACGGGCGAGCCGAGGGTGCTTTGGGCCGTCTGGCCGCGTTGCTCCCTCCTCACAGCCCGCCGAGGAGGCGGAGGGGAATCGTGGAAGGTCGGTAATGGGCGAGCCGCCGGGGATGCTCGTCGCTCGCGCCTTGCCATCCGGCCCAAAGCACTCTCGCGCGACCCATCCCTACTTTTTAGACGCCCTCTCAGGATTTCTTCCCTGCTTCGCTGACCAGCCACGCGCGCACCGCGGCGAGCGCTGAATCCACCGGGTAAACACCCAGCAAGGCCACGTACTCCAGGCCATTTTCTCCCTGAACGGCCCAGGAATAGACGCGATTTGGCGGAGGATTGAGCACGTCGAAGACTTCGACTTTTCCTTCCCAAATCACGCCGGCGCCGGAGGATTCGATCACGGCGACCGATTTCACATGCTTGACGGCGCTTCCCGCCGCAGCCTGGGCGGCCAATTGCGCACTGGTGTGCAACGGTTCAGGGGCCGGTGGGGGTGCGGTTGGGTGGTCGTCTGGGCGCTCTAGCATATAGGCGGCCATCCTAATCGACTATAAGGGATTGTCCTACAAAAAACTGCAGTTTTTGTCTCAAAAATACGGCGCTTCTAGCGGCGGATGATCAACTACCAACGTATTTTTACCGCTTTGCTAGATGGCGTTTAAAACTCCCAATGCAGTCGCCCAGCGAAAATCGAGATCGGTCCGCGATCCTCATTATACGCGGGATGGGTCACGAACTGATAGTCGAACGCCAGATGCACGGTCTTCCATATTTTGGCGTCATAATACGTTTCCAGGATCCTCTCCGTGCCATAGGTCAGAGTGCCATCGCCCACAAGGATGCCCGTCCCACCGGCCGCGAAAAACCTTGCGGCAACGGGGGACAGACCATTGATCACCCCAGCCACGCCGAAGGTGTCATCGGGCCGCCCCCACCGAGAGCCTTTGACGCTGACTCCCGCCGTAGCCGTGCGGTCGATGTCGGTGAAGGTCCACGCCTCGGTCTTTCCATCGTTCCAGCCGAACCGGGCGAAGACGCCGACATCCTTGGCGATTTCCTGCTCCAGATTGAGTCCGAATCCGAATTTCTCCCGGTAGGTATTGTTCTCGGCCACAACTGCCGGTCGGATGGGGCTGTCGAGCGCGTCCTGGTAGCTTCCCATGAGCGCCCGCTCGCAAAAGGCCAGCAGCCGCACGGTTCCGGGATGGTCGTTCATCCTGAAGCGACGCTCGAATTCCGTGACCATCGACCACGCCTCCAGAACGTGGAGATCGAGAGCGCTGCCATTCTCCACCCGGGGCACCTGGAAAAGGCCATAGCGCAAAGTCCACACAGGTTGATTCAATTCGATGGCGAGGCCCGAAGTAAAACCGATGGTGTCGGCGGGGAAATCCCAGGCTCCATTGGCGAGCAGGCTCCAGTTTAAGAACTGCGATCTGGCGTCGTTCGCGTAGGCGTTGTTATCGAAGAGGTCCTTCGCGCTCATCCGGCCGAGGGTGATGGTGATGCGGGAGACGTCCTGCTTGCCCGCCAGGTGCAGGGGATCATCGGGCACGGGTTCCTGCTCGCCGCCCAGGCCGAATGTTTGCCGGAGGATCACGCGGCAGAGATTGACATTGGGCGGCTTGGTCCCGGCGCGGAACGCTTCGCCGTTGGGGAATCCGGCAACCCCCACAGTGTCGCTCAGCCCGAATCCCTGCCACATGAGCCCGTCGACGTGGAATTCCGCGCCGCTCCACAATCGCACGCCGGCCATGAGATCCAGCGAGACGGTATTCTCCAATTCGCCCGTGTTGATCAGGCTATTAGGCCCCGAATACCTGGCGAAAAATGCCGGGTCGCCCTGAAGGACCTCAGTGTTCTGGACGTGCAGGTTCCATCGTTGCTCCTGCGGTTCGGCTGGCAGGCCCGTGCCCGCTTCGAGAGGACTGCCTGCCTTGTCGGACGAATCCGCCGATTGGGCGGACGCGAACGATGGCGCAGACTGTGCCATGCCGCGGCAGGCGACACCGCAAACGACCAGTGCAAAGATACTAGAGGTGAAGAGTCGTGCAAAATTGGTCATCGGCGTCTGATAGCGTCCACGTCACGCCTGCGCGGACGGCGCGGTCGACCCTGGATCACTGAAATCGGGTCAGATGGATGGCGGCATTGAGGGGACTTCCAATGACGGCAGCGTTGCCAAAGCTCAATCGAGCGACAAGAAAAGAAAACAAAATCGACCGCGGAATCGGAATCGAGGGCCCCTCCGGGATCGAGTCGCCCTCGGTTTTGGCGGTGGATAAAGAAAATGAACAAGAAAAAGAGAGCGACATCACGGGCCCACGCCCTTTGCGAACGCTGGACTTGCATCGTTTCCGCTCCTATCTACATCCCCTCTCCCACTCATGAGTACTGACGCCCCTGCCGCCCCGACCCCTTCGGATTTCATCCGCGATATCGTCGCCGCGGATGTGGCCAGCGGGAAAGTGCAACGGGTCATCACGCGGTTTCCGCCCGAGCCGAATGGGTACCTGCACATCGGGCACGCCAAATCCATCTGCCTGAACTTCGGAATCGCCCGCGAATTTGGCGGTACGTGCAACCTGCGCATGGACGACACCAACCCGGCCAAGGAGGAAGTCGAGTACGTCGAGAGCATCGTCGCCGACGTGAAGTGGCTGCTTGGCGGTTGGGCCGAGCACGTGCTGCGCTTCAAGCGCGTTGGCGACACCTCGGGAAAACCGGCGGCCTCGGGCGACACGGCCACCGAGCCTTTCTACGCCTCCGATTACTTCCAGCAGTTGCACGACTACGCCGTCACCCTCATCCAGGCGGGCAAAGCCTACGTCTGCGACCTGACGGCGGAACAGGTCGACGCCTACCGCGGCGCACCCGGCGAGCCGGGCAAGCCCTCGCCCTGGCGCAACCGCAGCATCGAGGAAAGCCTCGATCTCTTCGCGCGGATGAAGGCCGGCGAATTTCCCGACGGCGCCCGCACCCTGCGCGCCAAAATCGACATGGCGGACCCAAATGTGTGGCTGCGAGATCCGGTGCTCTATCGCATTCGGCACGCTTCGCATCATCACACCGGAGATGCGTGGTGCATCTATCCGATGTACGACTACGCGCATTGCTTGAGCGATTCGCTGGAAGGGGTGACGCATTCCATCTGCACGGTGGAGTTCGAGGTGCACCGGCCGCTTTATGACTGGATCGTGGACAATCTGCCGGTGCCGCAGCCGCGCCCGCACCAGTACGAATTTGCCAAGCTCATGCCGACGCACGTGGTCATCTCCAAGCGGAAGCTGCTCGCGTTCGTCCACGAGGGCGTGGTCAGCGGCTGGGACGATCCGCGCATGCCCACGCTGAGTGGCCTGCGCCGGCGTGGCATCACGCCGGAAGCCGTCCGGGCGTTTGTCACGAGCGTCGGCGTGACGAAGTTCATCAGCAGCACCGACTTCGCCGTTTTCGAGCACGCCATCCGGGCCGACCTCAACAGCCGCGCCCTGCGCCGCCTTGGGGTCCTGCGGCCAATCAAGGTCGTGATCACGAACTATCCCGAAGGCCAGACCGAGGAGCTGCCGGCGACGAACAATCCGGAAAAGCCGGAGATCGGCACACGCCCGGTGCCATTCTCACGGGAGTTGTGGATCGAGCAGGATGATTTTGCCGAGGCGCCGCCGCCGAAGTTTTTCCGGCTCAAGCCGGGCGGTGAGGTCCGGCTGAAGTACGCTTACATCATCAAGTGCGACGAAGGGGTGAAGGACGCCGGCGGGAAGGTGGTCGAACTGCGCTGCACCGCGGACCTCGATTCAAAAAGCGGTGGCCCGACCAGCAGCCGGAAGGTCAAGGGAACCATCCACTGGGTCAGCGCGGCGCACGCGTTCGACGCGGAGGTGCGCCTCTACGACCGGCTTTTCCACGACGCCGAGCCGGAAGCCGATGGCCGCGACTGGCGCACCACGCTCAACCCGCATTCGCTGGAAGTCGTGACCGCGAAGCTGGAGCCCAGCCTGCGCGACGCGACTCTCGCCGAGCGCTACCAATTCGAGCGACTGGCCTATTTCTGCCTCGATTCCAAAGACAGCGCGCCCGGAAAGCCGGTCTTCAACCGCATCATCACGCTCAAGGATACCTGGGCGAAGGAAGCGCAGACGGGGTAGGCGGCTTCGCCGCAACATCCAACATCCAACACTCAACACCCAACATCCAATGGGCTACACTGCGGATACGCAATCCAAGGCGCAGAACTTGAAACTTGGGCGAATCGGGAGGGGCCGGAATCAGGGACGGCTTCGAATTGGCTCATGCGAGGACGTCCTTCACCACGTTCCCGAAGACATCGGTGAGGCGGAAATCGCGGCCCTCGTGGCGCCAGGTGAGTTTCTCGTGATCGAGGCCGAATTGATGGAGTAACGTGGCATTCAGGTCGTGGACGTCCACCGGGTTTTCCGCGGCGCGGAAGCCAAGTTCATCCGTCGCGCCGTGGACATAGCCACCCCGAACACCCCCGCCGGCCAGCCACATGGAGTAGCCGTAAGGATTGTGGTCGCGGCCGTTTTTGCCTTCCGTCGTCGGGGTGCGGCCGAATTCGCCGGTCCAGACCACGAGCGTGTCGTCGAGCAGGCCCCGCTGGCGAAGATCCTGGAGGAGCGCCGCGCAGCCCTGGTCGACTTCGCCCAGTCGCTTGGCCTGGCCGGACTCGTTGTTGCCGTGCGTGTCCCAGTCCTCGCTGTCGCCGCCGTGATAGATCTGCACGCACCGCACCCCGCGTTCCACAAGCCGCCGGGCGATCAAACATTGTTCTCCAAAGCCGTCCCCGTAGAGATCGCGCGTCGCCGCGGTTTCGCGCCCGAGGTCCACGGCTTCCGGCGCGGCGCTCTGCATGCGAAAGGCCAGTTCGTAGGAGGCGATGCGGGCATCGAGTTCGCTGTCGTGACGCTCCGCGGCGTGGTCGCGGTTCAAGTCCTGCACGTAATCGAGGATGGCGCGCTGGTGATCCTCGCGCAGCGCCGCGGGTGGAGTGAGATGCGGGATGGGTGTGGGGCCGCTCCCAATGGGTGTGCCCTGATAGACCGCCGGCAGGAAGCCGCTGCCCCAGACTCCCGGACCCGGTTTCAGCGGACGCGCGTGCATCACGACGAAGGCCGGCAAATTGTCCGCGGTACTGCCCAACCCGTAGGAAAGCCACGCCCCCAGCGAGGCCCGGCCGGGCAGCGGCGAACCGGAATTCAACAGCCAGATGGCCGGGGTATGATTGAAGACGTCATGGTGCATGCTGCGGATGACGCAGAGTTCGTCGGCGCATTGCTGGAGCCGGGGCAATGAATGGCAAATCTCGATGCCGGACTGGCCGCAACGCGTGAAAGTCTGGTGGCTGGCCATGAGCTTCTGCTTTTTCACGTCGGTGAACTGGAGCTTCAGATCATGGAACTGCTCCGGCGGCGACTGGCCGTCGAAGGCGGTCAACGCGGGCTTCGGGTCGAACGTGTCCACATGGCTCGGTCCACCGTGCATGAAGAGGTAAATCACCGCCCGCGCTTTCGGCGCGAAGTGGGGCGGCCTCGGCGCGAGCGGGTTGAGGAGCGGCGCGGCAGGTTCGTCGGCGCGCAGCCAGCCGTCGCGCGTGAGCAGCGAGGCGAGGGCGATGCCACCGAGACCGCCGCCCACATGGCGCAGCCAATCGCGACGACGGAGCAAGGAGGAGGAGGATTCAGTCCACATATATGAATTCATCGGTGTTGAGCAGGGCGAGGCACCACTCGACCCATGCGGCCCCGCGTGCCGCGGGAAGATTTGGCCATTCGGGAGAAATGGTGGTCGGCAACGCCTCCGGCTCCGGCAGGGTCTTCTGCCATTCTGCCTCGCGGTCCGCGAGGAAAGCCAGCGCGTGGGCGCATTCATCCGCACGAACGGAACGGCCGAAAATCAATGGCCAGGCTTGCGAAACGGCGGCGCCCGCATCACCACCGCTCTGCGTCCAGAGACGGCCAGCCAGCGCGCGGGCGTAGGTCAGGGTGTCCGGGCCGTTCAAGAGCGCCAGCGCCTGGGAAGGCACGACCGTGCTGTCGCGTCCCGCGCAACTGTTCACGGTATCGGGAGAGTTAAACGCCTCGAGAAACGGCAATTTCATGGAACGCCGGACGACGAGATACAGGCTGCGCCGCCGCCATTCGTTTTCATCCTTCGTCGGGCCCCAATGGGTATTGCGCAATGCGGCCAGCGCCCAAGGCTCAACCGGCGGGATGACCGGCGGGCCGAATGATTTCGGGTTCAACATGCCGGACACCGCGAGCAATGCATCGCGCAACTCCTCCGCCTCCAAGCGCCGGCGGGGAAAGCCCGCGAGCCAGCGGTGGCCGGGATCAGCGATCCGCGCTTGCTCACTGGAGAAGCTCGACTGCCGGTAGGTCGCAGATTCCAGAATGAGCCGCTGGATATGGCGCAAATCCCAGCCGCTCTCGATGAGTTCGCTGGCCAGCCAGTCGAGCAATTCGGGATGCGACGGCGCCTCGCCCTGCCGGCCAAAGTCGCTGGCCGTACGCACCAGTCCCTGGCCGAAAGTCCACTGCCAGACACGATTCACGAGGACGCGGGCGACCAGCGGATTGCGCTGCGAGGTGAGCCAGCGCGCCAGCACCGCGCGCCGTTGCTTTTCCGCGGGAAGCGGCCCGCCACCCGGCAACACCGCGGGCAACGAGGCCACCGCCTCGCGCAGCGGCATCTCCACCTCGCCCCGCCGCAAGACCTGCACCACGTCCGGTTGGTCGCGCGGCGCCACCCGCAAACGCGCCGGGCTGGTATCCCCAGGGCCGCCCTTGCTGCCCACACGCGTTTCCTGCAATTCGCTGTCCGCGAAAATGGCCTGGAGCCCGTAATAGTCATTCTGCGTCCAGGGGTCGAATTTGTGGTCGTGGCAGCGCGTGCAGCCCAAGGTCACGCCGAGGAAGGCGGCGCCGGTGGTGTCCGCGACGTCGGTGAGCCACTCGTTCTCGCGCTCCTTGGTGCGCTGAATGCCCCCCTCAAAACGCCTCGGCCCAATGGTCAGAAATAACACGCCGTCCGCGGCCTGCTCATCGCCGGGCCATAATTCATCGCCGGCAATTTGTTCCTGGATGAAGCGATCCATAGGTTTGTTGGCGGCGAAGGATTTCACCAGCCAGTCCCGATACCGCGAGGCCTCGGTGAAGAGATAGTCCAATTCATAGCCCGCGCTGTCCGCATAGCGGGTAAGATCCATCCAATGGCGCGCCCAGTGCTCGCCGTACTGCGTGGAGGCGAGCAACCGCCCGAGCACCGCCTGATAGCTGGCCTCGTCGTGCGCGGCGGCGAAGGCCATCAATTCCGCCGGCGTGGGCGGAAGGCCCTTCACTCCGAAGGTCAACCGCCGCAAAAGCGTCTCGGGCGCGGCGGGCGGCGCGGGTGCCAGGTTCTCCGCCTCCAACCGGGCGAGGATGAAATGGTCCACCGGATTACGCGGCCACGATTGATCCTTCACCGCGGGCACTTCGGGCCGCTGGATCGGGGTAAACGCCCAGTGCGCCTCGTACTTCGCGCCTTCGGCAATCCAGCGCTTCAGCACTTCCTTCTGCGCCGCCGTGAGATGTTTGCGGGACTTCCGCGGCGGCATGACCTCGTCCGCGTCGGTCGATTCGATCCGCTCGACGAGCGCACTGGCCTCGGGGCGGCCCGGGACGATGGCGGTGTCGCCCGACTCCGCGGGTTGCACGGCCGAATCGCGTTCGTCCAGGCGCAGCTTCGCTTTGCGCTTCCCGGCATCCGGCCCATGGCAGCTCAGGCAGTTCTCCGACAAAATGGGGCGCACATCGCGATTGAAGCGCACCTGCGCGAAAGCCTGCCCAGCCGCGAGCACGCCAGCCAGCACCGCCAGGAACAGCCGGCCCGGCGTCTTCATTCTCAGAGGGCGTCTAAAAAGTAGGGGAGGGTCGCGTGGCGCGGATTTTTGGCTTGGGCAAGGCGCGACGAAGGAGCATACCCTCTGCGGTCTGTAACTGAGGAGCAACGCAGCCCAAGCCAAAAAGCCGC
>Ga0302326_10003909_pt1 | contig 34853 bp, 29 predicted proteins | sample Palsa_T0_3_FD_202264 | JGI IMG/M metagenome (GOLD analysis project Ga0302326, IMG submission 202264) | Peat permafrost microbial communities from Stordalen Mire near Abisko, Sweden - Palsa_T0_3 | ecosystem: Environmental > Terrestrial > Soil > Palsa > Peat permafrost | place: Sweden: Abisko...
GGCCTCCGGAGGCCGCCGGGCTACTTGGTTGGTCGTTGCCTTGCGGACCGGCACCCACGGGAGCCGCCGAACTGGCGTCGGGTGCGGCCGGGGCACTGGACGCGGGAACCGATGCGTGTGGCGCCTGAGCGCGCGCTTCAGCGATCTGGTCCAGCGCCACGCGAGCATCGTTGGCATTCTCGTCGTGTGGGAATTGCTTCAAGAACTCGGTAAACGTGGCCTTCGCGTCATCCAGCCGCTCCAAATCCTGCTGCTGAATCTGACCGATGCTGAAGAGCGCCTCCGCGCGGTAGTGGCTGTTGGTGTAGGACCGCAGCAGAAAGCGATAGGTGACGATGGCGGTGTCAAAATATTCCGGTTCGAACTGCCGCCCCATCTCCCGGTAAAGGCGGGACGCGGCAAAGAGCGAATCCGGAGCTTCCGGGATTCGCGAAGTGCTCATGAAAATTCTACGGAAAGCGTTCGCCGCGGTCTTGTAGTCCGCGAGCGTCCGGTCCCTTTCGCTCTTGCTTTCCAGTTTATCGCGGAGTTTTGCGGCCTGCTGGTATTGCTCGTGCACCGGTACTCGCTTCTGGGCGTGGGCAGGGAAGGCCGAGCCAAGCAGGGAAAGGACTACCAGCGCCGCGGGTGCGGTGGATTGAATTGCGCGAGAACGAAAGGTCTGGGTATGCGCCTTGGGCGTCATTCGTTCGTAAAAATCACCCGGCCGTCAGGCATCACGGTCTGCCGAACTGGGGGCCTGGGAGCTTCCCACAGTTTCGGATCTCGGCCGCTGCCGGGTCGGAAGTATGAGTTCGTCACCTTTTTTACATAAGCGCGCGTCTCCGGATACGCTGGCACGCCGCCGAACCGTTCCACAGCGCCCTCGCCGGCATTGTATGCCGCCAAGGATTTTTCCAAATCGCCGTGGTACCGATCGAGCAGCGAACGGAGATAACGCGCCCCGCCATCCACATTTTGCGCAGGGTCAAACGCGTCGTTCACGCCCATGCGTCCGGCAGTCGAAGGAATCAACTGCATCAGACCCAGGGCGCCTTTGTTTGACACTGCTTTCGGATTCCATCCAGACTCGGTCCCAATCACAGCCTTCACCAGCGCCGGATCGAGGTTGTGCCGCTCCGAGGCCTCGCGCACGATTCGGTCCAGCCCGTTATCTGTGCTGCCGGAAGAAACCAATCCCAGGCTAGCCACGGAAGCGGCCGTTGAATCGAGCGGCTTGGCACTCGCAATCGGCCCGTCGAAGTGCACCCGCGGCTTCACAGCATTGCGCCCGGGTGACGGAGAGTCGTTTGTGTAGATAACTTTTCCATGTTCATCTACGTTGGATGCAATCTGCGCCCGCGCAGCTGTAGCCCAACTGAGCCACAGCCCGCCTAGCGCAATTGCTACCGTGATGGATCGAGTTGACATCTTTGGGGGGAAGGCAGAGACGAATCGACTTCCAGAACAAAATGGGATCACACACGTCTAGCCATACGTGCGTAATCCTCTGGCGCTACAGCAATTATAACATTCCCTCGAGGAGGGGAATCAACTGCTCCAAAGCAGTTTCTATCGCGGATGTGTCTTTCCCGCCAGCCTCCGCCAGGTCGGGCCGGCCGCCTCCCGAACCCCCGACCAGGCGCGCTAGCTCTTGCACGATTTTGCCGGAATGCAGCCGGGGAATCAGGTCCTTTGTAACCCCCGCGATTAGCGACACTTTGCCGTCATCCCCGGACAGCAGAACCACCGCCCCGGAGCCCATTCTTTGGCGTAACGTGTCCACCAGCTGCCGCATGCCCTCGCGGTCCACTCCTGTAACGCGCGCCGCCACCACCCGGACATCCTTAACCGGCCGGGCTTTACCGAGTAGGTCCTCGACCTGCGATCCTGCCGATTTCCGTTTCAGTTCTTCGAGCTGCTTTTCGAGTGTCTTGATTTCTTGTTCCCGCCGCTCGACCGCGGCTAGCAGGTCGTCCTCACCCGCATTCAGCCGGCTAGCCAAGGTCCGCAGCGTGGATAGCGCGCGCTGATATTCCGCCAGTGCCGTGTCTCCGGAGATGGCTTCGATGCGCCGCACCCCGGCCGCCACCGATTGCTCGCCGAGGATCTTGAAGATCCCGATTTCGCCGCTGCATGCCACGTGCGTGCCGCCGCACAGTTCCTTGCTGTAGAAGCCGCGCGGGGCATTCGAATCCAAGATGGTCACCACGCGCACATTCTCGGAGGGGTACTTGTCCCCGAAAAAAGCGATCGCGCCGGATGCCAGCGCGTCATCGATGTTCATTAAGTCGGTGGTAATTCTCGTATTCCGCAGGATCTCTTCGTTCACCGCTTCTTCGATCTCTTTCAACTCGCCCGGGTCCACCGCGGCGAAATGCAAGAAATCGAACCGCAGATGATTCGGTGCGACCAGTGACCCCGCTTGCCTCACGTGCGTGCCCAGGTTGTTGCGCAACGCCGCGTGCAGCAGGTGCGTCGCGGTGTGGTTGCGCTTATTGCGCGCACGCCGCTGGGGATCCGCCACCGTCGCCACCCGGTCGCCTACTCGAAGATCTTCCTTGGCTACCACCCGGTGCGCGATCAATCCGGTGATCGGGTAGTACGCGCCTTTCACCTGGGCCACTTCGAGCGATAGGTCGTTGTCGTAAAAGAATCCAGCGTCGGCCTGCTGGCCGCCCGATTCCGAGTAAAACGCGGTGCGATCCAGCACGACCTCGCCCGTCTCGCCCGCTCGCAGTTCGCTTACCTGCCCGCTTTTGGTTACGATCGCTTCGATGTGGCAGTCCCGCGAGGTGGTTCCGTAGTAAAAATCCGTCCCCGTCTTGAATGTTTCCGCGAGTTTACCGTAAATCGGATTTGTCGTTTCTTTGCTGCCGCCCTTCCACGAGGCTTTGGCGCGCTCCCGCTCTTCCAGCATGGCCGCGTCAAACTCGTTCCAGAAAACCGGCACGCCCAGATCGCGGGTCACGTCCTTGATGAAGTCTTGTGGCAGCCCGTGCGTGCTGTACAGATTGAAAACCTGCTGGCCAGAAAGCGCGTCCGCCGCGGCATCGGTCCCCTGTGCGGCCTTGAACTCGGTAATCAGCTCATCGAGTTTCGCAAGGCCCACATCCACGGTGCGCGCGAAGCGAAGTTCTTCTTCGTCCAACACCTTGGTGACTCTCGCCGCGGTCTCCTCCAGCTCGGGATACGCATCGAGCATCTCCGAACGCACCGCTGCCGCCATTTTTGAGAGGAAAGGAAATTTGCCTTCGATCAATTTGGCGTGCCGCAGCGCGCGCCGGATGATCTTACGCAACACGTACCCGCGGCCTTCGTTCGACGGCACCACGCCGTCGGAAGTCAAGAAGGTAGCCGCACGCGAATGGTCCGCGATGATACGCAGCGACGCTTGAATTTCCGGCTTATCGGCGGGCAGTCCCGCGAGTTTTGCGGCTTCCGCCATCAGCGGCTGAAACAGATCGGTATCGAAGTTGCTGATTTTGCCCTGCAGCACCGCGGCGATTCGCTCCAGGCCCGCGCCGGTATCTACCGACGGACGCGGTAGCGGCAGCAACGCCCCCGCCGCATCGCGATTGAACTGCATGAACACCAGGTTCCAGATCTCAACGTAGCGGCCGCACTCGCATCCGAATTCACAGTCGGTATGGCCTTTGTCGGAGGCTGCCGGGCCCATGTCGTAATGAATCTCGCTGCAGGGTCCACAGGGTCCGGTGTCGCCCATGGCCCAGAAATTTTCGTGCGAGCCGAATTCGTAAATCCGATCTTTCTTTACGCCTTGCGCAACCCAGTGTTCGTAAGCTTCGGCGTCACGCTCGATCCCATCCTCGCCCTTGAAAATAGTCGCGTACAGCTTTTCCGCGGGAAGTCCGAACCACTTCGGCGAGGTCACCAGCTCCCACGCGAAGGCGATGGCTTCCTTCTTGAAATAATCGCCAAACGAAAAATTGCCCAGCATCTCGAAAAATGTGTGGTGGCGATTGGTGAACCCAACGTTTTCCAGGTCGTTATGCTTCCCGCCTGCTCGTACGCATTTCTGGCAGGTGGTAGCGCGCCGGTAATCGCGTTGTTCGGCGCCCAGAAACACGTCTTTGAACTGATTCATCCCCGCGTTGGTGAAAAGCAGCGTGGGGTCGTTCATCGGCACCAGCGACGAACTCCGGACGATCCTGTGTCCGTTGCTCTCGAAGAACTTCAAGAATGTGCGTCGGATTTCGTTGCCGGTCATGGTGAGTAGGTGGTTATCCGTTTGGGATTAAGTTTTTCCGATCGCGCGAGTCTGATTGCATTATCGCAGAGGGACCGAGAAGAAAGAAAGGGGACGGAGAAGAGAGAAGGGATAAAGGAGCCGAGTTCGGGCGTACGTGAAATGCTATTTTGCCTGGATTCAGGTCTTTTCTATTCTTTAGAATCAGAGACATCCGGGAATCCCACTGGCGGTGTTGCGATTTAGGTTTTTGGATTCCTGCCGATGGCAGGCCGGCGGCGGCCTGCACGAACTTGGGGGGGCGGGTTTCGCGAAATACCGATCGGACCCGGTCCTGGATGGTGAAGGCGGGGCCGGCGAGGTGTTGGCGGACGGCGACCTGGATGCGGTCTTCGGCGTTCCTCACGGCGTCGCCGGCCGCTTGTCCGAACTGAAATTGTTTCAGGGTGGTTTGGTAGGCGGAAATGGCGTGGCGACGGCGACGTTCGAAGAGGTTGGCGGCGTGGGCGTGGCGATAGATGCTGGCGCGGTTCTTGATCCCGTGTCCGCGGGCGATTTGGCCGGGCTTGCCCCATTCCATGAATCGGAGCTCAATCGCCAGACGATCGCGGAGGCGGCAGACGCGGCATTTGCCTGCATGGCGAGCGGGGAGTTTTAGCAGTTCAAATTCGCATGTAGCGGACGCGACGGACAGGAAAGTTTCTTCTGGCATCGGAATCCCTCGCTTTCGCTTTGACCCTAGCACTGTGCGGAAGGAGTTGGAAGGATGTAGTTCGGTGGATACGTGGAAAATACTGTGGTTACCGCCGGTGAGCTTCTGTCACCAGCGTTACGCTGGATCGGAATTGCTGGCCGGCTCGGGATCGGGCTCAACAACCGCCGCGCCGAGGGCCCGAATCTCCGCCTGGATTACGTCGCCGCCGAACCCGGCTCGCAGCAGGCTGCGGTAAATAGACGCCGTTTTACGCGCGTCGAGAGGCCCCCGCGCCTTAGCCATGCGCTGCAGCTTGGCGCGCACCAAGGAAGCTTCGTCGGTTTCCGCAAAGACTGCATCGAGCGCCGCTTCGATCGGCGCGTCCGGAACGCCGCGATTGCGCAACTCCCGCGCGATCCGAAACCGGCCTTGGCGCCGCGTACGTACCCGGCTGCGGGTAAATTCAAGGGCATACCGCGCATCGTCCAGATAGCGGTGATCCTTGAGCTTATCGACCACCGCGCGGATCAACTTCTCGTCTTCGGTCCGGCGACCGAGCATTGCCTTCATCTCGTGCACCGAATGCGCCCGCCGGGCCAGCGCATTCACCGCGGCAACATACAGCTCGTTCTCGGTAGACAACTGGCGGCGGGCAGCAAACACCCAAGAAGCATAGAGGGAACCGGCCAGGCGAAGCAAGCTCCACGCTGCAGCGACTTCAGCTGTTGCAATGCTCGTCGTAGCCCCGGGGCTACACGCCAAATGTAAAGTCGGCTGCGATTGTGCGTTGGTCACGGGAGTTTGTTAGACAACACCCGCGAGCAACGCGAAGAATGGTCGGATCAGAGCATTGAGAAGGTTTGGGTGAAAGCTAGGGGCGGGCCAAGAAGGGAATTACCGACGTCGAAGAAACCGCTACGCCTTATGCTCCATCCGGTCGAATTCGTTGATCGCGCGCTCCATATCCTCGCGCGCCGAATCCGCGGATGACCGAACGCCCTGCACCCGCAACCGGAACTCATCCGGGTTGGACGCTCGCGCCAGCGCCTCTTCAAACGTGATCAAGCTGCGGCTGTAGAGCTCGTAGAGCGATTGATCGAAGGTCTGCATGCCGTATTGGCTGGTGCCGGCAGCGATGGCATCGCGAATCAACCGCGTTTTGTCGGGATTGATGATGCAATCGCGAATGTAGCCGGTCGCGATCATCACTTCCACCGCGGGCACGCGTCCTACACCGTCCGCGCGTCGCACCAACCGCTGGCTGACTACTGCTTTCAACGTTGCGGCCATCTGCAAACGAATCTGTTTCTGCTCGGGAGGAGGGAACACGGCAATAATGCGCTGAATCGTTTCGGTGGCGTCGATGGTGTGCAAGGTCGAGAGCACCAGGTGGCCGGTCTCGGCGGCCAGCAGCGCCGTCTGAATCGTCTCCAGGTCGCGCATTTCGCCCACCAGCACCACATCCGGATCCTGGCGCAAGCCGGCGCGCAGCGCCGTAGCAAAACTCGCGGTATCCACTTCCACTTCGCGCTGGTTGATAAAGCCTTTTTTGTCCCGGTGCAAATACTCGATAGGATCTTCGATGGTGATGATGTGCTCGGCGCGAATCGAATTGATGCGGTCGATCATCGCCGCTAGCGTGGTGGACTTGCCCGATCCGGTGGTGCCGGTAACCAAAATCATTCCGCGTTGCTCTTCACACACATCGGAGATTACCTTGGGCAGCTCCAGCTCTTCGATAGTGCGAATCTTGGTGGGAATTACGCGCAACACCAGTCCTACGTTACCGCGCTGTTGGAAGACGTTTACCCGGAAGCGCCCCAATCCGGCGACGCCGTAGGCCATGTCCAATTCCGCGGACTCTTTGAATTTCTGCTTCTGGCGGTTGGTCATCATGCTAAACGCCATCGCCAGCATCTCTTCCGGCGTAATTCGAGGTATGTCGCTCAGCGGATGAAGGAGGCCGTCGACGCGTAGATAGGGATGATTTCCAACCTTGACGTGAAGGTCCGACGCCTTGCACTGCACCGCGCGTCGCAGAAGATCATCAATATTGACGGCCATCGAGCCAGGTTCCTAGGTTGGAATGGTGCTGGAGCAACCGTAGCATGCCCCTAAAATGGGCGCAAAACCTCCCAACCGTAGGTTTGTCTTGAGTGATACCCCCGGCGAACACTGCGCAGGGTATTTTTAGTAGAACCAGGGTTAAATCACTTTTAACAGAGGGGGGGACAGGCCCTTTGGGCAGTTCCGGCTTAGGCTTCTTTGAGGAGAATGGTTTCGTAGGCGAAGGCCGCGAAGAGCCCACCCAGCATGGGCGCGACCCAGTAAACACCGTGGTTGGTCCAATGATGGGCCGCCAGCGCTGGCCCCAGCACCCGGGCCGGATTGAGCGCCGCGCCCGTAAACGGCGCATCCAGCAACATAGCCACCGTGATCGTCAATCCAGCGCCAAATCCAGCAATAGTGCGGAACGCACCACGTGGATCGACGTTCGCGGCAAAGATAACGAAGACCAGCAGAAACGTCAGCGTGCCCTCCAGCCACATCCCAGGGCCGCGCATCAGGTCGGTCGCCAAGTCCGGGGTCCCCATCGCCACCGGCCGCCAGATGGTTTCCGGCAACGTCCATTTCAACAGATAGGCAGCCACGATCCCGCCCAACAACTGCACCGCGACGTATGCCAGCGACGAGAACGATCCCTGCCTCTTGGTCGCCCAATACCCCAGCGTGACCGCCGGGTTGAAATGCCCGCCGGAAATATGCCCAAGTACCGAGGCCATGATTGCGTAGGTGAGGCCGTGTGCCAGCGCGATGCCCAACGGTCCAATCGAGGGTTGCCCAGCGGAGCGAAGGAACTCATCGGCACAAACCGAACCGGCGCCGATCAGGACGAACGCAAACGTGCCGACAAACTCCGCAGTCAGCTTTTGCGCTATGGTGTACAACGACGCCTCCCGATCGAGCGCGTCAGCGGGTCCGTGACCTAAAGGCGCACGGCACACACCGGCGCATCCGTCACTCGCGCGCGATTCTACTGAATCCGCATGGGTGAGTCAAAAGAACCGCGGCTAGAAAATGGAATGATGTCCTAACGTACCGAGGCGCTCGCGGCGATCGGGACCGGAGTCAGCCACCCGTGAATGTCCGGTTTGCGGCCCTCGGTATAGGCGAAGAACTCGTCCTGGAGCTGGTGCGTAAGGGGCCCGCGCGCGCCGTTGCCGATCTTGATGCGATCGATCGAGCGAATCGGCGTGACCTCCGCGGCGGTTCCCACGAAGAAAACTTCCTGCGCGAGGTACAGCATTTCCCGGGGAATCTGCTGTTCGGTCACCGGGATGCCCAAGTCGCGGCACAGCGTGACGATGGTGCTGCGAGTGATCCCCGGCAGGGCCGAATTGGATAGTTGTGGGGTGATTAGCGTCCCGTCCATAACCAGGAAAATATTCTCTCCCGATCCTTCGCTGACGTAACCGTGCACGTCCAACGCGATTCCCTCGACGTAGCCGTTCGCTCTCGCTTCCATGCGGATCAATTGGGAATTCATGTAGTTCGCCGCGGCTTTAGCCATCTGCGGCAGGGTGTTGGGACCCGGCTTGGTCCACGAGCTCACGCACACGTCCACTCCGGTGCGCAGCGCTTCCTCTCCCAGATACTTGCCCCATTCCCAGCAGGCCATGTACACCTCGATCGGGCAGCCATCCGGATCCACCCCGGCCGCGCCGTAGCCGCGCAAAACCACCGGGCGGATGTAACAGGAATCCAGGGCGTTCGCGCGTACCAGTTCGACCGCCGCGCTGGCCAGATCGTCCACCGAGTATCCCGCGTCGATGCGGTAAATGTGCCCGGAATTCAGCAGCCGCTGCATGTGCTCGCGCAGGCGGAATATCGCCGGGCCTTGCTCGGTCTTGTAGCACCGAATGCCTTCAAATACCGCCGAGCCGTAGCTGACGCAGTGCGACAGCACATGGATGTGCGCATCCTCCCACTTCACATGCTTCCCGTTGTGCCAGATTTTCTCGGTGGTCTTCCACGGCATCGGATATCTCCCGGTTCGGCGCTGCCTGTTCGAATAAGCGCCAACCAACCGAATTATAACATACGGGTCCGAAACGAAAATCACAGCGTGCTTCCGATGAACGCCCCGACGAATACCAAAATGGACGACCGCCAGAGATCGCCGCGTCCGGTATCCGCCGAAGGTATCGCCCGAGATTCAATCCAGGCTGGCGACTGCAGAAGGTAAGGAGGGAAACCGAAACGAGTGGCTAAGAACTAATCCGAATGTGCATCGGCCACATCCGCAGCGGAGGATCGGGTGCCCTGGCTGATTCGTTCCCAGGCGCTGGTACGCCAGTTCTCGCGTACCTCGTGCGGATGTACCCACGGCGGAAGCGTCGAGAAAAATTGCGTGGAAAGAGCGGTCAGGTACGGTTCGTACATCGCGCGCAACTCGGCGATTTTCGCATCCGACGCGGGATCGGCGCGAAAATTTAACCCAACTTCCGCCAGCGATTTGCGCAGCTGTTCTAAATCGGCGGGCGGTAAGCGATCCACGGTAGGCATACGAGGGGTAGCGTGAAAAGTCTGGGTAAGGTCTACCACCGCGTGGCGTGCCATCGCAAAGGTAAGCTTGGCCTGCCGCGCGCACGCCCCATCCACGCCCGCGACCACAATCGCCGTGGAATCAAGAATCGCGGTGAGCGCCGCCAGCCACGATTGGTTGTCGTGCTGCGAACGGAAATAGGCGACCACCGGATAAGAGATATGGCTTTCCAGCAGATCGGCGGACCACCGCTCCCATTCGTGAAACAACAATTCCAACGCGTCCAGCCCGCGCGCCCCGGAGTGGCGGCGGAGAAGTTCGGTGGCCGTGGGCGGTGATCCGGCGCGGGCGTCCAACAGTACGATGCTCACCTCGCGCCGTGCAAACGCTCCGTAAATTACCGGCAAATATCCGATCACCACTGCGAGAAAACCAAACCCAGTGCCGGACTCCAGCACCATCACCACCCGCCCCAGCATGGTGTGCGCGACAACGTCGCCGGGGCCCAGCGTGAAGAACGTCGTCCCGCTGAGATACAGATTCATCCATAGGCCGTGCGCCCCATCGGGCCCTGGGCGAGCCCACGAAATGGCCAGATCGATTAGCGCGAATCCGAACACCAGTCCCGCGGCCCACACCGCCAGCAGTCCAAAAACCGAAAGTGGGCCATAGATGCTCAGAAAATATTCGCGCCGCTTACCGTGCAGCTTGTGGGCGATGGCCCGCCACGGCCGCCACGTCGTAACGAAATAAGCACGACCCAGCCGGAACGAACGGGGGACGCGCCGGGGCAGCACAACGGTCTCGAACGCGTCGGTTAGGATGAACGCGATCAGAGCGATCCCGATGGCTGCGACCAGTGCGATCATTAGCTCTCGAACTTCGTATCCAGCGTGATTTCCGCTTTCAACAGCCGGGAAATCGGGCAATTCGCCTTGGCGCTGGCGGCCGCGGCTTCAAAAGCCGATTGCGTGCCGGTGGGCACTTTCCCGGTTACCTCGAGATGAATTTTGGTCACCGTCCATCCGCTTTCCAGTTTTTCCAGTGTCGCCGTAGCGGACGTCGAAAGAGTCTCCGGGGTAAGGTTCAAGGTCCCCAGTTGCGCCGAAAGCGCCATCGTGAAGCAACCGGCGTGCGCCGCCGCGATCAGCTCCTCGGGATTGGTGCCCTTGGCATTCTCAAAGCGAGTCGAAAACGAGTACGGCGTGTTCACCAGCACGCCACTTTCCGTGGAAATCGTGCCCTTGCCTTCCTTCAAAGATCCCTTCCACACCGCCAACGCCTTGCGATTCATCGTTCCTCCCGAACGCGTTTAGATTTCTTGCAGATCTTCCGAACCAGTCGTTCTTGCCCCGGAGCGATCACTCCCCTCAAGGTAGCAGCACGATTTTGCCATACGCTCCGGACTTCAATACCGCCTCGTGCGCCTGAGCGGCTTCGCTCAGCGGGAACTCCGCGCCCACCACCGGCCGCAACGTCCTATTTTCCAGTCCCGCCCCCAATGCAGCGTGGATGGTAGCCATGTCCGCGGGCGAAGTCCCCCACAACGTCATGCCATAGATCATCGCCTCACGGCCCATTGCATCGCGTGGGTTGATCTCCACCGAACCGCGGCTGCCAACCACTACCACGCGTCCGCCGATCGCCAGTAGCGTGAGATCCTTACCCAGATTCTGGTTTGCCAGCATCTCGATGATCACGTCCATGCCGCGCCCGCCCGTCAGCGCCATGGCCTTCTCGACACAATCGGGCGAGCTATGATCGACCACGTGCTGCGCGCCTTCCGCCGCGCACAACTTTTTCCCGGCGTCGCTGCTCGCCGTTCCGATCACCTGCAAACCCGCTGCCCGCGCCAACTGCACCGCCGCGATTCCCACGCCTCCGCTCGCGCCGTGGATAAACACCGTCTCACCGCCCCGCGCCTGCGCCTTGTGAAACAGCGCGCGAAACGCAGTTGCATAAGCCACGTTCACTGCCGCCCCTTGTTTAAAGGAAATATGTTCGGGGAGCAAATACACCCCAGACTCCTCGCACAAAACTTGTTCCGCATACGTTCCGGTGACCGGCATCACCACGTACACTCGGTCGCCGACCTTCACGCGCTTCACGTTCGCGCCCACCTTCTCCACCACGCCCGCCGCATCCATTCCTGGAGTGAACGGCAACGTAGGCTTTCGCGCGTAGTTTCCCGTGCGCATGTAGGTATCCGCCGGATTCACGCCCGCGGCGTGGTTGCGAACCAGCACCTGCGTAGGTCCGGGGTGTAAGTCCGGTACTTCTTCCAATTTCATTACTTCCGGCCCGCCAAATGCACGGGCCACAATCGCTTTCATAGCGACCTCCGAGATCCCACCAAGTCCCGCCACAGCCCGATGGCCGTAAGTTTAGATTTCCCAACCGGAAGTTCGACTCACATTGTTTTGCAGATTAGCGCTGCCGTCACTTTGTGGCGTCAGGCGCTTCGCCGGAGTCGCCCCGCTCGGTGAGGGACTGAAAATTTTGACGCAGGTGAATCAGCCGCGACCCGTAGGTGTTCTCCCAAACACCCAGCAGCAGGAAGGGAATCATCGCCGCAAGAATCCAGGCCTTTGAACTTCCGGAGATGCGCGATTCCGGCTCCCAGCGAAACAGCACGCGGGAAACTCCGAACGCCACACCCAGACCAACGCCCAGCGCAATCACGTCACCACCGATTTCACTCCAACTGGCTCTTCGCAGCATCGCCTGCTGCAAGCCGCCCACCAGATACGTAGCCGGCAAAAACAGCGACACCCGCTGCACCCACACCGGCAGCACGCCCAAGGGAATCGTGGCGCCCGACAGAAACAGGAAAATCGACCAGATCACGTTATTGATCACCTGGGTTTCCTGCATGGTATTGGTCACACTGGCCACGATCAGGCCAAATGAAGAGAACGTCGCCGCTCCCACCGACACCATCGCGAATACCTGCGGAATATTTCCCCAATCGTGCATTCCGAAAATCCACCGCGAAATCACGAATTCCAGGGTCACCGTGGGCAGCACTAGCACGTAGTTGGAAAGGATGCTCGACCCCAGCAGCGCTCCGGCGTCCACCGGCGCGATCCGAAATCGCCGCAGGACGCCCGACTCGCGGTACTGCACCAGTTGCATGCTCAGCCCCCAAAAGCTGCCCATCACCGTGAGCGCCAGCACCGCACCCAGCAAAAACGACACCGCCTCGGGATTCCCCCGGCCGAAAATTACGTTGTAGCCGAACAAAAACCCAAGCGGCATCACCATGCTGAAAAAAATAAAGGCGCGGCTGCGCAGCGCCATGCGTACGCGAATCTTCGTCAGTGCCCAGGTATTCTTCAAAGCAGGCTCCCTAAAATCTTCGTGATTCCCGGCGCGCCCGACGCGGCACAACTCCAATCGCGTTCAATCGCGCAGGCGGCGCCCGGTCAACTCGATAAATACGTCTTCCAGCGACGGCGATGCAATCTCCAGACTTTCGAGCTGGTTGTTCTCCGCTTCCAGTTGTTTCACCAGCGCCACGATCGTCCGCGGCGGCTGCGTCGAATGCAGCACGTACGCCCCGTCGAGCTCCCGCACGTCGGTCACTCCCTCGAGCTGCCGCAGCGAGCCATTGGCCGCGGGATTCGCCAGCCGCACGCTCACCCGCGTGGTTCCCGCGGAAGTCTGCTTGAGTTCTCGCGGCGTCCCCATGGCGATCACTTGGCCGGAATCGACGATGGCCACTCGATCGCACAGCCGTTCCGCTTCCTCAATATAGTGGGTGGTCAGCAGGATCGTTTTCTTCTCCCGCCGCAGCGCCTCAATGATGTCGTAGATTTCGCGCCGCACCTGTGGGTCCAGCCCCGCGGTTGGCTCGTCCAGAAAAAGCACCATCGGATCGTTCACCAGCGCCAGGGCCAGCGCCAGCCGCTGCTTCTGTCCGCCCGAAAGCGTGCCGTAAAATGCGTTGCGCTTTTCGTCCAGCTGAAATCGCTTCAGCAGCACTTCCGGGTCGGTGCGCCGCCCGTAGAATCCCGAGAAAAGCTCCAGCGCTTCGATCACTTTCAATTTCTCGGGTAACGCGGTGGATTGCAGCACCGCCCCGATCTTCTCTTTGAAGGCCATCCCGGCCTCCTCGGGATCGAGACCGGCGACGCGAGCAAATCCACTGTCGGGCGAGCGCAAACCCTCGAGAATCTCGACGGTAGTCGTTTTGCCAGCGCCGTTTGGCCCCAGCAGGCCAAATACTTCGCCCTCCGCCACTTCAAAGCTCACGCCGCGCAACGCGCGCACGTCGTTGTAATTCTTCACTAGGTTCTCGGCTTGGATGATGGGTTGTGGCAATGTTTTCTCGCGTCGACTGTACTTCTATATCACACGCGGCACGGGGCGAGCGACTCTGGGTTTAGGTGTTCTTTTCTTTTTAGAGGCCAAAATGTTCTTTCCGGACCTGGCCCGCCTCGGTGCACCCGCAGCGACAGAGCCGCCCCTTCGCTTGGCGCCTCGCGCGATGGCCATCCATTCGCAACTTGCAACATCCACACGATCATGGCGCATCGGCACGCCTTCGCTCTCGAGCAGCCTTCGCTGTTTCGAGCCATACGGCTCGCGAATGATCAGCCTTCCGCCCGCGGCCACCACGCGGTGCCACGGGATGCCCGCGCCAGAGGGAGTCGCTGCCATGGCGTGGCCCACGGTGCGCGCCCCGCCGCGAATCTTGAGAGCCCGCGCCAGGCGGCCGTAAGTGGTGACTTTCCCGCGAGGAATCTTTTTTATCAGCTGGTAAACCGGGTCCCAGGACATCGTAATTCGCTCCGATTTGTTCGCGACTCTGGTCATCCGCCGTCACGAAAGCGGAGTATAGCAGCAGCGAGTGCCACTGTGTGCGGCCCACGGATGTGCCGGAAACCCGCGTCCGGCCTTAGGCTTTCTTTCACCCCGCTGCCGCAAAGCGTTCTGCCCACTAATAACCATTTCGCTCCAATTCGCATCTGCCCACCGGAACGTACCATTGACGCTGTAGTAGCTACTTCATAAACTATGCGCCTCGACAGTGATTTGGGCGTTCTCGCTATCGGGGGCCAAGTAGTCAGTAGTTCGGTACCAGGAAACTTCGCCGCGCTAAAGTTCAGTAATTACATGCTTTTGTCGCGAAACCGGAATCGGGACGAACCGCTTCGGGCTGGGAACCTGTCACTGCGCGTCGCATCTTCCGGCGCCCGCGGCAACGGCCAAGAGCTTATACGTGCCGACTCGAGTACTTCAGTCCCACAAACCGCATCGTCGAGGTGAAACGTGCCGGCGAAAGCAAAGAAACTCGACCCTTCCCAACGCAGCCTGGAATCTCGCGATTTCGAAGCGGGACTCAACCGCAAGATCGTTGGGCAGCACGAAGCCCTTCAGGCCGTTGTCGATCTCTACCAGGTTTTCCGCGCCGGTTTGAACTCGCCGGGGCGCCCTGTGGGTAACTTGCTCTTTCTGGGCCCCACCGGAGCGGGGAAGACCCGCGTCGTCGAAGCCGCCGCCGAAATTCTGTTTGGTGATACCCGCGCGGTCATCAAAGTGGATTGCGCCGAGTTTCAACACTCTCATGAAATCGCCAAGTTGATCGGCTCACCTCCGGGCTATTTGGGCCATCGCGAAACACATCCGCTAATCACCCAGGAAGCGCTTGCGCAGTTTCACACGGAAAAGATCAAGCTATCGATCCTGCTGTTTGACGAGATCGAGAAAGCCTCCGACGCCCTTTGGCAGTTGCTGCTCGGCATTTTGGACAAGGCCACGCTCACTCTCGGCGACAATCGCCGCGTGGATTTGTCGCAAACTTTAATCTTCATGACCTCTAACTTGGGCGGCGGCGAAATTTCCGAACTCATGTCCGGCGGAATGGGTTTCGCGCCCGCAACCCGCGTCGATACTCAGCCCCGTCTCGACGAAAAGGTCGAACGCACCGCCTCGGAAGCCGCCAAGCGAAAATTTTCTCCGGAGTTCATGAACCGCATCGACAAAGTCGTGGTTTTCCATCCCCTGCGCGAAGAACAGCTCGAACAGATTCTAGAAATCGAGCTCGGCATGGTGCAGCAGCGCGTACTGGAAACCGCCCGAGGGCGATTCCTGTTCCGCGTCAGCCCGGCGGCCAGGGAATTCCTGCTGAAAGAAGGTACCGACCTCAAGTACGGCGCGCGCCATCTGAAGCGATCCATCGAGCGCCACTTGGTCTATCCGTTGGCCAGCTTACTGGCCACCGAGCAAGTGAGCCTTGGCGATGTACTCTCGATCGACTGGAATCGCACCGAACCGCACCTCGGCTTCCTGAAGGAATCCGAAGGAGCGCTGTTGCCGGTCACCAGCCCGTCGCAGGGACATCACGCAGAGTCTGCGTCGATGGGCGATGGCCGCGGCGTAGTGATTCCCGCGACCAATCTCGTAGCCGAGCCAGTGACCGCCCAAGCCACCACCCGTGGCACAAAAGCCATTCCGCTGGATAAATTGCGCAACGATTCGGCCAAGTAGTCGCGCGACGTCTGGACCAGGCTCTCCCGCCCCGGTCCGGACGCACCGCGCTCCGCGCTACCTCACCTCACACTGAACTGCGGTTGCTACCCGGCCGCGATGCGCACCCTTCGGCGGTGCAATTTATTGGTTTTTTGCGCGCCGTGCTAACGGTGCGCTACAATTCCGCCATGCAACTAAACGGAATTTTCGCCCCGCTGACCACTCCCTTCGACTTCGACGGCGCGATCGATCTTTCCAATTACGCTAAGAACATCGCTCGCTACAACCAAACCGGCCTCCGCGGCTACGTCGTCAACGGTTCCACCGGCGAATCGGTTCTGCTCCGGTGGAATGAAGTCTTCAAACTATGCCAAGCAGCCCGCGAAGCGGCCGCCCCAGGAATGCTGGTGATTGCCGGCACCGCCGCCGAGTCCACCGCCGAAACCATCGAGCACACCAACCGCGCCGCCGCGCTCGGATGCGACCTCGCGCTGGTCCGCACCCCGCATTATTACAAGATCTCGATGACCCCGGACGCGCTGGTCGAATACTACTTTCGCGTCGCCGAAGCCGTTGGCATTCCGATTCTGGTTTACTCCATCCCGATCTTCACCGGCGTCACCGTCGAACCCGCACTCCTGCAGCGTCTCGCCACCCATCCGAATATCGTGGGAATAAAGGACAGCTCCAGAAGCGTCGCCCGGGTGGCCGAGTTCCGCGCCGTCGTCCCGGAAAGATTTCAAATCCTGGTCGGCAACGCCAACACTTTGTACGACGCGCTCCAGCTGGGCGCCTCCGGAGGTGTTCTGGGGCTCGCCGACGTCTTGCCCGAGCAATGCGTGGAAGTCCTCGAAGCCCATGCGCAGGGCGACGCGGCCCGCGCGATGGCCTCGCAACAAAGGCTTGTGCCGATCACCGACGAAATTCTCAACCCCTACAGCATCGCGGGCATAAAATACGCGATGGACTTGTTGGGCTACTACGGCGGCCTGCCCCGCTCCCCCATCTTGCCCGTGAGCGATGCCGCGAAACGCATCATCGAGTCCGTCCTGGCGTCTTTTGGCGTTCCGGGCGCCCCAGCGACCTCGCCGCATCACGCCAGTTGAACTCCTGGTGGACCGAGCCTGATCTTTTCCCGGGTTTTGCTGCGTCCTTTCCACTCGTTGTATCATCCATTGCACGATGGAGTTCCTTTGTATCCCGCTCAGCGAGCTTCCGCGCACCTCTAAACTCCATGCGGACTTCGTTGAGCATTTCTCCCAGGTAAAGCAGTGGTACGGCCACTCCCCCGATGAATCTGGCGTAATCGCTTCCGCCCGTGAGGTCCGGCTCGATCCCGCCGTCCGCGCCGAAGTCGTTGCCATCCTCCGCGAACAAAATACGGCCTTGGGTTCCGACGCCTCGGTCACCCGGTCCCTGGACCGCCTGGCCAACGGAGCCGTCGCCGTCGTCACCGGCCAGCAGGTCGGGCTTTTCTCCGGCCCCTCCTACAGTTTTTACAAAGCCCTCGCTGCGATTGCCTGGGCTCGCCGCCTCACTTCTCAAGGTATCGACGCCGTCCCGGTTTTCTGGCTGGCCACCGAAGACCACGACCTCGCCGAGATCAATCACACTTCGTGGCACACCCGCGATGGCATCACTCCATTCGAAATTCCCGCGGATCCGGAATTCGCGGGCCGCCCGGTGGGAAACATTCCCCTGGGCAACGGTGCAGATTCGTTCGTGGCTTCCGCCGTGTCCTATCTCGAGGGAGGCTACAGCGGGGAAGTGGAAGAAGCGTTGACGCAGTCCTACCGTGACGGCGAAACTTTCGGCTCGGCATTCGGCAAACTCTTCGCGCGAACTCTCGCTGGCCGTGGGCTGATCCTGCTGAATCCGATCGAGCCACGCTTCCATCGTCTGTCGGCCCGGGTATTCCGTTTTGCGGCCGAACACGCCGAAGAGTTGCGCTCCGATCTAATGCGCCGGGACAAAGAACTCACACTGGCGGGCTATCACGCGCAGGTCCGCGTCACCTCGGAAACCACGCTGCTATTTCAAGAAGTGAACGGCCGCCGCATTGCGTTGCGCGGCCGCGGCCCGCAATTCATCGCCGATCGCACGTCAAACGACCACGCCACCCTGGACGCGGCCATCGAGAAATCGCCGGAGAGTTTTTCTGCGAACGTTTTGCTGCGCCCCATCATGCAAGATACGCTGCTGCCCACCGCCGCCTACATCGCCGGCCCAGCGGAAGTGGCCTACTATGCGCAGTGTTCGGTGGTCTACCAAAAGGTGCTAGGCCGCATGCCTGCCATCCTGCCCCGCTCAAGTTTCACCTTAGTTGAGCCCGCGCACGCCAGGCTCCTGAAGAAATATCGCATCGACGCCGCTGCAGTCCTTCGCGGGCGTCAGCACCTGCGCGGCCAGCTAGCCCTGCACTCACTCCCGCGCGCCCTGGCCCGCCGCTTCGACAAAGACCAGCTGCGCATCCGCCAGATCCTGGCCGCCTACCATGACCCGCTGAAAAAGTTAGATCCCACCCTCCTCGGCGCCGCCGAATCCACCGAACGCAAAATCCTCTTCCAATTCCAAAAGTTAAGTGCCAAATCCGGCCGGGCCGAAGCCTTCCGCACGGGGGTAATCGACCGCCACGAAAGCATCCTAATCGACTCTCTATACCCGCATCGCACCCTGCAGGAACGCGCCTTAGGCTTCCTCCCGTATTTGGCCTTGCACGGCCCCGACCTGCTCGACGCACTCATCGAGCGGTCTGCACCCAATATCTGTGCGCATTCCATAGCGATTCTTTGAGTTTCACCGTGGTCGCGTTTTCGGTTCGAGAAGTTTCTGCGCTATCCGGGCCGAGCGTCGCGGCTGCAACGGCAACAGCGAGAGCAACGGAGACGACGGAGGCAACTGCAACGGCGGCTGCCTTGATGTGTGATCGCACCTGGGGCGCTTGAGATTGTGGCGGCGGAATGTTTTCCGACACGAGTGTCGGGGCTACTCGTCTAGCATCCGAATCAAATCCTGCTCCCCTTCGCGCAAATAATAAGCAATAAATCTCAAAGGCTCGGTAGCCGAAGCATCGTCAAACCGCGCGATTACCCGATTCGCCGGCTCGTATACCGCGGCCCCAGCCGCGACGGTATGCGCCGCCTCTCCCTCGACCTGCACGATAGCCGCGCCCGCAACGATGTATTCGATCACCGCGCAAGGATGCAGGTGCCGCCCAGTCTCCTGCCCGCCCGAAAAATTAATTTCCCGCACCTCCACATTGTCCACTCGCCCCTTCCCCAGTTCCGCCCGAGGCACCAGTTTCCGTTCAATTTTCTGTGAGCGCATATCCGCTGTGATCAACGTCCATCCAATTCCGATTCATCTATTTCAGCAGTTCCATCCGATTGGTTCCGTTTGTCCTCGCCCCGTCGCGTGCTAGAATTCCTACGTTGAACTCGGAGGGATTTCGATGAAAGTCAGCGCAGGTAAGCAGAAGGGCATGAAGGCCGTCTCCAATGAGCGCGGGGTGATCGCGGCCGCCGCAATGGATCAGCGCGGGTCGCTGATGAGCTCGATCGCCAAAGAAAAAGGCATCGACAAAAAAGCCGTTACTCCGGAAATGATGTCCGAATTCAAGCAAGCCGTGGTGCGCATCCTGACCCCCCACGCCAGCGCCATCCTCCTCGATCCCGAATACGGCTTGGAAGCCGCCAAAGCCCGCGCCAAAAATGCCGGCCTGCTCCTGGCTTACGAAAATAGCGGCTACGACAACACTCGCCCCGGACGCCTCCCGGACCTGCTGGATATTTGGTCGGCGTACCGCCTAGCCGCCGCGGGCGCCGATTGCGTTAAAATTTTGCTGTACTACACGCCATTCGATCCGCCCCACGTCAACGACATCAAGCATGCCTGGGTGGAACGCATCGGCGCCGAATGCACCGCCGTGGACATCCCTTTCTTCCTGGAATTCGTCGGCTATGTCGAAGGCGGCGACGAGAAGGGAATTGAATTCGCCCGCAAGAAACCCGAAGTGGTTCGCGGCAGCATGGAAGAATTCTCCAAGCCCCAATACGCTGTTGATGTCCTCAAAGTGGAAGTCCCGGTCAACATGGCCTTCGTCGCCGGCACCGCCTCTTGCAAAGGCGAATCCGCTTATTCCCGTGAAGAAGCCAAGGAACACTTCCGCCGCGCCGCGGCCGCCGCCAAAAAGCCTTTTATCTATCTGTCCGCGGGCGTCAGCAACGAGACCTTCACTGAGACCCTGGATCTGGCCTCTGAGTCCGGCGTGAATTTTTCCGGTGTCCTTTGCGGCCGCGCCACCTGGAAAGACGCCATCCCGGTCTACGCCAAGCAAGGCGTAAAGGCCCTGGAAGACTGGCTCTCCGATCAAGGCGTGAAGAACATCAAGAACGTCAACGGCCGCCTCTCCGCCGCCAAGCCGTGGTTCAGCTTCTACGGCGCAACCTCCGCCGCAGCCCTAGGCGACTAAATTGTTTGGTGATGTTGACGGCCGCAGGGGGCTGCGCAGTTGCGACGGGGACCCCCCGGGACGATTTCACACGTGGTTCTGTGATTCTGAATAGACTCTGAGTGGGCATCGTCCCCACATGGCCACTAACCCTCCAACCCGTTCCTTGATCGTGTGGCGCAAGCGACGTGATCCACCTGCGCACCACCAAGCGCACCGAACTAGTCCACGTCATCGGCGAAGTAGCCCGCATCGTAGACGCATCCGAATGCAAAAGCGGCGTATGCCACCTGTACGTCCCGCGCACCACCGCTGCCGTAATCGTGAACGAAGGCTACGACCCGGACGTTGCGCACGACATGGAAGGGGCGTTCGATCGCCTGGTCCCGCGCGATCCCAAGTTCCGCCACGCCGAAGGCAAGTCCGATTCGCACATCAAGACCGCCCTGTGCGGCTCCTCCGAAACCATCTGGATCGAAAACGCCCAGCTAGCCCTAGGCCGCTGGCAAGTAATTTTCTTCTTCGAATTCGATGGCCCGCGCCGCCGCGAACTCCGCGTCAAAATAGTTCCCGATTAGCAGCGGCACCGCGGCCACTCTCGGAAAAGCCGCGTCCACGTTTCCACCGCCAACGCTGTTATACAATTGCCTCTGCTTCTCACGTGAATCAGGTTGCATCAACGCCGCCGGAGCGGACCAACTGCGCATCGCGTGCACATGTATCTTCGTCGCCGTGCTCCTCGGGCCGCGCGTATTAGCCGCCCAAGCAGCGTGGTCAGAAGTCTGCCCACGGCCCGCGCAGGGAACTGAGATCCCCGAGCCCGACGACCTGCGCGCCCGCGACGGCGTTCTCAGCGTCGACCTCACCTTTCGCAATTTCCGCGACGCGTCCGGACGCGTGCGCTACTGCTACATCTCCGGATCGGGCGCGATCTCGCCGAATCTCCGCATCCATCCCGGCGATTTGCTTATCCTGCGCCTAAAAAACGACCTGGGTCTGCCCGATGGGTCAAATTCGGCCGCCGCGCAGCTCCACGCTCACGCGTCTCAGCCAAGAAATTCCGTCGACCCGTGCAAGGGCGGCAAAATGACAGCCACCACCACGAATCTCCACTTCCACGGCCTAGCCATCCCTTCCGCCTGCCATCAAGACGAAGTGCTGAAGACGACCATCGAGCCAGGCGCACCGCCCTTCGAATATCGCATCCGCGTCCCGGCAGACCAGCCCCCTGGCCTCTACTGGTACCACCCGCACATGCACGGCTTCACGCGAGACCAAGTCCTGGGCGGCGCTTCCGGCGCGCTGATCGTAGAAGGCATCGAATCCGCGGATCACCAAGTAGCCGGGCTCCCCGAACGGGTGCTGGTAATTCGCGACGAAGATTTGCTGCACCCCAACGCCGCGTCGAACGCACCCTCCGGCATCGTGCCTCCGCCGGTGGTCCTAGATCGCGATGGCGATGCGCAAAACACCGGTACCGGCACAGGCAAACCGGCCAAGGATCTCTCCCTGAATTTTGTCTCCGCGCCGTATCCCGACTATCCACCGGCAATAATCAAAATGAAGCCCGAAAAAAAGGAATTCTGGCGCGTCGTAAACGCCACGTCGATCACCTACCTCAATCTCCAAATCCTTTTCAAAAATCTGCCGCAGCAAGTAGGCATAGTCGCCGTTGACGGCGTCCCCATCAACCGCAATGGCCTGGGCGGCGGCGACGTGATCTATCAAGATCACCTAGGAGTCTCACCAGGCGGCCGGGTGGAATTCATCGTCAACGGCCCCGCGCAGGGCACTCCCGCCACGCTGATAACCCGCAGCGTAAACACCGGCCCCGGCGGCGAGAACGACCCCACACGCCCCATAGCCATCATCGTAGCCGCCACAGACGCGCCCGAGCCTCGCTCCACGCTAGCCGCCGTGCCCGCCCAATCTCCGCCAGTGGATCTGCCGTGGATTGGCAAGATCCAACCCGTTCGCACCCGAAAACTCTACTTCTCCGAAAAGTTGCAAGACCCCAACGACCCCAACAGCCCCACTACTTTCTATCTAACCGTCGAAGGCCAAACGCCCAAGCCGTTCGATCCGTCATCCACCATCCCGAACATCATCGTGCACCAGGGCGACGTCGAAGATTGGATCGTAGAGAATCGCTCCACCGAGATACACGACTTCCACATCCACCAAATCCATTTTCTCCTGCTGGAGTGGTTCGGCATCCCAATCAACGAGCCCTTCCTACGGGACACCATCAACGTCCCTTTCTGGGACGGGAAAAGCTCCCAATTTCCCACCGTCCGCCTGCGCATGGATTTCCGCGCCGCAAATGTCGTCGGCACCTTCCCCTACCACTGCCACCTCCTCGAACACGAAGACGGGGGAATGATGGGTCTGATCCGCGTAGAACCAAAATTGAAACAACAATCGTCGCCGCCGAAACCTTCTGCCCCATAAAGACGTCGAACGGACTGCCCGATGTCACTTCGGAAACGTTAGAATGATCTAATGTTAGGTGTCTTGGGCCGCAGCCGCTCGCCACGTTAAAATCTTTTCCATGGCTGCGAATAGGGTGGTACGTATGACTTTTCAGACCCTCGCTTCGATCCTGGCCATGGTGCTCGCGCTGCAAGCGTCTACGCCGCCCACGCCGGTCACCGGCCTGCCAGACGATCGGGAAACCACCACTCCGATCAAACATCTGGTCGTGATCTTCCAGGAAAACGAATCCCTCGACCATTACTTTGGCGTTTATCCCCGCGCCAGCAATCCCCCAGGTGAGCCGGTTTTCGACGCCCGTCCCGACACCCCCAGCGTCGACGGTCTTTCCGATAAGCTACTCGCCGCCAATCCCAATGGCTCCGCTAATCTGCCTTTCCGGTTGGGCCGCAGCCAGAATTACACCTGCGACCAGGGACACGGCTACACCGCCGAGCAGCAGGCCTTTGACACCGGCCTGATGGACATGTTCCCGCAGTTCACCGCCGCCGCCTGCTCCGCGGCCAGCTTTCCGACTTTGGCCGCCTACGGCACGCGCATCGTCATGGGCTACTACGATGGCAATACGGTCACCGCGCTGTGGAACTACGCGCAGCACTTCGCCATGAGCGATGCGTTTCACGGTACCAACTTCGGGCCGTCTACTCTCGGAGCGATCAACCTCGTTTCCGGCATGACCGGCAACGTGGACATGGCGCACACGGCCGATAGTGCCACTGGCAGCTTGGCCCGCGACGTCGTCAACCGAGTCATAGTCGGCGACCCCGACCCGTATTACGACGACTGCTTCAGTGGCGATCGCGTCGCATTTCAGGGCAAAAACATCGGCGACCTGCTAAATGCCAAAAACATTTCTTGGGGATGGTTCCAGGGAGGTTTCACGCCGTCGACGCCGTATTCGGGAAAGACCGGCACCACACCCGCGATTCCGGCGAAGTGCCAGACCGCTACCGCGCGCCTCGACAAAAAAAATGTGGTGGCCTACGTCCCGCACCACGAGCCATTTCAATACTATAAAACTACGGCCAACCCGCATCACCTGCCGCCCGCTGCTACCGACGAAATCGGCCATGACGGTCCCGCCAACCATCAATATGACCTCACCGACTTCTGGAAAGCCGCGGCCCTCGATCAGCTTCCTTCCGTCAGTTTCCTAAAGGCGCCCGCCGCGCAGAACGGCCACCCCGGCAATTCATCTCCTCTGGATGAACAACTCTTCGTCGTCGACACCATCAACCGCCTGCAATCGACGGGCGACTGGGACGCCACTTTAGTAGTCATTGCCTGGGACGATTCCGACGGATGGTACGACCACGTAGTCGGCCCCATCGTCAACGATTCCAGCTCTCGCGTGGACGCCCTCACCGCCAAACACAAGTGCGGCACCGGCGCGAATTCCTTAGCCGGAATTCAAGCCCGGTGCGGCTACGGCCCCCGCCTCCCGCTGTTGTTGATTTCCGGCTACGCCAAGCAGAACTTCGTGGATAGCACCGTCACCGATCAGAGCAGCATCACCCGCTTCATCGAAGACAACTGGACCCTGGGTCGCATTGGCGCCGGTTCCTTCGACGCCATCGCCGGCCCCCTCACCAACATGCTGGACTTCACCCAGTTCCACCCCGAGCAAGTAATTCTGGATCCCGAGACCGGCCAACTAAAGCCAACGCAATAGGTTACGCAACGGCCGCAGTCCTATCACCAGCGGGAGGTAGCAGGGGCGTTGGCTAGCGGTTCGACGCTGTTATCTTTTCCGGGTGTCCCACTCTTCCCTGATTCAGGGAAGTGTAGGCGGTCAGAATTCGAGGCATTCGTGGGTGCGTGCTCCCAAGCGCTCTGGGTGCCGCACCCTGCCCACAAGGGTGCGGGTTTTGCCCGTAAGCAAATTCCGACCCTGGCCACACACTTCCGATACTGCGCGTTCTCGATCCGACTGCTTAGAACGGAATATCTTCGTCAGAAATCTCCCCGCCGCTGGGCCCAGCATCTTCCGAAACCGGCGAATCGAATCCCGCGCTCTCAGTGGAGCCCCCACCGCCGGCCGACGCGCTAGCCGCCCGAGGTGGAGCATTATCCCCACGGCCACCAAGGAATTTCATACCCGTAGCAACGATCTCAAAGCTGGTCCGCTTCTGTCCTTCTTTGTCCTGCCACTCCCGCGACTGAATGCGCCCCTCGAGGTACACCAGCGACCCCTTCTTCAGATACTGCTGCGCCAATTCGCCCAACTTCCCCCACAGCACAAGCTTGTGCCACTCCGTATGCTTTTGTCGTTCCCCAGCCTTATCCTTGTACGACTCGTCGGTTGCCAAAGAAAAATTGCAAACCGCTTGCCCGCCCGAGGTATAGCGCGTCTCCGGATCGCGGCCCAACCGTCCCACCAGAATCACTTTATTCACTGACATAGCTATCCTCCGGTAATTTTCGCGAAGTTTGCGTAACGGCGAGTATATCTGAACTTGAAACGCGGAGCTTGGAAAAGCGAGAGCGTGGCGAGCTGCAGCAAAGTGAAACAGCCGTAAAGCCTTCATGCCGAAACAGAAACAGAATCAGAATTTGCCGGACGGCGCCCGAACTATCCGGGACGCTGGGTAGTAGCAGCGGGAGCTACTTGCCGCAGACGCGCTTCCGCGCGATGCGCTTCGTCAGTGCCCGGGAAGCGCCGGATCACTTCGTGATACTGGCGCGCCGCAGTAGCCTTCTGCCCCATCTCCTGATACGCCTGAGCCTTTTTCAGCATGGCCCCGGCAAGCTTGTAGCTCTTGGGGTAATTGTTGATCACTTTGTCGTATTCGGCGATCGCGCCTTGATAATCCGCTTGGCCGTAAGCAATTTCCCCCAGATAAAACTGCGCATTCGACGCTAGATCGTCGCTTGGGAAGTTCTTGATGTAGTCGCCGAATTCCTGCCGCGCCAGATCGTTCTTCCCGCCGTTGAAATCGCGCAGCGCGTTCTGGTAAAGGGTTTGCGACGAAACCGCACTCGGTGCCGGGCCTCCCGGCATCGGTTGGCTCTGGCTGGTACCACCCGGCGCCCCGCTCGTGGGGACCCCGCCAGGCGCCGCACCCGGCACGCTGCCGGAGACCTTACCGTCGATACTCTGCAGCAAATTTTGAATGTCGGTCAATTGTTGGGAAAGTTTCCCCACCCGAGCCTGCACGTCCTGCAGATTATCCGCGGTGCCCTGTGATTGCGTCGAGAGCGCCTCGATCCGCGACCCGGAATTGGCCTGCACCTCCTGCACGTTTTTCTGCAGCTCCTTCATATTCGCGCTCAGGCCATTTACCGCATCCGACGTCTGCTGAATCATCACCTTCAGCATCGCGTTATTCGCATCCATGGCGCTGCGCAGGTCTTGCTGGCCGTGCAGCACCTGATCCACCTGGTCCTGCAATTGCACGATCTCGCGAGAGACCGCACCGGCCGGCGCCGGACTGAATAGCGCGCCGCCCACCATCGAGCCAAGGAACATCGTCGCCAATCCTGTCACCACTACGCGTGTGCGCAAAGGGCTCCTCCTCCAGACAGGGAACCGCAATCGATCCCTGCAAAAACTGTGTCGCCGGCCACGCCAAACTTGCAGCCAGCGGCAAATATAGGCGGCTCGGCTCGCCGGTCGATTGGCGTTCGCCGAGCCACCCGCCGTTCTAGTGAATCATAACGAAGTGCGCGCGCCGATTCGACTGCCAGCACTCTTCTGTCGACTGTTGGCAGAACGGACGCTCTTTGCCCCAGCTAACCGTTTCCATGCGTTCCGCCGGGATACCCAGCGAGACCAGGTAGTCGCGAGCGGCTTGCGCGCGACGCTGACCTAGCCCCAGGTTGTATTCGGTGGATCCGCGCTCGTCGCAATGGCCTTCCACGCTCACCCGGATTTGCGGGTACGACCGCAGAAATTCCGCGGTCTTCAGCAGCGCGTCGCGAGCATCCGCACGAATCTCCGCTTTGTTGAACTCAAAGAACGCGTCCTTCACGTTCGCCTGGAACAGCTGATCGAGCCCCGCAGTGGACGTTGGCGGCGGCGCTTCTTCGCCGGAACTGACGCTGATGTTGGCCGAAGCCGACGCGGTCCCGCCAGGTCCGCTGGCTGTGATCGTGTAAGTTGTCGATTGCGTAGGCGTCACGGGGACGGATCCCTCGGCCGCCACTTTTCCAATGCCGGGCGCCAGCGACAAATCGGTGGCATCCGTCGAGGTCCAGCTCAGCGTGACGCTGTCCCCGGGCTTCACCTGTACCGCGGACGCCTTCAGCGTGACGGTAGGTTGCGCCGCCGACGGAGGAGGAGCCTCTTCGCCATGCCGGGACGACGGAACGTTCTTCTTGCATCCGCCAACCAGCGCGACGATTCCGAGCATACAAGCAAGAATCGCGTACCTACGTGAACTAGAATTGCACATTAATATGTCTCCTTCGCGGCGGCCTCGGCCTCCCAGCAGCCAGGCAGCGAAACGTGGGTGGTGCGTTTCACTATTACTAGTATAACCAGAACTACAGCCACAACGATCTCTTCTCTTACCATCCGGTCCCGATAAACCAGCTACTTCGTGGACCAGTTCGGCGATTCATCTTGGCCCGAATTCGTCAGCTGCCGCGACTCGCTTCCGTCCGCCAGCATCGACCATATCTCCCGCTTTCCCGTGCGCGTCGATTCGAACGCCAAGTGCCGCCCATCCGGCGCCCAGCTGGGCCGCTCATTTCGCCCTTCATCCCGGGTGAGTTCCACCAACTGTCCGCTGCCGATATCCATGATGTAGATATCGAAATTTCCGTTCGGCCGCCGCCAGCAGAAGGCCAGCAGTTGCCCGTTCGGCGACCACGACGGGTCCACCACGTATCCTTTGTCCGCCATCGGAATTCTCTGCACGTTCGTTCCATCCGAATTCATCGTGTACAGCACCGGATCGCCCGCTCGATCGCTGACGAATACGATTTGGTTCCCGGTCTTCGGGTTCCACGCGGGAGAAGTGTCCACGCCGTTCGAATAGGTTATTCCGTGCGCCTTTCCTCCGTCCGCGTCGGAAATAAAAATCGCCGGCGCACCCTGCGAGCTGGACATGAACGCCATGTGCGCGCCGTCCGGCGAGAATGCCGGAGAACTGTTGGTGCCGCGGAAGCGCGGGAACGAAATCATCCGGCTGGAATCGAGAGAGTACAGGCATATCTGTGCCGACGTCACCGAACGGTAAGGCACGTAGCAGGTAAACGCGATTCGCGTTGCGTCCGGCGACCACCGCGGGGTGAGCGAGATGGACCGAAGGTGCGTGAGTTGATGTTGGTTCGCGCCATCGTAATCCATCACCCATATTTCCTTGTTTCCGCTGCGCGCGCTCACAAAAGCGATCTGCGTGCTGGCGATGCCGGCCAGGCCGCCGCTCAACCGCGCGACGATGTCGTCGGCGAATTGATGGGCCAGCTTGCGGGCATCCGCGTCAGTCGCCGCTCCGCGATACACCTTTTGCAGCACGGCCGGCGCGGTGGGATTGTGAACGTCAAATAGGAAACCGGACGCCGCAAGTCCGCTGGCATCCACCGCCAAGTTGCCGAACGCAACCATGTACGCGTTCGCCGGCGCCTGGCTCCAGTCCGTGGCTCGCAATTCGCCCGGCTGGCTGGGTACCTGCGTTGGATAGAAACTGGGGCTCACCATGTCCAGCAAGCCGCAGAATTCCAGATCCTTCCAGAGTACGTCGTGAAACACCTTTTCGAGCGGCTCCGCGGGTGCGGAACGCGCCGCAAATTCCGGCACCGCCAGGCGCGCCTTGTCCACGCCGAGCCCGGTGCCGGTCTTAAACCAATCCTGAGCCGCGGCTGGACGAGGGCTGAGCGCCGCGCAGACGCCTAAAATCACAATGAAGAAGATGATGCGAATATTGCGAAATATATTCAATGTTCCGCCTCGCTGAAATAGTTGCTGCGTATTAGCGTTTAAAATCAAACCAAAACTCCACATTCACAAAACTTCCCGAATATTCGTTGGGCAGCCGCTGCGCCGGACTGGCGCTTTGCACCGCGCGCACTACCGAAGTATCCACCGAGGAATTTCCGCTCGAGTGCGTCACCTGGATGTTGCTGATCGAGCCGTCGCGCATGATCTGAAACGTCACCACCGCCCGCGGCGCGAACTGTATGCTCGGATCGACGCTCGACTGCAGCCAGTTCGTGCTCACCCGCCTCTGCACCGCTTCCACGTACCATCCGTACTTCGACGCGAAATCTCCGCCGCCCTGGCCCGTAAATCCCATTCCCGCTTGGGTCGCCGATCCCGCGCCCAGCGCGAACGAAGACGTCGGCACCGTCGGCGTTCCCCCTCCGCCGTAAGGCACTGCGTTCGGCGGCGGTGGCGTTGGATTTTCTAAAACTTTCGACTTCTTCGTCACAAACTTCGGCGGCTTGTTCTTCTCGAATTTCGGTATCGGTGTCGCATCTTGTGGAATCGGCGGCGGTGGTACCGGCTCGGTTTTGTAAAGTCCTTTGGATTCGTCCACCACGCGATTCTCCGAAGCCACATCCGGCTTCGGCAGCGGCACGGCTGGCACATTACCCACCAGTCCTACAGAGATAGAGCCCCCTGGCCCGCCCCAGGATTCACCTTGTTTGCCTTGGAAGAAGGGAACCAGCAACAACGCAATTACCCCCGCGTGCAGTACCAACGACGCACTGAACGGTGCGGTAAGGCTTGGCGCTGGTTGGTCTGCCGCGAAAGATTCCATATTTAAGGCGTCTGTGCCCGCTCACTGAGCGGCTGGGTTACTACGTTCACATTTACGATGCCGGATTGGCGCAGCGCGTCCACCACCGTGGTGAAGCTCCCAAACGGCACCGTTTCGTCGCATCGCACGTACACCGATTGATGCTGGATGTCGGTAGACTTGGACTTCACCTGATCACCCAGGTCGTGAATATTCACCGGTGTATCATCCAGGTACACCCGCTGCGAACGGTCGATCGTCACCACCATGCGCGGCTCCGAAATCTCTTTCACCGTTTTCGTCTTCGGCAGGTCCACTTCGATCCCCGATTGCAGGATCGGCGCGGTGATCATGAAAATGATCAGCAGCACCAGCACCACGTCGATGAACGGCACCATGTTGATTTCGGAAAGCGTCGAACCCGATTCTTGTTGGATTTGTGGCATGACAACCTTCGGTTAGTTGTAAAACGTCTCGACCTTGGACACGAATTCCATGGCGAAGTTATCCAGGCGCGAGGATATACCGCGAATTTTTGTCAGGTAGTGGTTGTAGGCGATCACCGCGGGTATCGCCGCGGCAAGTCCGGCGGCGGTGGTGATCAACGCTTCCGCGATCCCGGGCGCCACTGCGCGCAAACTGGCCGCGCCGGCGTCTCCCAATCCTGCGAATGAGTCCATCACGCCCCACACCGTCCCGAACAGCCCGATGAATGGCGAAACCGAACCGGTAGTCGCCAGCCAGGACATGTATTTTTCCAGCCGGCGGATCTCATCGCTGGATGCCACTCGCATGTTCACGAAGATGGCTTGTGGATTTTTCAGTTTGTGCGTCCCGCCTTGCGATGTAGCGCCCTGGGTCTGCGCCTGCGAGAGTTGCGCGTTGAATTCCCGGTAGCCCGCTTCGTACACCCGCACTAAAGGCGACGATCCCGCGGCGAGTCTAAGGGTCTGCGGGTCGGGAAGGGAACGGCTCGACCGAAAAACATCGAGGAGTCTTTTGGTTTGGCTCTCCAGTCGGCTGAACGATGCGCTCTTTTGAAAAATGATCGTCCATGAAACCAGGGAGAGAAAGGCCAGGATGCCCAGCACGCTGCGTGCCACCAGGCCGGTCTGATCGATTAACGTACTCAGATGGCCCGAAATGAAGACCGAAGCAAAAATTAAAATCGTTTCCCCCTTCGTACCGTTGTAGCTGGCCAAATCCAAGCTAGCACACGCATTAGGAGGGGTCAAACCAATCGGTCACTCTAGGGAATGTACCCTATGGCGATCAGGACACACGGCGGCGCGGTCACGCCGAGGCTACGGGGGACGCTGGAGGCGGTTGTGACCCGACGATTGATCTATTAATTGGGCTCACCGCTCTGCGGATCTAGGATGAGGGGCTTAGCGTTGACATCGGCAGGTTGGAAGTCGAGACTGGCGGTCAACGCCCCAGCAAGCGCGTCGAGCGACCCGTTTCCGATTCTGCCCAGCTCCCAATTGTCCTCAACGAATCTTATCAACGACGACTGATCCGCGAGGTGATGATCAACGTAGTTTACCCGCGCTAGCGGCGAAATGATGAGAAGTGGAAGGCGTGGACCGTAGGCACAACGATCCTGCATCCCGGCTAATGAAGCACCCGAGCCGCATGCACCTGGTCCGCCGAGCACGTCAAGCTTCGGATCCTTGGAAGGATTCACGATCGGCGGCATCACGTGGTCGTACCAACCGTCGGAATCGTCCCAGGTGACGAAGATCACCATCTTGGGCCACTGCGGCAAAGACTGCAGACGATTGATCGTGTCTACCAGGAATTTTTGCTCTGCCAATGGGCTGGAATAACCTGGGTGGCCGTCGCTGTATTGCGGTCCGCGAATGAAACTCACAGCGGGCAACTGTCCCGCTTTGGCCGCTTCCCAGAGTAGTTCGAGATCGTATTGATGATTGGCTTGGTCGGTTTTGCCGATTAGTCTGGTGTCGCTGGGCGGCAGGTGATGCGGATTGGCGGTGGCTTCATAGTATTCGAAAGGATCGGGGTCGTCGTAGACCGCCATCAATTCACCGTTGTCCGCCACGTGTTTCTGCCCGCAAATCGCTTTGCCTTCGGCCGTCTTGCCGGTGGGCGTGAAGCCTGAGGCAAACCAGCCCCATGTAACGCCGCGAGAATTCATTAAATTGCCGATGTTCTTGCCGGTGAATCGGACACCTTGACCGGGGTTTTCCGCACAGTCGTCAAAAGCTGCTGCGGCATTGTCCACCATGGTGCCGTTCAAGATCTGATACTCGCCGTCACCTCCCCGCAGATTTTCCGGCAGAGCGCCGCCGGTCTGGCCCGATACCAGATTGATCGCACCCAGCATGGAAGGCCCAAAAGTGCTGTTGAAATAGTTGTCGCTCATGGCAAAACGTTGCGCATAGTTCCACAGCGCGGTGACCGTGTTGCCGTCGACATAACCCATGGCGAAATTTTTCGGACACCTCGGCTCCTTGGCACCGGTGAATTGGACAAATTTATCCACTAGACCGGTGTCGTAGGCTTGCTGTTCGGCGGTATACCCATGGTCGTTGTCACAGGCGGCTATCAGCGCGGTCGATTGGCTGCGGTTGATGCGCCAAGGCCGCTCGAGATTGGGATTCGCGATCCGCAGCGCTTGCGTCAGACCGTTGACTTTGGGTGTCGTAGGCGCGGCCTGAAACCGTGGTTCCCCGGGAAGATTTCTGGCTTGGGGATAAGTGGCGAAATAGTGATCGAAGGATTCGTTTTCCTGAAAGATGATCACCACGTTCTCGATGGGCGTGGCTGGCCGGGGCGGCTGCTGGCACGACCCCGCCCCCACGGCGACGCACCGCCCAATCAGTAGAAGTAAGACCTTCCAAGCCAGAGCGTCGCTTCGCATAGCGTGCCTCTCGATTTTCCGTCTCGCCGCCGAAACAGCATAGCAGCGCTCGTTCCTTGGTCCGAGCCTAGAAAAGGAACTTGAGCGCCACCTGTCCGATGCGCGCCGCCTTTGCGCTGGTCACCTCTCCAAATGTCGAATCGGTGAACTCCCCGTCGGGATTATTGAACTGCGCGTGGTTGAAGACGTTGAAGAATTCAAAACGGAATTCGAGCGCCTTCGACTCCGTCAACGCCAGCTGCTTGCGTAGGGCCATATCCCAGTTATTGATGCCTGGGCCATGAAAGAAGCGCCGGGGGGAGTTACCCACCTGGCCGAGAATCTCCTGCGAGAACAGCGACGTATTGACATAAGTCTGGCCGGACCGGGGATTGGTGTGATTGAGGACATTACCAGGCGCCAGGATCGGCTCGTCGGTGGTGAGACCATCGATTCCAGTGGCCCAATTCCCGATCAGCGCCTGATCATCTGTTTCGGTGATGGAGACTGGCAGCCCAGTGCTAAATCGCGTGATACCCGACACAATCCAGCCCCGGGTGGCGCGGTTCGCTGGAAGGAACTTATCGAATGGCAGCTCGTAGCTATAGCTGGCCACAAAGTTGTGGGTCAGGTCAAAGGCGGATAGGCCTCTGCTGAGGGAAGGATTGAAGGGGTTTACTTGCTCGGTGATTTCCGAAGCGTTGTCCATCGCCTTGCTGTACGTGTAGCTAGCCAGGAACTCCATTCGCCCAGAGCGATGATGAAGGCTGGCTTCCAAAGCGTTGTAATTCGAATTGCCGATGCTGGTGTATAGGCCATCGCTCCCTAACCCGGGTCCGAGTGGACGAACCACTACATTGTTTCCGGCGGCGGTAACGAATACGTTGTTTTCATTGAACGGACCACACGTCTGACTACCCGGCGCAACTTGGCTGGGCTGGCTAACGCTCAAGCACAACGCTGGATCGCTGGGATTCGACTCGAGATTCACCAGAAGACGGCGTCCTTCGCTGCCCACGTAGCTGAGGGTCATCACGGTCTTCGGCCCAAACTGACGCTCGAAGGACAGCATGTAGTTTTCACCGTACGGAAGCCGGTTATGAATGTTCCAGCCAGGGGAACTCGAGATGGGCTCGAATTGCGCCCAATCCAGGCTGTTGTCCGGGTTCGACGGCGAAACATTGAGCGGGGCGAACGGCACCGGGAATCGCTGGGTCTCCGATTGTTGCGTATTGCGCGCGACAAACGGCTCGGTAAACATTGGCGGAGAGGAACTCGCCCAGAAGTACCCGAAGGGTGCATCACCAATCACCTGGGTGCTTCCGTATTCACCCATCTGCGTGTAAAAGAGCCCGAAAGCGGCCCGAATGCTGCTCTCGCCCGGGCCGCCGAGTATCGATTTCAAGAGCCCACTATCCGCCTTCGGAGAATACGCGACGCCGATTCGTGGAGCGAAGTTGTGCCAGCCGACCGGTGAGACAGTTTTGGGAATTCCTGGGTCTCCGGGGAAGACCCAACCCAACGGCGCACCCGGGAAAGTAGCGGATTGTTTCCCCGGCACCACCGTCTCCATCTCGTTGTCCTTCTCCCACCAGGGATAACTCACATCCCAACGCAAACCGTAATTGAGGGTCAAGTTCGATCGCACGCGCCAGCTATCCTGAGCGTACAAGCCGAAATACTGGGTGCGGTTGTACATCGGTTCGGAGAAGCCTTGCTCGTAAGTGGTCGGAGCGCCGATCAAGAAGTCCGCCCAGCCCGAGCCAGTCTCGGTTCCACGGAACTGGAAATCGCCGTTGTTGCGGCTGTGCAGAAATTCGTCGACCTGATCCAAGTGATACTCGCCGCCGATTCCGAAGGTATGTGCCCCGGCCACTTTGGAAAAGCTATCGGCGGCTTGATACGAATTCTGGACGAACACACCGGTGTGAGAAGCGACGCCGATGGTAAAAGTGTTGAAGTCGATTCGCGGAACTCCTTCCGTCGTTGGAGCGAGTACGCAGACGCCGAGAGTTGAACAGCCCTCGTCAATCCCGAAGGAACTAATCTTCGGGCCTACGCCACCGACCGGCTGGTAAGAGGCGTTCTTGTTGCGTACATAATTCACCCGAAACTGATTGACCGTCGACGCGCCAAATGATTTCGTGTCGCTGATCTGGGCCAATTGGGAGCGCTGGGCTGCCAGGCCGTTGAATCCGGGTATCGAACCTTGCGGATAAGGGTTGTTCAGGTTGTTGGTGTCGAAAAAGTAGTAGCCGGATAGCAGGCCCCCGCGGGTGTTCGCATCCACCCGGCTGGACCACTCGTTATCCACCAGCGGCTGTCCGATTCGAGAAGTGGAAAACGTGCCATTCGCATTGTTTGGCGCGGGTATGTATGACAGCAGCTTGGAAGCGGGAGCCGCCCAGCCTGCCTGCGGAATTATTGCGCCCGGGAAAACGCACTGAGCGGTGCTGCT
>Ga0302326_10003914_pt1 | contig 34823 bp, 24 predicted proteins | sample Palsa_T0_3_FD_202264 | JGI IMG/M metagenome (GOLD analysis project Ga0302326, IMG submission 202264) | Peat permafrost microbial communities from Stordalen Mire near Abisko, Sweden - Palsa_T0_3 | ecosystem: Environmental > Terrestrial > Soil > Palsa > Peat permafrost | place: Sweden: Abisko...
TCCAAATCTCCGAAAGATCGCCGCTGGTCCCACGCTCGTCCAAAAACAATAGCCGCCCCTGGCCACGGCATTGATTATCTGCCCGGTGCAGGAAGAAATACCAATCGATGTCCCCGATGTGCCCACGCCGGCAGGCTCGCACGAACCTGACCGGCACCACCTTCAATTTTTTTCCGGTGTCTGGATCGACGAATCGACTCCCCTTAACCAAAGCGCGCAAGTGTACCAGGTATCGAGTGCGCCGTCCGTCGCCAGCAAACAGCCCCGGCGAATCCTGCGTGACGAACCACTCCGGAAAACGGAACACCGGTACGCCGCTCGGCCGAAGGTCGTCCACATCCCCAGATGGAGGAGGCGTCTCCAAACGGACAACCGGTACTTGCAACAAGGTGGCGATCTTGCCGGCTAGTCGCGGCTCGCTGACTACAGTCCGCTCACCGAACCAGAAATCCAGACCGGAGATAAGCACCGACCGCTCGGGCATATCAGTCATCGCTCCAGGCCCGAACGTGGTGATGAGTTGGCTCTGCCGGATCTCGCCCTGCGGTCTCTTTTTATTCGTGCCGTTCACTGTTCATCGTCCAAGTCGATATTGTCCAGGCTGCGCACCCAGAGGTTCACGCTCGCTTCTACATCGCGCAGGGAGCGGTTGGCGCGAAACTTCATCTTCCAATTACCCGGCGGCAGCGCCTTCAACGCGGGGTCCAGAAAATCTTGCAATAATGGCGGCCCAGCGCCCTTCTCGTGCGGGTTGTATTGCAGCGACGCGCCCACCTTCTTCTGGTCTTGTACTACCCCCGTCCAGTCGTCCAACAGGTCTTCGCATCGCTGCCGGACTCTCTGCCGCAACCGCGTCCGAACGTCGCCGTCGAGTTTGGCGTGATTGAAGGCTCTCTCGCCAAAACGATCCACCACAGAACTCAGTGCGTTGCGCGTGTTCAGGATCTCCATAGCGCCTTTGGGCGGCGTCATGGCGTCCAGTCCCAACCGCGATAGCGCAACCAGTGATGCCGCGAGACCACGATCCAGCGCCCTCGGCGAGAACGGAGTGACGCTGGTTGCCTCGACGCTCCGATAGAAGGTCTCATGGTACGCCGCGAAGCGCTCGTAATGTGACCGGTCGCGTGGCTTGTGAACATTCAGAATCGTCACCACCAATCCCGGCCTCACCGGATCGCGCCCCACGCGGCTCGTCGCCTGAATGTACTCAGCCGAGGTCTTGGGCTGCCCGAATACCACCATCAATCCAAGCCGCGTGATGTCCAGCCCGACCGAAATCATGTTGGTCGCGATCGCCACGTCAACTCCGTTCTTGTCCGCGAACAGTAGACCGAGGCGCCGCTTGGCTTCAGACACCCTCGAAGTATCCACACGGCTGGTCAGTTCCACCGGCTCGTAATCGATTTCCCGATCTGCGAACAGCCCGTCGGCCTCACCGACCCGTTTCCGTTCCTGGTATCGCGTCAGCCGAGTGCGTACCTCATCCTCGATCAGGCGGCGCGAACCACCGAGCTCCCGCAGAGCGTTGAAGTAGCCCACCAGGGTCATATAAGGATCGGCCGGATTGTCGGCCTGCCCTCGCGTGCCGAACTGCTCGTACCACTTCTGCCCCGCGCCCAGGAGCGCAAGGTAGACGCGTAACATCGCGACTTTCGGGCTGCGTCCTTGGGCCGCCACCCCCACGTACAGCCGCGCGTTGGTCTTAGGTTCATCCTGCTTTGGCTCCAGCGTATGTGCGAAGAATGAATCCCGACGGTCCGGCCCTGGTGGCGGGAATATGTCCACGTGATCCCGGCAGAATAGAGCCTGAATCTGGCTATCGGCCCGCCGCACCGTGGCGGTGGATGCAATGATCTTCGGCCGCACCTTCTCCCGCACCGCCAATTCCTCAAGCGCCGTCTCATACAGCCCTACCATGGTGCCGAGCGGGCCTGATATCAGGTGCAGTTCGTCCTGAATGATCAGATCGGGCGGCAGCAACCGGCCGCCAGCCAACATTCCGCCACGGTCCGGATCGGACGCGCCGTAAAAACCGTCCTTATCAAATCGCTGCACGCGCCCGAAGAAGCCTGCGACCGGACCGGTCCACGGCATCCCGGCGAACTTATCCACGGTGGCGATCAGGAAGCACGGCAGCCGCCGGTAAATCGGCTCATCTACTGCCACAATCGGCAGTGGACGGTCACGGCTAAAATCGCATCCGCGATTCATGCACGCGATTAGCAAGTCCGTCGGATAGTCCCGGTTCGGCCTGCCGCTCGCAACCAGCCGGAATGATTCACGCTGGAACTTCGTGCCACACCACGGGCACTCTTCGAGCGGCACGGGCGATGGTTTGCGGTCATCGTTCCAGAACGTGATAGTCCTGCGCCGCGCCGTCTCCGGATGATCCCGATCCTTGCTGCCCATCTCGTTGGGGGTGGCCGCCCGTCCCACCCACAGCCCGATCTCAAAGTGCCAATCACCCAGCGCCGGCGTCTTCTCTCTCTCTAACTCCAGCGCACAGATCAAGGTGGCCGCACGGCTGAGTTGGTCTAGCGTCAACAGTCGCAGGGTATACCGCATCAACACACTCAGACCTGCGCCCGTCACACCTGGGTTGCGCAGCCGCCGCAGCGCCAACGTGAAGGCGGCCAGCCCCAGGTAGGCTTCCGTCTTACCGCCGCCGGTGGGGAAGAACAGCAGATCTACTACTTCACGGTCGTCGCTTGCCGGCTCCGCGATGCCGGGCAGGTTCATGAGCAGAAAAGCCAGTTGGAATGGACGCCACTCGGGCGGCTGCACCGCATCCACCGCCTTGCCTTGCATGGGGCCGAAGCGTCGCCGTGCCGCCGTAGCCATGGCGCGATTCGCAATCTGGAATGCCGCCAGGCAATCGGGCCGATCGAGGAGTTCGACGCCGCGCGCGATGCGGTCCGCCGCCACGTTTGCGCGGTTCAGCAAATCTCTGCCAGTCGCCTCGCGCTTTGGCGGCGTGCCAGGTACAAGCGCCTGCTGGCCGCGAATCCATTCTCGATACCGCTCAACCAACGGCATCAGCTTGACCTTGGCATCCGCGCCATCCTGAAGGGCGGCGAGTTGATCCATCCCGAGGGTTACGTCCCGCATCTCGGCCGGCGCCACGCGCTCCACTTGCGCCTCGGGAATCCAGCAGGTGCGGACGCAGCTTGTGTCGCCGGCGGCTGCGATGTTGTGCCCAACAGCATACTCGCCCACATCGCGGTATTGCAGGTCCGCGACGTTTTCATCCCACTCGTCCGAAAGTAGACCGCGAGCATCGGGTCGCGAGAGCAAGGGCGTGTCGGCCCGAACCTCTAACTCGGTCTGAAAGACGAAGGCTTCATCTTTCAAGGCGTCCAGTTCCCTCGGCGTGCGGCGGTTCACCAGAAAGACGGACACAGTTCGAGAGTCCGCGGGTAATCCCGCCTGCGGATCAAAATTGCCAACCGGCTGGACCGTCAGAGCGATTCGTAGCCCGTCACTTCCGGGGACCTTATATTCCAGGGCGCGTGCCAGCCGCTCCGGCACCGGCAGGGGCATATCTTGCTCGCGCGGCGTTCGACGCCAGGTTTCCGAGCGTTCGTCGCCGTCACGCCGGTAGTCACCCCAGCGGACGCGAACCGTCAGCATCTTTGCTTCGACCGGCAGCAGAATGCTCAGTCCAATGGAGCTTGGAAAGAAGCGCTGTTTCGTCGCCGCCGCGGGCTCAGGCGTAAGGTCGTCATCCAACCCGATCTCGCCGGCGGCACTCAGCTCATCGTCGGCGTCTATATTTCCGCGCTGCTCAGGAGCGGCATCGAGCGGCGCGAGAAATCCGGTGAGATACCAACGCGACGGCGACTGAGGCAGAACCTCCACGGGATCGCCGAGCGCCCGGCCAGGGCCGACCAGATCGAGCTTCAACGCCTCCACCAGCTTGCCGCGTACCTGCGCGGATGTCATTAAGCCTCCATGGACGGGCTGCCGGTCAGCCAGTCTCACTCAGAGAGTTTCTCTTCATCGCGGGCGGTGTGTCTGACGTATAGAATACGGACGCGGCCGCGCTTATCCTGACGATAATAGACCCGATAATTGTTCACAGGAAAGCTGCGGATGCCTTCGCCCAAATTCGGACGATGCCGGCCTGCTCCGGGATGTGCGGCGAGGAGCACAAAGGCTCCGGTGATCGAGTCGACGACGCGCTCGGCCGCTTCAACGCTTGCTTTCCGGGCGATATAAAGCCAAATCTCGTCCAAATCCCGTATGGCGCTCGGCGAGACGGTGTAACGGCTCATCCACGCGAGCCGGTCTTGGGCAACTCCGCAAGTCTTCTCATTCCTCGCGCGTGAATATCCCCAGCGAGGTTGTTCGTCGTGTTCTCATCGAAATCTGAACCTTCTCCGCGATCAATCTCGGCATCCGCCTGGCGAAGGCGTGTCCGGATAGTGTCCAGATCAATCTCGTCTTCCTCAATCAGCCGATGCACCGCTTCTCGCATCAAGTCGTCGACATTGTCATAGTCGCCCCGCTCAATCTTCTCGCGGATGCGTCGTTCTAACTCCGGGGTAAGGGTGACGTTCATGGCCGGTTCCTAGAGCGGTCCTTCACTAATAGTATCGGAAGTCTCCGCCGTCGTGCGTGCCATACCAGTCCTCATTAGAATAGAGGGGCCTGATCGCGCACACCCTTCTTGCGCGGGGCAGATTTTCGCGGCGCGAGCAGCACGGGCTCGGTCGGCTCCGGAAGGCCTGCCCGGTCTCGATTGAGCGCTAGCAGACGCGCAAGAACTTCATCGTGGATTTCGTCCGGCCAGCGATAGCGATACTTCTTCTGCCGCGGACGGCTGGACTCGGCCTCCTCATCCTCTTCGTCGTCGAACTCCGGGAAGAACTCGCACTTGGGCTGGAGGTCGTGCCAGCCGTAGGCATCGAGGACGACGCGATCCATGGCGTCGTGCAGTTCGCGGAGTTTGGGGATGTCGAGCGAATACTCGTCGGGGCGGTGGAAGCGGTTGTAGGTTTTAGTGAGGCCTTCGTCGTTGCGGATCATCAGGTCGGCACGGTAGTCGTAATAGGCTTGGCCTGCTGACTCCAACAATGGGTTGTGATCGTAATCGATCGGGAATGGAAAGGTCTCGAAACAGTCCGAGGGCGTGTAGCGCAGGCGGTCTTCAAGGGACGATGCCATGAAGCGCGCCCAGATTTCGTGAGGCCGGGATTGGAGCGTGGAAAATGCAGAGAAAGACTCGTCTGTTACGACGACGATGGTCTCCGCCGCCACCACAGCAGGATTTAGGGTCGTAAATGCGTGCCATGGGCTAATACGCGAAATGCAATGGGCCCGCCCAACTAGTTTCAGCGCATTTCCAAGCGCCGGTGCACGCTCCGCGAACTTCCACCATTCCCGTTTCCGCACTTCGCGATTGTCCAGTTCGCGCACGGGCTTGACTCGCTCTTCTACCAGGCTAAGGAGATCCGGCCAATCAGCGGCCACCGGATCGGGATAGTCCAGCGGAACGACGCCCTCGCGTAGCCAAGCTCTCTGCTGCTTTTCGTCCGCTTTGGCCCAGCTCTGGTCAAGGGCTGCGTGACGCAACGGGAAATCCTCAAAGTTGATGACGTATCGATGATGGGCATGGGTAGGGCTGTTGTTCACCTCTTCGCCTCCAAGATACGGGAAAATGCGTTCGGCATTTCGCGGATCCTTCTCAATCAGCCGATGCATAACCGCAAGCGGCGAGGCTATCCCATCCTTGTCGGTGTCATCGAACGTGAAACCCATGCCCAGAATGTAGTTGCCGATGAAACTCTTGCCTTCGTTTTCCGGAAGTTCGGATGGATTCTCGTTTCCACCTGCATGGAACAGATAAGCCGTAATTCGTTCCACCTGGTGTCCGCTGAGGCGGTATGGTCCCGTCATCTTACCTTTACAAACATGTACAACGCTCACCACAACAGCGGCCTCGCCCGGCCATTTCAGTCGTTTGACCGCCCGGTAAATGGCTCCACCGTTCAAGCAGATCCAGCGAAGCCCTGTTGAGCGCGTGTCACCCTGCCCGATGGTGTTGGTCGCGATCAGCCCGAAGCATCCGCCATCCCGAAGCAGCGTGAATGCGCGGCGGAAGAAATGCGCCACCAGGTCGGCGTTACCGTGCGACTCTGCATGCTCTGTCTTCAGCCAATCCAGATAGCCAGTGGCATTGCCTTCCAGCAAGGTGTTCTTGCCGGCGAACGGCGGGTTGCCGACCATCACGTCGAATCCGCCGCGCACGCGCAGGACTTCGTCCAGGTCGAACACCTCCGGGAACTCGATCTCCCAGTGGAAAGGCACGATCGGCTTCTTCTGCTTGCGCAGGGCCTGCCCGACACCAACGAGTTCGACGCCCGCCTCGTCATTCCCGTTCTCCAACCACTCCTTTAACTCCGCTTCATACTGCTCCCGCACACGCTCCCGCGCGGCCTTCTTCTCGCCGGAGAAAAACGCCGCCAATACAGCATCGCCTGCCATCCGCGCCAAACCAATCGCCTGGTCGGCCATTTCCAGGTCCTGCGCAAGCTGGGCGTAGGACGTATCGTCGCGGGCATCCAGAATCCTCTTTCGGTAGGCGGCCGCACGCGCAATCCGCTCTCGCAGGTCATTCTCCAGGAACGTTTGCATTGGCTTCGGTTCGTAATGAAACGCGGCTATCTGCCGCGCGCTGAGGCCCGCTAGTGAATCGCCATGCCGCAGCGCGTGATTCAGAAACGTAAATTCATGGTCGCGGGCCAGCGTCGCCAGCCAGAGCGAAAGCTTGGCCAGGTCGGCCGCCATCTCGTTCTTATCCACACCGTAGAGGCAGCGCTGTGCCACAGTGCGGCGGGCGTGCAGCAGTTCATCTTCATCCGGCGGTAGTGGCGGCGCGTCGTTGTAAATGTGCCAGGCAGTGACCAGAGCATCGCCTAATTGCCGGCACGCTTCCACCAGGAACGCGCCGGAACCCATGGCGGGGTCACAAACCTTGAGCGCCAGGATCTGGTCCGGGCGCGGACGGTCGCCCAGTTTCTTGAGCACCGGCGCCAGGGCAGCCTCCACAATCGGCTGCGTCAGCGAGCGCGGGGTGTAGTGCGATCCACTGCGACGCCGTTCGGGCGAAGGCTGGAAGATCATCGCGCCCGTGGGAACCGGGTCCGGCGTGACGTTGCGGGCGATGCGCCGGTCGAGCGCGGCCATCAGCCCCTCGATAGTCACGGCCTCCTTCAGCGCGCGCTCGGCTTGGCCAGTGACCTTGTGGTCAGTAGTTTTGTTCAGCCACTCGTTGCGCTTGGCAGAGGGCACGCCAAGCAACTCAGCCAGGTTGATGGTGACGGGAGCACCGCTCGGCTTCTTCGGCTTGATCGCGATGGAAGGGCCGCCGGCGACGTGCAACTCGAAACCCATCATGGCTTCGTAAACGCTGCCTATCTGTTCCACATCCAGATTGCGGTAACTGAGCCGCTCGCCTTCCAGCACCAACAGGCGCAGCAGAACGCGATAGACCACGCCATCGGGAACGCGCGGAATGCGCGCCGTTGAATCGCCGGCACTCTCGCGGCCTTCCAGGAACGGGTAGCGGTCGGGGTCGAAGAGGTAGCCGCGGCGTCCCGGAATTCGCATGCCGCCATGCTTGGCACCTCGCCAGATCAGCCCGAACAGGGCCAGCAGGTGCGCCCAGGCGCCATAGCGCGAATCCATCGTGTCCGTATTGTGGGCGTCGTCGTCACGCAAGCGTTCGAACAGGCCGGCGACCGAGTAGTTGTTCATGAAGATAGGGTCGGCGGAAAGCAATCCACGGTCTTCGGCGTAGAGCACGAACACCAGCCGGAGCAGCACGGTGAGCAGGCCGGCATAGACCTGGTTGGGATCGGTGCGTAGCACGCTTTCCAGGATGCCATTCTGGTCGTGCGCAGCCTGGAAACCGCGAAGCAGGTCGAAGAGCGCCTCCATCACCTGGCGGGAGAGCTTGGTGGAAACCAGGTTCTGGTGCTTGCGGCTTGCGGCGAGCAGCGCGGGAAGGCGCTGCCCCGTAGCGAGGCTGAAAAGCCGCTCGCTGGAGAGCAGCATGTGCAGGGCGGCCAAAACAGGGCGACCGGCCACTTGCAACATGTCGGCGATCTTGAAAGTGATATAGCCGCTCGATTCGCCCTTCGGCGCATAGACCAGGCGGATGGCTTGCGGGTTGACCAGCAGGCCCGCGGGAACGCCGGTCTCGCGCAGCAGGCGCTCGAAGCGCAACTGGGGCGCGGCATTCCAGTGGCGGGTTTCGGGCGCGGGGTCCTGGTCGAAATCGCCGCGCGTTTCGAGCACCAGCAGGATGGGGGTGTCGCCGTCATTAACCACCCAGGTGGGGCTCAGCAGATCATCATAACCGGGCAGTGGAATGTTAAAGCGATCGGAGGGCGCGGCGAGATCTCCCGGCTGCCAACTCAGTACATCTGTGGCTAAGGCAGAGAAGTTGCTCATTTCTGGGATGGCGTTGCCATCGCGGTCCTGCGGCAGGACTGCAAGAAACGCACGGTGCAGCGGCACGAAATTTCGGTTGATGGCGGCGCCGGCTTCGAGCAGCGCCGAAGTGGATACAACCACTCCGACCGGCTGCACGTATCCGATCCATTCCTGGTGCGAGTAGGCGGTGGAATCGTGCGCCATGTCAGTTGGTCACCGGCCAGAGATAGACGAGGCCTACCGGCTCGATGCGCCGCGCGCGCACTTCATAGACATCACGTATGCGGGCAGGTTCGGTTTCCAGCTCCGTTTCAAGTTCTGCGAGGCGGCGGCCCCAATGTTTGCGGTTGGCTTCGAGCTGGCGCATTTCGCCATTGCGGAAAGGCAGCGTGCCCTGGCTGGATTCTTTCGCGGTGGCGGCGATGTGTTTCTGCTGCGATTCCAGAATCTCGCGCATCTGTTTCGATTCGTCCTCACCGCGCTTGGCGAGTTTACGCATGGCATCCTCGGCGTACTCCTGGCCACGGCGCTCCAGGTGGGGGAGCAGTTCAGCAATATCGCGCGCGGCAGCCCGCTGTAGGTTAGTGACAATCGTCGGCTGGATCGAATTGGCGGCTTCGACGAGTGACTGGTCCAATAGTTCCAGCGTCTTCAACTCCGCCTCTCGCGCATACGGCGTAAGAGCAGTTTTTCGAATGGCTGGGTCGATCCAGCGGGCGGTCACTGGGATGATCTCTTCGTGCAGGCGGGCGGCGCCCGGTCCGTACAGCGCTAGCCGTCCAAGCAGCAGCACACGCGGGATGGCGTCACGGGTCTGCGCCAGGCAGGCTCGCGACAGGTCGTCATGCACGAATCCCTGGGATAGGAACCGCCCCAGCAGGCGCTGGACCACGCGCTGCTCCAGATGGAGTTGGACCACGGAGTCGGTGACAACGCCTGGATCTTGAAAAACCACTGGGCGAATAGGCGACGTGCGGCGCCATTCGTAGAACCTTTGGTCACGAGGCCTCGGCGCGCGGAGGCTGTCCATAGTTTCCGCAGTTTCCGCCCAGGAAGCTTGGGCGTCATCAAGTTTGGGAATGATGTAGCGCCCACCGCCGACCGACTTAAGTGGATCGGCATGCAGCAACTCCAGGGCACAGGAGATGGCAGAGCGGAAGTGCTCGTCATCCAGGCCCACTTCGCGCTGCGAGCGTTCCATCATGGTGCGGAGCTGGTCGATGGATTCACGCAGCTCGTTCTGCCTTTGGCGCGCGGATTCCAGATCTTCGTCGAGCGACCGCCGCTGCTCGGTCGAGATGTTAGCCGCTTCGATTTCATCGCGCAGCCGGCCAAGATCCTTGCGGCGGATGCCATGTTTGAGAAGGTCCTCCAGGTCGGAGTCAATGACCTGAGAGAGGCTGCCCAACTCATCGCGGATGGTCTTGGTTTTGTGGATCACGGTTTCCAGGATGTGATCCTCGGGCCGATGTTCGTAAACAAAGTAATAGCAGAAGACTTCGGCTGCCGGCTGTAGTTTCCGGTCAATGCGGCCATTGCGCTGCTCCATGCGGCCGGGGTTCCAGGGAATGTCGAAGTGGAAAAGCCGGTTGCAGTGTGCCTGCAGGTTGAGACCTTCGCGCGCGGCATCGGTGGCGATGAGGATGCGGACGGGATTCTCGTCGGGGTCGGCGTTGAATGCCCGCTTGATGTCCTCGCGTTCGTCGTTGGGCGTAGAGCCACGGTAAATGGCGAGCCGGTCGAGGGCACGGTCGGTGGCGGCGATTGCCGCCCGAAGCTGCTGCTCCACATAGCGCAGGGTGTCTTCATATTCGGTGAAGATAATGATGCGGGTGCGGTTCCATTGGCCTCCGGGGCACATGTGGGAACCGATCCAGTCATTAAGATGAAGGATGCGGGCATCGGGCAAGCGTCGGCTTTGCTCGGCGAGATCTGCCATCTGTTGGAGCAGGCGGTCCTCGTCCGAATGCTCGAGGGGCGCTTGGACGGCGGCTGTTGCGGATTCCACTTGGGCCTCGGTTTCCGCGGCGAGTTCGGCCTCACCCAGAGTGGCGCGATCATCGTCGGCGCCCACTCCCCCGAGTAACAGATCGAAGTTCGCGCTTTCGCCCTTCACGGCGGCTGCCTGCCGCTGCTTCTCGACTGTCCTGCGGTGGACTCTTAGCGTCCGCGCGAATGCCTCGACGGAGGAGAAGAGGCGCTGCTGCAAGTGACACAAGAGCAGGCCGGAGGCTGCCTGCGCCCGCTTCGATTCACTGCCCAGGCGTTGTTCCCGAGCCTCCTGATATTGGCTGAGCAGCGAGGCAAGCTGTAGTTCGGGCGTTTCCGAGGGAAGGTCACGCAGTGTGATCTGCTCGACCATGCGCTTGGGAAAGCCGCCCTGAATTTCACGCAAGTCTTCTTTGATGCGGCGAACCATCACATCATTTCGATTGTCCTTCGTGACTTTGACGCCACGGCAGAATCGCTGCGGATCGAGGATTTCGAGCAGCGCCGAAAAGCTATTGGAGTGTCCGTTGTGCGGTGTGGCGGAGAGGAAGAGCCGATGCTCGAAGCGATACGAAAGTGATCGAACCGCGTGCGTGGTCTGGGAGTCGATGGCGTACTTCTGGCCACTCGATGGTGCAGCGTGGTGGGCTTCGTCCAGAATGAGCAGCGTGCCTGGACGGAAATCGCCCAGCCAATCGCGCAGGCCGGCAGTGTAGGCTTCGTCGATGAGCAGCCGGTGGGAGATGAGGAAGCGGGAATGGGTATTCCAGGGGTTGACACTGAAACCGCGCTCGCGCCGGACCCGTTGGACGTAGTCTTTATCCAAGATTTCGAACTGGAGGCCGAACCGGTTGGCGAGTTCTTCCTGCCATTGCAGCAGCATTGAAGGAGGGCAACTCACTACGATTTCGCGAACCTTCTTACGTAACAAGAGTTCGCGGGCGATCAGGCCAGCCTCGATGGTTTTGCCGAGTCCCACATCATCAGCGATGAAGAGATTGACGCGGGGCAGCCGGAGCGCTTTGCGAAGCGGTTCCAGCTGATATGGATCGAGCCGAATGCCCGCACGAAACGGCGATTGCAGCAAGCGCGGGTCGGTGGAGGTGACGCAGTTCCATCGTAAGGTGTTCAGATAGGCGGCGAAGCGCTGGGGGGGATCGAAACCGCGTTCGGCCAGCCGCCCCCAGTTCTCACCGCTGCGGATTTCAGCATCAAGCTCGTGCTCCCAGAGCACGTCGAGCACCTGTCCCTGCGCGTCGTCATCCACGCAGGACAGGCTCACCAGCGTGGCATCGCCTGGGTTGGGCGGGGGCTTCACCTGCTCGACAAGGTAAAGGCGCTGGCGAACGTGGACTATGGCGCCCGGCTCGGGCACCTGGTGGTCAGATGAGAGAACAGCTGCGATCACGGTTAGAGATTCCGAATGCTCAGGATAACCCGCGTATCTCATCCGCGCAGTCCGGCATGCGTCTCAACCGGATACCGAATCGACCTGTACTCAGCTTACCCGCATTTGGGGGCCTATGTGGAGTGGCAATCCCTCTATCTGTGGGCGTTCGGCCTTCCGCCGTCAATCGGTTTTCGGAATCGGAACAGGCAGTGTGCGCAGTGCTGTACATACCTATTCGTAGATGAGACACACCACATCAAGGCGCGCACCCGGCAGCGCTTTCGCGGCGTGTTCATGGCTCGCCGGGTCTTGCAGTTCAGCGCGACACGATTTCGAAATGACGGTCAGCACGTGGATGGGAGAGTGATCTTTGATTACCCTCTGCAAAGGGCGCGGGAGGGGGGCTACTTCGCGCCAATTCGTCTGTTACCCGTGTATGAGTTCGATCCCGATGATGCCGAACGCGACTGCTAGGGCGGCGGTGGAGCAACTGACGAAGGATCGAGCGGCCGGGCTCGATCATCTCCTGCTTTGCCCGGACGTCGTCGATCGCAGACACAGATCGTGTGGCAACGATATACGCAAAGTATGGGGTGATGTTTAATCCTATCACCGGTCACGATCTCGCCTCCCAGCCTCAACGGTGCCGAGTCCACGAGTGAACCGAATGCGTACTCGCGCGCCGAGTTCAACATCACTCTTGGAACCAGGCGTTTCGAGCACCACGAAGCTATTGGGCGCGGTGGCGATCGCCAGGTGCGTGTCGTTCCGGGCAACCGCAGTTCCGTTTAGTAGGCCGATCTGAGGAGCCGTTCGCTCAGTAATCGCCATATCCGCAATCGCGGTCTTCGAACGCCGCATATACTCGGCCGCATCTCTGGCCAGGGTAGCGCGACCGTTGCCTGTTAACCCTTGTAAGCCGCTCCGCGACACGGACAAGTTCTCCGCATCTGTCCGCATCATGGATTCGCTGCGGTCGTCGGCCGCTTCAGCAATCTGCCGCTCGCCCTTGTCGAGGTCCAGGTCGGCGTTGATTTGAGTCTGGCGTGCAAGCAATTCTTTAAGGCGTGCTTCATGCTCAAAAGGCCGGTCGGCCTGGGCGTGGTAATCGGTGAGCGCCTTCTGCAGGCGCTCCGCGCATTCCCGTTCTTCCGCGGCGGCCTTGTCCAGTGCCCGCAGTGTGTGCTCGATGCTTTGCACCGTGCCGATGGGATTCTCCGGATTGAGATGGGCGGCGTAGGTTCCCTTACCTCGGACGAAAATCTCGGGCAGCCGGTCGTCTTCGGAGTTAAGCCGCATGGTCGATTTACCTTTGCTCAGGATTTCAAATCCCCGGAACGCACCACGTGGCTGTATGGTGGTGTCGTCGCGACAGGATAATATCGCGTGGGTGAGAGCCTTTGCCGCCTCCTCACGAGCGCCCTTGCCGAAGTACTCCCGATTGCCTACTGTCATGCTGAACGCCTCGCCATCGTGGGTATCACGCGTGGCGATGTCCGTCGTCAAGTTGGTAAGATCCCGTTGCGTCTCGGCAATTTCTAGCGGCAGCCGGTGAAGCTGCTGCCGGATGCTGTGCTGCTGGTTCACGTGTGCCGAGCGGAGCTGGTCGAGTTTGCGGACTTCGGTGTCCACCTTGACCTTTTCCATGACAGCGGGATTGCCCGAGGCGATGGCCTTGATCTCCGCGTAGGTGAGAGCGCCGGCCTCTAAGTCCTCGGCGGCACGCACCGATGTATGTCCGCTCATCAACTGCTGGATGAAGCGGGCCTTGGTTTCAAGGACTTGCCAGATATAGGCATCAAACGAGCCCTCCGTAACGTAGCGGTAGATCCGCACCTCGGGGTTCAAATTCCCCTGCCGCAGGATGCGTCCCTCGCGCTGCTCGATGTCGCGCGGGCGCCAGGGTGCATCCAGGTGGTGCAAGGCGGCAAGGCGGCGCTGCACGTTCGTGCCAGCCCCCATTTTCTCGGTGGAACCGATGAGAACGCGTACCCGGCCAGCGTTGACGGCGTTGAACAGGTTCATCTTGGCCGCGTCGCTGTCGGCGTCGTGAATGAAGGCAATCTCATCTTGCGGAATGCCGCGTGCAGTGAGCCGAGAGCGCAGGTCGTCATAGACATTGAATCGCGAGGGGTCTGGCGTTGACAGGTCGCAAAATACAAGCTGGGTGGAACGGGAATTCGCGGTCTGCTGCCAGACATCGTGGATGCGGTCGATAGCGCGGCTCAGCTTCGTATCGCAGTGCGGCTCGGCGAAGGCTTCCACCAGGCGCATGTCGAGGGCGGCCTTCCGGCCGTCGCCGGTGATTTTGAGCATGTTGTCCTGAGACGGGTCGATGCGTTGCGTGCGCAGGCGCTCGGCGCGCTCAGTGAGCGTCTTGACAAAGGCTTTGAGTGGTTCGCTTGCAGGTGCCGCGACAATCTGCGGCTTGCCGGTGGCAATCAACGGGCGCGGAAGTTTCAGCATGTCGGCGGTCTGCACGTCCGCGACCATGCGGAAAATTGACAGAAGCTCGGGCAGATTGACGAATTTGGCAAAGCGCGTGTGCATGCGGTACCCGGAGCCATCGGGCGCCAGTTCGAGCGAAGTCACTGCTTCCGCGAAGTTCCCCGCCCAGGCGTCGAAATGCTCTAGACCTCGTTCTCTGAGGAGGCCGGGGGCGAGATAACGCAGCATTGTGTACATCTCAGCCATGGTGTTGGAAATCGGCGTGCCGGTGGCAAAAACTACGCGGCCGCCGGCGTGCTCCAGGAGATAGCGGGTCTTCAGAAACATATCAAAGGCACGATTGCTATCCGAGTTGGGCAGGCCCGCGATGCGGTTCATTTTGGTGGTGTAAAACAGATTCTTGTAGAGATCGGCCTCATCGACGAAGACCTGGTCAATACCCAGCTCTTCAAAGGTTACTGTGGAGTCCTTTCGCTCGCGATCGGCACGCTCCTTCAGCTTGGTGTTCAGGCGCTTCTTCGCCTTCTCCAGCTCCTTCACGATGCGGCGGTTGTCGCCGGTTTCTACGCTGGCTTCATGGATAGCGTTTTCCAACTGATCGAGCTGGCTATCGATGAAGCGATTGAAAAGCTTGTCGGAGACGGGTAGGAACTCAAACGAGCGATGCGAGACGATCACCGCGTCATAGTTACCGCTGGCGATGCGCGCCATCGCGCGCTGGCGGTTGCCGGCGGCAAAGTGCTCCCTGCCGGCGATGAACAGCCGCGCCTGTGGATATAGCTTGAGAAACTCCGTACCCCACTGTTCCACCAAGTGGTTGGGCACAACGAACATGGGTTTCTTGGCAAGCCCAAGGCGGCGCATCTCCATGGCGGCGACGGCCATTGTCCAGGTCTTTCCGGTACCAACGGAATGCGCCAGCAGCGTGCTGCCGCTCTGCAGGATGCGCCACACGGCGTCTTTCTGATGCTTTGCGAGGTCCCTGTCGCGCAGCGGCTCGCGTACCATGCCGGGGAGAGTCAAATGGGATCCGTCGAAATTGTGCAAGCGCAGATTGTTGAAGCGGTCGTTATAGTCGCGGGCCAGCCGGTCGGCACGCGCGCCGTCTTGCCATATCCACTCGCGGAAGCGGTCCTTGAGCTGTTGCTGTTTCTCGCGGGCGGCGATGGTCTCTTGCTGATTGATGGTCCGCGAGCCGTCCTCGTGTTCGTCGTAGGCAGTGGGCGTACGCCCGTTGAGGGCCTGCTCAATGAGATCCGACGCGCGAAACCGCGACGTACCCCAGGCCGTGGTATTGCTCACGTTGGCTCGGGCGCCGGGGTCGATCTCGACGATCCATGTAGCTATGGCCTCGGCGTGGCCTACGCGTACATCCGGCGCCGGGATGTCGAGTAACTGCGCCACAAAGTCGCGAATATCGGTTGCCGGAATCCACGACGACCCGAGGCGGGTCTCGATGTCGCCCGGCTCCAGGTCCGCGGGTTGTACGGCCTCTAAGGCCTGGATATTGCGCCGGTAGCATGGATCGACGTCCGCTGCTGCGATGGCCGTCGCGATCTTGGCGCGTACATTGCCACCTAAGTACCGGTCGGCGGTCTCCCAGGAGCCCCCCTCGGGGTTGCAGTATACGAGGCTCCCCAGCTCGTGCTGCAGCTGTCTCGCGCTGCGCCCGGAAACCTCCTCCATGCGCGGCCAGTGGATTTCGCCCACCTCGTTGAGCGAAACCGCGAGCGCCTCCGCGGCGGTCTCGACATGCTCCACAGGACGGTAGCGCTCCAGCGTCCGCCGCTCGAAGATGGGCGTTTTGGTGGCAGTCCTGGTTTCGGAGTCGTAGTTTTCGAGGGACAGAAGTAAAGGCTGGTCGGGGTCGCCGGCAAAGGCCCTGACGTTCTCGCGTGAGGATACCGGGCCGTACCTTGCAACAAAAGAATCGTAAGTGCTGCAGAGGAGCTTGCGCGCCTCCGTGATGGATTCCTCCGGCGCATCGTCAAGTTGGGACTGAAAGACCCGCCGCACGGTATCGCGCACCGCGAGCATGCCGCGGACGCGCGCGGCGACGGAGGCTGGCAGGTCGGCACGCTCGAAACGATTCCCGCTCCTAACGACGATCACGCCGTCCCGCTCGGCGAAAGCCCCGTCCTTCACCGCTCCGAGCGCAACAGTCTCCTCTGTCGTCCTATCGGGTCGTCTTCCGACCTGTGCCTCTCTGATGACGTAAACGGCCGCAGGCAGCAACGCAATGGCGCTGGCAAGATTGGCCTGCGATATCTCGCCTACCAGCGAAGGTTCGGCACTTCTGTACATCGAGCCCGCCAGCCGCATCTGTCCGAGCATCATTTTCGGTTGGCGCACGAAGTATTCATTGACGAATGTCGAGCCGTCCGGCGTCTCAATGGGAGCAAGGTCGCGCCAAGTCTGCCCTCCGGCGAGCACCCCCTGCCCATGCTTCTGCAGGAAGAGAATGTCGGTGGTGACTTGAGTACCGGCGTTTGCCTTGAAGGCGGTGTTAGGAAGCCGTATCGCCCGAATCAAGTTCGCGCGCTCCCCAAGATAGCGTCGGAGAGTCGCATCCCGCTTGTCCATTGTGTAGCGGCTGGTAATGAGCGCGACCATTCCACCCGACCGTGTCTTGTCGAGTGATTTGGCGAAGAAGTAATCATGAATCGCGCGGGTCAGGGACGGGTTGTTGCGGTATGCAGAATCGAACACACCGTAGTTTCCAAATGGAATATTCCCGACCACCGCATCGAAGAAATTGTCGGGCAGGGGCGTTTCTTCAAACCCCTTGGCAAAAATCGTCGTATCCGGGTAGAGCTGCTGCGCGATTCGCGCCGTCAGGCAATCGAGCTCGACGCCGGTTCTGCGGCTGCCGGGGGTGAGCGCCTCCGGCATGAGTCCGAAGAAATGGCCGACACCCATGGACGGCTCCAGAACCTGCGCGCCGGCTGTCAGGCCGAGGCGTTGCAGAGCGCCCCACATTGCGGAGATTACCTGGGGTGAGGTGAAGTGAGCATTAGGGGTAGAGGCGCGTGCCGAAGCGTATTCGTCTGCGGTGAGAAGGTGGCTTAGCTCGCGGGCAGTCTCCTCCCACTCCCGCGGCGGCTCGGGCAGAAAGGCATTCGCCATCGCTCCCCACCCGCTGTAGCGCGCCAGAATGGCCTTTTCCGGATCGGTGGCATCGCGGTTATCGGCTGCGATTTGTTTGAGCGTGCGGATGGCGGCGAGATTGGCGAGGGCTTTTTCCCGAAGACTACCTTCACCGATCCGGTGCGCGTGCGTGATTCGGAAATCGCGGGACGGGGTGGTTAGAGGCTCGTCGGCGTCGAAGCCGCGGAGGATGACTGCGGGCGGTTCTGGCTCGGCAGGAAAGCCCATTCCCGCGTGGCTATTTCCCAGGCCGCGTGGTAGTCCATCTTTTGGACCGATACCAGTTCGTACAGCAGATCGCCGGTCCTCTCCTGCACTTCGTAGATCGCCTGATCCAACTGGTTCGCCCGCTGGAGATCCTCGACCATTTGCGGCCTGTACTTCTTCCAGTGTTCGAGAATCATCTGCCCGAGCCGGTTTCTGCCGTACACTTGCGGCCTCCGCGTTTTCTGGGGCGCCCGCAGGCACCGTGTCTTCTGTTATCGAGTCTAAGTCGATGCCTGCGAAAAGGTCAAGCTGATTCGAGTAGTCAGTAGTCCGGCGCGTACCCATGCGAGGCTCTGCCCTTCCCGTGCGATGTTATGTCCCAACGTCTGTTCCATCCTTTCCACTGCTCTTTGCTGTGCCGGCCAGACTTTCAAATCTGCAAAGCCTGGATTGTCAGTCTTCAGAATGGGATCCTCTCCGCCAGTGCATAGCACCAATAGCTCAACACCGACATTTCAAATCTCTCCGTAGACGAGCGACAGCTCCCCCAATACTGGCTGTAATTCTGGCAACGACAGGGCCCTGCACAACAAATCCTGGAGAGACTGCCACTCGTCTGGAGCAAACGAAATCGCAAACCCGTCGCTTCGATGAAGGATGCAGAAGCGCGTCGCCGGCTCACCAGCCACGGGATTGGTATATCCGCAGAACTCGCTCCCCTCCCAACGACCGGCAGCCTCCAGCCGTGCCAGCAGCGTGGCAAACTCCCGGACTCTGGGGTAACTCTCGAGCCGGTAGGAGATCCCCTTACGATCCATGTCGATCACCATCTCGGCATCGCCCTCGTTGCTCATGCGAGTACAGATCCGGTAGTCTCCACCAACCACGGAAGGAAAAGCTCGCGATATTAAGTGGTTCCTACTGCCGGCGGCCCGCGCCGGGCGTCGCTTCTGCAGCCAATGACCGCGCGCGGCCAAGCGATAGAGCACCGGCAAATAGGGGCAGAGGGACTGATTGAGAGACGCGATGCCCTCCACCCTCTCATCGCGCAACGCCACGTGGAGTGTGCGGCCCGCAACTACCGGCTTCGGGGGCGCCGGGGACTCCCGCAGCTGGCGCACGAGCGCGGCCACGATCTGCGGCACCACATCGCGATCGATCTGACCCTGTCGGAGGGCTAGGGCGCCTGGCCAGCGCAGATTTCCCAAGTAATAGCGGTCCAACTCCACTCCGCCCTCGCAGCGCAGGCGGCGCACCGCCAGGAAGGCCTCCAGCACCTGCGCGAAGGATTCCGGGCGCGGCAGTTCCGGGTCCTGGGCCAGCTCCTCGCAGCCGGTCTGTACACATTGGGCCAGAAAGATCCATTCCGCGCGGGACAGATCCTGGTGCTGCTCCCATTTGCACCGGATGGTCCACAACGCCTCGGCGGGGCGCATCCTCAGGTCGGCCACTGCCAGCCGGTCGTCCAGGTGGTCGTCGATGGCAGACTCCAACAGGAGTTTGCAAACCTCCGACGTGGATACGGACTCCTGGTGGTGGCTGGCGAATACTTCTCGGGCGCACTCCAGATAGTTACGTAACTCCGCGGAGATGCGCAGCGAGAGAGTTTGTTGTTGGGGTTTGCGCTGCATGGGATGCATAGTGAGCTGTCCAGCCATGCTTTCAAAGACGGCTTTCCGACAGTCTCAGTCCTCCTCGACTGTTAATCCATCAAATCCCCGCCGGTCGGACCTACGTGCGGCCTCTTTGCGGGATAATTCACCCTCTTGTCGGCCGTCAAAGGGACGCACGCCCTGCAGCGCGCAGAGCGTTACTCCACCGATGCACAGCGTCATCCGATAGCGCGGAGCGACACCCTGGCACTGAAATCCGGCAGATGACGGCCTCAGTAATTAGCTGCTGCTCGCGTTGTGTCCGTTCACCCTGTCGAATCATCGGAGTTGCGCGACACAGTAAAGCAGAAAGCACAAAAATGCCAACGATAAAAGCACAAAGGAACGATTACCTCGGTGCCACTGAAACGCGAGAAAAAGTAGATTCCACATGGTCTTTAAAACCTCCTCATTCAAGTGTTCACTGCCAGTAAATAGGGAACTCGAAATAGCCGGCTCCAGGCGTGCAGGCAAAGCGCCTGCCACTGGGGGATGGGGGTTCCGGTAGCCCAATGATCGTTGGACATCCCCACCAACAGAGTGGGACGGGATAGAGCAGCCGTCCATACCGTCCAGGGGATGACTTGTTCGTAACAAATCAGCAGGGCCGCCCGCTGGCCAGTCAGGTCGAGCACGGCCGGACCGGTCAGATGGAGGGGCGCGCCGCCGCCCGCAAACGGCTTCCACACGGCCATTGGAACAGGCAACCGCTGCAGGAAAATGCCGGTCTGAGCGCCCCGGATGATGATCGCGTTCCGGTAGGAGTAGGGAATCGCAGGCTGCGGAGGTCCCGGCAAGCGGCCGCCGGTCCGCGGTTCGTGCGCCGTTTGGAGTAGCTCCATGGCAGCGCGGAGGTCTCGCTCCTGGGGAGGTAGCGATTGCGGAATCAGCGCTCCAATCAGAACAATCTTGCCCTCTCGCCGGAACGCTTCGATAGAAGGCTTCCAGAACAGGTCGGTGGATGCGGTCCAGCGGGGCACCACGCTTTCCGGGAAGATCACTACTTTGGCAGAGGAGGCGCAAGCCCGCTGCTGAATCGTTTGCGCGGCGAGATATTCGCGGAGCGGGCTGACCGGTCCGTGACTGATGGCGCCCAAGTACGTATCCACGGTTTGCCAGCTTGCGGGGCGCGGCGGATCGCCGGGGTACGAAATGTTGGCGATCAAGGCCAGGGCCGCGAGGAAAGGGATGCCGGCTCTTGGGTGCGCCGCGATGAAGCCGCAGCCGGCCGTGGATAAGGCGAGGCCAACCCAGGACCAGGCCGGAAACAGAAACCCAGAGGCGGTTAAAGGCGAAGCGAAGCCGATGAGTCCGAGGGGAGGGATGACTCCCAGGAGGAGTGCCAGAGGCACGCCCCACAGTAGGTGCCTGGTTCTATCCGTCCAAAGCATTGCGAAAGGTAGGGCCAGCATCACGGCGCAGAGCGCCCAGAAGGCTATCGCTACAGCCACCGAGACATGTGGGCCGAAGAAGTTCTTGGCGCCTACGGCGAGCGGCCAGAGCGCGCCCAGGTAATAGCAGGCCGCCGCCGCGTAGCAGCTCCGACGGGAAGCTTGCCGAAATACGAAGACGGGCAGCAGGAAAAAAGCGGCAATGATACCGTGCGGATGGGCGCTGGAGACGGCTACGCCAGCGATGGCCGCCGCGGTAGTGAGCAGGATAGGCTTGGTCTTCATCGCTTCGTCCGAGGTCTCACCGGGTTAAAAGAGTCCGCAGCCTGGCGCGCACCGCGCTTTGCGGGATGGGTCCCAGATAGCGGCTGTCATAACTGCGCGGGTTGTAGGAACTGGCTACCCACAGGGTTCCAGGTATGGCACGGTAATGGCCGAAGGGCCAGTGCGTAAGGGGCCGCCCGGCGCTGTCTTGTGCGAGGGGCTCGGTATGGGGGAGTAGCCTGCCGTTCACCGTAATGCCCGTAGGGCTCAGGACGATCTCATCGGCGGCCTTGCCGATCACGGGCTTCAGCAGCGGCGCGGCCCCGTCCGGACAGACCCCCTTGGCCCAGGGAATGACGAGCGGAGTGTGCCGGTAACCCCGTTGCGACGACAAACCATGATCGTCTGGACAGAACTCGACGAACGCTCCTTCGGAACTCGCGATGTACAAACCGGCGGGCAGGGAAGCCGAGTAATTGATGCGCAACCCGGCGATGCCGAACAGGGCAAACGCGCCCAACAGGGGAGTCAGTCCGAGAAACAGGATGCGCGCGCGCATTGCTTTCACCCTACCGGCCAGTCGTCGGAAACTGGCCCATTGCTGGCGGTTGCCTTTTCCGGCGGCACGGTGGCGGTTCTCGGTCTGGGGTCGCTAATCAGATGACAGGCGTGCACGATCAGCTCCCAGATGACTCGTTTGCTGCCGTCGGCCGGCGTGAATTGCCTTTGCTCCATGCAGCCCTCGACAAACAGGTGGTCGCCTTTATCGAAGGTCAGCGCCAGGCTGGCCAGGTCTCCATAAAAAGAGAGCGAGTGCCAATTAGTGTGCTGCTCAACCTTGCCTTGCGAAAGGTAGGGATAGCTCTCCCCCAGGCGCGCGTTGGCTACCGCAGTCCCGGAGGGAAGATGGCGCAGTGATGGTCGTGCCGTTAGATAGCCACAGACTTCAATGCGGTTCTTCTGCTGCTGCATGAGATTCCTCCAATTCGTCGAATACTTCGGACTCCTCTAAGTCTTCCTGGTCGTCGAGGCCGTCCAGGAAGGCCTGCTCGGCGTGCGACAGGTCTCGCGGCGGGACCTCCGGCGGGCTGATGAGATGCTGCCGTTGATCGACCGGGCACTGCGGCACAATACCGCCGCCCTGCAGACTCACAAAGGTGGTGGGCGGCGGGATTTCGGAGCGCATCTTGAAAGTCGGATCCAGGAAGTAGAGCATCTGCGTTCCCAGAATGGCGTGGTGGCCGCTGATGAAGATGAGCATCTGGCCGGGGGCCACGATTCGCTCGTGAATCCCGTGTCCGGCCTTTTCGGGGGGCTTCAGCCGCAGCACTTCGTCCGGGGTCATGAGCGGCCGCTGGATGTTTTCGACGGAAGCATTGAGGTGACCCATGACTGGCGAGAGCCGCTGGCCGCTGAAATTGTAGGTGGCTTTCTGCACGGTGGTGGTGCCGGTCATGTCGCTGATCAGTTTGGCGGTCTCGAATTGGTTGGGAGCGAAGGCGATACGGACATGGCAGTTCGAGACGATGCTTTCGTTGTTGCCGTAGGCGTCCACAATCTGCCGAATGTCCTGGGTGATTAAATAGGCCTTTAGCCCGTAGCCGGCCATATAGGAGAGCGCGTCCGCAAAGATTTCCATGCGGTTGAGCGAGGGGAATTCGTCGATGAGAAACAACAGCCGGTGGCGGTTGTGTTGCGGTTCGGCGCCGGCGTACAGTGTACGTTCCGTCAGGCGGTTGACAGTCATCGTGAGAATCAGGCGGATGAGCGGACGCAACCGGATCTTGTCGCTGGGAGGAACGACCAAATAGAGTGACACGGGACGCTCGTGATTGACCAGGTCGTCGATAGTGAAGTCGCTGGCAGAGATGTTATTGGCGACCAGCGGATCGCTGTACAGAGTCAGCGCCGTCTTGGCGGTGGAGAGCACGCCGCCGAAATCCTTTTCCTCTTTATCCATCATTTCCTGCACCTTCTCGCGCACCACCGGGTGCGTGGCGGTCAGGGAACCATCCGGCATGCGCCACTGATGCTGAAAGCCAGGGTCATGCTCGTAGTTGAGCAACTCATCGAGAGTGTCGTGGAAGCTCGATCCGGGGCGGGTGAACAGGTGCGAGAGGTCTGCCAGGCTGGCCTGGCGGTTTTCGCGCGCCGCTGCGTAGCACACGTGCAGGATCATGCCGGTGGTGATGGAGGTGGAAGCCTCCTGCCAATAGCGCTCCTGTGGGCTGTCTTCACCGGTTCGGACGATCATACTGGCGATGTTTTGCGCATCGCTCACATCGCGGGGACTAAACAGACGGACCTCACGCAAGGGGTTGAAGCGGGAGGTGGCTTGCGGTTCGACGGGCGAGAATTTGAAGCAAAGATGGCCGGCCTGGGCACGGAAGCCGGCGGTCTTGGCAAAGTTCTCACCCTTGATGTCATAGACGATAGCGGATTCCGACCAGGCCAGTAAGGTCGGAATCACCAGGCCCACACCTTTGCCACTTCGCGTGGGAGCGAATGCCAGGATGTGCTCGGGGCCATTGTGGCGGAGGTAATGCAGGCGCTTGCCGTCGGGCGACCAGCCACCCACGAAGACACCATCGTTGGCGGTGAGCAAGCCGCTGGCACGGATGTCGGACTCTTCAGCCCAGCAGGCCGAGCCATGCAAATCCTCCGCATTCATGGAGAGGCGTCGGGCCCGGCGGTTGGTCATGGCGAAGAAGACGCCCACGGAGAGAAAACATCCGGCGAGCAGGATGAGCATGCCCAACAGAAAGGGCGTTCGGATAGCAGCGTCGCGTTCGGCAATATGCTGCCAGCCCCAGACGACCCAGGCGAAGGGTTGGTAGATGGCGCCGGAGCGCAAGCGCAGCAGAGGCGTGCCCAAGGCGGGCTGATACTGGAAGCGATTGGCGATGTATTGGGTGCAGAAGAAATTGGCCAGCACGAGCACCAGCAGGCCGAGGGCGACGGCTGGCCAATTGTATCCGCCGAGATAACCAGGCTTGGCGGGCTTGCGATAGAGCTGAGGTTGACTCATCGGGTGCGTCCTTGTGCGCGCAATCTTTCGCGCACTTCCCGCGCTACAGCGCGGGATTGGGAGTAATGGATGGAGACCCGATGGCCCACTTCGGGCCACGGAAATTGGTCGGGATGCTCGGGAGCGGGGAAGCGGTCCTTTGCATGGATCACGGCGGTCGCCCGATCGCCGATTTGCTGGATGACATGATCGCGAGTATGGCCAATGATCAGGCCCCTATAAATGCCGCTGTGGCGTTCCGCGACCTTGACGCCGGCTTCCCTGCCCAAAGCCATCTTGGCGACGGAGCGAGCTTCGAGGAGGGACTGCTGCCAGGGTGCGAGCGCCGCGGCCTTGGTTGGAGTCTTAAGAGTGGGTGGCTGCTGCATAGGTTTCCCGACCACTCAGGCTTTGGGGATGTTCGGCCGAGGCGGCTGCCCTGTGCCTGCAGTCGTCGCGAACAGTGGCGGAGGTCCCGGTTGGCCGGACGACCCATTGGAGCTATTCATATCCGGCGGCCCGGAGGGCCCGGGCGGCGCGACGCTGGCGGTGAGAGCGCTGCTCCCAGCCGAACCGGCACCGGCAAGTGCGCTGTAGCCACTGGTGGCCAAGCTCACGGCGGCCTTCCCCGCCATGACCGAGCCGTACACGATGGGAGTAGCGACGGCGACGATTTCGCCGCCAGTAAACGCTGGCGAACCACCCAACACGCCTGCAACGATCTTCGGCACGAACCAACAAAGCGCCAGAAAGATCATTGACTCGCCGAAGATATCGAGCGCGCCCATAGCGGGATTGGGAGAGGTGGCCACGGCCTGGGCTGCCGCCACCCAGCCGGCCGACAGCGCCATGCCCACGCCGATCAGCAAGTACAGGATCATGATCTTCACTCCCACACCTACCGCCAGCGCAATGTATTTCTCCACGTAGGGAGCGCTCCAGCGGGAGCCGCCGAATCCAAGGAAGAAAAAGGCGGCGGCGACGACGATATAGGATTCCACTAAGGCGGCAACCAATTGAATGCTGATGAAGCAGAAGGCCACAAAGGTCAAGATGGCCGCGAACACCATGGCCATGGCGGTGCCGAAATTGGCGAGGAAGCCAGCGTTCGAGGCGCCACCGAACAACGCACCGCCAAGATCCAAACCGCGCTGAAACACCGCTCCGGGCTGCAGGGGGCCGACGCCGCTGGCTTGCTGGCCGAGTTGCGTGAAGCTGTCGACGACGGCGGGAATCCAGGTGGGACCGAAGACCAGGAGGGCGTAGAACGCGCCGATCCACATGAGCTTGCGGATGAGGCCGGCAGTCCAGGATTGCAGGTCGGTACGTTCCAAGGCGAGCACTGACGCGCTCCAGGCGAATTCGATGAGGGCCAGCAGGCCGAATAAGGTCTGAGCCGGTCCTTGCACAGCGGCGAACCATTGGCCGCGCATCTGTTGAAAGGTTTCGAGAAACTGGGTGGGAGGGCTGACTTGCATGGTCAATTACCTGCTGGCGCGGAAGGCAGAGCGCCGGGACTCAGGCTCGAGTGTCTGTGGCCGAGCTGGTTGGTAAGGTGCTTCGAACAGGATGTCGCGGTTGACACGTACGGTGAAACGGTAACCGGCGGCGACCTTGATGGTGGGCTGTACGTTCATGTTGCGGCGTGCCATCTGAGCGCCGGTCATGCTCAGTTCCTGGCCCACCGCGGTTTCGGCGGCCTGGGAGGGAGTAGGGTAGGCGAGGATGGTTTGGGTGCGGTTCTGCGAGATGGCAAAAGCCGCCATAAACATGGAGGTGAGCACCGACATGCCAATGAGCCGCTTATAGTGGTGGTCCACCTGGTCGCGCAGGCCGGCGTTGCCGTGGGAGTCGAGACCCAACATGCCGTCGAGGTCGATGGAGGAGGCGTCCGGAAAAATAATCCGGCTCCAGGCGACTTGTACGCCGTCCTGGCCATAGGAGACGCGGGAGTCGTATTTGCCGACTAGCCGGGCGCCTTGCGGTATCAGCAGGTACTGACCGGTGGCGGTGTCGTAGACATTCGAGGTGACCAGGGCCTTAAGTTCGCCGGGCAGGTCGGAGTTCAAGCTTTGCTCTAAGACGGCAGGGATCTCCCAGCCAGCCTTGATCTCGTAGCGGGACAATGGCGCATCTCTGGTATAGCGCAGATAGTCTTCGGCGGCGCTCCGGTTTTGGGCTGTTTTCAGGAAAGCGTCCTTGCGGGTTTGGGCGTTTTGGGCATCATACTCGGTCTCTGTGATGGGCGCGGCGGTAGCGCCGGAGGTTGTGTTGGGGGACAGACCGAGCGCTTTGCCGATGGATGCCAGATTGGGGGTCTGATCGCTCGAGGAAGCAAGCTGGGCGAGCGCGGCCGGTTTCAAGCTGGCGCCGAGATTCGAGCCGGTGCGCGTGGTGGTGGGCGCCAGCATGGCTTCGTGCTCCAGCTGCCAGGCAGCCTCGATGTCGTGATCTTCCGGCGGCGCAACAGGCAAATGCGGGATGGCTCCGCGAGGAATTTTTGGGGGCGCCTGTCGCACTACCACGCGCTCCACCGGCAGATCGCAGGGCTGACCGGTCTGCGGATTGAAGCGCATGGGCATGCCCGTCGCATCGAGACCGCAAGGGCCCGCTGCGTGGAAAGCAGCGGCCGGGCCGACATTCGGGGGACCGTTTAGGTTAGGAGCTTGGAGAAGGTTCAGTTTTTGGGGGGGGAGGAGGCCGTTCTGCGGATGCACGACCGAGGCATCCGCGGGCGGGATGGCGTGCATCAACTGGTCGTCGGCGTGAGCTGGGATAACGGTGCGGGGCAGGCCAGCCTGGCGGGCGGCGGCCTGGTTCTGTTGGCTGCGGCGGTAACCGCCCCAGGCGAAACCGGCCAGGAGTAACACGAGCACGCCGATGATGGCGATGCCGGCGCGCCGGCTGATGTGCACGGTGCGCCGGGGCGCGGGATGCAGGTCGATACCGGTAGGGGCGGTGATCGGCGGAACTGCTGGTTTGCTGGTGCTGGGGTCGCTGGCTGGTTCCATCTTCTTCACACCTTGCCGGCCCGGCTGATCTCGACCTTCTGCGCCTTCTTGCCATTGCCGAGCACCAGGCGGGCGCGGTCAAAGAGCCGGTCAACAATATACGTCTGCTGTTGAACACGGTAATTGGTCATGGTGCCTTTGCCGTCGGTGCCGATGACCAGCAGCACGGGGGCTTCCATGTGCTCGATTGCGGGAGGCATCTGAATGTAGGTCTTGGCGCCATCGTCAAAGACCCGTAATGGCCGGATATGTTCGTTGCCGCCGGTGACGCGGTAGTCCAAGCTCATTTTTTCGACGGTGATCATGGCAGGCAATACTTCCGCACGGGCCTGTTCGGCGGTAGCGCGCTGTTCGAGCAGGTGCTGTTGCCAGCGATGCTCGTCGTCGTCGGGATAGGCGAAAGCAATCCGAGCGACGTAGTCGGCGGGCTTGGAGATCAGGCGCAGATAGTAGGCCCGGCGGTCGGTGGTAATGAGCATGTTGGTATCGAGGCCGGGGGATTGTGGCTTCAGTACGATCAGCGCGGTGGCCTGCGAGCCTTCCCCGTAAAGCGCCGGAGCGACATTCCAACGCACCGCGTCACCGATGTGCGGCTCGCCCACGATTTTTTCACCAGGCTCCATCTCGACGATGCAGACGCGCAGCGGGGCGCAGACCACGGTGGGCATGCCGGCGCCGAAAGAGTACAGGACGCGGCCATCCGGACCGGCGGCGGGAGTGTTGGGCTGCGAGCCCCACTGCTGGCTGGCGAGCACGGCGGCCGCAGCGGTCGGAGAGAGCGGCATGTCAGTGCGGGGTTTGAAGTCTTTGGGAATGGGGCCGGCGGACTTGCCGAAGGCTGGTACGGCTTGCTCGGCCTGTTCGAGAGCCTGGACACCGGCGGTGATGTCCTGCAGGTTCGGAAGGGCCTCAGGCGCCGGCGTGCGGGTGAGCGGGACGGTCTGAGCAAACAAGACCGCGCCTGCGCAAAACAGTAACAGTAAAAATAGCTTCATGTGTTTTCTCCTCACAAAACCTTGGTCCAGCTGGCGCTGACGATATACAGGCCCAGCGGGTTGATGCGAATAATGCGTTCGTCCTGGGGCGGGTTTAGAACGATGGTGAACGAGCCTTTCCAGTGCTCTGCGGATTTGATGGCACCATAGAGATCGCGGGTTGTTTCTTCCCATTCGATCTCATAGGTGCGATCGCTGGTCGCCAGCACGGATTTGACTTCGACGGCCACGGTCTCGGTCTGGGCGCGCTGGAAGGGCGGGTCGGCGCGATAGAATTCCGTGACAAAAGTGTGTGCCGGGGTGGCATTGGCGATCTGCGCGTAGACCCGATCGATGGCCTTGCGTTGAGCGACACCATCGCTAGTGACGGTGCGCAGGTTTTCGATCCAGCCGAATAGGGCGGCGCGTTTGAGACGGTCGTCGTTGGCGGTGGTTTCGTCGGCTACGCCGGCGGCCACGGGCCGGGCCAGCTGATCGACCAGCACGACGAAGGGAACTACGTGCGAGTGCGCCGCGGACCAGAGCAGACCGGCCACCGCTAGCAAGGCGGTGAGGCAGCTCAGCAACGCGGCGATGCGCCAGTTGCGGGCGCGGGTAATCAGGCCGCCATAGCGCTCGTCCCATTCATGGCGCGCCGCGGTATAGGGGTGATCCAGTGGAATTGGCGTGTTGCTCATAGTTACTTCCATCCAGGGAGAAAGCCGGCGGTATCCGGATTACGCCGCGGATGACGCTGGGCCTCGATCTGGCTGGCCGAGACTCTGGCGGCAGCGCACAGTCGGCCTTCGGTAGTCTGAGGCCAGGCGGCCGTGGCATTGGTGCGCAGGGGAGCACATAGGACATCCACGCGGACCGCGACCTGCGGATGGCCGTTCAGCCAGACCCGCATATCGACAATACTGACGTCAGAAAGCGGGCCGGCCCCGGCCTGTTCCGCCAGTTTCACAATGCGGCTGGGCTGCTCGCGCGTACACGCGCACAGTGTCAGCAACAACACAGAACTTAGGATTATGGGTGTTCGCATTAGTTCTCCCTTAGTGCCATCCGGGCAGGAATCCGGTACCATCGGGCGGCGCTGGCGTGTACTGAAAGAAAGCCTGGGCGGCCGCGGTCTGATCCGCCTGCTGCTGGATGACGGTGCCGTAGAAGGCGGCCTTGCTCTGCATGTCGGCCAGCATGATCTCGCGGAGCTTCTGCATTTGTTGAGCTTCCTGATCGGCCATCTGGGTGGCCACGTTCAGGGCAAGCAGGCGACCGTCGGCGCTTTGCGATTGGGCTTCGAGATTCTGGATCAGGGAGACCTCACTGTTGAGTTGCTGGCCTTGCAGCCCGGCGGCCCGCATGGCACCGATCGCGGTGTCCAGAGTGGTTTGCGCCCAGGACTGGTAGCGGTTGTAATACCCGGTGGGCGCATAGCCGCCGTAACCGGGATAGGTCTGATGCCAGAGGGCATCCAGATTGCCGAGCGAGTAAGCGAGTGACCTCCCGCCTTGCACTACCCCAGCCAGCGCATTCAACTCTGCCTGGATATTCCAGAAGACCTGGTGGGGATTATTCTTGGTATTCTTGATCGCGTCGGCCAGCAATTTGATTTGTGTGGCGAGCTGATTCGCCTGAACGGCATAGGCCAGTACGAGCTGCACATGATTCAGGATCTGGGTGACCTCTGTGGCGTAGGGGCCAGCCAGGGCGGGGCCGGGTGGCGAACAGAACAGAAGCAAAAGCAGCAGTAGGACTAGAGACTTGCGCATAAAGATGCTTCCTCCTCCTTGCGGGTTTCCAGTGTGCGGAAGTAATCGGACCAAGTGGGGACTTTCAGACGGAGCCATTCGGCGCGCCAGGTCGAGGGGTATTCGTCGATGACGCTTTGCACCATCTGACGCTCCTCCCGGCCGTTGACGGCGAGCCAAGCTAGTGCCACCTTACCCAGCCGCAAATCGACCAGGCGGCGGCCCAGCTTGCTGACCACGTAATATTGCTGCTTGGGCACGCTGACCTGCAGCAGTTCGAGTTCTCTCTCGTTGAGGCCCAGGCGGCCATAGAACTCGCGCGAGCCGGGGTTACGCGCCTCCGCATTGGGCAGCAGAATCTTGGTCGGGCAATTCTCCAGGACCACGTCGGCAATTTCGGAGTTGGCGATGTCGCTGACCTGCTGGGTGGCCATGACCACCACGGCATTGTTGCGGCGCATGGTCTTGAGCCAGTCCTTCAGGCGGTTGCGGAAGGTGGGCTGCTGCAGGTAGGACCAGGCTTCGTCGAGCAGGACCAGCGTGGGAGAGCCGTCGAGCGATTGCTCGATGCGGCGGAACAAATAGAGCAGCACTGGGATGACGGCCTTGTCATCGAGCTGCAGGAGGTTCTCCATTTCGAAGGTGAGAAAGCGGCCATCGCTCAGTAAGTCGTGTTCGGCATCGAGCAAGGAACCCAGCGGCCCGCTTACGGTGAAGTGTTCCAGGGCATCGCGGATATCGGTATCCTGCACATTGGCGGACAGCTCGGTCAGTGTACGAGTGGGCGAGAGGCGGAGCCGCCCGATGGCTTCCGCCACGGCGTTGCGGTGGCGGGGAGTAAACTTCAGGCCGTTGAGCTCGCAAAGGGCTTCCACCCATCCTACGGCCCAGGTGAAGTCGCTATCCTCGTCGAGCGCCGCCAGCGGGCAGAACGCCAGATGGGTGCGGGGTCCCGCCAAGTCATAGAAAGAGCCCTCTGCCGCTACGGTCAACAGCCAAGATGAATAACCACGGTCGAAGGCGAAGACCTTAGCGTTGGGATAACGGAACCACTGGGCCGCCAGCAACCCGAGCGCGGTAGACTTGCCGGCTCCGGTGGGCCCCACGATCAAGGTGTGACCGGTGTCGGAGACATGCAGGTTGAAGCGGTAGGGCGTAGCGCCGGTGGTGGCGGCATAGAGCAGAGGCGGGCTGTGCTTAGGCATGAGCGCGGAGGGATTCTCGCGCAGACCTGCCCAGACAGAGGTGACCGGCAGCATATCCGCCAGATTTAGCGTGTGCAACAGCGGCCGCCGGACGTTGGAATATCCATCGCCCGGAATTGAGCCGCGCCAGGCCTCGACCGCATTGACGGTTTCGAGCCGGCAGCCGAAGCCCAGATTCTGAATGGTCTTGCTGACGGTGCGCACGCTGTCGTGCAAGGTGGCAGCATCCTCTTCCAGGCACAGGAGGGTGCTGGTGTACTGGCAGAATTGCACGTCTCCGGAGGCCGCCAGCGACATCGCCTGTTCGGCATCTGCGGCCATGTCGCGGGCGTGTAGGTTGACGGCGCCGTCCGCAGTCTTGAAGAGCTGATCCTTCCAGCCGCGCATCTTGGAGCGCCACTTCTTGCGGTGAGTGTCCAGGAGGCTTTGGGCCTCGTGAGAATCGAGCAGGATGGCTCTGGTGTGCCAGCGATACTCGATCGGCAAAGCGTCCAGCTCGCGCAGGATGCCGGGCGAACTCAACTGAGGGAAGCTATCGATCGCCAGGACGCCGATATGCTTGCGGCCAATGCGCGGTTCCACGCCGCCCGAGAAATCCTGTGATGCGAGAACGTCGTTGAGATCGACGGGGATGGCGGGCCGTGCGAAGGGGTGATCGATCCCCGTAATGGCCCGATGCAAGTAGCGCAACAGAGCGTCAAAGGTGAATTCGGAATCGTCTGCGACATGGGTGAGCCGTTCGGTGTGGAACAGGGCGCTGAAGACATTCTCAAAAGCGTCAACTTTGGCGCGGAAGTGTTCGAGGGCTGCCAGTGCGACGCGTCCGTTGGAGTGTTCGCGGCCTTCGTAGAGCCAGCCTTTGAGACGCTCCTCGGCGGCCAGCGGAGGAAGGTAGGTCAAGGTGAGAAAGTACTCGGATTCGAAATGGGCGCCTTCCTGCATGAATTGCTGGCGGCGCTCGTCATCGATGACGCGGGTGACCGGATCGGGAAAGCTGCCACGTTCGGGATAACCAGGGGCGCGGGAGCGGATGGCATCACACTCGACCATCCATCCAGTGCCAAGGCGCAAGGCGGCGTTGAGGCGGGCGCTGAGTGCTTCCATCTCGGCGATGCTGGCGGAGAGCATATCCGGGCCGCGGTAAGACCATCCGGTGAGCAGGGAGCCGTCCTGCTGGAGCAGGGTGCCGTCGTCGATCAAGGCGAACGGCAGCAGCAGGTCGGCCAAACCGTGCGGCAGTTTTCGGGATTCGTGGCGAAACATGCTTAGTGCTCCTGGGCGTTATCTCGGGCATGAGGCCCGGTGGAATCGTTCTTAGCAGCCCGCCCAGAGAGCCAATCGCCCTCTTCGAGGTGCTTCAAGATAGAGTCCCTGATCTCTTGGGCGCGCGCGCCCCCGAGCCATTCGCCCTCTTCGACGCGCTTACGGATCGCGTCCTTCATCTCTTGGGCGCGCGGATCCCCCAGAGCTTCCAGGACGCGATACGTAGGCGATATCAGAGTAAGTACTCTGTGACACAAGTAATCTGAAATTACTTCGAGCACAATCTGTTGGTCGCGCGGCCAATCCGGCAGGCTCATCGGAGTCATCTCCAGTTCCTCCTCACCGGCAGGCAAGTAGCATACAGCCCACTCTTGGCCGGGTAAAACTGCCGGTAACGGATGTGCCGGAGGTACACCTGTCGCAGCATGGGATCGGCTTTTCCCATCCGCTGCAGGATGCCTACGGCACCGATCCAGAAGATCACCGCCAGGCAGACGCCCCACCAGGAACCCAAGCTGAGGCCCAGGGTGGTAGCTGTGAGGGCCGTAATTAATACCAATTCCCGATCTCCACCCAGCAGTTGGTTGGGCCGGTTGATGGAAGGGTGAATCACGACTGTCCGGGGTGTGGAAGCGTCTGCCATGGTCAGACCACCGCGCCGCCGACGCCGAAAGCCGACGCCAGCATGGGAGCCGCGAAGATCAGCACCGCGACCACCAGCCCGATCATGCAGGCGCGCCGACCTACCTCGCCCAGTTCGTGGCCGAACAGCAGCGTGCCACCGGCGATGCAGATGCCGATGAGCCCGATGGCATAGGCCACAGGACCGGTGAGCGAGGTGGCGATCAGGGTCATGGGTTTTTCCCACGGCAGACCGCCGCCGGCTGGCGTCGCGTAACAGCGCGCCAAGAATGCTTGCAGGGTGAATAGTAAGGCCCCAAAGCGGGAGCCGGAAAGTTTGCGTCTGAGAAACATCATAAGTGTGCTCCTTTCAAACCTGTTCGACTTGGTAGTGCCCCTCTTTCCAATCAGTGACCAACAACATCTCGCGGACCTTGCGTCCGGCTTTGAGGGAAGGCTCCGGATCCACGAAAATCACGAGATCGACTGTCTCCGCGATTAGCCTTTGCTGGGGGGCGTCGGTGCCTTCCGCCACCAGGCTTTCGAGGCGCGTAAGGCCGAGTAGAGCGCCGTTGGCGTGTACCGTTCCGAGGCCGCCGGGGTGGCCGGTGTTCCAGGCTTTCAACAGCGTATGCGCCTCGGCGCCGCGCACCTCGCCGACCACGATACGTGTGGGCTTCAGACGCATGGAAGCGCGCAGGCATTCGAGCATTGTGACTTTACCCACTGCCCGTAAGTCGAGATAGTTCCGGACGCGCCATTGCAGCTCGGTGGTGTCCTCGATCGAGATGACCCGGTCAAATGGAGTCAGCTCGGCGATCGCATCGAGGATGGCATTCAGGAGCGTGGTCTTGCCGGAGCCGGTAGCTCCCACCACCAGGATGTTCTTGCGCTCCCGGACGGCGGCCCGGATGATCTCGGCATGCGGAAGCCCGCGCACCGCGAGCGCGAAACCCTGTTGCTGGCGCACGCGATTGGATGTGTCTTCCTTGCTGGTCAAGATCCCGGCAGTCTCATACTCGTCGAGCGTAAACACCTTGCGGGGCCGTAAGCGGATGGCGAATACGGGATGCCGCACGACGGGGGCGACGACCCCTTCGAAGCGGCTGCCGTCCAACGGCAATTCGGTTTCGAGGATAGGGTGATCGTGATTCAACACTGTGCCGCGCAACGCTGCCACTGTCCCCAAAGCGCTGGCGGCGGTGGCTGCCGACAGGGTCCCAGCCGGCACAAACCCCGCGCCGCGGCGCTTGACCCAAAGGGAAGAGTCCGGGTTGAGTAAGATATCCTCTACGCCCTCTTCTCCGAGCAGGCTCAGGATCGCCTCGCCCAGTTCCCGTCGGAGTTTCCCCTCCAGGCGGACGTGTTGTTCGTCCTGATGCGCGACAGTCAAAACAGCGGCCACTATTGGTTCATCCTTGTGAGTGCCATTCCACGTTTGCGGTGGTTTCTGTGGAATAGAACAGCATTAGTCCAATTAGTGCGTCAAGAGTGACACCGCCCGAGGGCTATGTAAGTGCCAGTTATGAAACGATTAAGAAGTTTTGGAGAAAATGCCGCCACAAAGACAGCCAGCGTCTTAGGTCAAGTCCCATCGCTCTTGGCGTTGTCAGCCGAGAAATGCAAGTCTTGGGCGGGATCTGGGCAAAGCTGTGGCTGCCACGTAAGTGATTGAGGATACAGACGAAACATGCTCAGGGGGCCAAAAATGGCTGCCCACTTCTCTATTTTTCGCAAAAATGGCTGCCACGTAAGTCATTGTATAGACTTGGGAAAATGCCTCTAATGAGCCCTCGTGTCTGCCATCCCTTTATGTTCCACTCCGTTTTTTTGGCTGTCTTCGCTGCCTCGCTTGACCTCTTGGTAACAGTTAGTAACAAACGGGTACAGATTGTAACATTTAGTAACGAACGGTGGCCTGCGCCCTTTTTTGAGACAGTCTTGAAATGGGACACCTACCCCTTCTGACCTGCCCCGCAAGATGAGACAGCCGATAAGTTGAGACCCAGCCCTCGGAGGTGGTCCGCAGCCCCGTCTTTCCGGCCTTCTGGAGCCTAAAGTATC
>Ga0302326_10003917_pt1 | contig 34821 bp, 25 predicted proteins | sample Palsa_T0_3_FD_202264 | JGI IMG/M metagenome (GOLD analysis project Ga0302326, IMG submission 202264) | Peat permafrost microbial communities from Stordalen Mire near Abisko, Sweden - Palsa_T0_3 | ecosystem: Environmental > Terrestrial > Soil > Palsa > Peat permafrost | place: Sweden: Abisko...
GCGAGCTGGGTTCAGAACGTCGTGAGACAGTTCGGTCCTCTATCCGCTGTGGGCGTCTGTGATTTGAGGGGTTCATTCTCTAGTACGAGAGGACCGAGAATGACGAACCTCTGGTGTTCCGGTTGTCGCGTCAGCGGCAGCGCCGGGTAGCTATGTTCGGAAGGGATAAGCGCTGAAAGCATCTAAGCGCCAAGCCCATCCCAAGATAAGATCACAATCCACCGCAAGGTGGTGCAAGGTCCGGGTAGACCACCCGGTTGATAGGGCAGGAGTGCAAGCGGCGCAATCCGTTCAGCTTACTGCTACTAATGACCTTGCCGGTTTATGCATACAAAGCGCCCGTTATTCTACGGCGTTTAATTTACCTCCCGACACGCTTTCAGGCTTTATATTACTTTTCCCGGCTTCGGCCGGGATACAGTTTCCTGGTGATCATTTGCCGGGGGTCCCACCCGTTCCCATCCCGAACACGGCCGTTAAGCCCCGAGCAGCCAATGGTAGTTGGACGTTAGGTCCCGCGAGAGTAGGTCATTGCCAGGTTTATGGCCCGGTTTTCCGCAAGGAAGACCGGGCCTTTGTTTTTGGGGCGCCGCCAGGCGCCCAAAAACAACCCGCCGAAGCTCGCGTCCAGCAAGCGAAGGAGGGTCCTCCGCGGCGTGGGTTGTTATCATTCCACGACATGACCCACTCCCCCAATCTTGACCCGGAAGAAAGCGCGGTGCACCCTTGAGTGCGATGCTAGCGGCGAGCCTCGATATTCTCGAAAAGGCGCAGGTGCCACCCCTGCAGGCCCGCGCGATTGTGCAGGCCATCGAGTTGGAGCTCGTCGCGCAGCATGACGTCCTGGCGACCAAGCAGGATCTGGCCCTATTCGCGACCAAGCAGGATCTGGCACTATTCAAACAGGACTTCAGACACGACCTGCAGGAAATGCGGCATGCTCTGGAGCTGAAGATCGAACAGGTGCGCAGCGAACTCATCCGTTGGGTTTTTACCGTCATGCTTGGCCAGACGGCGGCTGTTCTGGGTATCGTCTATTTCATGGTGGATCACTTCAAGAAGTAGGGAGCCGATTCCGTGTCCGGTTCGGCAATCGGCGGCTATTATGGTCCGAGGATCATGGTAGATGACGCCGAACTGCTCCGCCGCTACGCCAACGCCCGCTCCGAGGAGGCCTTCACCGAGCTGGTGGAGCGTCACCTCAGCCTCGTCTACCATGCGGCCTACCGCCGGACCGGCCAGGCGCAGCTCGCGGAGGACGCGACCCAGTATGTCTTTATCGCCCTGGCGCGGAACGCGGCCGCGCTGTCGCGCCATGCCGTCCTCACCGGCTGGCTTTACACCACCACCCGGTTCGCGGCCAGCCGGATCCTGCGGGTCGAGCGCCGCCGCCAGCTTCGCGAACAGGAGGCCTATGCCATGCAGAACGTTCTTTCCCCGCCCGACGTTGACTGGGACCGGATCAGACCAGCTCTCGATGGCGTCATGGATCAATTGTCCGAACACGACCGCACCGCGGTCCTCCTGCGATACTTCGAGGGGAGAACCTTCACTGATGTGGGCTTGGTTCTTGAGCTCACGGAGGAAGCTGCGCGCAAGCGCGTGGAGCGGAGCGTTGAAAAGCTGCGTGTACTGCTTGGCCGCCGCGGCATCGCTTCCACCTCGGCCGCGCTGGCGGTCATGCTCTCGAACCAGGCTGGCCTGGCGGCGCCGGCGGGTCTGGCCGCAACGGTCACCGGTGCAGCCATGGCCGCGGGAGGAAGCGCGCTGGCTTCAACTATTCTCAGCTTGGCTGGAATCATGAGCACAACCAAGGCGGTCTTCATAGCATCCGGGGTCGTGGCCCTGCTGGCGCTCGGCACCGCGGGCTATGAATGGCGAGCGCAACGCCAGCTTGACCGCTCAATCAGCGGGGAGACGCGGCAGATCGATTCGCTTTCCAAGCATCTTCGGACGCTGACGGAACGCGCCGAAGTGGAAGAAGAGACGGCTGCCGGTCTGCAAAAGGAGATCGAGGATCAACGGACCGCGGCAGGCTCGCGGCAATGGGATGCAGAGGCGGAAGGGCGAAAGTTTATGGCCGCCCATCCCGAAGCCAGGGCTTTGGTTGAGAGCGAAAGCCGGAACTTTGTGATTGCCCACTATGGCCCCTTTCTCCGGTCGCTGGGCCTGCCGCAGGACCAGATCGGGCGGATTGAGGATGCCCTGGTGAAAGTCGGCACCCTGGTCCTTGATTCACCCGGCGGAACTTTGGATCTGTCCACCGGAGATCGCCCAAAATCGGTTGATGAGATGAAAAGCCAGATCCGTGAAGCGATGGGGGATTCAATCTACCGGCAGTTCGTCCCCTACGAGAAGGACTTCGAACAGCACGCACTGCAATATTTCCAGGCCGATCGCGTTGCCAGCGATTCCTATTTGAGCGGGGTGCCGATGACGGCCGAACAGACCAGTCAGTTGCGCCAGATCATCATCGCAAATAGCGCGACAGGGCAGAGCGGGCCGGTTTCGGTAGCGGCGACAGATTGGGAGGGCGTTCTCAAGCAGTCCGAGAATGTGCTGGCGCCGGCGCAAATGGCTTCGTTGCAGGTTCTGGCGTCGAATCAGGCCTACCAGGCAGCCTTGACTCTGGCCCGCCAAGCCAGCTCGCCGATTCAGGGTTCGAGCCCCTGAGCCGACCGTAGATCATGAGCAGGAAAAATCTTTTCGCGCTGGCCACCGCTTTGCTGGCGGCCGCGGCCTTGGGCATCGCTGGGCAAGCCGTCCGTGCAACCCGGGAGCGAACTGCGCTGCTGAGCAGTCTCTTGACCCGACGGGCTCGTTTGGCCGGGGAGATCGCCAACGCCGAAAAGCGAATGAGTACGGCGGGGCACGCGCTGGAAAGCCTGAAGTCAAAGCCGGCCGCCGTGAAGAAGTCGCCGGCGGTCCCGCCCGGGAGCAAGCCCATGCTCAGTGAGGACGCCGCGCTGAGGAACGATCCACGGCTTCAAACCCTTTATCTGAATTACCAGCGCGCCCAGGTTCGAAATAACCTGGCTCCGTACTGGCGGGCCCTCGGGCTGACGTCTGAGCAGGCGCGGAAGATGGAGGAGATCCGCCTGCAGGCCGAGGAGCGCAGCCTGGACCTCAAATGGGCCGCTCAAGCGCAGGGCACACCACTGAACAATCCCGCTTACCGTTCTCTGCAGCAGCAGGTGACGGCCCAGTCCGATGGAGAAGTGCAGAATCTCCTTGGGGAGGCCGGGGCCCGGCAGTTCCAAGAACTCGCCCGGGCCATGCCGGTGAATCACGTCGTCGGGGAAATGGGTGCCGCGATGGCCCAAACAGGCGTTCCGCTTTCCTCGGACCAGGCGGCGCAACTGACGCAGCTTTTCGCCAGCTCCAGCACCGACTATCAGGCGGGAAAAGCAGCCCTCCTGACCTCGATCGATTGGGATGTCACGCTGCCGCAGGCCCGGGCGATCGTATCCGCGCCACAGCAGGCGACCTTGGAGGCGACCATCGCGAAATACCGCGAGAGCCAGGCATTGTCCGCCTTAAGGAAAATGGCCGCCCAGAGCCGGTAAAGCTAGGCGCCGAGAGCGGAAAACCGCCCTCCATCGCGGCCGGGGCGGCAGAGCCAAATTTACTCGAAGTTGGCGCAGATTACCCTGCGTGGAAATTAGGCGCTTCTGGGCCGGCTGCCTCAGCGGAGGTTAAAAGCGTTGCCTGGATGAATTGGGCGGGAAAAATCCCACCCATGCCCCTGTTTCCCCTGACAGATTGCGGCTTTTCTCGCTGCAGCGGCACCCTCGCCTTAAGTTTGTTCTCGCTCCTCTTGGCCCGGGCGGAAACCCCCGCGATCCCGGCTTGGCGCGGTTATGACCTCGTGGTGGCTCCGGACGGCAGCGGCGATTTCACCAGCATCGCCCAGGCGGTGCGGTCGATTCCGCTCGGGCGGCGCGAGCGCACGATCGTGTTTATCAAGGATGGCATTTATAACGAGAGGGTCCCCATCAATGCCGCCTGCGTCACGCTGCGGGGCGAAAGCCGGGCGGGGACGCGGATCGAATTCGCGATCGGCAATGATCCGGACCATCGGGGCAACCCGGACACCGCCAACCTGGCGGTGGTGACGGTCAATGGCGACGACTGCGTGATCCAGAACCTGACCGTGAAGAACACCAATGGGCTCATCGGCCCCCATGCGGTCGGGATCTTTGGCTGGGGCGATCGCACGGTGATCGAGGATAGCGATGTCCTCAGCCAGGGCGCGGATACTCTCGCCCTGACGAGAAATCGCAACGCCCGGTCCTATCAGGCGCGGCTCAATATCCGGGGTCCGGTCGACTTCGTATGCCCGCACGGATGGTGCTACATGACCCATTGCTCGTTCTACGAGGTCAAGGAAGGGGAGGCGACGATCTGGCACGACGGCAGCCGCGATCGCGACATGAAGTTCGTCCTGCGCGACTGCCGGTTCGATGGCACACCGGCGGGCTGGCGGCTGGGCCGCCATCATAGCGCCGGACAGTTTTATCTGATCGACTGCACCTTCTCACAGTCGATGCGCGACGAGCCGATTGCCCGGGTGATCTATCCTCTCGCCGGGGCGGTGGCCACCGCGGCGGATCTCGAGCGCAACCGCCAATACGACGCGGTCAACCGTTGGGGCGAGCGCGCCTATTTCTTCAATTCCCACCGCGTGGGCGGCGACTACGCTTGGATCGTGGATAACCTGGCCACAGCCGAGGGACATCCGACGCCCGAGCAGGTCACGGCGCGCTGGACTTTCGGAGGCAAGTGGGACCCCGAGCGCAGCGATGGACCGGCGATCGTGCGCGTCGAGCCGGGAGACGGCCAGATCGCGGTGGTCTTTGGCGAGACCGTAGCGGTGAAGGGTAGTCCCGTCCTAGTGCTGGCGGGCGGAGGCAGCGCCACCTATGCGTCGGGCAGCGGCCGAAGCACCTTGATTTTCAGGGTTCCCGCTGGCGTCGCCGGCGCGGCCCGCGCGCTGGATCTCAATGGGGGGGCGATCCTCGCTTCGGAAGCCTCCGCCGTGCTGCGTCCGGCCTCCTTGGCGCTTCCGCCCTGATCGCACGGCGGTGTTTCAATGGGTTTTCCGCAGGGCCAGGTTAATAGCGTTGCCCGAATGGGCCGGACTGCAAAATCCGCGCCCATGCCCCTGTTACCCCTGACAGATCGCCGCAGGTGCCGCCGCACTGGCGCCTTGGTTCTGAGTTTGCTCGCGTCGGCGCCGGCTCGGGCGGCGGCACCCGCCTCCGGCGCGTGGCCGGGCTATGATCTCGTGGTGGCCGCGGACAGCAGCGGGGATTTCACCAGCGTGCAGAAGGCGGTGCAGTCGATTCCGGCGGGGCGCCGCGCGCGCACCATCATTTTCATCAGGGACGGCGTTTATCACGAGCGGGTCCAGATCGCCGCGGCCTGCGTCACGCTGCGGGGGGAGAGCCGGACGGGGACCCGGATCGAATTTGGGCCGGCGGGCAATCCAAATGACCCCTCGGATCGGGGCACCCCCAACATCGTCACGATGAACGTCAATGGCGACGATTGCGTGCTGCAGAATCTGACGGTGAGAAATACGCAGGGAGTCATCGGACCCCATGAGGTGGCGATTTTCGGCCGCGCCGATCGCACGGTGATCGAGGATGCCGATGTGCTCAGCATGGGGGCGGACACACTATCGCTATGGGCGAACAACGGCCGTTACTACCATGCGCGCCTCCGGATCACCGGTTCGGTCGATTTTGTCTGCCCCCACGGCTGGTGCTACATGACCGGGTGCTCGCTCTACCAGGAGAACGCGCACGCGGACGCGTCGATCTGGAATGACGGCAGCCTAAATCGGGATATGAAACTGGTCCTGCGCGACTGCCAGCTCGACGGGGCGCCCGAGGGCTGGATGCTGGGCCGGCATCACCATGACGGGCAGTTTTACCTGATCGATTGCACTTTCTCGAAGGCGATGAAGGACAGGCCCATTTATCGCGTGGTCTATCCGTTGACGGGATCGAAGCCGTCCCCGACGGACGCCAGCGAGAACAAGCGCCTGGATCCGACCAACCGCTGGGGCGAACGCGCCTATTACCACAACTCCCATCGCGAAGGTGGCGACTACGCGTGGATCAAGGATAACTTGGCGACGGCCGACGGCCATCCCATCCTGGCCTCGGAGGCCTCAGCTGAGCTGCGTCGGGTTGCCGTGGCCATTCGCCTCTAGAGCATCTTGGATCGATCTGCGGTTGGCTGGAGAAGGTAGTGCGGATTGTCCCCAATCCGCCGGGCATACCGCGGACGGAGCGCCTGCGCGTTGGGGACAACGGGCGCTACCTCGGAGGAAGCCGCGCGACCTCGGAGGCATCGCTACTGCCCCGCCCGGTCGTAGATCTTCTGCAGCATCCCGGCGGGGACGGAGGAGGCGGGGACGCCGGCGGCTTTGCTGAGGCTGTTACGCGTCAGCAGCTGCTCGTTCTCGCGGTCGACATGCAGGGTCTGCAGGATGCGGGAGCGCGTCTGGTCGAGGGCGGCGCGAAATTCAGGGCCGCGGGGGCCGCCCGGAGGAGCCGACCGCAACGCGGTCAGGGCCTCATCGAGGCTGTCGAGCAGGCTCCGTTTTCGGGCTAGCAGGTCGGTGCCCGGAACCCGCCGGTGTTGTTGCAGGAAGCGATTTTCCTCGAGGGCCAGGGCGTAGAGTTCGTCGCAGATTCTTTGATGATTTTGGAGGGCTTCCAGCGAAGTCATGAGGCGGGCGTGGGAGGGGGCGGGGCGGGGGGCTTGACCAAAGGGGTCGGCGCCACGCTGCCTGGAGCCAGGACGTTCGTCAACCGATGGTTGAGGTCGTCGCGCCATCCCAGGTGCTCCATCCTCCATTCCGCCATGCCGGCGAGCTCGGTGATATCGGAAGTCACCGCCGGGGCGCCCGCCTTGGGCTTGGCCCCATCGATCACCTCCTGATAGGCGGCCCGGGCCTTCTCGACCTGGAAAAGCCGCTCGTAGCAAAGAGCGGTCTGATAGATGACGGGCAGGTGCCAGGAGGGCTCGGTGGAGAGCTCCACCAGGCAAAGGTAGATCCGAAGCGCATTGAGGGTATCGCCGCCTTGAAAAAATTTGTTGGCCAGCTGGTTGCCGGTGCGGCGCTGCCAATAGGCCCACCTGCCGGTGTCGACCGCGCTCCGCTTGCCCTCGGCGCTGAGCAGGTCGAGCGTGATGGCGAGGGCATCCTGAGGGCGCTTGAGCTCGTCGAGGGCCGTGGCCAGGACGTAGCGCGCCTCGGGCTCGTTTTCATCCTTCGGCCACTGTTCCAGATAGGTGCGCAGCGTGGTGACGGCGGTCGCCCACTCCCCCGCCCGCTCCTCGGCGCACCCCGCCATGAAATGGGCGCGCGCCCGATCGGTCGGCGCCAAGTCGAGCAGACGGACGCGCGTGAAGAACTTTCCGGCTTCGGAGTAGTCGCCGGCTTCATAGTAGGTCTGGGCGATCTCGAACTGGGCGGTTTTGGCCAGGAGGCTGTAGTGCTCGAAACCCTGCGCGTTCAGCTTGAGCGTCGTGTTGATCACGCTGTAGAATTCGGTGAGGGCCATTTTGTAGCCGCCGATGTCCCGCAGGGTCCTCCCGAGGTCGAGAAAGGCGTCGGGCACGCGGTTATCGTCCGGATATTCCTTCAGGAATTTCTCATAGATCGCGACCGCCTTGGTCAGCGCCCCGGCTCGTCGAAACATGTGGGCGAGGCCGAGGAGCGCGCTCTTCTGGTCGCCCGCCGAAAAGTCGCGCCGACTCAGGATCTGACGATAAGCGATCTCGGCGGTGGCATAGTCGCCCGTGCCGGTCAGCCGGCCGCCGAGGGTCAGCAGGCCGGCCGACTCCGGATTGGCGGGTTTTTCCGCGGCGGCGGCCGGCGCGTCGGCGGCGGGGGCATCGGCCGCGGTTGCGACGCGCGCCGCCCCGCCAGCCGCCAGCGCCATGAGGACGAGCAGGCGCCTCAGGCCTCGCTGGAGGGGGAGGCCCCGTTCGGCTGGGCCGGCGGGGAAGCGGAGAATCATGGACCCTGAGTGTAGGTGGCGGTGCTGACGGGAAGGGGAGGAGCGGGATGCGCTTCAGCGCTGCGCCCTTTCGGGCCCGCGCCGGGATATTGAAAATAAGGCAGGAAGTCCTCCGGGTGCACCTGCGCGGGAACGTCGTCGGGCAGGATGCGCGGCGCGGCGGGCGCGGCGGGCGGCGCGGCATGGGTTTCGGTCGGCTTGGGCGCTGCCACCACCACAGGCGGGGGAGCGGGTTTGGGCAGGACGACATCCGTATCGGCCGCCTTGGCCTTCTCCGGTAGTTTCGGCGGAGCGCCGGCCGGCGGATTGGCGGAGACATCCGGCGGCGGGAAAATGTCCTCGAACCGCAGCGGCGGCGGTCCGATGACGGACAGGTAAGGGCGCGGCCCCCTCTGCGGCATGAGGGGATAGGACGCCTCCCCGAGCGCATTGGGTGAGGAGGTGGCCTGGGTGCTCACCCTGTTGGCCAGTGCTGGAAGCAGGATGCTCAGAAAAAGCCACGCCCAGCGTCCCTTCGCCGTTCCCGGCGGTGCTACGCGATGATTCATGACGTATGCGTCGGTCCATTTGAGTGGATCGTTCTGAGTGCCCACTCCTGAAATCGACTTCCCCGGGGCTTTCTTAAGGCCCAATCGCCAAAATATCTGATCTATTTGGCGTCCAGCAGCTGCCGCAGGCGCCGGCCCAGCTCGTCGAGCGTATAGGGCTTGTTGACGAAGTCCTTCTGGCCCAGCAGCTCGAATTCGGCCCGGGTTTCCGCGGTGAGATGACCGCTCAGCACCAGGACCTTCAGGTTCGGACGGCAGGTCGCGAGGGTCCGGACCACTTCGAGGCCCGTGGCCCGGGGCATATTGAAGTCGAGCAGAAGGGCGTCGATATTGCAGGTGGGATCCCTGATGAGGTCGATGGCCTCCAGGCCGTCGCTGGCGCTGGCCACGCGGTAGCCTTTGCGGACGAAGGCGAGCTTGAGGAGGTTGCGCAGCGGCCCCTCGTCGTCGACGACCAGAAGCGACTCGGTGCCGCCCGGAAAATGCCCGGGTTGGGCGCTGGCGGGAGCCGCGACCGCGGCGCCCACCAGCGGGAGGTAAATCTTGAAGGTGCTCCCGACGCCGATTTCGCTTTCGACGTCGATGAAGCCGTGGTGGCCCGCGGCGATTCCGTAGACCACGGCGAGGCCGAGCCCGGTCCCCTGATTGCTCGGCTTCGTGGTGAAGAACGGCTCGAAGATGCGCGCCTTGACCTCCGGGGTCATGCCGGTCCCGGTATCGCCGACCCGCAGGCAGACGTAGGATTTGTCCTCGGCCGCGCCGAGGGCGGCGAGGACGCTGCCGGCGACGACGGAGGTCGAGACGGAGATCGTCCCGCCGGCGGGCATCGCGTCGCGTGCGTTGACGCAGAGATTGAGGACGATCTGCTGCAGCTGGTTTTGGTCGCCCAGCAGGGAGGGCTGGCCCTCGGGCAGGTCGAGCTGAAAGACGATCGATCGGGGGAAGGTCTCGGCGACGAGGCTGGTCAGGTCGCGTGCGAGCTGGCTCAGGTCGAGCGGCACGAAGTCAGCCTCCGCCTTGCGGCTGAAGGTCAGGATCTGGCGCACCAGGCCCGTGGCCCGCTGGGTCGCGCGCTTGATTTCCCGGAGATTGTTCTGGAGGGAGAGATTGTCGCCGGCGTGAAACTGGCTCAGATCCGCGTAACCGCTGATAACGGCGAGCAGATTGTTGAAGTCATGGGCCACCCCCCCGGCGAGTGTCCCCAGGCTTTCCATCTTCTGGGCCTGCCGCAATTGTTCCTCGAGCCGCTTGCGCTCGGTGATATCCTCGCTCAGGGACACGAGGTTGGTGATTTCACCTCCGGGATTGCGCAGGCCGGAAACGTGGACCGCTTCCCAGAGCAGAACGCCGTCGGGCCGCCGCCGGGATAGCTCGCCCCGCCATTCCCGGCCGGACCGGACCTCTGTCAGCATCTCCTGGTAGCTCTCTTCGGTTGGATGGCCGTCGCGCAGGACCGCGAGCTTGCCCTCGACGATCTCCTCGAGGGTGTGGCCGGAGACCTGCGTGAATTTCGGATTCACGTACTGCACGCGGCCATCGGCGTCGGTGATGACCATCGCGGCCGGCGACTGCTCGACCGCGCGGGAGAGCTTCAGGTAAAGCTCCTCCGCCAGGCGCTGGCGGGTGATGTCGTGGCCCACCGCGCGCACCGCCACCGGAATCCCGCCCGGGCCGGCGACCGTAGCCTCCTCCCACGCGAGCCAGCGCCACCCCTGCGGGGTGAGCCAGCGATGCACACGCGCGGCCTGGTGCGGCGGACGGCTGAGCTCGGCGGCGGCCGAACCAAAGACCGCCATGTCATCCGGGTTGATCAGCTCGGCGATCGGGAGGCCCGGCAGCTCCGCCGGCGTCCGGCCAAATTTCCGGAGGAAGGCCTGGTTGGCGGCAATCAGGCATCCGTGGAGATCGCGGCAATAGACCGGGGTGGTCGAACCTGTCCAGGGGCCCAGGAGCGATTCAGGCGGCGTCCGGGTGGCGGGGGCGAAGGTGGTTCCTGTGTTCATGGGCAGGCGGGCAGGGTGCTCAGACCAGCCCTTTCAGGACCGAGGGCAGGCGGCGCAGCACGGACGGAAGGTTGGCGCCGGCGCCCTCGTTGTCCCCGTAAAGGATATTCCAGCCGGGAAGGTCTTTCCAGGACGCGGCTTCCACCGGATTGACCCGCTCGAATCCGGCGCCGACCCCGGCGTGACGCACCAGATAATCCGCCACTTGGACCGCCGCGGCGAAACAGTGGTGCGACGGGGCGCGCGCCGGTTCGTGATGGTAGCGGACGGCAAAGACGATTTCCTCGGCGATCTGATGGCGCTCCAGGTAGTAGGCGCCGATCTGGGCGTGGTCCCATCCGATCAGGTCGCGCTCGATGGCGCAGACCTCCTCAGGGGTCCGGACCGCGGTCCCGGCCGCGGTCATGAATTCCTCGGGAAAGGCGTTGGCCATCACGATCTTTCCCACGTGATGCAGGAGGCCCGCCAGATAATCCGTATCGTCGTCGACCGTGATGGGAGCAGCGGCCAGCAGTTCGCGGCAGACGAGTCCCGTGCCGACGCTGTGGGACCAAAGATCCCTCCAAAGTTGGCCGGGAACGCGCGGCGAGCGCAGGCTGTCCATATCCTCGATCACCTGCGTGGCCATGGAAAGTTCGCGGATCCGGCGCACGCCCAGGAAAAACACCGCCTCCTCGATGTTGTTGATGCGTGCGGAGAGGCCAAAGTATACCGAATTCACCATGCGCAGGAGGCGGGCGGACAGCGACGGGTCGCGCCGGATGACCTCCGCGATCTTGGAGGTCAGGCTCTCCTCGGCGTCGAGCAGCGACCGCAGGGCGCTCCGGACACTCTGGAGCGACGCCAGCTTCGGGCACGCGTCCAGCCGGCGGCGGATTTCATCCTCGCCGTAGGGCGTGCCGACAGCCGGCAGCGCAAGCGGTAACGTGGTCGACATTCGGATAAATTGAGCGACGTCCGTGCGGGAGAAGCGCGGAACTGCGGCTGGCCCTGACCGTCGCGATTCCTTATCGGCTCGCTGGGCCGCCAATTGAGGGCAAGTTACTCGAAAACGCGGGCTTAAGTCCGGCGCGGCGCGTGCCGTTGAGGATGGGGCAGTCCGTGAGCGGTCGAGCGATTTTTCGTCGACATGAGCCTCCTAACAATCGAAGCGGCCCCGCCGCGAACCGGCGCCTCGGTGGCGCCCGTCCGCCGCGTCCGCGTGATCCATTTCTGCCCGTGGGCCGGCCGCCTGCAGGACGGGGCGGCGTTTCTCCACGCCCTGCCGCAGTTCGACGTGCGTCCGCGCGTGAGCAACCCGGGGGATCCGGGCCTGCTCCGGATGGCGCGGCTGGATTGCGACTGGCATGGGGAAAATGTGCGGGCCTTGGGCTCGATGAGCCACGGGTCGCTCGAATTCCTTCCTGTTCAGGCGGTTGGCGTGCCCGGCGTCCTCGACGCGCTGGTTACTCCCGTCGGCCCCCACGAGGAGCGGTGGTTCGTCATCACCGGCCAGCACCCGCAGATGCTGGGTGCCTCGGGGGAGCGGCTGCTGGCCGCCTACGCCCATCATGGCATTCGCGTCCTTTACTACGCCTTCGACGAGGCGAGCCGCACGATGCCGTGCTTTGGCGCCATCGCGCCCCGCCTCTCGGTGTTGATTCATGACGAGGCGCCGCTGGCGCCGGCGGCGCGGGCCGCCCTCAATCCGGATTGCCTCACCCTGCACCGGAGCTGGGTCGCCAATCTCGCCCCTTTCGCCGCGCCCTTTTGCGAGGAGCCGGAGGAGAAGATCCTGTTCCTGGGCTCCCAGCTCGGGTTGACTCCCCATCGGCAGCGGCAGATCGACTTCCTGCGGGCCCGCTTCAAGGACCGCTTCACCGCGATCTGCGACCATTCGCTGCCGGTTGGCCAGCGCCTCGGACTCGGCCGCCACAAGGTCGGCTTCTGCCCGGAGGGCCGCAAATTTGGCGGCGAGGCGATGGGGCAGACCCATACCGACCGGCCGTTCTGGTCGGGTTGCCTGGGCCTGGTGCCCGTGAGCGAGGACTCGCGCCCGGGGGGCCGCCTGGAGGACCTGCACCGCGCCGGACTCATCTGGCGTTATCCTCGCGGGAACCTCAGGGCCCTCGCCGAGACATGCGAGCGGGCGCTCGCGGCGCCCGTGGAGGCGCGCCGCCGGATCTACGAGCATTTCAATCGCAATGAGACGATCGGCGCTGTCGTGGCCGAGGCGATCCACGCCGCCGGCCCGTCGGACCGCTGAGGCAACCCGCCGGTGATGCTGTCCCCGAAGCAACAGGCGCGGCTGCAGGCCGCGGTAGCCCACCATCTGGCCGAGCGCTTCGACGAGGCGGCGGCCCTTTATGAGGACATTCGCCGGGAGGCGCCGGATAACTTCCAGCTCAATCACCTCCTCGGAGCCTTGCGCCACCAGCAGGGCCGGCCAGCCGCGGCGCTGGTCCTCCTCGAGAAGGCCCGCCGGAAAATGCCGTGTTCCGCGCCGACGCTCATGTGCCAGGGACTGGCACTCAGTGCCCTCGGCCGCCATCGGGAAGCGGAGAAGGCCCTCGGCGCATCGCTCACCTTGGCGCCGGGCGACCCGGAGGCCTGGTCGAACCTCGGTGCGGTCTACGCGGTGTCGGCGCGGACCGAGGAGGCGATTGCTAGCTTCCGACGGGCGATCGGACTTAAGCCCGACTGCGCCCAGGCCTGGACGGGGTTGGGCGCAGTCTTTCACGCCTCCGGCCGCTGCGCCGAAGCCGTGGAGTGTCAGAACCGGGCCCTCGAGATCGAGCCCGGCAGCACGAAGGCCCGTTTCGGTCGGGCGCAGGCGCTGCTGGCGCTCAACCGGGCGGACGAAGCCCTGGCAGATTTTGACGCCCACCTCGCCCTGCGACCGGGCCACCATCAGGCGCGGAGCTTCCGGCTCTTCCTGCTCAATTATTGCGACCACCTTTCCCGCGAGGCGATTTTGGCGGAACACCTGGCCTACGGTCGGGCCGTCGAGGCGGAGGCGGCAGCCCGGCCGATCCGGCTCGAGCTCGCCAACGATCCAGCGCCCGACCGCCGGCTCCGCATCGCTTTCCTCTCGCCCGACCTGCGCGCGCATTCCGTGGCCTATTTCATCGAACCGCTGCTGGCCCAGCTCGACCGGACGCAGTTTGAGGTGGTGCTCTACCATGATCATTACTGCGTCGACCCCACGAGCGAGCGTCTCCGGCAAGGAGCAAACCTGTGGCGAAATTTTTCGGGATGGGCCGACGGCGCAGTGGAGGATGCGATCCGCGCCGATGCGGCCGACGTGCTGGTCGACCTGGCCGGCCACACCGGCTTCAACCGGCTGGAATTGTACGCCCGCCGGCTCGCACCCGTGCAGATCAGCTATCTCGGATATCCCGCCACGACCGGCCTGAGAGCGATGGACTACCGCCTGACAGATGCGATTGCCGACCCCGTTGGGGAAACCGACCATCTGCACACGGAGAGCCTCCTGCGTTTTGCTCCAACCGCCTGGGCCTATGCCCCACCGGCCGACGCACCCGAACCGGCGCCCTCGCCCGGCCTTCGGGGCGAGGCGGTGACCTTCGGCTCCTTCAATGCCCTGCCCAAGCTGAGCGAGTCGACGCTGGAGCTTTGGCGCGAGCTGTTGGGCGTCGTTCCCGAGGCCCGGCTGGTCATCAAGGGATCCGGACTGGATCCCGACCGATTGGGACGGCGGCTCGCCGCCGCGGGCCTGCCGATGGGTAGAATCGATTTGCTGGGTATGGCTCCCGATGTTCCCTCCCATCTCGCCTGCTACGCGCGCGTGGACGTCGCCCTGGATCCCACTCCCTACAATGGCACGACCACGACGTGCGAGGCCCTTTGGATGGGCGTTCCGGTGGTGACGCTGGCGGGCGACCGGCACATCGCCCGAGTGGGCGCCAGCCTGATAGGTGCGGTCGGACATCCGGAATGGGTCGCCCAATCGCGGGAGGACTATATCCGCATTGCCCTCGAACTGGCGCGCGACGCCGCGGGCCGGCGCGAGTTCCGCACCGGCCTGCGCCGGGCCATGCGGGCTTCGCCGCTCCTCGATCACGCCGGGCAGGCGGAGCGCTTGGGCGCGGCCCTTCGCTCCTGCTGGCGGGAATGGTGCGGGAAAAGACCGGCGCCCGCGGGGGAGCGGCTGCCCGTCCTGTCATGAAGCCGGCCAACCTCGCGAAGTCGCTGCAGGAGGCCCTGGCGTTGCACATGGCTGGCCGCCTGGACGAGGCTGCCGTCCTCTATGCCCGGATCCGCGCCGTCGCACCCAGGAATTTCGACGCCGCGCATCTGGCCGGAACCCTGGCGTTGCAGCACGGGCGCTTCGGTGCGGCGGTGGCGACGCTGCAGGAGGCCCGGCGGCTCGATCCGCGTTCGGCGATCTGCGCGCTCCGGCTCGGCGTGGCGCTCGGAGCGCTGGCCCGGCCGGCGGCGGCCGAGGGGGAGCTCCGCGCCGCCCTGATGCTCGACCCCGCGCTGCCCGAGGCTTGGTTCCACCTCGGACGCATCCGGGAACAGCTGGGACGGATGGATGAGGCCGTGGCCGCCGCCGAGCACGCGATTGCCGTTAGACCCGAATATGCCGAGGCGCATGATCACCTCGGCTCGATGCTATGCGGAATCCGCGGCCCCGCCGAGGCGGAGCCGCATCTGCGGCGCGCGGTCGAGCTGCAGCCGGATTTCGCCCGGGCCTGGTGCAATCTGGGCGTGGCCCTCATCTACCTGGGGCGCCTCGGCGAGGCGATGTCCTGCTTCGATCGGGCCCTGCGGCTGGATCCGCAGTTGCACCACGCGTATGCGGGACGGGGCCTGGCGCTGGAGCGATGCTATCGCATCGCGCAGGCGGCGGCTGATTATGGACGCGCCTTGGCGGGCGACCCGCGCGACCACCAGGCGCGCAGCGCCCGGCTGATGGCGCTGCATTACCTGGACGGGATCTCGCGCGCGGATATGCTCCGCGAACATCGGGCGTTCGGCGAAACGCTCGAGGACCCGGCTTTGCTCGCTGAACGCGAGCTACGCCGTGGCGGATCCTGCGCTTACGCCCCAGGATTCGGGCCCCGCCGGCGGATCGGGTTTCTCTCTCCCAATCTCCGCCAGCACTCGGTGGCTTATTTTCTTGAGCCGCTGTTGAGGCACCTCGACCGCGCACGCTTCGAGGTATTTCTCTACCACGACCATCCGGTCGTGGATGCGACCTCGGAGCGGCTGCGGAAACTCGCCGACCATTGGCGGCACATCGCCGGCCGGGCGCATGCGGCCCTCGAGACGATCTTGCGGACCGACGCGCTCGATATACTGGTCGACCTGGCGGGACATACCGAGCTGAACCGGCTGCCGCTTTTCGCCCGCCGGATCGCCCCCGTCCAGGCGACTTATCTCGGATATCCCGATACGACCGGGTTGCGCTCCATGGACTTTCGCCTGGTGGACGCCATCACCGATCCCCCGGGCGATGCGGACGAATTTTCCACGGAGCGGCTGGTGCGCTTTGCGCCGACCGCCTGGTGCTATGCCCCGCCGGAGGAGGCGCCCCTGCCGGCGGTGCCCCCGGCGGCTCGCGGCCAGCCCCCGACCTTCGGCTGCTTCAACAACTTCGCCAAGGTCACCGACGAGGCCCTGCGCGCCTGGGGTCGATTGCTCGCGGCCCTGCCGGGTTCCCGGCTCCTTCTGAAGAGTTTCGGGCTCGACTCACCCGCGCTCCAGGCCGCGGCCAGGGTCCGGCTGGCCGCCGCCGGCGTCGCTCCGGAGCGGGCGGAGCTGCTCGGCCATGCCTCCACCTGCGCCGCGCACCTGGCGGCGTACGCTCGCGTGGATGTGGCGCTCGACACCTTTCCCTACCATGGCACCACGACCACCTGCGAGGCGCTCTGGATGGGCGTGCCGGTGGTGACTCTGGCCGGTGATCGCCATGCCAGCCGGGTGGGAGTCAGCCTCCTGCAGGCCGCGGGACATGCCGATTGGATCGCGGCGGACTGGAAGGAATACGGGCGCATCGCGGCCGCGCTGGCGGCCGATCCCGGCCGGTTGGCGGGAGGGCGCGGCCGTTTGCGTGAGGAACTGCGCCGTTCGCCTCTCCTCGACCACGCCGGCCAGGCGGAGCGCCTCGCCGATGCCCTGGAGGAGATGATCCGCGTGCGCTCCGCTGCGCCCATGTCGGGGGAAGCCTGCCCGGCTTGATTCCCATGCCACCCCGAATCTTCACGATGTCGACCCTCGGCCGGAACGGCCGATTCGCGAACCAGCTGTTCCAATACGCCTTTTTGCGGATCTGCGCCGGCCGCCGCGGCGCCGCGGTCCAGACCTCTCCGTGGGCCGGCCGGGAAATCTTTGGTTTTCGAGACCCGCTGGTCGACGCGGTGGCTCCGGTCGTGATCGACGGGGAACGGGCGGCCGATCCCGAGCTCTACCTCAACCGGGATGATCCCATCGGCGGCCACGTCGAATTCCGGGGCTTTTTCCAGTATGATACCCGTCACTATCGGCCGCACCGGGAGTACCTCCGCCGGTTGTTCCGGCTCGACCCGAAGCTGCGGCGCCTTTTCGACGAGGTCATCGCGCGGCTGCGCGCCCCGGGGCGGCCGCTGGTCGCGCTCCATCTCCGCCGCGGCGACTACGGCCATGATCAATTTTTCCGGGCGCCGGCGCGCTGGTACGCCGAGTGGCTGCAAGACGGGGCGAGTTCCGGCAATCCGGTCGTCTATCTCTGCTCGGAATCGCCGGCGGCGCTGGCGGTCCATTTTCCGGGGCGGCCGCTGATGCATGCGGGACTCCTGCCCAACCTCTCACCCGCGCTGGCCTTTGTGCTCGATTTTTACATCCTGACGCAGGCCGATGAAGTGGCCGCCTCGAACAGCAGCTTTTCCGTCATGGCCGCCATGCTGAACGAGCGCGCGGGGAGCTTTGTCCGTCCCACCCTCGAGGACCGCCGGCTGGTCCGCTTCGACCCGTGGAACACTTCGGTGGTGTTGCCGCGGCACCTCCAACCCGGTGAGCAGGCCGAGTTGGACGCCTTGGATCGGACCGCAATCCCGGCGTTGGCTAGGGCGTCGGGTTGACCAAGTGGTCGCGGACCCAGGCAATCACCGGCGGCAGTCCCGCCGCGAGCGGTAGGGGAGTGAAATCGGGCAGGATCCGGCGGAGCTTGCCGATCTCGAGGCACTTCGACCGCGCGCCGACGTAGCGGCTCGTGTCGTAGGTGATCGCCGCCGGGTCGTACCCGGTCTTGGCGCAGATCAGCGCCGCGAATTCGCGGATCGTATGCTCCGAGCCGGAGCCGATATTGACGATCTCGTTGTCGACCCGGTCGGCGAGCTGCAGGAGGGTCCGGACAAAATCGTCGGCGTGGATCAGCTCCCGGCGCTGCTCGCCATCACCCCAGAGCACGACCGGAACGCCGTCGCGCCGTCCCAGGAGAATCTTTCGGATCAGGTCGAAGATGAAGTGCAGCTGCCGGCCATCGGCATGATAACCCGCTCCATAGAGCGTGGAAGGCACCACCGTGAGGTGCTTGAGCCCGTATTGGCGCGCCAGGGACGATTGCCCGACGAAGAGCATGCGCTTGGTCATCGCGTAGGTGTAGAGGCTCTCGATCGGCTGGCCGTCGAGATAGTGTTCCTCGCGCAGGGGCCGGTCGGGCGCATAGGCGCAGCTCGTGCCGATCGAGACGAGCTTCGCCTGCGGCTGGCGCTCGGCCCACCAGGCGAGCACGTGGGTGTTCAGGAGCTGGTTCCGCACCCATTGCTCACCCGGATGTCGCAGGCAGAAATCACCGGCCTGGGTCCAGGCGGCCAGGTGGAAGATGCGGTCGTAGCGCTGGCTGCCCCACGCGCCGAGGCTCGCGGGCTGCAGCAGGTCGCACTCCCGCGAGGACGGCGCCTCGACGGCATGCCCGGCCGCGCGGAGCGCGGCGCACAGGTGCCGACCCAGAAATCCTCCGCCACCGGTGACAAAGACGCGCACGGCCTCAGCCCTCCTTCGGATTCACCGGGAAGTAGAACTCGACGCCGCGATCCACCAGATCCTGGTGGCGCGCGAGGATCTCCTTTTTGAAATTCCAGGCCAGCACGTAGTAGATATCGGGCGGCTGGCCGAGTTCGTCCTCGATCACGAGGGGGATGTGGCTGCCGGGAGCGATCAGGCCGCGGCGGTGCTGGTTCCGCTCAACCAGGCAGGAAATGAGATCCGGGCCGATGCCATAGTAGTTGAGCAGGGTATTGCCCTTCACCGGGGCGCCGAGCCCGAAGACCCTTTGGCCTTTCGCCTTCGCGGCCCGCAGGTAGGCGAGATTCTCCCGCTTGCGCAGGGCGATCCGGGCGGAGAAGGCCTCATACCAGGGGAGGGTGTTCGCGCCGGCTTCGTCCTCGGCCTGGCCGAAGGCGGCGAGTTTCTCCGAGGGCTGGGCGCGATCCGCATGGGTGGCATAGGCGATGATCGAACCGCCATGGATCGGCGAAAGCTCCGCGTCGAAGAGCGCGAGCCCGTGCCGCCGCAGCAGGCGGTCGAGGGTGCGCACATTGTAGTAGAGCAGGTGCTCGTGATAAATCTGGTCGAAGGCGTCGTTCTCGACGATGCGCTTCATATAGAGAAACTGGATCACGAAGACGCCCTCCGGGGCGAGGCTCTCGCGGATGCCGTCGGTGACCGAGTGCAATTCCTCCAGGTGAAAGAAGACGCCCGAGGCATTGATGACCTGGAACTTCCGGCCCAGGGATCGGGCGACGCCCGCGTTGAAGAACGCCCGGAGGGTGGGCAGGCCCGCGGCGTTTGCCAGGTCGGAGGGGAGCTTGGCCGGCTCGACTCCCAGGATGTCGTAGCCGAGCTCGCGGTAGTGCCGCAGCCCGGTGCCGTCGTTGGAGCCGATATCGAGCATCGCCTTGCCGGGCTGGCCGGCGAAAAAGCGTTGGTCCACCGCCTGGGCCACGCCGCGGAAGTGATCGGTGAGCGTCTTCGTCATCCCCGAGAGATACGTGTGATCGGCGAACATCGTCTCCTTCGGCACCGTGTAGTCCAGCTGGGCGGTGCCGCAGACCGCGCAGAGCACGACCCGCAGGGGATAGGTCGGCTCGCGGCCGACCTCCGCCGGAGTGAGGAAATGATTGGCCCACGGCTGCACGCCGAGGTCGACGGCAGGCTGCAGGTCGGTGGAATCGCAGACGCGGCAGATCATGGGAGAAATTCCAATTGGTGCTGGAGGATGAACCGCTCCGCCTCAAGAAGACTGGCGGGGGTGCCGATGTCGAGGAAGGCCGCGACGGTGCGGGCGACGGCGACGAGGCCGCGGGCGGCGAGGAGGGGAAAGACGTCGAACTCGAAGCTCAGGGGCCGGCGTCCGGGCAGTTGGGCGAGCGACGCTCCCGTGAACGCATACAGCCCGGAATTGATGACTCCCGGGCCGGGCCGCTTTTCGCGGAACGCCGTCAGGCGATCCGCGGAATCGGCTTCGAGAGTGCCGTAGCGCGAGGCCTCCTCGATCGCGAGGCCGAGCACGGCGGCCTGGATGCCGTTGCCGCGCAAAGCCGCCAGCAGGGGATGGGGATCGGCCAGGACGAGGGAGTCGCCGTTGGCCACGATCCACCTCCCGGCCGCCGCAGGATTCTCCGGCAAGCAATTGAGGAAACCGCCGGCGGTGCCCAGCGGCGAAGTTTCGGCGCGGCAGCGCACCTGCACGCCGGGCACCGGTTCCGCCGCGAAATGCGCCGCGATCTGCTCCGCGCGGTAGCCGGTGGAGATGATAAACTCGGCGGCGCCGTGCCGGGCGAAGAAGCGGACGACCCACTCGAGGAATGGCCGGCCGGCCACGGGCGCCATCGGCTTGGGCAGGCCCGGGAGCTGCGCCTGCACGCGGGTGCCGAAGCCCCCGGCCAAGATGACCACCGGGGGCAGGCGCCGATCCGCACCCGGCTCAGACATTGCTGTAGCGCCCGTTGCGCAGGATCGTGTAGCCCTTGATGAGCTCGCGGATTCCCCTTTCCAGGGGCCATTCGGTCGCGAAGCCGGTGGCCAGCAGCCGCTGGTTCGAGACGATATAATCGCGCTTGTCCGGATCCTCGCCCACTGGCGCCTCGAGAAAGGCGAACTTGGGCAGCTGCCGCTTGATGGCGGCGCAGAGTTCGAGCTTCGAGAGGTTCGCCTCCTCCAGGCCCGCGTTGTAGGCCCGTCCCTTCATGCGCTCAAAGTGGTCCAGGGCGAAGGCGAACGCGCGGGCCACGTCCTGGATATGGATGTAATTGCGTTTGAAATGCCCCTCGAAGATCACGACGGCCCGGTCGGTCACCGCCCGGTGGACGAAATCGTTGACCAGCAGGTCGACGCGCATCCTGGGCGAGAGCCCGAAGACCGTGGCCAGCCGGAAGGTGAGGCTGTTGGGCCGGGAGAGCACCGCCTGCTCGGCGGCCACCTTGGTCGTGCCATACAGGGAGATGGGACGCAGGGGGCTGTCCTCCGTGCAAACCTTGCCCTTTTCGGCGATCCCATAGCCGCTGTTGGTCACAGGCATCAGGATCCACTGCGCGGGCGACGCCAGGCGGCAGAGCATTTCGACGGCCTCTTGATTGATGGTGCGCGCTCCGACCTGGTCGTTCGCGCACATCGGCGCTCCCACCAAAGCGGCCAGTGGAATGATCGCGTCGGCTCCCGGCAGGAGCGAGCGGATCAACCCCTCGTCGCGGCAATCGCCGCGCACGACCCGAAAGCCTTCATGACGGCAGCAGTCGAGCAAGGTCGCCTGGCCGAACAGAAAGTTATCGAGTACCGTGACATTGTGTCCCGCTTGCAGCAAATGCGGGGCCAGGACGGAGCCGATATAACCGGCTCCGCCAGTGATCAGGATATTCATGAGGGGAATGCGAACAGAACGAACCGACTGCCCCCCTGATATCGGCACCGGAAACGGCGAATTAAATCATTTTGAGGTTTTTAGGTAAAGCGGCGGCTCCCCGTGCCGATGCCAGTGGCAATGCCTAGTTCGACCCTTCTGCCCTCGCGAAGGCAGCGCGCCGCCTCGTCAGCCCGCGGCTCGGCTCCAGCGACGCTTCCCGCACCCTCGTCGGCCGTCCAGAGCCGCGATACCATGGTCATCTCCCGCACACCGGTGCGGGTGAGCTTTCTCGGCGGCGGCTCCGATTTTCCCGATCATTTCCGCCAACATGGCGGCGCGGTGCTGGCGACCGCGATCAACCGCTACGCCTTTGTCACAGCGCAGCCCTTCCTGCAGGAGTATTTCGACCATCGCATCCGGCTGGCCTATCGGCGCAGCGAGGCGGTCAACCGCGTCGAGGAGATCCAGCATCCCGCCATCCGCGCCACGCTGGCGAAACTGGGGCTCGATGCCGGCCTCGAGATGCATGTGATGGCGGACCTGCCCGCGCGCACCGGCTTGGGCTCGTCGTCGAGTTTTGTCGTCGCCATGCTGCAGGCGCTGCATGCGCACTGCGGGCGGTTTCGCTCCGCGCGCGACCTGGCCGACGAGGCCATCGCCATCGAACGCGGGATTCTGGCCGAGGCCGGCGGCTGGCAGGACCAGATCATCGCCGCCCACGGCGGCCTGGCCCTCATCAATTTCGAACGCGACGGCAGCTACAATGTCCGGCAGCTTTCGCTGCCCGCCGAGCGGGTCCGGGCGCTCGAGGAGCAGATGCTGCTGGTTTACACCGGCATCCAGCGCGACAGCGCCTCGGTCCTCGAAAAAAGGAGCGCCAATCCCGCCCAGCGGACGCTGGTGTTGAGCCGCCTGGCGGACCTCGCGCGCCTGGGGGCCGACATCCTCGCCTCCAATCGCCCGATCGCCCAGTTCGGCCGGCTGCTCCACACCGGCTGGGAGCTGAAGAAGCAGTCCGGTGCGGTCACCCTGCCCGAAATCGACCGCTGGTATGAAGCGGGGCTGCGGGTGGGCGCGACCGGGGGCAAGCTGCTCGGCGCGGGCCAGGGCGGGTTCCTGCTCTTTATCGCCGAGCCGCGCCTGCACGCGGGGATCCGCCGGGCCCTGGGCAACCGCCCGGCCGTGTCGGTGGCGGTGAACGCCCCCGGCGCCCAGATCATCTTTTCCCAGCGATAACGCCGCATGCGCCAGATCCATATTTGCGATCCACAGCTCTTCGGCTTGGGCGGCCACTACCTCAACCACGATGCGCAGCTCATCCGCGAGCTGCAGCGCCGGCACCTGCCGGTTTCGCTCTATGCCCGTCGCGGCTGCCAGGTCACCTGCGAGGGCCTCACGCCCACGCCGGTCTTCTCGCACGACATCTTCCAGGAGTCGGCGGCCGATCCCGAGGTGTGGGCCATGGAAAATTTTCACGCCCTCAATCCGGCCTTCCTCGGTGATTTGCGCCAGATCGCCCCGGAGCGGTTCACGGCCGACGACCTGGTCTATTTTCCCAACCTGCTGCAAAACCAGCTCTACGCCGTGGCGCAATGGCTCGATCGCATTCCCGCCGAGCGCCGCCCGGCGGTCGCGGTGATGCTGCGGTTTCTCAATCACAAGATGCTCTACATGCAGGCGCGCGCCCATGCCGACCTGATCCCGCTCTATTACCGCTATGCGGCACGGGTGCTGGCGCGGGTCCAGCCCCGCAGTTTCCTCTGCGCGGACACGCGCGAGCTGGCGGAGGCGTACCGTAAAATCACCGGACAGCCGGTGCTCGAACTGCCCAATCCGATGGATGTCTCCAGCCAGTCCGGCCCCGCTCCATCCCGCGCCGCCGCCGATCGCCCGGTGATCGTGTATCAGGGCAGCACGAGCTCAATTCGCGGGTTTCATCTCCTGCCGGAAATCATCGAGCGCTGCGTGAAGATGCCCGAGCGGCCGCGCTTTGTGGTCCAGGTGCAGAGCGCCGAGGCTGCCCGGGCGATGGGGCTGGGCCCGGTCATCGACCAGCTCGATCGTTTCGCCGGCGACGATCTGCGGCTGGTCCGGGGCGCCCTCACCGCCGCTGATTTTCATGGCCTGCTCGCCGAGGCCGACATCGTGCTGCTTCCCTACGGGCCGGACTTTTACGGCCATGGATCGTCCGGAGTCTTCACCGAGTCGGCTTCTCTGGGCAAGGTGGTGGTCGTGCCCGCGGGGACGATGGCGGCCCGCCAGGGTCGGGAATACGGCCTGGGGGTGGTGGCGGCGGCCAAGTGGACCGCGCCGTCCTTGGCGGAGGCTGTAGGCGATGCGGTCCGGCGCCTGCCCGAGCTCCGCGACCGGTCCGCCGCCGCGGCTCCCCGGTTCCGCCGGGAAAATTGCGCCGAGGCGTTTTGGGATCAGCTGCTGGGAGCGGCGTTTCCGAATGATCGGTCGGCGCCCCATAATTCCCCCATCGGACCCGTCGTGCGGCTCAGCGAAGCGCCGGCACCGGCCTGCGCCGCCTCGGCCGCCTGAACTTTTGTGGGGGCCGGGTGGGTGTAACTCATGAGAATCTTGGTCACGGGAGCCGCAGGTTATATCGGATCGGTCCTGACGGGCGATCTGTTGGCCGAAGGCCATGAGGTGATGGCGCTGGACAACTTCTCGAGGGGAAAGGCCTCCCTCCTGCCTTGTTGCCGCCACAGCTCCTTCAGGTTCTTCCAGGGCGACGTCCGGGACGCCCCGCTCATGGCCGCCCTGGTGAAGGACGCCGACGCGATCGTAGCCCTGGCCGCCCTGGTGAGTCCCCAGTCGTGCGTGGACAAGGAGGAGAAGGCCTACGCCATCAATGTCGGCTCGATCAAGCTGCTGAACAATCTGAGATCACCCTCCCAGCCGCTTCTGTTCATGAGCACGAATATCGGCTACGGCACCAAGGTAAGGAAGGAAACCTACACCGAGGAGGACCCGCTGCAGCCAAACTCGATTTACGGCCTCACCAAGGTGGCGGCGGAGAACGTCATCATGGGCAAGGAAGGATTCGTGATCTACCGGCCCGCCTCCGCCTTCGGGATCTCGCCCGGCATGCAGGACCATCTCCTGCTCAACTACTACGTCTCCAAGGCGGTGGCGGAGGGCAATCTGGATGTCTATGACGCGGCCTACAAAAGGAATTTCATCCACGTGCGGGACGTCTCCGGCAGCATAATTTTCACCCTGGGCCATTATGCCGAGATGAAAAACAACATCTACAACCTCGGGATATCCGACACCGAGACGACGAAGCTCGCCGTGGCGGAGAAAATCAAGCGGCACCTGGGCCACCTGTACATCCATTGCCACGACCAGGCCACCGACCCGGACGGCCGGAATTACCTGATCTCGAACGCCAAGATCGAGCGCCAGGGGTTCAGATGCGGATACACCATCGACGACGGGATCAGGGAATTGATCGGCTACTACCGGATGAAGAAAATGATCCAATAATCCATGCTGCAAATCGACCAACTGAAGACGCGGGTTCTGATCGTCAGCCGGTCAGAACCGAATCCCTATCACGGCTCCACCATGCATATGGAGGATTTGATCCGGTGCCTGAAATCCCACGGCTGCGAGGTGCATTATCTGGCCCTCTGCGCTCCCAGCCGCGTGGAGCTCTCCCGCTCGTCCGTCGACACCGCATATTTTCCCGAGGCCGGCGAGTTCGTGCCCGGACCCTTCGACGCCCTGACGCAGGATGGGGAAGACAGGGCCGTGCAGAAAATTTGCCGGAAGATCCTGCCGGCTGTCGTCATCGCCGACTATAGCTGGATGGGGGGCCTGTATGACGGGGCTTATTTTCGGGAGAATCCCGCGGTGAGAAAAATCATCTTTGTGCACGATTTGCGGGTGAGAATCATGCCCTCGTACGTGAAGATGGGACTCCTCAAGAGTGAGGACAACCCCTGGACCGATGCCCTGGAGGGGCGGTTGCTCGCCAAAGCCGATGTCCTGCTGACGCTGAACGAGGAGGATAAGCGAACCGCCGCCAGACTGGCTCCGAAAGTGCGGGTGCTAAAAATGGGAATGTCCGTGACCCCGCGGTATGTCGATCCCGCCGCGACCGTTCCCGGGAGATGCATCTATGTGGCGTCCAACCTCAGCGAGAATCTTTTTGCCGTGATGTGGCTGCTGCAGCATGTCTGGCCGCGGGTCCTGGCGGCCGACCGCTCCGCCTCCCTGATCATTTGCGGAAGCATCTGCGACCAGATCAGAATGCTGATCGATGCTGGAGGCGGGGTCTTGGGCGACCTCGATGCATTAAATGTGGGCATCGAGGGAAGAAAGGATGATTTGCATCCCTATTATGCCTCGGCCGAGATTGCCTTGGTCCCCCATTGGATGATGGGGGGAATAAAGATCAAACATCTCGAGGCGATCGCCAGCGGTTTGGCCGTGGTCTGCACGCCGGCCGGGGCGGACGGGCTCCCCGACGCCATCGGTTACTCCGCGCTGGAGGCCGAGATGCCGCCCGAGTTCGCGGATCACATCATCCGCCTGATGCGAGAGGGGGAGGTATTGGCGGGGCTGCGCAGGAATTCCCGGGATTTGGCGCTCAAATTGACTCCGGACGCAGTCTACCGGGAAGTCATCGACTACTTGCAGGCGATGTAATCGCCCGCGGGCGATCTCAGCGGCGCCCGGGCCGAGATCGGGCTTTAGCGGGTTTCCGCGGTCGCCAGCTCGTCCTTGACGGCGGTGGCATAGGTATACAGCCGGTCGCTGTAGGCGGAGTTGCCCTTGGCCTTGGCCGAACTGGCGGCGGTTTGGAGGGTTTCCACCACTTTGAGACTGAGGTCAGCCCGATGCCGTTGCACCGCCTCGGCGGGTGATTTGTGGGTCAGTAGCCGGGCCGCGACCTCAATCGACCGGGCTTTCTCCATTTCCTTCGTCGTGAAAGCGGCGAGCTCCTCCAGAGCGTCGCCCAATTCCGGGCTGATGGGGGCCGCGGCTTCCGCCAATCCCGCGCAGAGATCGGCAAAATTCCGGTCAAACTTGGGCGCGGACGACAGGGGCCGCCCCAGATTGCTGTCCGCCAAGACGGAGCACAGCGCGGAGCCGGAGTCGTCTCCGCTGGGCACCAGGGCGGGCTTCCCGTCCGCCAGGGCTTTGACATATTGGAAAAATTTGTCGATGCCCTGCGCGAGGGATTGCCTGCCTTGGGTCCGGGCCTCCTCGGCTTTTTGTCGCAACGTGTTCAGGAGGCGGTCGGAGGCGGAGCCCACCGCCCTCAGTTCGATCGGCGTCCCGGGAATGGCCGCTGACTCGGTCGCCGGTACGGTGGAAATGGCGGGGCGAAACCAGTGGGCGCGCGAGCCCGGCTGGTGGCGGGAGGCCAGCGGTGCCGCCGTCCAGACGCCGAAATGCTGCTCGTACCGATTGTCGTTGAAGACCGACCAGGTGACGCGTCGTCCGTCCAACGCAGCCTGCACGGCCTGGGACTCGGCCGCGGCCAGTTGCTCCACCCGTTGTTGCTGTCTGGGCGCCGCCCGGGGCGAGAGGGTCGGCAGCCAGTCCAGGTCCCGGTAGGCCCGCAGCATGCGATCGACCGCCGCCGCGCACGGCGCGAAACGGGCATGCGGGGCGTGCTCCGAACCGAACGCCGCCAGTTCGGCGGCGAAATCCAGGTCGGAACTGAGATGGCCACAATACGATTTGCGGTAGCTGAGGGCCCGCTGGAACAGGCCCCACGCCTCGGCGGGTTCGCGCCGCGCCATCGCATAGGCGACTCCCGCCGCGCTGCGATGGAGATACCATGCCCGCAGGTCCTCGATTTCCGCCCGGGGGCTTTGGGTGGCGCGCTCCTCCGGATAATTGAGGAACACCCCGAGGGTCATTGGCAGGGTCTTCGTCCGGATGAAGGGCAGCACGCGGTTCTTGAATTCGGTGTCTCCGGCCGCGCCAAAGGTCTCGTCGTAGAACCCGAAGCGGTCGTGCATGGATTTGCGATACATGGCTCCGACCCAGCTGAGATAACAGGTCTCCAGGTAGACCAAATCCTGCGCATAGGGCATCCGTTGGTAGAGCATGACGTCGCGCTGCGGCGTCCCGTGGCTGTTTACCTCCGTGATGACGGAGCTGCCCTGCACCCAGTCCAGGCCGGGATCCGCGTCCAGCTCCGCAGCGAGCGTGGCGAAGCAATGGGGACGCACCATCTCGTCCACGCCTAGAAACGTCAGATACGGGGCTCGCGCCAGATGGATGCCGCGATTCCACGCCTTTTGGATGGTTTCACGCGCCTCTGTCCGGGCGTAGACGGCATTTATCCCCAGGGCCTTGGACACACCCGTGAAGACGGCATGTTCTTCGGTGGGAGAGTGACTGTCGATGAACACCAGTTCGGCGCGGCCGTCGATCACCCAGCCCTGCTGGGCCAGCATGCGCAGGAACGCCTCGAGCTTGTTCGCGGCGCGATAGAGTGAGACGATGATGCTGAGGCGCGGCGGACGGCTGGTGCGGATGTCCTCGACGAACTCGAAGGGCCGCACCGGAACCTGACGATGGTTGGAGCGGGCGGCCTCCAGCAGGGCGCGGCTGCCGGCGAGCCGCTGATCCCTCGGGCCGTACAAGGCGACGACCGTTTCCGCTTCCTGCGGAAAGCCGCTCTCCCGCAGGTCTGAGACGACGGCCGGCAAAATGCCGGTGCGATCCCCTCCGAGCATGCGCAGGACCCGGATATCATAGGTCGCCGCCACGAAGTGGTTGCCCCGGGTGCGCTCCAGGCGCGCCAATTCGGTCCAAATGCGCGCCCGATCGATGCGGCACCAGCCGGAGAGCTTGGTGTAGAGCCCGACCTTGGTGTCGATATCGGCCGGGGTCTGCTCGGGCAGGTAAAACAGCTCGCGGTAGAGGGCCCATAAATCCGTTTCCCGCGCAGGGTCGGCCGGCTTCGGCCCGTGGCGATGGAACCGGAGGGCGTCGCAGGCCCGGACCCCGGCCAGGGTCAGCGGCTGAAAGGCGGAGGTACGGTGCCGCTCGTAGAAGGAGGCGATCTGGTCGTATAGCCGGGCCGCCTGGCGCCGCAGGAAATCCTCCTGGGCCCCGCCGCTCTCGTAGATTTCTGGCAAGGAGGATCCGGTGCAGGCGGGTTCAGCGCTCCCGATCGCGCTGACCACACGGTCGCGATGCCGATCGTAGTCCTGAAACAGCTGCAGCAGGGCGGGAGCCGCGGTGTAGAGCCGGGTGACATCCAGGGTTGTGAAGGGGAGGCTTGGATAGCTCTCGCGGAGGAAACGGCAGACCCCGGCCTGGTCCGAGACCGCGATGGGGCACCCCGCATACACGGACTCCAGCGCGGTGAGATTGAAGGTGTCCATGCGCGAGGGCAGCACCGTGACGCCGCGTTCCGCATAGACGGCAGCCATCTCGGCCGCGGTCATGCTCCCCGGCTGTTCCACCCGCAGGCCCCGGGTTTCCGCCATGCGGCGCAGGTGCGTCTGTGAGCTGACCTTATTCTTGTCCATCACGCTGGGACCGATGATCCGCGCCACCCGATAGGAATCCGCCGGGAGCCAGGCCAGCAGCTCGACAAACAAGTCCGGGCCCTTGAATCCCTCGGTCCGGCCGATGAAATTGAGCGAAATCCCGCCCGCGCGTCGCGGCCATTTCACCGGCTTGGGCGGGGCCAAAAAACGCAGCGGGCTCAGGTAATGGCCGGCTTGGCCGCCAATGGCCTGCCAATGGTCCAAATAATCCCGGCTGATGCCATAGCGGATATCGGCCACTCTATACTGCCATTGTTCCCGCTGATCCGCGCTTAGATCGACCATATCGCCGCTGCCCCAATTTACGCGTTGGGTCTCAGACAGATTGCCATGCAGGGCCAGCGCGATTTTGCAGGATTTCTGCCCATGCCGGGATAAGGCGGGTCCGAGCAAATACCCGAAAGTCCGGTAGTCGGGCATGTCCACGACATCGATCGACAGGTCTGAGACGGAGGCTGCGACGTTCGAGGCCTCGAGAAAGTCGCCGTAGGCCCACAGCGGCATCACGATGTCGGAGAATTCCCCGGTGAGGTCGCGAGCCTGGTAGGCCTCCTTGAACGGGACCATCGTGGCATTCGGGGGCCGCGATGCCCCCGCCGCCTCCGTGCGCCCCAGATAATAAAAATTGGTCCCGGGATTGCTGGCGATCAGGCGCTTGTAAACGGTTTGGCCCCCGCCGACGGATTTATACAAGTCATATTCCACCAGCAGCACATTCATCGCCGCGCCTTGGCCAAACCCAGCTTCCAGACCGGATCGTCACCGCAGGCCACGACGAAGGGGGCGCCGGTAGTGATATTTTGATGGGACACTTGCGGACCGGGAGCAATTGATATGCCTAAACGCTGGAGATGTATGTAACTAATTATCAAATAAGTCTTATAAATATTCTTTGGCCGGATGGCTCCTTGGGCGGCAACTTTTTCCCTGATCGCTCCAGAATAGGGGCACAGGTGGGTCTCGCGGGGCGGCGAGAATTCAAAAACTCCTTTGTCCGCAATGATCAGATACTTGCATTAGCCGAGACAGCGGAGGCCCGGGATGTGCTGAACTCGGCATCATGTCCATCGCCGGAACCATGCTCGATATACCCCAGGTGGCCGCCAAAGCGGCCGCACCGTCGCAGCGCCGGGCACTGCTGTTTTTCCTCTCCAGCCAGGAATCCTATCGTAAGCCACTTTTTTCCGGGGAGGAAATATTCTGCGGACCTGATGCGACGCCACGCTCCGAGGGCGGCCGGCTTCGCGCTGTGCGCACGGAGGCGGGTTTCTGCGATGTGCGCGCGATCCTGGCGCAACTGCCGGAGGCGGAGCAGCCGGAATTTGTGGTGGTGAAGGCCGACGCGACCGGGCGAAACTTTCCCCGCAACTTGGCGGCGGTGCGAGGACCCAAGGTGCTGCTCGTCGGCGATACGCACCATATGCACCAGCCCATCCGGAGCCTGATCCGCTATGCCCAGGAGGAGCCGTTCGACTACGTGATCTTCGATCACACGCGCCATCACGCGCGTTTCTTCGCCGAAGCCGGGGTGCGAAATCTCCACTGGCTGCCGGCGCTCGACTACGGATTTGTGCCGCGGGTGCCGCGGACCGTACCCTCGCGCCCTTTGACCTTTGTCGGCCAAGTCGGCCGCTTTCACCCCTACCGCCGGTGGGTTTTGCAGCAGGTGCAGGCCGCCGGCCTGCCGCTCGAGGCGCTGCGAGGCACGCTGGCGCAGACCGCCGATATCTATGCGGACTCCCAGGTCACCCTCAACATCAGCCTGAACGGCGACCTCAACCTGCGCGTGTTTGAAGCGCTCGCGGCTGGTGCCTGCCTTTTGACGGACGAACTCGGGGAAGACTCCGGCCTGCGGCGGCTCTTTGTCCCGGGACGCCATCTCGACACCTGGCGTACTCCGGGCGAGCTGGTGGAAAAGATCCGCCACTACCTGGCGCATCCGGAGGAAGCGCAGCGCATCCGGCAGGCGGGCCGGGCGGAGCTGCTCCGCCGGCATCATCCGGAGATCAAGCTGGGCGAATTCTACGCCTTGATCGGCGGGGGAGAGCCCCCGGCCCTCTACGACCTCCGGCAGGAGCCGTGGTGGCCGCATGGTGTCGCCATGCCCGCGGCCGGTTTGGATCGGAAGCTCGCCGCCTACGAAACCCTTCAGGAAATCCACCGCACCTCGCGGCGGGTGACGGTCTATGCGGCTGATCCCGGCGCGCTGACCGGCCTGGCCACGCTGCCCCGCGTGGTCGTCGCGCCTCTGGCGGAGATGGCCACGGCGCCGTCCGACGAAGCCAAGGCGCCGCTCGACCCGCTCTTTCTCTGGTGGGACGAGAACACGCCGGAGAGTGCGCTGGCCCAGTTTCCGGGCGATGTGCTGCTCGCTCCGGATGAGGCCGCTGCCGGCCGGCCGGAAGCCGCGGCCTGGGGCTTCGCTCCGCTCGCCGCCGATTCGCCCGTGCTGAAGTTGTCCCATCCCTGCCGGTTTCTCGAAAAGGCCTGGCAGGCGGGAGACCCGTCCGCCATGCGGTCTCGCCTGGGCGCCTTCTTGGACGCATCCCGGGATTCGACCGAGTGCGTCGTCCTGGCCCATTATGCCAAGCTGCTCGGCGAATTTTCCCTGCAAAATGCGGCGCTCAAGCGGGCGATCGCACTCGACCGAAACAACGCGACTGCGCTCCTCACGCTGGCGGCGATGATGATGGAGCACGGCAATGCGTCTTCCGTGACGGTATTGCTGGAGGAGGCCGCCCGCATCGCACCGTTGTCCCCCGAGGTGGAGGCGCTGCGCGCCCGGCTCGCGGCGCAGCCGGGAGTGGGGGAGGAGCTGGGATTCTATTTTCGCGCGATCGGCCGGGTGCCGCCCGCCGTGGCGGAGCGGCCGCGCCGAATTCTCATGATCACCAATCTGTTTCCGCCGCAGGAGCTCGGCGGCTACGGACGCAAGATGTGGGAGTTTGCCCGCGGCCTGCGCGCCCGCGGGCACGAGGTTCGCGTGCTCGCGGCCGATCAGCCGGCCCTGGCCAAGGCGCCCACGCCCGAGGAGGCGGAGATGGAGTCGGTGGTGTCCCGCACGCTGCCGCTCCTGGGCGAGTGGCAGGGCGGGGTGGCGATCCCGCTGCCCGATCGCCAGGAGGTTCACACCCGGGCGCGCGCCATCGGCGCGAGCATCGCCGCGGCGCTGCGGGACTTCGGTCCCGAGGCGGTGTTCCTGGGCAACATGGATTTTCTCGAGTTTCTTCCGGTGGAGGCCGCGCTGGGCGAGGGACTCCCGGTGCTCCATGCCCTGGGCAACGCCCGCCCCGGCTACGGCGTGGCCAGGCAGCCGCGCTCGGCGCGCTACTGGATCGGGGCCTGCAGCGACTGGACCGGCCGGGGATTGCGCGAGGCCGGCTATGCGCCGGGCCGGATCGAGACGCTCTATCCCGGAGCGCGGGTCGACCGTTTCTTCCGCTTCTTCCTGCCCGACACGGGCCGGCTGCGCATCTGCTTCGCCAGCCTGGTCCTGGCGTTCAAGGGCGCGCATATCCTGGTCGAGGCGCTGGTCCGCCTGCACCGGGCCGGGGTGGATTTCACCGCGGAGATCGCGGGCGACGCGCCGGATGCGAAGTTTCTGGCCCAGCTGCGGGAGTCCGTGCGGGCCGCCGGCCTGGAGCACAAGGTGAACTTCACCGGCTTTCTCGACCGCACGGCGCTCGCGGCGCTCTTTGCCCGAAACAACGTGCTGGTCTTTCCGACCCTGACTCCGGAGCCCTTTGGCATCTCGCACGTCGAGGCGATGGCCGCCGGGCTGGTGGTCATCTCCAGCGGGACGGGCGGCGCGGGGGAGATCGTCCGCCACAACATCGACGGCCTGCTGTCGGAGGCCGGCCGCGGCGATGAATTGGCCCGCCAGCTTTACTCGCTGATCCAGGATCCGGCGCTGATGGTCCGGCTGCAACGCGCCGGCCAGGCCCGGGCCATGGCCTTTGCCGTGGAGCATTCGGTGGTCAAGATCGAGGGCTGGTTCGAGGAATTGCTCCGCCTGCCGGCCGAGGCCGCCCGGGATCATGCTGGCGCCTCCTGACACGCTGCCGGCGGCCGCGAGCCTGGAGCGGGGCCGCGCCTTGCGCGCCCAGGGCCGGGCCGAGGAGGCGATCGACGAGTTCCGGGCCGCGCTGCGGCTCGAGCCGGATCTCGCCGAAGCGCATCATCAGCTCGGCAACGCCCTCAAGGGCCTGCAGCGCTACGCGGAGGCGGTCGCGAGCCTGAGGTCGGCCGCGATGCTCGCACCGCAGAGCGGCGCGGTTTGGCTGAATCTGGGGGTGGCCTGCCTGGAAATCCCGCGGCTGGACGAGGCCGTCGCCTGCTTTCGGCGCGCCATCCGGCTCGAGCCCACCCGTCCGGAGGCGCACAATATCCTCGGCCATGCGTTCCTCGCGAAGGGACGCTGCACGGCGGCGAAGCACTGTCTCGAAGAGGCGCTGCGGCTGCGACCCGGCTATCCGGCCGCGCTGGACAACCTCGGCCGGGTGCTGAAGACGCAGGGACTATCCGCCGAGGCGCTCCCGCACCACCGCGCGGCGCTGGCCGGAGCGCCCCGTCCGGAGACCCACAGCAATCTGCTGTTTTCCCTCAATTTCCCTGCGGACATCGCGCCGGAGGAAATCTTCGCTGAACACCGTCGCTGGTCCGATCTCCATGCCGCACCCCTGCGGGCCGGCTGGACGCCGCGCGCGCGCGACCCGGACGGATCCCGCCGGCTTCGCCTCGGCTACGTGTCGCCCGATTTCGTGAACCACGCGATCCCCTATTTCTTCGAGCCGGTCCTGGCGGCGCATGATCGCGCGAGCTTCGAAGTCACGTGCTATTCCAACGCGCGGGTGCCGGATGGCGTGACCCAGCGCCTGCGTGCCCAGAGCGGGCGCTGGAGGGAGATCGCCGCGCTCAGTGACGAAGCGGTGGCGGCGCTGGTCCGCGAGGACGGAATCGACATCCTGGTCGACCTGGCGGGGCACACCGCGCGCCACCGTCTCCTCGTGTTCGCCCGTAAGCCGGCTCCGATCCAGGTCACCTGGCTTGGCTACCCGAACACCACCGGACTGGACGCGATCGATTACCGGCTGACCGAGGCGGTGAGCGACCCTCCGGCAAGCGAGGCCTGGCACAGCGAGGAGCTCGTGCGCCTGCCGGGACCCTTCTCCTGCTACCGGCCATCGGAGGCGAGCCCGCCGGTGGGGCCGCCGCCGTCCGCGGCCTCCGGCCAGGTCACTTTTGGCTGCTTCAATCATCTGGCCAAGGTGACGCCGCCGGTGATCGAACTCTGGGCCGGGATCCTTCGCGCCTTGCCGTCCTCGCGGCTGCTGCTCAAATCACGCGGCCTGGCGGATCTCGAGACCGCGTCGCGCCTCCGGGGGGAATTTGTCCGCCGGGGGATCGAGCCCGGGCGGCTCGAGCTCAACGGCGAGGAGCTTTCCCAGGCGCGCCACCTGGGCCTCTATCAGCGGGTGGACATCGCTCTCGATCCTTTTCCCTACAACGGCACCACGACCACGTGCGAGGCGCTTTGGATGGGGGTGCCCGTCGTGAGCCTGGCCGGCTGCACCCACGTCTCCCGGGTGGGCGCGAGCCTGCTGACGCATTTGGGCGTACCCGAATGGATCGCGAATTCCCGGGAGGAGTATTTGGAGCGCTGCGGGGAGCTGGCAGGCGATGGGCCGCGGCTGGCCGCGATCCGCGCCGGGCTCCGCGAGCGCATGCGCGCGAGCCCGCTTTGTGACGCGGCGGGGTTTACGCGTGGTTTGGAAGAAGCCTATCGCGGAATGTGGATCAAAAGGGGTCAGGCCGCCAGATTTTTTAATTTTTGCGCCCGAAAATAAAAAAAAAACGGCAGTAACCCAAGGAGGG
>Ga0302326_10003918_pt1 | contig 34819 bp, 34 predicted proteins | sample Palsa_T0_3_FD_202264 | JGI IMG/M metagenome (GOLD analysis project Ga0302326, IMG submission 202264) | Peat permafrost microbial communities from Stordalen Mire near Abisko, Sweden - Palsa_T0_3 | ecosystem: Environmental > Terrestrial > Soil > Palsa > Peat permafrost | place: Sweden: Abisko...
ACGGCTGCATGATTTGCGTGCGCATTTGGCTGGTCGGCTCATGCAATTTTGGCCGCTTCGGGTCCGTGTAAGGGAATTCTTAGCGCGCCATTTCGATTTCGCGAACCTTTGGTTTGCGAGCGCGCCGCGCTAAAAGTCCCGAATCGACGCCACTAGAGTCGGCACACCGAGCACTAACTGACGTCGCCGGCGCCCTTCTTGGCACGAGACGGGAGCATTTTCCCGAAAGGCGCTATCCTGTCCCCCAACAAACACTCGTCAGTTCTGTGGGAGAACAGTGATGGCCATTGATGTTGAGATCAACGGTAAGGCGTTTTCAATCGACGCAGATCCCAATACTCCGCTCCTATGGGTAATCCGCGAAGAGCTTGCGCTTACCGGCACAAAGTTTGGTTGTGGTATCGGCGCATGTGGAGCGTGCAGCGTACATGTCGATGGCGAGATTACCCGCTCCTGCCGCATCCCAGTTGCTTCCGTTGCGGGCAGAAAGATTACGACAATTGAAGGGATTGCGGCGCCAAATGGTGCACTTCATCCGGTGCAGCAAGCATGGATCGATGCACAAGTACCGCAATGTGGATATTGCCAGTCAGGCCAGATCATGGCCGCCGTCGCGTTGATCAAAAAAACCGCCCAACCGACCCCGGCTGACGTTGATGAGGCGATGACCAATATCTGCCGCTGCGGAACCTATCCGCGTATCCGCCGCGCCGTCTTGGTCGCCACCGCCCAAGCTGCCGGCTCCGGGAAGGGAGACTCATAATGGGCGTAAAACGCAGAGCATTTCTGATCGGTGGCGCCGCATTGATCGGCGGCGGCCTGTTTGCGGTGTCCTGGTCCGAAAGATCGGCGACGCGCAGGGCGGCGAAACTTGTAGCGAAAGACAAAGCAGGCGTGTTTCAAACATGGATCCGCATTGCCGAAGACGACACCGTCACGGTCTTCTCGCCGCACGTCGATTTTGGCCAAGGCTCGGTGACCGGACTCGCTCAGATAGCGGCCGACGAACTCGACGCGGACTGGTTAAAGGTAGTGGTCGAAGCCGCGCCCGTGAATGTGGCGTTTGCCAATGCGCCGCTGGCGAAGGGATTCGCGGGGGAAATGTTGCCCTTTTCCGTTCCACCGTTTCTGAATGGGATTGTGGGTTCTGGTTTCGCCATGATCGCGCGCAACCTTCCGCTGCAGGTCACGGGAGGCTCCTCCACCGTTCGCGCGACTGGCCAGATGGGTATGCGCGTCGCAGGTGCCGCGGCACGGAGCGCATTGATCGCCACCGCTGCCAAACGCTTCGGCGTCCCCGAAGCCGAATTGACGAGTGCCAATAGTCAAGTGGTCCATGCGAAGAGCGGCAGAGCGCTGCGCTATGGCGAACTCGCCGCCGAGGCTGCCGACATGACGCTTAACGGCGAGCCCAAGTTCAAAGACCCCAAGGACTATCGCTTGATCGGCAAGTCGATTCCACGGCTCGATATTCCAGGGAAGGTCAATGGCAGCGCCCAATATGGTATGGATGTTCAACTGCCGCATCTACGCGTCGCCACGATTATGGCGGCGCCTGTGCGCGGCGGAAAACTCGTCAGCGTCGATCCGGCGCCCGCCTTAGAAATCACAGGCGTGGAAAAAGTCATCGAGCTCGACAATTCGGTAGCGGTTCTCGCTAAGGGTTATTGGCAGGCGCTGACTGGCCTACGGGCACTGTCGCCTCAGTTCTCCGATGGCGGACACGGCTCGCTGTCATCAAACTCCATCGCGGCGGCGCAAGTCGCCAAAATCCAAACCGGCAAGCCGAACAATAAGAGCGGCCATGGCGACGTGCCGGCGGCGCTTGCGGCGAGCGGCGTTAGATTGATCGAAGCCCAGTATGCAGTGCCATTCATCCATCACGCCATGATGGAGCCCTTCGCACTGACCGCCCACTTCAAAGATGGCAAGCTTGAGCTGTGGGGTGGCGTGCAGGATCCACTGCATAGCCGTAAGGAGGCAGCCGAAGCGGCAAATATCGGCGTGGACCAAGTGACCTTTCATCCGATGATGATGGGCGGCGCCTTCGGTCGTCGCTTGCCAGGGTATTGCGAGATTATTGGCCAGGTGGTTCAAATCGCCAAGCAGACCCCCTACCCCGTCAAGCTGATCTGGTCGCGTGAGGAGGAAGTGAAACATGGCTGCTACCGGCCACAGGCCTCGGCTCACCTGAAGGCAGCACTGGATAAGAACGGACGAATTGCCGGTTGGACGACTGACTACGCGCAATCAGAGGATGTGACGCGCGAAACTCATTTTGTCTACGACGTTCCGGCCTTCGCCCTGCGTCACTACGAATTTTCCACCAATCAACATGATGGCCCCTGGCGTTCGGTCAATTCCAACCAGAACGGCTTCTATTCCGAAAGTTTCATGGACGAGCTGGCTGCAGCGGCGGGCGAAGATTCCTATCAATTCCGCCGCAAACATCTGCATCCGGGATCGCGCCATTTGGCTGTGTTGGATGATGTGGCAAGGCGCAGCGGCTGGGGCACGCCGCTCCCCACTGGGCGCGGGCGCGGCATGGCCCTGGTCGAATCCTTCAATAGCATTGTCGCGCATGTGATCGAGGCATCGGTCGGCGACGATGGTCGCCCCCGCGCGCACAAAGTGTGGTCGAGCGTGGATTGTGGTCGGGTGGTCAATCCTGACGGCGCCGCCGCGCAGGTCTCGGGCGGCATCATCATGGCATTATCATCGTGCATCGATGAAGCCATCACGCTCGACCAAGGCGCCGTGGTGCAATCAAACTTTCACGACTATCGAATCCTGAAATTAGCCGAAGCGCCAGACGTCGCTGTGCATTTTCTGGAAAGCATCGCCCCGATGGGCGGCCTCGGCGAGCCGGGGGTCCCGCCAACTGCACCCGCCCTCGCCAACGCCATTTTCGCCGCTACCGGCAGGCGCATCCGGGAATTGCCCTTTCGCAATCAGGCTAAGGCGTAGCATCCGGATGCAGCCGCTCATCGCGTATCGGATCAGCCAGCCGCGATGGAGAGCGTGGTTCCTGCGAGAGCCCCCACTACGACCGCAATCAGCGGCGGCGTGCGCCACGCGACCAACAAAACAAATCCAATCAGCGCGATGGCAAAATCGGCTGAGGTCTTAACCGAGCTCGTCCACAAGGGATTGTAGAGTGCTGCACCGAGCAAAACCACGACCGCCGCATTGATTCCCCGCGGGGGTACGCAAGCGTATTGTCGCCCGCCCTTTAGCGTTACCTGTACGGCATACCACTAAGAGGCATCGCTCGTTGCCTGATCGCCATCCACTAAGGCGATTTCGGGCAGTTCATGCTTTCAAAACGTATGCACGTCGCAGCAACCGGAAAAATGTAGAGACTCTTCTCCAGTTTCCCCGCGCGCGACCGTAAACAGGGTACGGCTTACTTGTAGCCCGAGCAGCTCTGCCCGCCGACCCGGCGCGATGGCGTAATAAAACTACCTGAGGATCGGCAATGCAAATCGGCAAACGAGCATCGTTTGGTGTCTTCGTTTCCATCTCCCTTGGGCTATGCCTCGCACAGGCCGCTAACGCCGACAACGACCTCAATGCCCTCAGCGACATGTTCAGCTACAATGGATTCGGCACCGTGGGAATTGCGCGCTCCGATACCGACCAGGCGGTCTGGGTTCAAAACATACAAACCTATGGCGCCACGAACAAAAATTTTGATTACAGGACGGACAGCAGGCTGGCCGTTCAAGGCACAGTGACGCCGACGCAATGGCTCTCTGGAACCGTGCAGGCACTCACCGAAGAACGCTACGGACCTGCGATGAGCACGCAGCTCGAATGGGCGTTCGTCATGGTCAAGCCGCTGCCCGACCTCAGCGTGCGCGCCGGTAGAATGGAGCTTCCGACTTTCTTGATCTCGGATACCCGTAATGTGGGTTATGCCAACCTCTGGCTGCGCGCCCCCGATGAGGTATATGGCCAACCCATATTCGACGTGTACACCGGTTGGGCTGCCACTTACCAGCGCGAGGTGGGGCCCTACTCCATGTCGTTCAATGTGCTCTCTGGCACCTCGATCAGCGACACCGAACTGGCTCCCGGCGTACAGCGGAGAATCATCGGGCACAAGATGCTCGGCTACAATGCCACTCTGGAACGAAACGGCATCACCATTCGGGTCAGTCGCGTTACCACCGACCGCACTCACGAAGAATACGGGATCACCTACCCCGCGCTCAGTTGGTCGTTCGACAGTGCCGGGGTGATCTATGACCGCCACGATCTGGTGCTTCAGGGCGAATTCATCGAAAGACGCACCAGCAATCCCGCGATCAACGTCAACGGCTACTACTTGTTGGGTGGTTACCACCTTGGAAAATGGACACCCTACACTTTGTATTCTGTCGGAGAAACGATCGGCGGTGCCGACGGGACCATCCCCTTCGCCAGCATGCACGTCGTGTCCGTCGGCGTGCGCTTCGACGCCTTTAAGAACGTCGACCTCAAGGCGCAGATCGAACATGCCACGGCCTATCAGGGGGGTACTCCATTCGAGAACCAGACCACCGGCTTCAATAACCATGGGAACATTGCCAGTTTCGTCGTTGACTTGGTGTTTTAAGGACCGCGCATGAACCGTGTCGGCGCCCACTTATTAGTTCTGAGGCAGCCATGATGAACAAGCCATGTCTGGTGGTGATCCTGGGTGCACTCGCCGGGGTAGCCTTTGTATAGTGTGCATTGAGCCTCAAACCCCTTGTTAGACTAGGAAACCATGGATCACCTCTCAAAGAGTCGCCAATTGAGAAAATGCGCAATCTTTTTAGCGGCCGCGGCCTTGTGCGTGCCGCCTGTAGCACTGGCGGAGGCGGCATGGCAGTTCGCAGTATCAGGGGATTCGCGCAATTGCGGCGATGTGGTTATGCCATCGATCGCGGATGGCGCACGTGAGAACAAAGCGAAGTTCTATTGGCACTTGGGCGACCTGCGGGCCATTTACGATTTCGATAACGATTTCCGGATACTGCATCCGAAAGCAACTATCTTTGAGTACTTGGGTACTGCGTGGCTCGACTTCCAGCAAAACCAGATCGAGCAATTTGGAACCATGCCTTTCTTTCTTGGCATCGGCAACCACGACACGCTTCCACCGAAGACCCGAGAAGAGTTTGTGCTCACCTTTGCTGATTGGCTGAACACTCCGACGATTCGTGAACAGAGACTAAAGGACAACCCTCACGACCACACAGTGCGTACGTACTATCATTGGGTCCGCGACGGTATCGATTTCATTAATTTGGATAATGCGACCCCGGAGCAGTTTGATTTCGCGCAGGTCAAATGGCTGAGTACCGTGCTACAAAATGATCGCCAAGACGTCACCATTAGGGCGGTCGTGGTGGGCATGCATGAGGCACTTCCGCAGAGCCTCGCCAGTGGTCATAGCATGGGCGATAGCCCCGACGGCGAAGCGTCTGGGTCAGTGGTCTATGAGCAGTTGCTCGATATTCGAAAGACGAAGCCCGTCTACGTGCTCGCGTCTCATTCTCATTTTGTAATGGAAGGGATTTTTGACACCCCTTATTGGCGTCAGCACGGCGGTGTTTTGCCCGGTTGGATCATTGGAACGGGAGGCGCGCCTCGCTACGCGCTACCGCCCGGGTCTTCGCAAGCGAAGCTCGCAAAAACCCATGTCTACGGGTACTTGCTGGCGAAAGTCTCAGCGCCTGGCGAGGATGTTAAAGATCCTGTCCAGTTTGACTTTCAAGAAGTAACTGAAGCGATGGTTCGAGCCGATATTGTCCAACGCTTTAGCGCGGATTTTGTGCACCGCTGTTATCAGGAAAACGCTCAGAACTGATTCCATGAAGATTCGCGATAGTGGCATGCCCGATCCGAAGACCTGGGAGAGCTTTTTTGAGCCTACTCCCGTTCTACGGCAGCTGGCCTTTTCATTCAGCACAGAGGATGTCGCTGATTTTGGCTGTGGTTACGGCACCTTTTCGATACCCGCCGCACAGCTCACGATCGGCACCGTGTATGCGTTTGATATCGACAGCGACATGTTAGCGGCCACCGATGCCAAGGCGCGGAGCCTCGGCTTATCAAACCTGAGGGTGGTCGAGCGCGACTTTGTGGCCGAAGGTACCGGCTTATCGGAAGGCTCGGTCGCTTACGCTATGCAGTTCAACGTTCTCCATGCGGAGGACGCCGCTGGACTACTGCGTGAGGCGCTTCGCATCTTACGACCCCAGGGCGTACTTGGAGTCATCCATTGGGTCCATAACGCCCGTACACCTCGGGGCCCGGATCTCAAAATCCGGCCGCGACCCGAACAATGCAGTGCCTGGGCGTCCGCGGTTGGATTCGAGTTGGAGGGATCATCAATCTCGCTGCTGCCGTACCACTATGGTCTTGTCCTACGAAAGCCGGGGTGACCTACCAATGCACCATGTCCGGATGACGCCTATTTCTTCGCACCGCTCCATTCGAGATAGGTCTTCCAATCGGCTTGACCCGGCATTCGCATCTGAAACCTACCCGACATCACTGCATCCTTCAGTTGGTAGATCAATTGAAATTGTGGCCCTGACGCGGACGCCTCCGAAACGAAAAGCGCCGTAGTCGATTCAGGGGTCGAGACTGTGTAATGAATGACGTGACCTTCGTTGTCAAAATAAATGGCTCTTAGCGGTTGATTTTCCGCTTCCTGGTAGATGTAAAGCACGTCGCTATGTTTACAGTCAAAGCTCACGGGCCCTTTGCAAGCAGCGTAGGCCTCGCTGGTGCGAACCAGTACATGATGCTTAAGCTCTGGCTTAAACGTGTACTTGCCGTTGCTCTGAGCTCCCGCTGAACCTGCTTGTGTATGTGCATCCCAAGTACCTTCCAGAAAGGCCAATGCCTTCCAGGGATCTGCCGGCGCAGAAAGGGCGCGAGTATTCTGCATTAGAGTGAGTGCAAACAGCGCTGCAACAGAAACGAAGGTTTTCAAATTTTTCGTGAGAATGGCCATCTATTGAAAGACACCTGTCGGTGAAAACTGGGCAGTGGATGCAACGAAGTCGGCGTGCTGAAGGCGCCACTCGCCCCCTGCTATGATTAATGTTGCCATTTCATATCAGCTGCATTCCAGAAGGGCTACAACCATGACCGTGGAACTCAAATGGCTCACGTACACTGCTTTGCTGGCCGGGTCGCTTTGGATTCCTTTCATCGTCGGGGTGAACACTACCGACTTTCCGGGAAAAGCGCAGCTGTTTATCCGGCCGCCTGATCACGGACAGATGAAACCTTGGGTTCATCGGAGTCTTCGCGCGCACCAGAATTTACTGGAGCAGTTCGTTCCTTTCGCAATTATTGTGTTCGTCGGTGCAGTCACCCAAGTCTCCACGCCCGTGACGGTGGTGTGTTCGATCACCTTTTTTTGGCTTCGCGTGGCTCACGCCATTGGAATGATTTCCGGCTTGGCACGTTTGCCGTTACGCCCGATGATCTACGTTGCCGCGTGGATCGTCACGGTGGTCTTCGCTTGGCAAGTGCTGTCCAAGTCCGGCTAGACGATGACGAGACTGAGCAGTGGAACCACGGCCGGTTGGAGTTTGGTCTACTTGCGCGGCAACGTTCGAAGGAAGACGAAATTGATGGCCGCTCTGCTGCTGTTCAGCAGAATCGCATTCGGAGAAACAAAAGAAGAGAATCCATCTGCAGTTCTTGAATTGGGCGGTGCGGCCGAACAGAGCCTCAAGGGCAGCGGCTCGAATCTAGGACCCACGATCGCCGTCGAAATCACCCCCATCGAAGATTGGCTGGAATTGGAAGTCGGCGCGACGTCCTTCTTCAGTCGTGGCAATACAGAATGGGATACTGATCTGATTTTCAAAAAGCCGTGGACCTTATCTGACAAGGTCGAGTTCATGTTTGGTGTCGGGCCGGAATGGGTGCATACGACCGGGCATGGTTCGACAAATAACTCAGTCGGCGGTGAAGTAGCACTCGATTTCATGTTCTGGCCATATTCAAGACACCGGTTCGGTTGGTATCTCGAGCCAAGCTATAGCCACGATTTTGGGAGAGATCACTGGCAATCACTGGGTGTGAGCGCCGGTCTGCTAATCGCGATTCTCAGCAGCAAGCGGTGAACGTGAGGCTCCAACAAACGGGCAATGGAAATGCGATGGCACAGGCGATTTCCCCCACGACGATGATCGATCACTTTAATAGCGTTGTACATATTTGGTATAACGATACCCCCGATCCACCTGATTCCGGCCCAAATCCATGAAGCCCGCGCCCCTGGTTCGATTCCGCATCGATTTCGGAGAACATTCAAACATTGGCCCGGGGAAGGTCGCGCTGTTGGAGGGCATCAAGGCCCATGGTTCCGTGTCCGAAGCTGCCCGCGCAATGGGCATGAGCTATCGGCGAGCCTGGCTATTGCTCAATAGCGTAAATCATTCGTTTAACTTGCCCGCAACGATCAATACTGTCGGCGGACGAGGCGGTGGCGGCGCTCAGATTACTGCGTTTGGAACACTTCTAGTCGAACGATATCGCGACGTGGAACGAAAACTGAATGTGATCGCCGGCGAGTACCTCAAAGAAATCAGGGCCCAAGTAAATACCGAGAGCGGGGCTTCCGCGCGGCGGAATCCCGTTTCAAAGAAAATCCGCAAGCGCACCTAAGATGCCGCTCACTCAGGATTCTGCAGCGTGATGCCCGACGGTACCTCCGCTTTGCATCTGGTTTTGACGGCCGATCCTTCCCTGGTATCGATCGTCAGGCTCTCTCTTGCGGTAAGCCTCACTGCGGTAGTGGTTGCCGCGCTCATCGGCCTGCCGCTAGGCGCCCTGATTGCTCTCACGAAGTTTCGCAGCCGTGAATTTGTCATCGTGGTTCTCAACGCCCTGATGGGATTGCCTCCAGTAATCGTTGGACTGCTCGTCTACCTGTCCCTCTCACGAAGCGGGCCCTTGGGATCTTGGGGGTGGCTATTCACGGCTAAAGCCATGGTCATCGCGCAAGCCATATTGGTGTTACCGATCCTTGCGGCCCTCACCCGACAGACGATTGAAGATTTGTGGGTCGAGTATCGGGATGAATTCGCCGCCATGAACGTCGGTGCGTTGGGGCGCATTCGGGCATTGCTCTGGGATGCACGCTTTTCTTTAATCACCGCTTTGCTTGCCGGTTTTGGCCGGGCGGCGGCTGAAGTGGGTGCCATCATCATCGTGGGAGGCAACATCGAGGGTTTTACGCGCACGATGACGACCGCCATTGCACTGGAGACTTCCAAGGGAAACCTCCCTCTCGCCCTCGGACTGGGAATCGTTCTGATCGCTATTCTTATCATTGTCAGCGCCGCAGCTTGGCTAGCGCGACGCGCCGGTGAAAGGCTCGCGGGCTGATGCCGAGCGATCTACCTATCTGCCTGTCGCAAGTAAGCGTGCACATTAAACATCACGTTCTTTTGCACGGGATCAACCTTGATCTCACCCGCGGCTCGCCGACCGTGTTAGTGGGTCCCAACGGTTCTGGCAAAACTACGCTGCTGCGGGTCGCCATGGGGCTATTGACGCCAACGAGTGGCCGAATCACTTGGAATGGGCAGGAAATAGCTGAGCCTGTGGGGCGCGCGTTCATGTTTCAGCGACCTGTGATGCTCCGGCGCACGGTGCGCGCCAATATTTGCTATGCCCTCGGCGCCGCAGGTGTTCCCCGCTCCAAGCGCAATGACCGGGCGAGCGAGCTCTTGGCGTCGGTGGGGCTCGAAGGACTGGCAGATCGGCCGGCTCGCCACCTATCGGGGGGAGAACGACAGCGGCTATCACTGGCTCGCGCACTCGCCAAAGACCCGACTGTGTTGTTCCTCGATGAGCCCACGGCAAGCTTGGATCCGGCGGCGACGCAGTCGATCGAGCAGTTACTGCTCGCGGCATCCGAACGCGGCGTCAAAGTAGTCATGTCGACGCATGATCTGCATGAAGCACGGCGATTGGCCGGCGATGTCGTGCTGCTACATCGGGGCACCATCATCGAAGCCGCCCCCGCCGCCAAGTTTTTCACTGAACCGAGCACTGAACTCGCTCGCCGATTTCTTGCCGGAGACCTGCTGTTGTAGGGAGCCTGTATGCACGTGTTCAAGCCACTCATTCGCCTATGCTGTGCACTCGCTGCAGCGATGCTACTGGCGACAGCAACCGGATGTAGCGTCAGCCAGGAACGATCCATCGTGGTGGCATCGACGACATCCACGCTGGACTCCGGATTCTTCGACTACCTGCTGCCGTTGGTGAAGGAGAGGACCGGAATCACCGTCAAGGTGGTGGCACAAGGCACCGGGCAGGCTTTGGACACGGGTCGGCGCGGCGATGCCGATGTGGTGTTCGTGCACGCGAAAGCTGCCGAGCTCGCCTTTGTGGCTCAGGGCGAGAGCACGAAACGATACCCGGTGATGTACAACGATTTCGTACTCGTGGGTCCCGCCGAAGATCCGGCTCACATTGCAGGACAGAAGAATGTTCTTCAGGCCTTCCAGGCCATTCAAGAACACGCAGCAACTTTTATTTCCCGCGGCGATCGCTCCGGCACGAACATAGCCGAACTTGCGCTCTGGCTCGACGCCGGCGTTGATATCGAGCAAAAGAAAGGAAGCTGGTACAAATCCATCGGCCAGGGGATGGGTGCGGCGCTCAATACTGCGAGCGCGAGCGGGGCCTACACTTTGAGCGATCGGGCAACCTGGATTCATTTCGCGAACCAGGGGCCCCTAGGGATTTTGGTGCAGGGAGATGTGCGGCTCTTTAACCAGTATGGCGTGATGCTGGTGAACCCGGAGAGACACCCGAACGTCAAGAAACAACTAGGCCAGGCGTTCATCGACTATTTGGTCTCACCGTCCGGGCAGCAAGACATTGCGGGCTACCGGATCGACAATCAGCAGCTTTTCTTTCCTAACGCGAACGATCCCAATGCCTAACGGCTACTTTTCTTGAGGAGTGCAATCCAATGCGAATTCTCGTTTGCCTGATGATCCTCTCACTGAATGCTGCCGCGACAATTGCGGCGGATACGCTGTCGCTCAAGGTGTATTCCGCCGGCAGCTTGCGAGCACCCTTGACTGAGATCACGAATGCCTATACGGCAACCTACGGAACACCGGTCGAGATGGTGTTCGGCGCCTCCGGCGCCCTCGGCAAGCGTCTGGCCGGCGGGGAACCAGCGGATCTTTTCACATCCGCAGATCGAGGAAACCCTGAATTGCTCACGAGCGAAGGCAAGGCGGGTCCTACCATTTCTTTTGCCCGAAATCACCTCTGCGCTGTCGTACGACCCGGACTCAAGACCACATCATCTACGATACTCAAGACAATGTTGGACCCTGCGGTTCGCGTCAGCACGTCCAATCCGCAAGATGATCCGGGCGGTGCCTATGCCTGGGCCATGTTTGAGCGAGCAGACCACGTGCACCCGGGCAGTCGAGCCTTACTTGAGCAGAAAGCAATTAAGCTTGGCAGCGGCGCAGGAATGGTCTCCCCGCCGCCGGACGTCAACAACGCTCTCGCGTGGTTGATCACTGAGAGGCAGATTGACGTTATTCTCTCGTACTGCACCAACGGCCATCAGGCCGAAAAGGAGCTCGCCGGCATTTCGACGGTCGAGATGCCGGCAGATCTCGCAGTCACCGCCAGCTACGGCATGACGATCCTCAATAGCGCGCATCCTGAGGCTCTTCGTCTTGCCATGTTCATCCTTTCTCCCGTAGGACAGAAGATCTTGATGGCGAATGGATTCGACGCCCCGCTCCTTCCATAGCCGAGGCCCAAATTGAGTTGAAGCGCATCGCCCCGCGCCGCCGTGATCTGCGGCGCCAGGCGGGCATACTGAGACGTGACCTTCGTTCCAGAGGCGACCATGAACAATCCCAAGTTGCCTGCTTTCCCACCCGCCCTGCGCCCACATGCAAGCCGCCTCACCTACAGTGCTGGGAAGATGATATTCAGAGCCGGCAGCGCCACGCGGTGGGTCTACTATCTGGTGAGCGGATGCGTGCGATTGATTCGCAGGGGGCGCGCGGGCGAAGAAATTGTGCTGCATCAAGCCCGAGCTGGTGATTTCTTTGCCGAAGCGTCAATCGATAGCGCCCGTTACCACTGCGATGCTCTGGCAATGGAGGCTGCTACCGTGTTGAGGGTCTCGGCGCTGGATCTAACGAATCTCATAGAGGCTGATCCGGAATTTGCGCGCCAATGGATTTCTCTGCTTGGGCAACAGCTACGCGCCGTGAGGACTCGGGTAGAGCGGCTGAGCCTAAAAAGCGCCTCGGAAAGGATTCGTCACTTTCTGCTCTCTGGCGCTCCGGGGGCGGCCGGCTACGTCAAGGTCAACGGCACGCTAAAAGACCTCGCGCGAGATTTGGGCATTACGCATGAAACTTTGTATAGAACTCTTGCGGGCATGGAGCGCTCTGGCCAAATCGAGCGTCAGGGCGACGGGTTTCGTCTGCTTTGATCAATGTTCATATGATTTAAATCATACGTATATGCGTACTGTGGGATCAGCATGGCCAGGGGGGCCATTCCCCAATGTTGGAGCATCCCATGAGAAGTTACCCGCTACGCGCGACGGCGTTGATCAGCCTGACTCTTATATTTTCCGTTGCCAGCCTGGCGCAAGATTCTAGTCGGCAGGACGAAGTGGCAAAGCGCGGCGCGGACGTGATGCCCTTTAGCCATATTGCGACCCTGCATGTCTTCGCCAAAACCGACGATGGCGGCACACTGCGGCTCATCGTGAGAGATCCGGCGGACACGCAGCAAATTCAAATGGTGCGCGCTCACTTGCGAGATATGCGCGGACGGTTCGAAAAAGGTGACTATTCCGGCCCTTCGCATATTCACGGGGATGCAATGCCAGGCCTCGCTGAACTAAAAGCGGCAAAGCCCGGGCAGATTGCGGTTTCATATAAAGATGTAGCTGACGGCGCGGAACTCGAATACCGAACAAGCGATCCAAAACTGATCACTGCGCTACACGCGTGGATAGACGCCCAGCTTTCCGATCACGGCAGGGATGCCGTTGCCGAACATTGATCGGACTCGGCGCCCTGGCGAGCAGATCAAAAATGGCGAGGAACGTCTCGTCGTGCTCAACCGGGTCGCAAAGTCGGTCGTCGAAAGCGTTCGCGGGCTGCATCCAGTCAATGTGTTCGTGCGCGCGCACAAGAAAGTCGGCGAGCCCCGGCCGGTGACCAAGATGAACAACACGGTATGGACGGCGGCGCGGGAACGCGCGGCAGATGCGTGGACAAAAGAGCACGGCGAGCCAGCGCCGGCGGGGTTTCGAAGCATTCGCGTTCGCGATCTCAAACACACCTTTGGGCGGCGGCTGCGTGCGGCGGGTGTGTCGTTCGAGGATCGTCAGGACTTGCTTGGGCATCGTAGTGGTCGCATCACGACGCACTACTCTCAGGCAGAGCTCACGAGTCTGATCGAGGCTTCTGAGAAAGTGTGCGACACAGAGTCTCGCAAAAGTCCCGCAACCACCTGGCTTCCGCGCAAAACCGGCTAGCGACGGAGGCGCTAAGTTGCTGATCTGACGAAATATTGAGAGCGCGCCCGGACGGATTGCTGCGGGGCCTACGGCCCCTTGGCCTCGCACGCGCTCGGCTCGCCCTGCGGGCGACCAAATCGCCTGCGGCGATTTGTCGAACTCGCCTTGTTGTCTGTCGGGAGTTCGAACTGGAAACGTCGAGCGGCATTTAGCCGCTCCGCAGTTCTCAATTCGCAAATTGGTGGCGCGCCCGGACGGATTCGAACCGCCGACCACCTGGTTCGAAGCCAGGTGCTCTATCCAGCTGAGCTACGGGCGCCCGCGCGCAGTCTAACGTTGCTCGAGCAATTGGGAAACCTCGGTGATGCACCACCGCCCAACCCCGCGGGCACGCGCCTTGCCAGCATTGCTCACGGCGGCCCTGCCTTGAATCCTGTCAGGCGACCGCGTCGTGCAACTGCCCGTCTAGAAAAGCGCGAATATGAGATTGCGACACCGCGCCGACCTTGCGAGCGACCACTTCGCCCTTGTTGAACAGCAACAGGGTCGGAATACTTCGAATATTGAACTTTGCTGCCGACTCGGCGTTTTCGTCGACATTCAGCTTCGCGAATCGAATCCTTCCTTCGTAGTGACCAGCGGCTTCTTCGAGGATGGGCGCGATCATTTTGCAGGGACCGCACCATTCGGCCCAAAAATCCACCAGCACCGGGGTATCTGACTTCAGTACGTCGGTCTCGAACGCGGCGTCGCTGGTATGCGTAATCTGGGTGCTGCTCATGTGGCCCTCCGGAATTTAGAACTCGATGGAGGGGTAACCTATGGGCAACCAGCGGGGAATCAAATTCAAAGCGGGCATATGCATAAGCGAAATCGGCATGTAGGAATCTTAATACCGCCGCGAGACCCAAGAGCTAGCCGAACTCTTATGGCCCGTTACACTCTAAGTCAGCGCCGAAACTGACCCCACAGGTTGCCGAAAAATGCTTATTCGATGCCTTTTAGTGCTGCTGGCCATTTCAATCGCGAACCTAGCAGCGGCGGCACCTGCGCCCTTTGACCTTGCGGGGCCCGTCCTGGAGGTCAAGGTGACCCGAGGCAACAACACCCTGCCGGCTTCCGAAGTCCCGAATCTTGCGCCCGGCGACCGGGTGTGGATAAAAGTGGATCTGCCTGATACGCAGTCTGTCCAATACTTAATGGTGGCGGCATTTTTGAGCGGCTCGACCAATCCGCCGCCTGACAAATGGTTCTTCGATTGTAAGACTTGGACGGGAAAATGCGGCAGCGAAGGGCTTACCGTGACCGTTCCCCAAGGCGCGCAGCAGGTGCTCGTGTTTCTCGCGCCGCATACCGGCGGCGATCTGCGAACGTTGGTCGGCGCTGTGCGCGGGCGTCCGGGGGCATTCGTACGGACCTCACAAGACCTGAATCAAGCGGCGCTCGACCGCTCTCGGCTCGAGCGATTTCTCGCCGCCGTGCACGTACTCAACGAGGGTGATCCTTCCAAACTGAAAGAAGCAGCGCCGCTGCTGGCGCGCAGCCTCGCCATCAAGGTGGAGGACAAATGTTTGGACAGGATCCCCGAGCTTCAGGCTCCCTGTCTCATGGCTGGGCAAGAATCGCTCATTTTGAATGATGGCCATAGCACCTCAATTGTCGAAGCACTGACATCGGGACCCGGCAGCGACCTGGCAATGGAGGCCAGCTACACACCGCAGTTGAGCTACGGCTATTACAGTCCTTATATTGCCTCGGTGCTGGACGTTGCGCGGATCTTTGAATCGTTTCGGACCGCGCAATATCAGTACATCCCCGCCCTAGCGTCGCCGCAAGGCGACAAACTTGCGCTGACGCTGAACACCGCCCCTTCGTTTCATTCTCCCATGTCGGTGATGGTCATTGCGCTTCCGGCGGTTGAGTCGGCGCAACTACCGCCGTTGCACGCTGTCGATCCGAAAGAAATCTTCTGCGTCCGCCGCTCAACGCTCGTGCTGCCCGTCGACGGCGCGCCGCTGGCGTTTTCTACAGGCTATGCACACGATCTCACGCTCAGCGTGACCGGCCGGGATGGCAAGACCATTGCGCTACCCGCTCAGGCTGATCCGGTCCGTGGCGGCTATGTTGTTGACACTGCTGCGTTAGGTAAGGCCGCGCTGGGCGACAGTATTCAAGCATCGCTCAAAGGCTATTGGGGTTTTGAACCCTATGAGGGTCCAATTTTTCACTTGATCAACGTCCATGCGAAAAGCTGGGAACTTGCAGCCGGCGATGAGGCCGCGCTGATCGTCGGACGTCAGGACACCGTGCATCTTCAAGCTGACAGTGTGAGTTGTGTCGACGGCATCATGCTGAAGGACCCGGGTGGCAAACAATTGAAGGTGGATTGGAAGACCACCCGGCCTGATGAGGTTGAGATCAAACTGCCGTTGCAAGACTCGGCGCCGGGCACCATGACCCTGCTCGTCAGCCAATACGGCGACAACCAACCGGACCCGATCTCGATTCATACCTTTGCCGACGCCGGGCGAATGGATGGCTTTTCCATCCATGCCGGCGACATTGTCGGTGTGCTTAAAGGCAACCGCCTCGATGAAGTCGCGAGCCTCACCTTCAAGAACAATGTGTTTCTGCCCGGCGAACTCACATCGAATCACGGTGCGGACGAGTTGCCCATGGTCGCTCAGGATCCGGCGGCGGTGAGCGGCCTGAAGCCGGAACGCGCTGTTGCCACGAAGGTAACTTTGAAGGACGGACGGGTGTTTCCGTCTCTCGGTACAGTGGACGCGCCGCGACCGGCCGTCACGCTGTTGGGAATGAGCGTGCAGCCCTCAGTGTCGAGCCACGAGAGCAATATCCAGCTGGCGCATCCAAGCGAATTGCCACAAGACGCCATCCTGACATTCTCGGTGCGCACGCAATCGCCGGCTGCATTTGCGCACGATGAGAATATCGAAGTCACGACCAGCGACGAATCATCCAGCGCAACGCTGAATTTCAACAACGGCGCGGTGATGTTGGAGAACTCCCAGGTTGCAGTTGCGACGCTCAATCCTGCGAAAGTGTTTGGCGGCGCGGCATTCGGCCCTCTGCAGTTTAGGGTGAACTCCAAAGGCGTTGTGGGTGACTGGCAACCGCTCGCCAATCTGGTGCGCCTGCCGACGCTTAAGGAATTGAAATGCCCTGCAACGCCCGAGCTAGCCTGCAAGCTATCGGGGTCGAATCTATTCTTGATCGATTCGATTGCCGACGACCCGCAGTTCACGCGCCCGGTCAAAGTGCCCGACGGTTTTTTGGGCATGGCCCTGCCGGTACCACACCCCAAAGGCGGCTCACTGTATGTAAAGCTGCGCGACGATCCCTCCGTGGTCAACGCTACCACGCTCATGGCCCAGGAAATTCCACCCTCGCCGGATGAAGCCGCGCGGACCGAGGTCCGCAGTTCAGCGGTGCCGGCGCCGGTGCCGGTACCGGTGCCGAGTCAACCTGAAACGGGCGCTTCGCAAATACCCTGAATCGCCGCGATTCGCGCAGCGAGAAAGCGCCGCTCGGGTTCGAGCATCGCCGTACTCAGTGCCGCGCTGTAAGCCTCCCGAGCCTCGTTAATGCGCCCGAGTGTCTGCAGCAGACGGCCTCGAGCTGCGTGCAGCAAATGATATTGCGTGACTCGTCCACGCGCGGCGAGCGAGTCGATCAGGTCAAGCGCGCGCGCCGGCCCATCCACCATCGAAACAGCAACTGCATGATTCAATTCGACGACCGGCGTCGGCTGCAAGCGAAGCAGTACTTCGTACAGGCCGACGATCTGCGGCCAATCAGTCGCGCGGCCATCCTCCGCCCTGACATGCAAGGCCGCAATCGCCGCCTGGACTGCATATGAACTCACCTGACCGCGAACCGACAGCGACCTATCGACCAGCGCCAGGCCCTCGGAAATTTGCTGGCGATCCCACTGCGATCGGTCCTGGTTCTCGAGCAACACCACATCACCGGTGTTCGAGATCCGCGACGCGCGCCGCGCATCATGCAAAAGCATCAACGCCAGCAGCCCCATCACGCCCGCATGGTCTGATAGCAGCGCATTAAGCAGTCTGCCCAAACGAATGGCTTCTTCGCACAATTCAACATCGATCAGCCGCGCGCCTACTGTTGCGGCGTAGCCTTCCGTGAACACGCCATACACCACGGCGAGCACACCTTCGATGCGATGCTCGAGCACCGACGGGTCCGGAGTCTCATAGGGGATGCCCGCGTCGCGTATTTTTTTCTTGGCGCGCACCAGCCGCTGCGCCATTGTCTCTTCGCTGGTCAGAAAGGCGCGGGCCACGGCTTGCGTGGACAGCCCGCAGACCTCTCGCAGAGTGAGCGCGATCTGTGCCTCCTGGTTGAGCGCCGGATGACAGCATGTGAATATCAGCCGCAGCCGATCATCGCCAAAAATCTCCTCATCAGCCGCATCAAGCGCCAAATCGAAATCGGATTCGGCCGCGCCGATCTCGCCGGCTATTTTCGTCCTGAATAAAATGTCGCGGCGTATACGGTCGATGGCCTTGTTGCGTCCCGTGCTGATCAGCCAAGCGCACGGATTCTCGGGTGTGCCGTGTAAGGGCCATTGTTCGAGGGCCGCGGCGAATGCCTCTTGCTGCGCCTCCTCGGCCAAGTCGAAGTCGCCGAGCAGGCGGATCAAGCTTGCAAGCACCCGACCCGCCTCTCGGCGAAAGATCTCTTCGACTACTTGGGCGGCCGCGCCTTCGCTCATCGCGATTGACCGGCGTTCAAGTCATCGGCCAGACCGGGCGCACTTCGATGCTGCCAAATCGGGCGCCGGGAACGCGCGCTGCGATGGCGGTGGCCTCATCCAAGTTCTTGGCTTCAATCAGATAGTAGCCGCCCAATTGTTCGCGGGTTTCCGCAAAAGGCCCATCCGTGATTGCGGTCTTACCGTTGCGCACGCGCACCGTTGAAGCCGAGGACACGGGCTTCAGTCGATCGCCCGCCTTGAAGTTCCCCGCCTGCACGATCGATTTGGTGAAGTCGACGTATTCACCGCTTACCTTCTGTAGCGCGGTTTCGCCAAGACCCATCAATTCGGCTTCATTTGTGTAGATCAGCAATAAATAGTTCATATGTGCTTTCCATCGTTAAGGCGCGATTCGCCGTACTGTAGTCGAATCGTGCTGCGCAGATTCGACAAGCGCGATCAAGGATTTCAAGAACTGGCGCAGTCGCCAATTGGCGGCCGCAGCGCCGATGGGTCGGTAAATACTGCAATTCGAGCGGATGTCTTTGCGGTACCTATGGATTGGTCTCACACTATCGGGAACTATATGTCGCCCCATGGCTCAAATACATCTGCCAAATCAGAAGCTTACAGGCTCCGGTTGCAGCGCTGGCGGCCTTAAGCCCTTGGCCGTAAGATCCTACTGGCTCTGTTTCCCCTCATTTGTCTCGATAACTAGAGGATTCCCGATGAAGGCTTGGATACCCCTTACATTTGTTTTCGCATTCGGTTTGGCTGCCCACGCACAGGCGACATGTGTTTACCCGCAAGCGCCCGCCGCGCCCCCCAACGGTGCGACAGCCAGCCGTGATGAAATGATCGCGGCCAAGCACGATTTCGACCGTTACAACGGCGAGATGAATGTTTATCTGGACTGCCTCAATTTGGAAATGGATGCCACGCCCAAGGATGTTTCGAAGATGAGTCCGGACGAGAAGAAAAAGGCAGACCAGGAACAGAAGGCTCTTGTGCAAAAACATAACGCCGCCGTCGATGAACTGCAGGCAGTGGTTGGAAAATTCAACGAACAGTTGAAAATCTTCAAAGCGAAACAAAAGTAATGACCTTCGGCGCGGCGGATCGGTCCGCCGCCGATTTTGAACTATGCAGGCTAGTACGCTCATCACCCCGCGTCTGGCCGAAGAGGCCATCTACTCTCGGCTGACGTGTTTGCCCATCGAATCACTGCCGCTCACGCAGTGTGTCGGGGGAACGCTGCGCGAGAATGTTTATGCGGAGCGGGATGCTCCGCCGTTCGATCGAGTCTCCATGGACGGAATGGCCGTGGACAGCGAGGCGCTGCGCCGCGGCCAGCGCCGTTTTCAGATTCAGGGAATCCAAGGCGCCGGCGCGCCCGCGAGCAAGCTCAAAGGCGCGGAGTATGCCATTGAGGTGATGACCGGCGCGATCCTGCCGATCGGCTGCGACAATGTCGTTCCGATCGAGCAGGTAGACGTGAGCGACGGTTTCGCATTGCTCAATACGGCGGCGGTGAACTCGCCGTACCACAATATTCATCGACGCGGCGCCGACAGTCGGCAGGGGCAACTGCTGTTGGAGTCCGGAACACTGTTGCGCGCGCCGGAAATCGCGGTGGCCGCCTCGGCGGGTATGGCTCGCGTCCGCGTGAGCAGCCAGCCCGCCATCATGGTGGTCTCGACCGGCGATGAGCTGATCGAGCCCGGCGACCCGATCGCAGAATTTCAAGTGCGCCGCTCCAACGCGTACGCCGTGGCCGCCACGTTTCGCAGGCGCGGTTTCAGCCGCGTCGGCAACGATCATGTGCTTGATGATGAAAGCCAGTTGCGTGAACGATTGGCTTTGCATCTGACCACGCATGAAGTGGTGGTCTTGAGCGGCGGCGTATCGATGGGCAAGTTCGATCTGGTGCCCAAGGCGCTGATGCAGCTGGGCGTGCAGGAAGTCTTTCACAATGTCGCGCAACGGCCGGGCAGGCCCATGTGGTTCGGCATCGGGCCGCAAGGCCAATCGGTATTCGGGCTGCCAGGCAATCCGGTTTCGACCTTGGTGTGCTTGATCCGCTACGTCATTCCCGCGATCGCCGAAGCGATGGGCACCAAGCGCGCGCCGCCCGAGCGGCTCGCGCTGGCCAGTGCCGTGACCTTCAAGCACTCGCTCGCGTACTTCTTGCCGGTCACCATTGAGCATGATGACTGGGGCCGCCCATGGGCCACTCCGCGGCCGCCGAACGGATCAGGCGATTTTTTGAGCCTCGCGGGCACCGACGGTTTCGTGGAACTGCCGCCCGGGCCCAACACCTATGCCAAAGGGTTCGTTGCCAACGTATACCGTTGGTGATTCTAACGTCATGACCAGCGTTATCCACGACATTCGCGGTGCTCAAAACCCGCTCGATCGGCTGGGCCGCCCCTTGCACGACTTGCGCATTTCGGTGATGGACCGGTGCAATTTTCGCTGCCCGTATTGCATGCCCAAGGAACAGTTCCATGAGCATTATCCATTTCTGAAATCTCGCGAGCGTTTGTCGTTCGATGAAATCGTGCGCCTCACCAAGCTATTTGCGGGCATGGGCGTACAAAAGGTGCGCCTCACGGGCGGCGAACCGTTGCTGCGCGCCAACTTGGCAGATCTGGTCGGTGACTTGACCGGCATTCCGGGAATCCAGGATATCGCACTGACCACTAACGGCGTGCTGCTGGCCAATCACGCGGTCGATTTGCAGGCCAATGGCCTGCGCCGCATCACGGTCAGCCTGGACACCTTGGACGAGGAAATCTTTACGCGCCTGAGCGGCGGATTCGGCGCACTCGATCAGGTGCTCGCCGGCATTGATGCCGCCATCGCGGCAGGATTGTCGCCGGTGAAAATCAACGCCGTCATCGAGCGCGGCATAAATGATCACACCGCGCTCGATCTCCTCGAACGTTTTCGAGGCACACCCGTGATAGTGCGCTTCATCGAATTCATGGACGTCGGCAATCGCAACCATTGGCGGCCTGACATGGTGGTGCCTTCCCGCGAATTGGCGGCGCGCGTCAATGAGCGCTGGCCCATGCACCCCGTGTCGCAGAACTACCGCGGCGAGGTAGCGCAGCGCTGGCGTTTCGACGACGGCGGCGGCGAAGTCGGCTTTATTTCCTCGGTGTCGCAGCCCTTTTGCGCAGCCTGCAGCCGGGCGCGCCTCTCGTCCGAAGGCAAGTTCTACACCTGCCTGTTCGCAACCCACGGAACCGATTTGCGTGCTCCCTTAAGAGCGGGCGCTGACGATGCGGAACTGCTGCGGATCGTTCGAGGTGCTTGGCTCGGCCGTAGCGATCGCTACAGCGAACTTCGCGAGGAGCTGCGCCGCGCCGAACCCGAGACCAAGAAGATCGAGATGTATTACATCGGCGGCTAGACCCATGACTTTTTCACACTTGGACGCCGATCAGCGCCCCACAATGGTCGATGTCAGCGGCAAAGCGGCGACCGAGCGCAGCGCTACGGCCGAGGCGCGCGTCCACTTCCCCGCAGCCGTGGCCGCCGCGCTTCGCGACAACGGCCTGCGCTCGCCCAAAGGTCCTGTATTCGACACGGCGATCGTCGCGGGGGTGCTCGGCGCGAAACGTACGCACGAGCTCATCCCTTTTTGCCACCCCTTGGGTCTCGAGAGCTGCCGCATCGTCATCGATTTGGAAGGCGATGCGGCGCTCATTCGCTGCACGGTCAGCGTGCATCATAAGACCGGGGTCGAAATGGAGGCGCTCACGGGCGCCAGCATCGCCGCGCTGACCGTCTACGACATGTGCAAGGCTCTGTCGCACGACATCGTCATCGGCGGCATACGCTTGCTGGCAAAAGACGGCGGCAAGAGCACTTACGCGGTGGCGCCGTGAGCGTTGCCCCGATTTATGGCCTCATTCTCGCGGGCGGCGCGAGTAAGCGCATGCAGCGCGACAAGGCGGCGCTGAAATATCTGGGCAGGACGCAATTAGAGCGCGCGTTCGAGCTCGCGAGCCGGCACGTCGATAAGGTTTTCGTGTCCGTGCGCGCCGACCAAATCTCGGATCCCACTCGCGCGCCGCGGCCGATGATAGTGGACTTAGGCGAGGGCGAAGGCCCGATTGTCGGCATTCGCTCCGCGCTCGCTGCTTACCCTGAGGCTGCGTGGCTTGTGCTGGCCTGCGATCTTCCATTTCTTTCGGATGCTGCGATTGAAGGACTCCTGCGCCGGCGCGATCCAAACAGCTTAGCGACGGCCTACAAAAGCGCGCATGACGGTCTGCCCGAACCGCTCTGCGCGATCTGGGAACCCGCGGCTGCCCGGGCTCTCGCCGGATACCAGGCCGGCGGCGGCCAGTGTCCACGAAAATTTCTGATCCGCCACGCCGCGCATTTGATCGATCCACTGGATCCGCGCGCACTCGACAATGTCAATACCCCCGAGGAATACTCACAAGCCGCTGCCGCGCTGGAATCTTCTGCCCCCATGCAACTAAAAATTCAGTACTACGCCCTGATGCGCGAGCAAGCCGGGCGCTCCGAAGAGACGCTGGAAACCTCGGCAGCCACGCCGGCGGATCTGTACACCGAACTTACAGCGCGCTACGGCTTTACGTTGTCACGCGAGCAATTGAAGGTGGCGGTCAACAGCGAGTTCAGCGACTGGTCGCGCAAGCTTGCCGCCAATGACGCCGTGGTGTTCATTCCTCCGGTGGCGGGCGGCTGATGAGCTTTCGCTTTACCCAAACGGCCATCGATACGGAAGCGGCGCGGCGCGAACTGCAAGATTTCGGCGCCGGCGGCTACGTCAGTTTCGAGGGTTGGGTCCGCGACCAAAACGAAGGGCAGGAAGTCACTCGGCTGGAATATGAAGCCTTCCAAGAGCTCGCGGTGAAGGAAGGCGACCGCATCGTCGCGGAAGCGCTGCGACGCTTCCCGGTGAAGCGTGCTTTGTGCATCCACCGCGTCGGTTCTTTGGGTTTGGGCGAGATGGCAGTGTGGGTGGGGGTAAGCTCCGCACACCGCGGTGAAGCCTTCGATGCCTGCCGATTCATCATCGATGCAGTCAAGCATCGCGTACCCATTTGGAAGAAAGAGCATTATAGGAACGGCAATTCGGGTTGGGTAAATTGCGAGCGTTGCGCGGCAGAACCGCAGCATCCCCCCGAACACCGGCATCGCGTCGCCACCGCTCCCAAGGAGCCTGTCTGAGTATTCAGGCAATGCAGCCCGACTATTCCCGGCAGATGTCGCTCAAAGAGATTGGTCCAGATGGCCAGGCGAAGCTCGGGAGTGCACGAGTGCTCATCGTGGGCTTGGGAGGCCTCGGCAGTCCAGTCATGCAGTTCCTGGCGGGCGCTGGTATCGGTTTCTTGGGTTTGATCGACGCCGACGTGCTGGACGCCAGTAATTTGCATCGCCAACCGATTTACGCGCTTGCCGATATCGGCAAACCGAAGGCCGATTTGGCCCGCGCCGCAATTGCGGCCATCAACCCCGCCGTGCAGGTTGAAGCGCATGCCGCCCCATTCAATGCGGATAACGCGCTCGAATTGATCCGCCGCCACGACATTGTCGTGGACTGCAGCGACAATTTCCGCACGAAATATTTGATCAACGATGCCGCGGTGCTCGCGCAGAAGCCCGCCGTGTTCGCCAGTGTGTATCAATACGAGGGACAGCTGCAGGTTTATAAACCGGCGCCGAAGCACGCCTGTCTGCGCTGCCTTTGGCCGGATGCGACAGCCGATGGCGTGGTGGGCAATTGTGCGCAAGCGGGCGTACTCGGACCCGTGCCGGGTGCATTCGGCACGCTGCAGGCCTTGCTCACGCTGAAGATTCTTTTGCAAATGGCTGGGCAGCTCGAAGGTGAGTTGCTGCTGCTGGACTTCATGAATTTTTCCAGCCTGAAAATCAAAGCCTCGCGCCGCGCCGAATGCCGCGCGCCGGCGTGCGCACACATTCAGGATCTAACGCGCGAGGACCGCGACATCGAAGTAACCTGGAAATCACTGGCCGCTGCCGCCGAGCGCGGCTTCGAGGTCATCGATATTCGAACCGCCGCGGAAGTGGCCGTCCGTCCCGCCGGCACTCGGCACATCCCCATGCAGGAGCTCCTGGCGAATCCGGGGCTGCTTGCCGCTGGCCGCCAAGCGCTCTTGGTATGCGCCACCGGTAAGCGCAGCCTGGCCGCTGCGCAAGCGCTGCGCAAGCGTGGGCTCGCGGTCCGGTCCCTGGCCGGCGGACTGGAAAACTTGGAGCGCTGAGGTGCGATTCATCAGTAAGCTGCCCGACGTCGGCACGACGATATTTACCGTGATGTCGAGGCGCGCGGTCGAGGAAAATGCCCTGAACATCGGCCAGGGATTTCCCGATTATGCCATCGACCCGCGCCTATCCGCGGCGCTGATCGAGGTGGTTGGCGAGGGGCGCAATCAATATGCGCCCATGGAAGGCACGATGGAACTGCGCGAGCAGATAGCGAAGAAACTCGAGTTTTGCTATCAGCGCAGTTTTGATCCGCAAAGCGAGATCACCGTCACCTGCGGCGGCACCGAATCTCTGTACGACGCCATTCAATCGGTTGTAGGGCCGGGCGATGAGGCCATTATTTTCGATCCGGCCTACGATTCGTACGAGCCTGCCGTGCGGCTCGCAGGCGGGCGATGCGTGCGCATTGCGCTGGCGCCTCCCGCATTTCGCTTCGATTGGGACGAAGTCCGTAGCGCCTTGAGCGACCGCACCCGCCTCATCATCATCAACAGCCCGCAAAATCCGAGCTGTACCGTTTCGTCGCGCGCTGACCTCGACGCGCTGTCCGCGTGCATCCGCGATCGGCCGATCACCGTGATCGCCGACGAAGTGTATGAGCACGTATTGTTCGACGGGCGGCGCCATCAATCGGTGTTGATGCACCCGGAGCTGCGCGAGCGCAGCTACGCGGTGTTTTCCTTTGGCAAGACCTTGCATGCAACCGGCTGGAGGATCGGCTATTGCGTGGCGCCACCGGAATTAACCCGCGAGCTTCGCAAGGTGCACCAGTTCAACACCTTTAGCATCGTCTCGCCGCTGCAGTACGCCATTGCGCGCTATCTTTCCGCTTACCCCGACGCGTGGCAAGGCCTCGCGGCATTTTTCCAGGCCAAGCGCGATCTGCTGGCGGGGTTGCTGCGGGGTTCCGGGCTTGAGCCTCTGCCTGCCGCGGGCACGTATTTTCAATTGATAGACTATGCCGCGATCAGCCAAGAAGATGATATGCAGTTCGCCGATCGGCTGATTCGCGAGGCGAAAGTCGCCGTCATTCCGCTGTCGCCGTTCTATGCGCAGCCACCGCGTATGACACTGGTACGGCTCTGCATTGCAAAGCGCGATGACACTCTGCGGGCGGCGGCGGAGCGGCTCTGCGCGTTCGCTCGAATCCGCTAGCGGCCAAAGGTACCGAAGCGGCGCGCCATCGACGGCAAGCTCTGGCGCTGACGAATGCGCGCCGCATCCATCAGCATGCGCCCCGCCCAACGATACACATTGTTCTCCTTGACCGTACGCCGCATCAAACTCATGCGATTGCGCCGCTCATCGCGGCCCATGTGCATGGCGACCTCCATGGCATTCGCGGTTTCGGTGACATCGAATGGATTGATCAGCACCGCTTCGGTCAGCTCACGAGACGCGCCGGCAAAGGTGCTGAGTATCAGCACGCCGTCCTCATCGTCTCGCGCAGCCACGAATTCCTTGGCGACGAGGTTCATACCGTCATGCAGGCTGTTGACCAGGCAGAAATCCGCGGCGCGGTACAGTTCGAAAACGCGCAATGGCGGCTGCTGCTCATCGATGAGCACAATTGGACGCCAGTCGCCCTGCGCGAATTTCGAGTTGATGCGCTCGACTTCTTCGTAGGTATGCTGCTGCAGCGCCTGGTAGGCGGGCAGCTGACCGCGGGATGGCGCTGCAATCTGCAGGAGACTGATGTGGCCGCGATGCCGAGGGTCATTCTCGATCAGCGTCTCCAACGCGTGGAAACGCTCGATGATGCCCTTGGTAAAATCCCAGCGCTCCACGCCTAAGCCGATGACCACATCGGAACCGATCTGATAGCGCTCGCGCACCGCCGTGCGACAGGCGGCGACGTCAGGCAGCAGCGCAAGCCAGCGCGGCGGCCACTCGATGGAGATCGGATACGGCGCGACCCGGCAGACGCGGCCCTTCAACGTCACGGTCATGTGCTCACGGTCGATTTGACACTCGACAAAACGGTCCACGGTGTCCAGGAAATTCTGGCAGTGATAGCGCGTGTGAAAGCCCAAGATGTCCGCCGCCAACATATGCGTCAACACCTCGCGCTTCCAAGGACAGACACCAAAAGTCTCGGCATTGGGCCAGGGGATGTGCCAGAACAAGGCGATGGTCGCGCGCGGGATTTTTTTGCGGATGAGCAGCGGCAGCAGCGCAAAATGGAAGTCCTGAATGAGAATGACCGGAGCTTCGGTGTTCGATTCCGTGGCGACGACCTCAGCGAACTTGGCGTTGACTTCTTCGTAAGCGCGCCAATCGCTGGCGCGAAACGCCGGCCGGACATAGGCCAAATGGCATAACGGCCACAGTCCCTCGTTGGAGAAGCCGTAGTAGTACCCCTGCTCCTGTTCGTCGGTCAGCCACACTCGGCGCAAGATGTAGCTCGGATCGTCCGGCGGCACGCGGATCTGATCGTTTCGATCCACGGTGGCCCGATCGGCGCTACCTGCGCCGTGCGCCACCCACACGCCGGAGCAGGCGCGCATGATGGGCTCGAGCGCCGTCACCATGCCGCTCGCGGGAACCTGCCAGACGGGCTGATGGCTGGCGTCGAAATTGTGAATGTAGGGTTCTCGATTCGAGACGATGATCACCTGGGCGGAATTCAATTGATCGCGGACCACCTGCTGCAGCGCCTGCGGTGTCCAGTTTTCGCGGTAGTCGATCTCCAACCGCTGTTGCTCCTCGGCCTCGGCAAGCACTTGGCGCACCTGCGAGAGAATCGGCAACGAATATCGCGGCGATTGGGCGTTGTCCAAGAAACGCTTGCCGCGGATATCGCCGAGCAACACCTGCACCCAACGGCGCAATTGCAGCCACGCCACCAGCACGATCAGCAGCGCCAGCAGCAGGATTGATATGCCCACAAACGCCAACACGAAGTCCCGCGCCGTTCTCTGCCGGCGATCTACAAAGCTCAAGTCGTGCAGCATCAGCACGCGAAACGGTTTGGGCTCGGCGCCATCGAAGTCGAATCGCGAAATCTGCACCGACCCTGACGGCAGTTGCCTGATCTGGGAGCGCGCGGGACTCACGACGCCTTCCGATTCGCATGAAATCGCCGGAGGTGTGCGCTCCGATCTGAATATGGTCGAACCGGTGGGACGGCACACCAAGATCGCGAGCAGACGTTCGTCCGCGGCGATTTTGGCAAGATAAACACGCAGCCGCGCCTCACTGCCGTTTTCGACCAGATCCGTGATCGGCTCTTCCATTGAATGCATGACCAACTGCGCGCGCAGCTCAACGTCGGCTCGAAACCATTCTGCCAGCAGCCGTTGAATATACGGCAGACCAAAATACGCGACCACGCATGATGCAAATGCGACCGGCAGCACGAATCGCAGCATGATCGAGCGAAACATCGGGTCTCCAAAGATTCAAGAAGTTAGCGCGCAGCGTTCACACAAAATACCGAACTTTGAGGGCACAGTCTTGGCTTTTAATCAATCCATTTCGTGTAAAACTTACATAACAAATATACTCGCAAAGCATTGGCAGCGGGGATTGCGTAGGCTATGTTTTTGACACATGAAACAAACGCCGCCGCCGCCCGCACTCGACTGGTGTTTGTTTCTAGATGTTGACGGAACGCTGGTTGAACTCACCGACACGCCGTCGCAAACCGAGGCTGATCCGGAAATACTTTCACTGCTGCGCGAAGTCGCAGAACGCCTGGGCGGCGCGGTCGCGCTGGTGAGCGGACGAAGAATTAGCACCCTCGATGAACTGTTTGCGCCGTTGAAATTGCCGGCGGCGGGATTGCATGGTGTCGAACGGCGCAAGGCTGACGGCGCCATTCAGGGCGCCAACTTCGTCGACTCGCAGCTCGATCACGCGCGCGCGGCCATCACGGCTTTGGTGGACTCGCATCCCGGGACGCTGTTCGAGGACAAGGATCGTACGATTGCCGTGCACTTTCGCATGGCACCGCAGTTCGAGCAGACCGTGCGCGAGTCGATCATTGAAATCGCGAAATCGCTCGGCAGCAACTATCACATTCAGGCCGGCAAGATGCTGTTCGAAATCAAGCCGCGGGGATTCAGCAAGGCCACCGCCATTCAAGCCTTCATGAAGGAGCCGCCTTTCAACGGCCGGCGGCCGGTATTCATCGGCGATGATCTCACCGATCAGGACGGATTTGCGATGGTCGAAGCCTACGGCGGCATCCCTGTGGGCGTCGGGGATCGCGTGCAAGCTCAATTTTACCTGCCGGACGTGGCAGCCGTTAGAAAGTGGCTGCGGCAAATCGCCGCCTTGCACGACTCGCATCGCGCATGAGCAAATTTATCCTGGTCAGGCATGGCGAGAGCTCGGGAAATCGAGACCGCATATACGCGGTTTCACCGCACGACCTGCCGCTGACCGAATTGGGATACCGACAGGCTCAACAAGCCGCGCAGCGCATCGCGCAACTGTTCAAACCACAGCTCGTGGTGACAAGTGCCTATAAGCGCGCGAGCGAGACTGCGCGCATCATCGCGGGCGCATTGGGCCTGCCGCTGGAATTCGAACCCAACCTGCATGAGCGCGAATTCGGCGCTCATCGCGGGCGAGCATACGAGTCCTACCTGACGGAGCCGGACTATGATCCGCAGCGTCCCTGGGCGTGGAAACCCCAAGGTGGCGAGAGCTATGAGGACGTTCAAACGCGCGTCGGGCCCATCTTGGATCGGCTCGCCGCCGCGCATCCAGGCAAGGACGTCGTTGTGGTCAGTCACGGCGGCGTGATGGCCTGTCTCTGGGCGTATGTCACGGGCCGTTGGCAGGATGCGCATGTTCCGCCCAATTGCGGCATCGTGCTGATCGAGCACACGCCGCAAGGATATTCGCCGCCACGCGTGATTGACGACGTGCAAAGCACCCAAGATGCCGGCGGCTAGCGCTAGCCCGCGACCTTCTCTTCCGAGGAGCTTTCGCCGGGGTCATTGAGCCAGCGGTTCAGCGTATTCTGCAGCTGCGCTTTATCGATGGGCTTGGATAGGTAGTCATCCATGCCCGCGGCGCGGCACTCGTTGTCCGCGCCCTTCATGGCATGCGCGGTGAGCGCAATGATGGGGACATGCTGTTCGGCGGCCTCGTGCTCGCGGATTTTTCGGGTTGTTTCGTAGCCATCCATGACGGGCATCTGGCAATCCATGAGGATCAGATCGTACCGGCCGCTCTGCCAAGCCTCGAATGCGGCCTGTCCATGGGCCGCGACGTCGACTCGATAACCCAATTTCTCGAGGACGCGGCAAGCCACTTTCTGGTTCACCAGATTATCTTCGGCCAACAAGATATGGTGCGCCTCGCGCAGGCGTTGCGAGCGCAGCGCGTGGCGCGTCACGATCGGCTGGGTGGCCGTGCGCCAGCCTTCGGCTTGCGTGCCGAGCACCATCATCAGGCAATCGGTGAGATCGCGATGCGTCACCGGCTTCAGCAGATACCCAGCAAAGCCCAGTTCAGAAAACAAACGCCCGTCGCCGCGTTGTCCCGACGAAGTCAGAAGGATGAGGCGCGCACCACGCAGCGCATGCTCCGCCAGAATGGTCTTGCCCAAGGTGGCGCCGTCGCAGCCGGGCATCTGGTGGTCAAGCAGCGCGACCTCGAAAGGCCGACCCGCTTGCGCCGCGTGGCGCATGATGCTCAAGGCTTCGTCCGCGGAACTCGCGCACACAGCTTCCATTCCGCATAACGAAAGCTGACCCAGCAATACTTTTCGATTCGTCGTGTTGTCATCGACGATCACGATGCGCTGGCCGCGAAGCTCCGCCGGTGGTGCGGGCCGGACCTTGGCGGCATCGTGCGCAACACCTAAGCGCGCGGTGAACCAGAATGTCGAGCCCACGCCCTCTTCGCTCGAGACGCCGACTTCGCCGTCCATCAGTTCCACCAGACGTTTGACGATGGACAGTCCCAATCCCGTACCGCCGAATCGGCGCGTGGTCGAGGCGTCCACTTGAGTGAAGGCCTTGAACAGAGCGTCGACGCGGTTCGCCGGAATTCCCGTGCCGGTATCGCGGACTTCACAGCGAATAATGATGCCGCGATCGTCTTTTTGGGCGACTTTGCACTCGATCGACACTTCGCCCTTTTGCGTAAATTTGACGGCGTTGCCGCCGAGGTTTAGCAGGACCTGACGCAGCCGACCCGCATCGCCTCGGACCAGATCAGGAAGACTGGGGTCGATCAAGGCAATCACCTCGAGGCCCTTGGCATGCGCCTGAATCGCCAGCAGTCGAGCGACGTCTTCCACCGTGTCGCGCATATCCATGTCGAGGACTTCAAGATCGAGTTTGCCGGCTTCGACCTTGGAGAAATCCAGAATGTCATTGATTACCGTGAGCAGCGCGGCGGCGCTGTCGCGCACGGTTTGCGCATAATCGAGTTGCATGGGGTTGAGCGGCGTTTCCAGCAACAGCTCGATCATGCCGATGACGCCGTTCATCGGCGTGCGAATCTCGTGGCTCATATTGGCAAGGAACTGGCTCTTGGCTTTGTTCGCCGCCGCGGCGGTTTCCGTGGCCTCGAGCAGCGCCAAAGCATATTGCTGCCGCTGCGTGATATCGCGCTGCGAGCCGGACACCGTCATGGGGACGCCGGCGGCGTTGCGCTCCAGCGCGCCGCGCACGCGATACCAGCGCGCTTCGCCGTCCCGCGTTTTGGCCCGCACTTCCACATCCACCAACACGCCGTCCCGAATGCTGCGCTCGATCACTTCGCGCAGGCGTGCTGCATCATCGACATGCAGGATTTCGAAGAATTTTTGCCGCTTGCCCAGGAATTCTTGCTGATCGTAGCCGAACATTTCCGCGAAGTGCTCTGAGACCCACATCTCGCGGCTCGCCACGTCGAGTTCCCACAGACCGTCGTTGGCGCCGCGTGTCGCGCGCTTGAGCCGAGCATCGGCGGCCTTCAATTGCTCTTCTGCGATTTTCCGCTCCGACTCGCGCTTGAAGTTATCGAGCGCGAACACGACATTGCGCCCCATGTGCATGAGCAGCTGCACCACCTCGTCGTCAAATGCATTCCTGTCCGCGGAGTGCAGCAGCAGAATGCCGATCGTACGGCCATTCTGAACCAGCGGCAGGGCGGCGCCTGCCGCGATGCCAGCCTGCCGCGCTGCTTCGTGCCAATGCACGGTGCGGGAATCATTTTGGAAGTCGTTGCTGACACAAGGCGCTTGCGTGCGAAATGCCGTACCAACGAGTCCCCGGCCGATCGCCGTGGAACTGTCGATCGAAATCTGCACATCCCGCAAAGAATCGGCGTCTTCGCCGGCAACCGCCACGACCTTCGCGTCCCCCGAGGCTTCGCGCGGCACGCAAATGCTTGCCGCCTTGAGCCTGCCGCCGTGAACCGCGGCTTCGCACACCCGTTGATACAGATCCTCGGGCGAAGATACCCGCATGATGGCCTCGTTGGTGTCGCTCAAGGCGGCGAACATGCGGGCGACGCGCTGCAACTGGGCGAGATTCTGCTTGGGCAGTTCCAAGTTGGGCGATTGCAGGCTGTCGGCGGGCCGGCGCGCAGTCCTCGCGCGCACGACAATGCCGGCGAGTGCAGCGCCACCGGCAGCGACCAACAAGTAAGACAACAACTCCAGCATTACTAGGTCCTAAAGAGCGCCCAGAACCCGATTTTGGGGGGTACCTTGACGGCATTGCACCAGCGCCAATCGGTGAAAACTGTGCTGTGCCCGACAAATTTACATAAGCGGGTGTTAGGGGATACCAGTAAGTCTTTGATCTGAGAAAGGGTGCGCAGGAACCCCTAAAGACCAATCTCGCCAAGCACCTAGTCCCGGATCTGGCCGGCGCCTCGAACCAAATACTTGTAGCTGGTCAACTGCTCGACGCCAACCGGGCCGCGCGCATGAAACTTGTCCGTGCTGATGCCGATCTCGGCGCCCATGCCAAACTCGGCGCCGTCCGCAAATTGCGTGGAAGCGTTGTGCAACACGATGGCACTGTCGACTTGGGCCAGGAACCGTTCGGCCGCCGCTGCATCTTCCGTGATGATGCAGTCGGTATGTTGCGAGCCATATTTTGCGATGTGCGAGATGGCTGCTTCCAAGTCATCGACCACGCGCACCGAAATGATGGCGTCGAGATATTCCGTGTACCAATCCTGCTCGTTGGCGAGTTTGACCCGAGCATCTGCACGAGCGCTCAACTCATCGCCGCGCACCTCGCAGCCCGCTTCGAGCAGCGACTGCAGCAAAGGCGCAAGATGCGTCGCGGCGCAGGCCCGATCGACCAGCAGCGTCTCGGCCGAACCGCAAACACCCGTGCGACGCATTTTTGCATTCAAGACGATACGTCTCGACATCGTAAGATCTGCAGCGCGGTGCACATACACGTGGCAAACGCCCTCGAGATGTCCGATCACCGGCACCCGCGCGTCCTTCTGCACGCGCGAAATCAAACTCTTGCCGCCGCGCGGCACGATCACATCGATGCTGTCGGTCATGTCGGCCAGCATATGCCCCACCGCGGCTCGGTCCGTGGTGGGCACCAATTGAATGCCGGTCGGCGGCAGACTCGACGCGAGGAGCCCTTGCTGCAAACAGCGATGGACGGCGGCGCTCGATCTCGAGCTTTCCGAACCGCAGCGGAGAATCACCGCATTGCCGGACTTCAGGCACAACGCCCCGGCATCGGCGGTGACATTTGGCCGGCTCTCATAAATGATGCCGATGACGCCTAAGGGTACGCAGACTCTCTGGATCAGCATGCCATTCGGGCGCGACCACTCGGCCAAGCGCACGCCAATGGGATCGCGCGCGGCCGCGATGTCCACAAGGCCGCGCGCCATGGCTTCAACGCGCACATCGTCGAGGCGAAGCCGATCGAGCAGGGCCGCCGAGAGTCCCGCCCCCGCTTCGCGCATATCCGCGTCATTGGCGGTGAGAATGTCGGCGCGAGATTCGCGCAGCGCCGCTGCGGCGGCGAACAAGGCGCGATTCTTTTGTTCGCTCGAGGCGAATGCCAACTGTTTGGCGGCAACCTTTGCCGCCCTGCCGATGCCTTGCATCAAATCGGCGATGCTATTCACAGGATTCTGAGCAACACCAGATCATCGCGGTGCACGATTTCATCGCGCCCGCGAAATCCGAGCACCTGCTCGATATCGGCGGACTTGCGGCCGATGATCCGCGCCGCGTCCACGTCCGAATAGGCGCAGATCCCTCTGCCGATCTCGGTGCCGTCCGGGCCGATGATGCTGACGGTATCGCCGCGGTCGAATCGCCCGAGCGCCCGGGTTACGCCGGCCGGCAGGAGACTCTTGCCGCCCATCAGTGCTCGAACCGCGCCCTCGTCGACGGCAATCGCGCCCGCAGGCTTCAATGTGCCCGCAATCCATTGCTTGCGGGTGGCAACCGGCGTCGAGGTGGGCACAAACCAGGTGCAGCGCGCCCCCTCCTCGATGCGCCGCAGAGGATGCTCGGTGGACCCCAGAGAAATGCAAAGGTGACATCCCGCGCCCACCGCAATCTTCGCCGCGGCAATTTTGGTGTACATACCGCCCGAACCCATATCGCTGATCGAGCCGCTGGCCATTGCCTCGATGGCGGGCGTGATTTCCAGCACACGCGCAATAAATTGCGCATCCGGGTCCTGTTTCGGGTCCGCGGTGTAGAGCCCATCGATATCCGACAGCAAGACCAGGCAATCCGCGCCGATCATTTGCGCCACTCGGGCCGCCAGCCTGTCGTTGTCGCCATAACGGATTTCCGCCGTCGCCACGGTATCATTCTCATTGATGACCGGTACGGCACCCAGGCTTAGCAGCGTGTTAAGCGTCCCGCGGGCGTTCAAGTATCGCCGCCGCTGCTCGGTGTCGCCCAGCGTCAAGAGGATTTGTGCCACCGCGATTTCATGCGCATCCAGCAGCTCTTTATAGGCATGCGCAAGCCGAATCTGTCCTACAGCCGCTGCGGCCTGGCTTTCCTCAAGTTTGAGCTTCCCGGGACCCAAATTCAGGTGCCGCCTCCCTAGGGCGATGGCGCCCGAGGAGACCAGGATGATTTCCTGACCTCGCTTGCGGAAGGCCGCCACATCAGCCGCGAGGCTCTCGAGCCAGGCGCGATTCAGCCGGCCTTTGTCGCCGTCCACCAACAGGGTTGAGCCGACCTTGACGACGATGCGCCGCGCATCGGCCAATCGACGAGCGGCGACTTTACGGTCTGCGACGGTCATAAGATCACGATATTGCCATTTACTTAGCTGAGGGGCCTCACCTAATATTCGTAGCTCTTAAAGCGAGCC
>Ga0302326_10003919_pt1 | contig 34816 bp, 33 predicted proteins | sample Palsa_T0_3_FD_202264 | JGI IMG/M metagenome (GOLD analysis project Ga0302326, IMG submission 202264) | Peat permafrost microbial communities from Stordalen Mire near Abisko, Sweden - Palsa_T0_3 | ecosystem: Environmental > Terrestrial > Soil > Palsa > Peat permafrost | place: Sweden: Abisko...
GTCGCTTGGCGAGCGCCTCGGCCAATACGACGAAGGTCCGTGGAACGACGGCACGCATGCTTCGGGCGGCGGCATCTCACTCGAACCGCGGCCCCGCTGGCAGACGGCGCCGATGGATTTTGCGCTGGCGCACGACGTCGAGAATCGCATGGTTCCCGACGTCTCGGCCGACGCCGCGGGCCATCTCTACGTCTTCTGGCACGGCTATGGCGAAGGTGGCGTCGGCGGTACCAGCGAGTCCGCCGCGATCGTCGGCGCACAACTCGCGGCGATCGATGCGCCGCTTCCGAAGGAGAAACGCTTGCTCTCGGCCGGCGACCTCTACGCGCTCGCGCGCGCGCACCCCGAAGCCTTTCGCGACGTCGTCGACGCAAACGATCGAGGCTACGTCGACAACGCGCTCCACCCGCGCAACCTCGCGCCTCCGCTCGGCTTCGTCGGCGTCGTTCCGTCACCGCCGCCGACCATCAAAGGCTGCGTCAACGTGCGCCCCAACGGCTGCGACGTTGCGCCGCAATACGATTTGGTCACCGGTATCGGCTCGCTCAAAGAAGCGACGGCGCTGAAGGCGCTCCAGTCGCCCTAGAAGTCGTCCGGCGCAATCGGCCGACGAACATCGAGACGAAAAAGAAGGCCGTCGCGAGCAACACGATCGTTGCCCCGCTTGCGGCCTGCAGATAGTACGAGGCGTAGAGGCCGAGCACCGCGCAGGTAGCGCCGATCACCGCGGAGAGCGCCAGCATGCGGGTGAAACGCCGCGTCAGTTGATACGCGCTGGCGGCCGGCGTCACGAGGAGCGCGGCGACGAGGACGATGCCTACCGTCTCGAGCGAAACGATGATCGTCAGTGCAAGGAGCACGAGGAGCGCGTACGAGACGAACCCGGCGTTGATGCCACTCGCCTCGGCTACGACCGGATCGAACGACGTGTAGAGCAGCGGACGATAGAGCAGCACCATGCTCGCGACGACGAGCGCGGAAAGCACAACGATCAGGATGAGATCGCCTCTCGAGACCGCGAGAATATTTCCGAACAAAAAGCTCTGCAGATCGACGGCATAGTTCTGCAGCCGGCTCATGAGAAAAACGCCGAGCGCGAAGGCGCCGGTAAAGAGGACGCCGATCGCCGTATCCAGCGAGACGTTGCCGCGCCGGTTGACGAAGCCGATCCCGAGCGCCGTGACGATCGCGACGATCGCCGCGCCGACGTAGTAGTCGAGCCCGCGTATGTAGGCCACGACCACACCGGCAAACGAGGCGTGCGCGATTCCGTCGCCGATGAACGCAAGTTTGCGCAGTACGACGTAGACGCCGATGGTCGAGCACAGCGTGCCGACGATCAGCGCCGCCAAGAAAGCACGCTGCATGTACTCGAATTGGAACGGCGCGAGGATAAGATCGCTCACCGCAGGTGTCCGTGCGTGTGCGTGTGCTCGCGGATCCCCGCGTACGCGCCCGAATCCAGAACCGTCTCCGGGTCGCCGTCGGCGAGAACCTTGTGGTCGACGACCATCAAGCGATCGAACCAGTCCGCCGCGCGCTCCAAGTCGTGCGTCGTCATCAGGACCGGCAAGCCTTGCGCGACGAGTCCGCGCACGAGTTCGCGCAACGCTTCTTCGGTCGCAGCGTCCACGCCGGTCGTCGGCTCGTCGAGCAATAACAGACGCGGCTCTTGCGCGACGGCGCGCGCGACGAAGGCGCGCTGCTGTTGGCCGCCCGAAAGCTGCGAGATGTGACGATCGCGTAAGTCCCACATGCGCAGCGCTTCCAGCGCGGCCTTCACCGCGGCACGGTCGCGCTTCGAAAAGCGCGCGAACGGGCCCATGCGCGGAAAACGTGCCATCGCGACGACGTCGTAGACGGAAGCCGGGAACGACCAATCGACGGCCTCGACCTGCGGAACGTAGGCGATCGTTCCCGGTTCGAGCGCTCGCGGCGACGTCCCGAACACTTCGAGAACGCCGCTCGCCGGAGCGACGAGCCCGGCGACCGTCTTGAGCAAGGTCGATTTTCCCGAACCGTTCGGGCCGACGATCCCGAGAGCTTGACCGGTCTCGAGCGTCAAGTCGAGCTTGTCGAGCGCGATGACGTCGCCGTACCGGACCGTCAGCGCGGAAGCCCGCACGGCAACGCTCAAGCCGCGCCGCCGAGTGCTTTCACGATCGTCTCGGTATCGTAGCGCAGCATGCTCTCGTAGTCGTGGACCAGCGGATTGCTTCCGATAGAATCGTCGTAAAGATCTTGCACCGTCTTGATCCCAGCGCTTTCGGCCAACGCCTGAACCAGTTTTGGGCTGTACTCGGGCTCGGAGAAAACGGCCTTGACGTGATTCGCCCGCGCCAAGTTGATGAGGTCGGAGATGTACTTTGGGTTCGGTTCCTGGCCCGGCGAAAGCTCGATGACGCCGACCGTTTTGATGCCGAAGCGATTGTTGTAATAGAGCCACGCATTGTGAAAGACGATCATCGCGCGCGACGGCACCGGAATCGTCGCGATGCGTGACCGGATGTCACGCTCGAGCGTGACCAGCTTCGCGTCCTCCGCGGCGGCGTTGCGCTCGAACAAAACCCGGTCGGCCGGATCCTGCGCGATCAGCGTGTCGCGCATTTTGCGCACGTATGTTCGGGCGAACTCCGGATCCATCCAAAGGTGCGGATTGGAATCGATGTGCGGCAAGCCGTCGCTGAGCACGGTGATGCGGAGCTTCGGGTTCTTCGCGTTATCGATCGTGCGTGCGAGCCAGGCTTCGAGCCCGAGACCGTTCTCGAACAAAACGTCTGCGGCGTGGAGCCGTCCGATGTCTGGAGGCGTCGGTTGGTAATCCTCCGGCGAGGCGCCGACCGGAACGAGCGAGGTGACGCGCACGCGATTCCCGCCGACGGCTTGCGCCAGCGAGACGAAGGTCGTGATCGTCGTCAGCACGTTGATGGGCGGCGGATCCGCGGCTGCGGGAACGGCAAAGCTCGGCCCGAGGAATCCGGCGACGAGCGCCGTCGCAACGGCACATTTGCGAATGATTCCCATTTTGGTTGGGTGCGCGTACGTCGCCGTCGTTCCCTGCAGCGTTCGTGGAAAATGTCGAGCCGGAGAACATCCGCCCCGCGCTGTGGCCCGTTACAAGCGTAGTCTCGATTCGTCTACATTGAATTCAGAGTCCTCACGTTGTTCCGACAGGCTGCTATGATCTCGTTGAAAAGCTTTCTGCGCGTAGTCGGCACGACGAGCGTTTTGCTCGGACTCTGCACGATTGCCGCACCGGCTCATCCACTCGGCAATTTTACGGTCAATCACCTTTCGAAGGTGCACGTGACGCCGCGTGCGATCGAGGTACGCTACGTCCTCGACATGGCCGAAATTCCGACGTACCAACTCATGCGCGAGCACGCTGCAGACGGACGCATGAGCCCGGCCGGCATCTCGCAGTGGGCGAGCGTGCAAGCGGCAACGCTCGCGCCCCAGCTCCATGTCACGCTTGACGGTCGCCCGCTCGCACTTCACGCGGTCGACGCGCAAGCGCGTACGCGTCCGGGCGCAGGCGGACTACCGATTCTCTATTTGCAAGCCGACTACCGCACCAGCGTCGCACCTGGAGCGGATGCGCGCGCACTCCACTTCGAAGATACGACGTATCCTGGACGCCTCGGCTGGAAAGACGCGATCGCCGCACCGCCGCAGAGCGAACCGACCCACGAGTTGTTGTCGTATCCGAACGCGTTGCTGGGTTCGCCGCGCAACATCACGGTGCTCGACGCGAAGCTTGGAGGCGCCCGCGTCGTCGCGGTCGTTCAGCCCAGTGCGCTTGCGCCGGTCGACGCGGCGCCCTCGGCCGTGCGTTCGAATCAGCTCTCCGACATGCTCGCACGCGGAACGGGCGACGCCGGTTTCGTCGCGCTGACCTTTCTCGTCGCCATCTTTCTCGGCGCGCTGCACGCACTCGAACCGGGCCATGGCAAGACGCTGCTCGCGGTATCGCTCGTCGGCGCGCGCGCTACGGTGAAACAGGCGGCAATTCTGGCCGCGGCGCTGACCGTCGCACACACGGCCGGCGTCCTCGCGCTCGGGCTCGCGATCAATATTTTCAAGAGTTACTTCGTTCCGGAGACCATCTACCCGTGGATAACGCTCCTCTCGGGAGTAGCTATCGCGATCATCGGCGCCCGCGCCGTGCAACGCCAGTTGCGCCTGCGTCAACCCGTTGCGCACGTCCACGCTCACGCTCACCCCGGGACGCACGTTCACGAGCACGACCACGTCCATCACGTTCATGCTCATCCGCATCCGCATCCCCATCCGCACGTCCACGGCGCGGGCGGCCACACGCACGAGCACGACGATCTCGAACATGCGCGCACGCACGCCATCCCCGGGAACGCACCCTTGAAGTTCGGCGCGACCGTACTCGCCGCGATGAGTGGCGGAATCGCGCCCTGCCCCGCAGCCTTGGTCGTTCTGCTGGCGGCAGTCGCCCTCAACCAAGTCCTCTATGGAGTCTTCGTCATCGTCGCGTTCAGTTTCGGACTTGCGGCGACCTTAACCGGACTCGGGATCGCCGTCGTTCGCGGCGCCGGCTGGCTTCGCGACCGTCCGGCCTTCGAACGCTTCGTCCACTACGGACCGCTGGTTTCCGCCGTCGTGATTGCGACGATCGGAGCCATCATGGTCGGTCAAGGTTTCGCGCAACAGGGCATCGCGACGTCGCCGATCTTGATCAGCCTCATTACGGCCGTCGCGATCGCCGGCTTTGCATTTTCACATCCCTTCGCTGCGCACCGCACGGCGGAGATCGCGTGATCGCCGGCCTGTTCGCTGTCTTTGCGCTCGGCTTGCGCCACGGCGCCGATCCGGATCACATCGCCGCGATCGACAACCTCACGCGCAACTCGTTCGAGCGGCGTCCGTTCTCTAGCCGGTTCGTCGGCACGCTCTTTGCCGGCGGCCACACGGTCATGGTCTTGGCGATCGCGGCGCTGGTCGGGTATCTGGGTTCGAAGTTCGCGCCCCACCACGATCTGATCGAAACGATCGGCACGTGGATCAGCATCGTCGTTCTGGTTCTCATCGCCGTCCTCAACTTGCGCCAGCTCCGCGCCGGCGGAAGCGGCCGGATCGCCGGCGTGAAGACGCGCTTGATGCCGCGCCGGCTGCGCGAGGGAACCAGTCCGTGGCTCGCGCTTCCGGTCGGCTTTCTTTTCGGCTTCGGCTTCGAGACGTCGAGTCAAATCGCGACGTACACGCTCGCTTTCGGAGCGAACGGCGGCGTTTGGGGTGCCGTGCTCGTCGGAGCGATGTTCTGCGTCGGCATGATTCTGACGGACACGCTCGACAGCGTTCTGGTTCACCGCTTGGTTTCCGATCGCTCGAGCCTCTTGCCGTCGACCATGCGCGTTTGGATTTGGTCGGTCACGCTCGTGGCGCTCGCGATTGCCGGGTACGAGCTCGCGACCCAAATCCTCGGTTTAAAATCTCCCATTCCCGACATCACGGTCGCCGGTTCAACGATCGACCACGACCTCATCGTCAGCGGCATCATCGTTGCCGCACTGCTCGGCGTGTTCGCCTATGTCTTTGCGAAGACGCGGCAAACGCAAACGCCGGTCGCCTCCACTCACCCCGTTACTCTCTCCTGAGGAGAAACACTCCATGTCACTACGTCGAATACTCGGTTCGCTCGGGGCGGTAGTCGCGATCGCCGCCGCAGTTTTCCTCTACACGTTGCATCCGGCGAAGAGCTCGGACCATCAAGATACGTTCAATCTCGCGACTCGCTCGAACACGTCGGCGGACATCACCGACATGTACGCCTTCCCTTCGCCCGCCAATCCGGCGAACGTCGTGCTCGTCATGAACACCACGCCGCTCATTCTGCCCGGCGCTGGAACGACGAAGTTCTTCGACCCCTCAGTCGTCTGGCAGTTTAAGTTCGTGCACGGCCCCGTCGGCTCGTTCAGCGGCGAAGATCAGGTCATTCAGATCTCCGTCAGCGGAACCGGCGCGGGACAAACGTTCACGCTTCACGGTCCGGGCTCACCGATCCAGGTCGGCACCACCAACACGCTGCTGCCGAAAATCGGAACGTTCAAATACAATCAAACGGGCGGCACGGCATTGCCGAACGGCATCATGGCCTTCGCAGGGCCTCGCGCCGATCCGTTCTTCTTCGACTTGTTGCAGTTCTTCTCGTTCCTCGGAGACCGCAACTATCACAACCATACCAGCCAAAGCGATCCGGGAACGGGCGACACGCCAACCGGCGCGTTGACCTTCAACGGCTTCACCGCCGGGACAACGGCCGGCCCCGGCGCTGTCGGGGGAAACAATGCATGCAGCACCGTGCCTGCACAAAACGCGCTGACACAGTTAATGCCGCCCGGATTCAACGTCCTCTCGTTCGTCCTCGAAGTTCCGCGCTCGCTCTTGACGACCGGGTATTCGAGTTCGGTCGTTCACATGTGGGGCACTGCCAGCTCCGCGTCGGGAAGCTAGGAGTCAAACATGCGCAAGAACAGCATCCTCAACGCTCTCACGCTCGGCGGTCTCGCGCTGAGCCTCTCGGCCTGCGGCGGCAGCAACAATCCCTCGACTCCGGTCAACCACACGAGCTACGTCCAGTTCGAGCGACTCGCCCGGCCGGCAGTCAAAGAGCTCTTCGAAACGTTCGTCAACCACCAAGTCACGAACGGCGTCGAGCCGTATAACGACCCCACCTTACAAGGCTCGATCATCGCGTTCACCAACACGTTCCGCGCCTCGACCTACGGCGCGGCACTAGGCGGCGCGCCCGGCGGGACCGCCGGCGTGCTCTATCCCGACGAACTCGCCTTCGACCTCTCGCAAACGACGCCGGCGTCATACCTCGGGATCGAGACCGGCGGCGCGACGAGTCCGAGCGGGAGTAAGTTCGGTGGACGGGCCCTCTCCGACGACGTCATCGACATCTCGCTCGGCGCGGTCTTCGGAAACACGCTCTCCGCTCTCGGCGTCGTCGCCGACGACGGGAAAGAGAACAACTGTTTGACGACCGACAACGTCACGCAGTCCTCGACGCAAGCCCCAACCTCGACCTTCCCGTACCTCGCGGCCCCGCACTAGACAGTGCGGCTGCGGCTCGGGACGCTCGGAATAGCGGTCCCCGCGGTAATCGCGCTCGGCGCGATTGCCGCGTGGCCGTTCTTCGTGACGCGCAGCGTTGACGAGGCCCAAGCCTCGGCCTTGCCGACGATGGCCCCGGTCGTGGCGGATTACAACCGCCGCGACTGGGAAATTCATCAGTGGGAACGCGCCGTCGCACTCCACCATCACGGCGACATGCTCACGCCCGCCCGGCTCGCGGGCGAATACCTGCAACGCTATCGCGAGCACGGGGATATCGACGACGTCTTACGCGCCGAGCAGGCCGCCAAGGCGTCGGTGAAAGCGGAAAAGCATTACATCCCGGGGATCATGACGCTCGCCGCGGCGTACCTGACGCTCCATCAATTCTACGCTGCGCTCGACACCATCGACGTGGCGGACCGCATCGACTCCGGCGACCCGGCGATCGAAGTCCAAAAAGCCGGGCTCGATTTGGAAGTCGGCCGCTACGCGCAAGCCGAACGGTTACTCGACAAAAACTCTGCGGGCAAGATCGAAGACATCGCCGTGGAAACGGTTCGCTCGCGCTATCTCGAAGAGACCGGTCACTTGCGCGATGCACGCGCGCTGTTGCACCGCGCTAGCGTCCTGCAGAACAGCGCCTTCGACGCGCCTGCGCAAACGCGTGCCTGGTTCTTCTTGCGCGAGGGCGAAATGGCGTTCGAAGCCGGCGACAACGACGCGGCGCTCGCCGACGAGCGCGAGGCGCTCGTCGTCTTTCCGCTCTATGCCGACGCCGGCCGCGATCTGGCGCGCTTCGAATGCGCGCTGCACGACTGGAAAGACTGCCTCGCCGATGCGACCCGCTCGGCCAACCTCGTGCCGTATCCTGAGACGCTTGGGTACGAAGCCGACTCTCAGCGCGCGCTTGGCGACGGCGCCGGTGCCGCTCAGACCGAGGACCTCATTCGCACCGTCGAGCGTATCGGCAATACGCAACATATTTCCGACCGCCTACTGGCCGTCTATTACTCCGAGCACGGCGTCCAGCTCGACGATGCCTATCGGATTGCGAAGGCCGAGCTGCGCGCCCGCGACGACATATATACGGAAGATACGCTCGCTTGGGCCGCCGCAATGGATGGCCATTGGAGCGAAGCGCGGACGGCGATCCGCAAGGCACTAGTCTTCGATACCGAGGACGCTCGCCTTCAGTACCACGCAGCCGTCATTGCGCTGCATTTCGGCGATCGTGCCCAGGCGAAGGTCCGTTTCGAGCGCGCGCTCGCACTAAACTCGCACTTTCACCCCGTTTACGCGGATAAAGCACGCTCCGAGCTAGCGAGGCTTTAAGCTAGGCTCGGGCGTATTCCCACGGGTCATGAAACTCGCTCGTTCGCTCGCTGGCGTTTCCTCGGTTATTGCGCTCGTAGCCGTCGTTCTGCTGTACAGCCGGACGCCGGCTCGTAGCTTCGACATTCAGAACTCGCAAGCCGTGATAAACAATCCGGCGGCGGACATTACCGACGTCTACATGTTTCCGAGCCCGACCAACATCAACAACGTCGTCGTGGCTATGGACGTCTATCCCCTCATTCCGGCGGGGCAGGGACTGAAAACGTACTTTTCGCAGCGCGTCCTCTACACGTTTAAGTTCGACAATACGTACGCGGCGGAGGCCGTCAACTCGCGCCCGAGCGAAGACCTCGTCATTCAAGTTTCGGTAGGCCCACCGACCAACGGCACCCAGCAAGTGTACGTCTACGGCCCTGCGGTCGCCGCACGGAAGGGCGCAACCACGACGCTTGTCGACGGCGGTGCCTATAGCGGTACCGGGTACATCAACCGGCCCTTCTCGTCAGCGGACGGTCTGTCGGTTTTTGCCGGCGCTCGCCAAGATCCGTTCTTCTTCGATCTTCAACAATTTTACAACATCTACCCGAATCGAAACATGGGAAGCACGTCGCCGAGCTGTCTCCCCGCGCCGGCCGGCGTCGGTACGTGTCCGCAGGGCTTCAACAATCCCGGCGTCGACGAATTTGCGAATACGAACATTCTGTCGATCGTGATCGAGTTGCCGCGCGCGGCCTTACAGATCGGACAAAACGGTTCGATCGTCGCGTTCTGGGCCACGACCAGCACGAATTCGGGAAGCTAGACGAGAGTATGAAGCAGCTTTTTACGTTCTTCTCGATCGCGGCGCTTTCGCTCGGCTTCTTCAGCAGCTGCAGCAATAATCCGACGCTCAGCGGCTCCAGCACGAACGGTTCGAACCTGGTTTTCCAGCAAATCGACATGGTCGGGAACGCCGGCACGAACGAGTACTTTGCACCGTGGGCGAATCACGACGCAAACAATCGCAGCACGCCTTCAACCAGCACGATCAACCAAGACGTGATGACCTTCATCACGACGACCGCCGGCCGCAGCACGGGAATCGCAAACTACGCCGCGACGAATTTAGTGATTCCAGACGTGCTGCTAGCCGACTTCTCGCAAACCGGCGACGCCAGTTACCTCGGCGTTCAGTCGCAAGGTGTTATCAACGACATTTGCACCGGTACGCGGAATGGCTCAGGGAAGTTCGGAGGCCGCGGGTTGCTCGACGACGTCGTGACGACGACGATGAGTATTGCGTACGGAAACATCGTTCCGGTCGTGTCGGCAGCGAACGCCGCAATCGGTTATCCGAACGTCACCGCCACGGCCGTTCCGGATGACGGTAAGGAGCAGAACGGCAGCCCGGGCACGCCACAACTGACAACCGACAACGTCACGTGCGGCGACAAGCACCTCAATCTCGGCCAATTCCCGTACTTGGGACCACCGATCTAGCGCCGGGAGGGTCCGGTCCGGCAAGAACGTACTAGGCACGGCACCCCTGGGGATGTAGCTCAGCTGGTAGAGCACTTGCTTCGCATGTAAGGGGTCAGCGGTTCGAGTCCGCTCATCTCCACCATTCGACCCGCATCGTTTAAGGCTTTGCGGGTTTTCTTCTTTGCAAAGCCCGCGCCGAAGTTCTCGGAGACTATCTCCGTGGCCACTCTGACGGTAAGCTACGAGCGCCAAATCGTGGAGAGGTAACGAAGGCGGCGTTGCCGGAGGGATGCGGCAATGGACAGCGGCAGCGAAGCAAGTAGCGTCCACATATTCCCGGCGTCCCGAGTATTCCTATCGGGAAGCGGACGGCCGCCGGGCAAGATTTCTGCGTCGGCAATCGTCGACGTTGTGTGCGCTGTGCGTGAGCTGAATACTGCCGTCGTTCCGTCATGCATTGAGGCGGCGGCGGCCGTTCATGATTTCTTCGTGAAGCTGAACGTTGAATCTGTGTGTCTTCCCGTCTCGGTGCGCGCAGCGAACTGGCGTATCGGCGAACTCCTCAGCTTCAGGCGGCTTCGTCAGAACGTTAAAGCCTTGACGAGCGGCTTGCCTGTGTCGCGATCGCGATCCGATGGGCAAGATAGCGAAGACGGCTGGGCCGGTCACTTAGTGGTCATCGTGGACGGTTTCTGGCTGGTCGACCCGACGCTTGATTTCTTGGCACCGCTCGACCCCGATCTCCGCTTAGCCCCGCTCGTAAGCGACAAGGGACGCAGGCTACTGGATGGTCGACGAACGGCAGTTGAACTTGATGGTACGTTCGTCGACTACGTGCGGGATGACGGGAATCAGCGATATGTCACCGCCCCCACTTGGGGGCAGGCGTCGCGCACAAAGATGCTGCACTGGGTCTTGGGGACGGTGGTTTCAAACGAGGCGTCTGAAGCTTACCGCCTGCTTGTTGCGAGATCGCGTCAGGCGAAACGCCAAAAGCCCGGCGACGGAAGCGGAAAACCCTAGCTCTGCTCCGCTGCGTCTCTCCGATAGTCCCGGGTTATGCATCGGCTAGCCTAAATTACAATGACAACATCTGGGACCATATCGCCTATCGGACGGCGGGCTCTACCCGCTGGGCGACTCCGCCGTTACTCCGCCATTTGAGCCCGGAAAAGATCGGGCGGATTCGAAAGACCCGGAAACATTGCGCTCCTAAACGTCCGTCAAGAGGTCACTTCTTGGTTCGACGCCGTTTGGAATCGTTCGGACTCATTCGCTGTTTCTTTATTCGCATGTAAGGGGTCAGCGGTTCGAATCCGCTCATCTCCACCAATCACGAACACCGCGCTGCCATCGGCTCTGCGGGTTTTCTATATGTTGCGAACGCGAGCGGCGTCGTCTTCTGCTGCCCACGGATCGGGTGGCGCGATGCGCGGCATACCCTTCGGGTAAGCGCTTCGATTCACTTCGAGCCAGCGTCGGCAAAGGTACGCGAGCATTTCAAAATTCTCTAGAAACGCGTCGGTGTCCAAGCGTCGCATCACGACGATGAGCGGCGCAAAGTCTTCCCAGTAGCCTATGACGACCGGCGCCCATAGATCGCATACGAAGTCTCTGCTGACGATGCCGTGCTTGACGTACAACCCCAGCACCTCGAACAGTCTGAATGCAGGCATGACCGTTTGCGCCCATTCGGGAGCGCGTCCCTGTTCTAACTCCAGCCGGTGGGATTGATCTTTCAGAAGTTCCTGAATCTGCGGCAAAGCAGTTCGCGCTGCCTGGACCTCGGATGATTCGAAGTTTTGCCGAAATTCGTTCAGTGCTTCGAGTTGATTACTAGCTCCTAAGTGTCGTAATTGAACGAACGCCGCGATCGCCGTCGCGGTGATGACCACAAAGGTGCCGATACTGGCGAGCGCAGTTAAGAGTTCAGGTGTCACGAGGGCCTCACGACGTTGGGATGACTGGGATCAGCAGTCGTGACGTTGACGCGATTGAGTTGATCGAACTCGTGCCGACGCTTGCATGCCGGAACGACATCAACGCCGGCGTCTTCGAATCCTGGTCGTCGCTCGTCAGGTAGAGGCGAACGCGATGCCCGGCCTTGAATCGGCGCGCGTTCGAAACCAACGGGATGCGGTATTGTGTTGCCTCGCCGATCGGCACCGCCTCGAAGTTGCGGCACGGTACGAACGGCGCACCGGGACGGCTAGCCGCTTCGTCGATGTCGCGGAACCCCGCGCGTAGATAACCGGCGGTCACGTCGAAAACCGTTCCGTCCGCGGCGACATCTTGGAGTACCGCGATCCATGCCGTGTCGGGCGCCGTACTCGTGGCCTCCAATGCGAGCTCGATGTCGCCCACGACGTCGAGATCCGTTGCCAGCGGTTCGCTGTCCCATGTCAGACTTGATTGCGGATCGATTTCACTCGGCTGAGCTCGGTCCAACCCGGCGCCGAGTGTCTTTAATGCACGCGAACCTTTTGAAACCTCGCCCGCGCTCAGCGATCCGCCGGCACTCAGAGTCAACGACCGGTACTCAACGTTCGGCAACGGCCATGTATCCGAAGTGCGCCAGCCTTCCGCGCCCGGAAGAACGTAGCGGATACGCGGTCCCTCAAGGACGCCGCTATCCTGGCCCTTGAGCCAGTGGTCGAACCACGCGAGGGCTTCGACGTGCAGACTCTCCCACGGCCACGTGAGACCGAATTCGCCCATCATTGCGACTCGCACGTGCCGGCTATTTTTCAACTTCTCAAACGCCGGGAACGTCGACGGTAAATGCAGGGGGACGTTTTGCCAGTCGCACCCGAGATAGACCGGTATCTCGATCGCTTCCAACATCGGTACGATGTTGCGTTCGTCCCACCATGCATCGTGGGCGGGATGTTCGACGCAGGCCGCATACCACAAATCGTCCCACGGGTGTGGATCGTGGTGCAGTTTCAACAAGAGTTTGAGTCCGGTCATCGCCGCTTCACCGTTCATCGTCGCGAATTTCTTATGGATGCTCGGCACGAGCAGCACTTGGCGCACAGCCTCGACCAGTTTGCTGCGCCAAAGTTTGTCGGTGTGCGTCGACGTCATGCCGACCATCGAGATAAAGGGCGTTACGAAAGACGAACTTACGAGTCCATGGTGACTCACGGCCTCGTAAAGATCGAACGTCCCGGCGACGGGCATGATGGCCTTTAAATGTGGCGGCCGCTCAACGGCCGCTTCCATCTGCGTCATTGCAAAGTAACTGATACCGATCATACCGACATTACCGTCGGACCATGGCTGCGACGCCGCCCATTCGACCAGGTCGTACATGTCGCGCCGTTCCTGGCTATCGAATAGGCCGAAGGTCCCTCCAGAGCCGCCCGTCCCGCGAAGGTTGGCGATGACGTGCACGTAACCGCGCGGCACGAAGAAGTCGCTCGCACCCGCTTCGATGAAGCCCGCGGGGGCGCCGAGATCTTGTATCTGCCGAGGGTACGGTGAGGCAGCAATAAGGACGGGGTACTTGCCGGGTGTCGCCGGGCGATGCACGTCGGCCATGAGGTTGATGCCGTCACGCATCGGAACGGCGACGTCGTCGTCGCGCGCCATGTCGTAACGAGGCTTGGAAAGATTGCGGTACTCCCGGCCCGTCGTTTGCGGTCCGTTGAGCTGCCGTTGTCCGGGTTCCGTACCGGAAGCGGGTACAGCCACTGCGCGCTCCTTCATGCAAGATAACTTGCATCAGCATAACTGACGGGCGCGCGTAGCCGCTAGGAGGCAGAGGCACGCGGTCAGTGGGGTTGTTGGCTGGCTTGCAGCGCGGCAGCTTGTGGAACCCTACGGGAGCGGGGATGACGAAGCGGCCGGGTGACGCGGACCGAAGAGGACGCGCGAGCCGATCGTCATCGAAAGCATCGCGACGATTGCGACGACGGCCAAGAGCACGACCACCCAGTGCCAGCGCTTCACGCGGGCGCCGGCATCACGACGACGGCCGCTCCGTCGATCGAGTCGTCGCTGACCGCACGAAGCGCATCGTTGACGCGTTCGAGCGCGTACGGCGTCGCCTTGGGCTCGAGATCGATCTCGGCGGCAAGGTTGAGAAAGTCGCGTGCGTCGTCCCGCGTCATATTGGTGACGCTGCGAATCTCACGCTCGCCCCATAACCGTGAATCGTAGTCGAAGCGCGGGATGCAGTCGAGATGGATTGCGTTGATCGCGACGACGCCGCCCTTGCGCAGCGCGCCCAGCGCGTCCACGACGACCGAACCGACGGGGGCAAACGTGACCGCGCGATCGAGCGGCTGAGGCGGGCGGTCTTTTTCACCACCGACCCAATCCGCTCCAAGCTTCTCGGCCGTCACCCGATGCGCCGCGCCACGGGTGACCACCGAGACCGAACACTTCCAATGCTTGAGGACGGGAAGCGCGAGATGCGCCGACGAGCCGAAGCCGTAGAGACCCACGTGTTCGCCCGGCTGCACGCCCGCGACCCGCAGCGCGCGAAACCCGATGATTCCCGCGCAGAGGAGCGGGGCTGCGTGAAGATCGTCGAGCCGGTCGTCGAGCCGATGGGCGAAATCGGCACGGGCAATTGCGACCGTGGCGTACCCGCCGTCTACGTCGTAGCCCGTGAAGATCGGATGGTCGCAAAGATTCTCTCGACCCATACGGCAGAAGCGACACGTTCCATCCGTTCCGCCGAGCCACGAGATGCCGACGCGCGTACCGAGCTCGAGTTTGACGTCCGGCGCGGCGGCGGTGACGACGCCGACGATCTGATGTCCCGGAACGACCGTCGGATGCCGTGGCGGAAGGTCCCCTTCAACGATATTTAAGTCGGTGCGGCAAACCCCGCAGGTTCGCACCGCAACCTGAACCTGGCCGGCGCGCAAGGGCGGAATCTCCCGCTCTTCGATGTGAAGGCGGTCGGTCTCGATCGAGCCCGTCTCGTGGAGGACGGCGGCGGTCGCAGTACGCGTCATACCTCGCGCTTCATGCTTGCTAAGTAAAATAACCATACCCCCGAAACGAGAATGGGAAAGAGCCAGGCGGCGCCGGGCACCGCGTGGATGACGACGTTGACGAGCGCCAAAGCGCCGAGGCAGGCTGCTGCGACGACGATGCGCCTTCGGAACGACGCGGTATACGTAGGGGCCGAGGTCACCAAACTGCTCGGGGGTGGCGCCAAGATCGTTGCGTGAAGGCCGGCCTTCTCCGTCGCGGCGAGGAGCGCACTGCTCGACACGCCCGGATCGTGCGCGACGAAGACGCGAGCGCTCGCCGCGCTGACCTCCGTAAGAAGGACGCCGGGCACGTGCCGGAGCGCGCTGGTGACGCGGTCGATTGCGAGCGCCGAAAGGCCGCCGTCGATCTCCAACGTCGTTCGGGTCAGAAAGTCCGCGAAGCCCGTGTTCGGCGCGGTAACGCTCACGGCACGGAGGTCGCTAGGTCGCGAGACTTTCTCGTTATCGTCACGCAGCCGCGGCGCCGAGGCCCTTGACGGCCTCGAGCATCGTTCCGAGAACTGCCGATGCGTCGCCGTACACCATGAAGCAGTTGTCCGCGTAGAACAGCCCGTTCACGACGCCGCTGTAGCCTTTGCCCTGGCCCCGCTTGACGACGTAGATTTTCTTCGCCTTGTCCGCGTTGAGGATGGGCATGCCGTAGATCGGTGACGACTTGTCGGTGCGCGCCTCGGGGTTCACGACGTCGTTCGCACCGATGACGAGCGCGACGTCCGTCGTCGCAAATTGATCGTTGATGTCGGCCAGTTGGAAGATCATGTCGTAGGGCACGCCGGCTTCGGCGAGCAGAACGTCCATCTGGCCCGGCATGCGGCCCGCGACCGGATGGATCGCGAATTTGACGCTGACGCCCGCTGCCACGAGAAGTTTCACGAAGTCGTAGAGCTTCTGCTGACCTTGAGAGACCGCTAGACCGTAGCCTGGAACGATGATGACGCTTTTCGCGTAGCGCATGTCGATCGCGGCATCGCTCGCCTCGACGGGCTTTTCGTTCCCCGCAACGACCCCTCGTTTGTGCTTCTTGTCGGCGCCGAAACGCTTGAACAACACGTTGAAGACGGTGCGGTTCATCGCCTTCGCCATCAGGACGGTAAGCAGCGTGCCCGCCGCGCCGACGACCATACCGGCGATCATCAGTGCCGGGTTCTGCAGGACGTAGCCTTCCAGCCCGACGGCGATACCGGTGCAGGCGTTGTAGATCGAGATCACGACCGGCATATCGGCGCCACCGATCGGTAGGGTCATCAGAATGCCGAAGACTAGCGCGCAACCGAAGAAGAGGCAGATCAGGCCGGGAACCGGCAGCAGCTGCGGGCCGCCCGCAACCGAGACGACGATCGCGCCGCCAACGGCCAGCGTGACGAGAAAGAGTGCCGCGCTGAGGATCTGCTGACCGCGAAATTGCAATGGCGCCTTGAGAACGCGGTCGAGCTTGGCCCAAGCGATCAGCGAGCCGGAAAACGAGATCGCGCCGATCAGCGCTCCAAACAACGTTACGACGAGTTGCGTAACGCCGTTCGCGCGGTTACCGAAAAGTTCGACGGCAGCGATCGCTCCCGCGGCGCCGCCTCCCATGCCGTTGTAAACTGCGATCATCTGCGGCATCGCCGTCATCTTGACGGTCTTACCGCTCCACCAGGCGATCGCGCCGCCAACCGAAAGCGCGACAACCGCGAGCGTCAGATTAACGAAAAGGTGCGGTTTCGCGCCCGATTCGACGTTGAAGACGTAGAGAAACGCCGCGAGAACGGCCGCCAGCATTCCGGCGCCCGCCACACGGATGCCCGAGGCGGCGGTCGCCGGCGACGACATTCGTTTGAGACCGTACATGAAGAGAAGCGCTGCGACGAACCCGGTAACGGCGGTGACGAGTTGGGAGATTGAGATAAGCATCGCCGTCACGCTCTCTTGGGATGGTGGACTGCGTGCCGGCGTTTCGCGTGGTGCGCCTTCTCGTCGTTGCTGGACTTGAACATTTCGAGCATGCGTACGGTCACCGCATAGCCGCCGGCGGCGTTGCCGGCGCCGAGCAGAACAGCCACGAAGCCAATCGACTGTTCGAGCGCGTTCGTCGCGTTGAGAAGAACGAACAGACCGCCGACGACGACGATGCCGTGGACGAAGTTCGAACCCGACATCAGGGGCGTGTGCAGGATCGCTGGAACGTTACCGATGATCACCCAGCCCGCAAAGGCGGCAAGCATGAAGATGTAGACACCGGCGAAGACGTTAACGGTCGTGTAGGAATCCATTGTGAGCGTCCGAGTCCGTTCAAGCCACTTTCGCGGCGGATTTTGCGTCTTTGTGAGGCACGGCGCCGTCGTACATCCGACCGGCGTGGGTGAGCACGGTTTTGGCCAGCACTTCGTCGCTCCAATCGATCGCGATGATGTTGTCCTTCAGGAACAGCGCGAGAAGATTGTACTGATTGTGCGAATAGAGGTTGCTAGCGTCGTCGCCGAGCAGCGAAGGGACGTTCAGCGGTGCGACGATCGTAACGCTGCCGGCCTTGACCGTTTCGCCGGGCTTGGTGTCCGCGCAATTTCCCCCGCCCTCGGCGGACAGATCGACGATGACGGCGCCCGCCTTCATGCCCGCGACCTGCTCTTTGCTGATGAGTTTAGGCGAGGGTTTGCCGGGGATGGCGGCGGTCGTGACGATGAGGTCGGCGGCTTGGATGTGCTTGGTGAGCACCGCAGCAACTTTGGTTTTTTCTTCAGGCGTCAGCTCGCGCGCGTAGCCGCCTTTGCCGCGCGCATCGACGCCCGTGTCGACGAAGGTTGCGCCCAGCGAGAGGGCCTGTTCGGCGGTTGCCGGACGAACGTCATAGCCTTCCACGACGGCTCCCAGGCGATGCGCGGTCGCGACTGCCTCGAGACCCGCAACGCCGAGACCCATCACGAGGACCTTGGCGGGACCGAGCGTCCCCCCCGCCGTCGTGATCTTCGGAAGAACGCGGGTCATGTGCGTCGCGCCGAGTTGCACCGCGTAGTACCCTGCTAAGGCCGACTGACTCGAGAGTGCGTCCATGGCCTGCGCCCGCGTGATACGCGGTATGCGTTCCATCGCAAAGCAAGTGATCTTTCGCTGTAGCATTTCGTGCACCAGCCGCTTCTCGTGGTCGGCGTAGATGAAAGACACGAGAATAGCGCCTTCCTTCATCTCGCCGACGACCTCGAGAGCGGGCGGTTGCACGCAGAGGACGACGTCGGCGTCCCCGACGAGGCCTTTGCGATCGCTAACGAAGGCAACGTCTTTGTACGCGGAATCGGGAAGGGCGACGGCGTCGCCGGCTCCGGACTGCAGGTGCAACTTCGCACCAAGTTTGATCAGTTTCGGCGCGACCTGGGGCACGAGCGCGACGCGACGCTCGTGGGCCCGAGTCTCCTTGAGGACGGCGACGTTGACGAACATCAGCCCTCCAGGATGACCTTGAGTGCGCCGCTCGTCGCCGCATGGCCGAAGGCCTCGTACGCGGCGATGATGTCGGTGAGCTTGAAATGATGCGTGATCAATTTGCCGGCGTCGATTTTATGAGCGCGCATCATTTTGAGCAGGGTCGGCGTGCTGACGGTGTCGACCAGCCTCGTAGTTATCGAGATGTTGCGATCCCAGAGCTGCTCGAGATGCAGCGCCACGGCCTTTCCGTGCACGCCGATGTTTGCGATGTGTCCCCCGGGAGCGACGATCTGCTCGCACAGCTCGAACGTCGCCGGAATGCCGACCGCCTCGATGGCCGTGTCGACTCCGACGTTGCCGGTGAGCTTCATGATCTTCTCGTGGGCTTTGCCGTCCGTGCTGTTCACGACGCTCGTAGCCCCGAATTTCTTTGCGACGTCGAGTCGCTTTTGGTCGAGGTCGATCATGACGATCTCGGCCGGCGAGTAGAACTGCGCGGTCAGCAACGCTGCGAGCCCAATCGGACCCGAACCGACGATGGCGACCGTGCTTCCCGGCGCGATCCGGCCATTGAGTACGCCGCACTCGTAACCGGTCGGCAAGATGTCGCTGAACATCACGAGCGGTTCTTCATCTTCGCCGTCGAGGATCGGGTAGAGACTGGTGTCCGCGTAGGGAATGCGGACGTAATCGGCTTGCGTTCCGTCGATCGTGTTGCCGAGGATCCAACCCCCGTTCACGCAGTGGGAGTACATGAGGCTGCGACAGTAGACGCACGCGCCGCAAGCCGTGACGCACGAGATCAGAACCCGGTCGCCCTTCTTGAACGTGCTGACCGCGCTACCGACCTCGTCGACGATTCCGACTCCCTCGTGTCCGAGCGTCAGGCCCGGCTTAGCCGTCGCGACGTCGCCCTTGAGGATGTGCAGGTCGGTTCCGCAGATCGTCGTCTTGACGATCTTGACGATCGCGTCGGTCGGTGCGGTAATTTCCGGCTTGGGCTTGTCCGCAAACGCTTTTTTTCCGACGCCGAGGTAAACGAGAGCTTTCATCGTCCTCGTCGCTCCGCCGGACGCAGGCGGAGCTGTGAGAACGGAGCCGTTGGCCGTCATTGCGGCGCTTCGATCGTGCCGAAACGCACTAGCTTCTTGTTGACGAACTCTTGGATGCCCATGTCGCCAAGCTCGCGCCCGTAGCCGGAGTCCTTGATGCCGCCGAAGGGCAGTTCCGCATCCGACCACGAGATGTTGTTGACGAACATCATACCGGTTTCGACGCGGCTAGCCACGCGCTGTCCGCGCGCCTCGTCCTTGGTGAAGACCGAGCCGCCCAGTCCGAAGTCTGAGTCGCTCGCCAGCGCGATCGCTTCGTCTTCGTTTTTCACGCGGAAGAACAGTGCGACCGGACCGAAGAATTCTTCTCTAAAAGCCGGATTCTGCGGTTTGACGTCGGTGAGGATCGTCGGTTCCATGAACGCGCCGGGACGATCGATGCGCTTGCCGCCGAGCGCGAGTTTTGCGCCGTGCGCGACCGCGGACTCGACCTGTTGGAGGAGCTGCACCAAGGCGGATTCGGTCGAGAGCGGACCGAGGGTCGTCTTCTCGTCCATCGGATCGCCCGGCTTGAGAGCGGCGAGCGCCGCGCGAAACTTCTCCAGAAACTTGTCGGCAATCGCTTCGACCACGATAAAGCGTTTGGCTGCGCAGCAGGTTTGGCCGGCGTTGTACATCCGGCCCCAGACCGCCCACTTGATCGCGTGCTCGAGATCTGCATCTTCTAGAACGATGAACGCGTCGCTTCCGCCAAGTTCCATCGAAGACGGCTTGACGTTCGCGCCGGCTCTCGCCGCGACGCTCTTCCCGGCAGCGACGCTACCGGTCAATGCGACACCTTTGATCCGCGGGTCGTCGACGACGCGGTCGGATTGTTCGTGACTGATCAGAAGGTTGGTGTAGAGACCGGCGGGGGCGCCGGCGTCGGTGAAGAGCTTCTCGAAAGCGATCGCGCACTGCGGCACGATGCCCGCGTGTTTCACCAGGACGACGTTGCCGGCCATCAAATGCGGCCCGGCCACGCGTGCGAGCTGGTAGAATGGGAAGTTCCACGGCTCGACGCAGAAGATCACGCCAATCGGGCTGCTTTCCATATGGGCTTGCCCGATCTTGGGATTCAGTTTCACGGGGGCGAGGAAGCGCTCGGCGTTCTTCGCGTAATACGCGAGGATGTCGGCGCTGAATTTTACTTCGCCGCGAGACTCGTCGATGCGCTTCCCCATTTCAAGGGTCGCCAAACGTGCGAACTCGTCGAACCTCGCGTGCATCAGTTCGGCCGCTTTGGCGACGACGATCGCCCGCTCGGCGTACGTCTTACGGCGCCAGGTCTGGTAGCAGGCTTGAGCGGTCGCGATCTTCCCTTCGAGCTGCGCGTCGGTCGTATCCACGAACGTTTTGAGCGTTTTTCCGTCGAACGGGTTGACGCTTTCGTACTCTGCGGTGGGTCGGAGCATCTGTACGGACATTGCTTGACTTCTTTCGTTGAGCCGCCGAATGGCGGAGACCCAACTGTATCGCAGTCACGAGCAAGCCGGAATCGTTAAAAACCCCGAGACTCAGGGCAGGAGGTCGACTCCCGGGTTGTATTCCGAACGCAAGACGCGGGCGATGAGCTCGCTGCGGTTGCGGCTCTCGGTCTTCTCGACCATGCTGCGAATGTGGTCTTGCACCGTCGACGACGTGATGTGCAGGATCCGTCCGATCTGATTCAAGTGAAGGCCGTCAAGCAGCAGTGCCAAAACCTGCAACTCGCGCGGTGAGATGTGGAAGTGCGTCGCCGCATGCGAGAGCGAATCCGGCGCGCGATAACGATCGATCCGGACGCCGATGAAAAGGCCCAGCGGCCCCGAAAGCGGCTGGGTGCGCACGACCAGAAACGGAACGGGCCGCGCCACGCCGGGCCGGCGCGATGCTTCGCTCTCCCATGCAACAGTCAGGGCCCGGACGCTCTCCTCGAGGACAGCCGGTAAGCGCTGGGAGATGCGGGTTCGCAGGCCGGTCAGCGCGACGCGCCGCCGGTCCTCGACGGTGCACGCAAGAACGATTTCGAGGTCGCGATCGAGTACGTACGACGCGACCTCCTCGAGTTCGTTGAGGCCGTCCCCTGGGAGCGACGGCGGCTCGTGGACCGCGACGTTCGTTTCCGACTGCAGTCGCAGCGCGGCGAGCCGATCCGAAAGCGAGTCGAGCGCGAGCGTGAGCATGCCGATTTCGGTCGAGGTGAACAAACCGAGTTCCGGCGCGCGCAGAAGGGTGAGGATTCCGAAGTCGGAACGCGCGTCGGCAAACAGCAGCGTGATGCCGCTTTCGAATTCGACGAACGGATCGAGCGTGGCCGCGATCCTCGGCCCAATCTTAGCCTGCGCCCGCTGGCTCTTGAGTTCGTGCTCCAGGACCGCCGCGTCCGCGCTCCCATCGGAAGAAAGGAGCGCGGTCAGCTCGCCGCTCCTTTGCACGCGCGCGAAGGACCAGTGCGAAACCGGCACGACCCGCACGATCGCCATGACGATCTCGTAGGCTGGGTCGGATTCGTGCAAAGCGCCGGGCGCCTTCGGGCGCTTCCTCCGACTGCTCTTTTCCACGATACCCTGACCTTGGCTCCGATGCTATGGTAGACACGGATTCTTGACGCGGCTTTCCGGCGCCTGGAACCACCCCGCGACGCTCCTGGCCAACCACGCGTCTTTCCGAAAGCGTCTCTGCGAATGAGCCGTACTTGCTGCCTAGCGGGCATCACTCAAGACAAGGTCGCTGTCCTGGTGGCTGCTCTCAAGAGCGCGGGCGCACGCCCGCCGCCCAAGATCGCGCGGCTCAGCGTTTCGGACTTGCGGAGCCTTTTGCCCGACCTTCTCGTCTGCGACATCGATCTCGCCGAAAGAGATCGGCTCGAGCTCGTGCGCCAAATTCGATTCGTGCTACCCGGTTCGATCATCGCGATCTACACAGGCGTTGCGACCCAGTCGTGGGCGCTCTCGTGTCACCTCGCCGGTGCGAACTGCATCCTTTCAAAGAAGTCCACCGAAAGGCAACTGGCATGCGGTCTACGCGATGCGATGCGGTTTGGCTGCTTTACCGACCCGCGTTTCTACGCAGCGTAAGCAAGCACGACGCGCTGGTGGCCGTTAAGCCTCGTCTTTCTTCGTCGTTTGCTGACGAGAGCGCAGCGCCAACGCTTTTTCGGCGCGCGCTACGAGATCGGAAGCGCCGAGACGATTGCAGTAGCTAGAAAATCCTCCGGGCGGCCCGTTCCACTCTAGCGCCTTCACATTCGTAAAAAGCGGCGCGTCCGTCCGGAGCGTTGCTAACCGCTTAAATAAAAGCGCGAGTTCCTGACGCTCGCCCAAGGCCTGCGGTGGGAAAACGTCGATGCTGCCGTAACGAGTAAGAAGCGCAACCGCGCCTTTCGGTCCGATGCCGGCTATGCCGGGGTACCCGTCTGCGCTGTCTCCGACGAGTGCAAGGTAATCGGGAATCAGCTGCGGATCGACGCCGAATTTGGCTCGTACGCCGTCGGCATCGCGGATAACTTTGCTCTTCCGGTCGACCTGCACGATACGATCCCCGCGCACGCACTGTGCGAGATCTTTGTCGGGCGTCCAAATGCAGACTTTCTGGACGTGACGATCCTTCGAGGCAATGGCAGCCGCCGATGCTAGCGCATCGTCGGCCTCGAGCTCGATCATCGGCCACACGACGACGCCCATCGCGACGAGGGCATCTTCCAGCGGAACGAACTGCGCGCGAAGCGCGGGCTCGATGCCGCTGCCCGTCTTGTACGAACTCCACAGTTCGTTTCGAAACGACTCGATGACGTGATCGGTGGCGACGCCGATGTGGGTGGCGCCTTCTCCGACCATTTGCAGCACCGTGTTCAGCACGCCGGCGACGGCGCCGAATTTCCGGTCCTCGCCTTTCGTGAACCGGCGCAGGCCGTAGAAATGCCGGAACAGCTCGTACGTTCCGTCGATGAGATGGACGACCATCGTGAGGTCTTTCTCGCGTCGCATCCGGAGGCGCCCTTGTCGCGATCCCGGTTCCGCGGAGCCGGGGTAGCAGGTTGGGACCATGGCCCCCGGTCGCCATCCTCCCGAAAGGCCGGTCCCGCCATAGGATGACGCCACAGCAACCCAGACCGGGCTTTGCGACCGCCGACCCGGACGGCACACAGTATCCCGGAGACCCCAAGAAACTGCAAAATGCCTCGCGGCGCGGCCTCGCTCCGTAGCCCGCGAATCATGGAAGCGAGAGCCAAACCTACGCGGAACGCGAGGAATTTTCGCTCAGGTCCTCAATCAAGTGCGTTGAACGAACGCGCAAGTGATTTCCGTGTGACGCGCAAGGGCCAGCAGGTTTAAATTTCCTCGGTCCCTCGCACGGTAAGCAGCTATATGCGTTCTGCACAACGACCTATCCAGGCACGCGCCTGGACTAACAGCGTGTGAGGAGACCTGCCCATGCAACGCTCTCTGGTATACCGCCTGGCCGGAATCGCATTCGCCTTGGCGATATTTGTACTCGCGGCCTCGCCGGCGTTCGCGGATGATTTCGGCAAGCGCTTCACCGTCGACGTCGGCGCGGTTTGGAACATCTCCACGACCGGTGACGCGATGGCGCCCCCGCCGCCGGGAGGCGTCGGGCTAGGCTACGGCGCCCCGATCCAGCAGCCGAACAGCCTCCAATGGGAGTACGGCGCGGTCTTCCGGATCGACCCGCGCACCAATTTGTACTACGCCCACTCGATCCTCGACTTTGCCATCGGCCGGGTTCTGACGCTCGGACCGGGCCTCGCGCTCGTTTCCGGTGGGATCTACGATCGTACCGACACGATGGGCATCAGCCGTTACTTTTTCAAGAACTTCGTCGGCCATCTGTTCTACTATAACCACGCGCGCATGGACGTTTCGGGACTGTGCCTCAATCAGATCCAGTGCGCCACCGGTCCCGGCGGAAGCAACGTTCCCAATCCCGCTTCGATCGACGAACATGGCTACGGCGTAGGCTTCACCTACGGCTTCGGCCCGTTGACGCCGATCGGTCCGCTTTTCACGGCCGGCTTCGATGCGAAGTACGTGCCGCGTTCGAGCACGCCCCCGACGGACGCGCCGAACCTCGGAGGCCTCGGAAGCTACGTCGGATCGCAGTGGTTGCTTCCGTACTCGATTACCGCGAAGTTGCCGATCTCGAACTCCCACTCGTTCATTCCGTTCATCGGATACGAGCGGGCCGCGGTGCTCTTCCGTAATGAAGCGACGCCCGAAATGTACAACGTCGTCGACTTCGGCATCGTCAAGGTCTTCAATAAGAACCTGTCGCTCAGCTTCACGAACTTGAACTTCTCGGGCTGCCGGTGCTCGGACACGGTCCCGCCGCCGGACAACATCCGCTTTGCAGAAGCTCTCCTGAAGCTCGACTACAAAACCAACCTCTAGTACGACCCGCTAAGGGGAGACCATGAGAAAACGTTCGCTCCCGGCGTTGCTCCTCGCGGCGCCGTTGGCTGCCGCACTGATCTCCACCGGAGGCATCGCGCCTCCGGTGGCTCGCGCTGCCGATGCTCCGGCACCGGTCAACGTGGGACTCGTGTATTCGAAAACCGGTTTCCTCGGGGGCTACGGCGCCGAGTACGCCGACGGTTTCGCCGCCGGTTTAGAATACGCGACCAACGGCACGGGCATGGTCAACGGCCATAAGATCGTCGTCACCGAACGCGACGACGCGGGCGATCCGGCCAAGGCCGTCGCAGCCGCGAAAGATCTCGTCGGGCAGGGTTATAAAATCATTGCCGGCGCGACGTCCTCGGGCGTCGCGTTGCAACTTGCGCCGCTCGCGGCGGAAAATCACATCCTCTTCATCTCCGGACCCGCCGCGGCCGACGGCATCACCGGGAACAACCGGTACACGTTCCGTTCGGGACGCCAGACCTATCAGGACGTCGCAACATCGGCCGCCGTCGTCGGCAACGTTCGCGGCAAAAAGATCTTGGTACTAGCGCAAGATACCGCATTCGGACAGGCTAATTTCAAAGCCGTCGAAGCCATCCTCGGCACCGAGAAGGGCGCGACGGTTTCGAATCTGTACGTGCCGCTCTCGGCAAACGATTTCGCACCGTTCGCACAAAAGATCAAAGACGCGAAGCCGGATCTGCTCTTCGTCGCCTGGGCCGGTGCGACCGGTGGCGCACTCTGGAAGACGCTCGACGAACAAGGCATCTTCGAAGTGACGAAGATCGTCACGGGGCTGGCGGATCGGGCCTCGTATCCGAGTTTCCAGCCGGTCGAATCGAAGCTCAACTTCCTCTCGTACTACTTCTATCAAGCGCCGAAGTCAAAGCAGAACGATTACCTGATCGCGGCCCTCAAGAAACAGAACAAGGTGCCGGATCTTTTCGATCCCGACGGCTTCGTTGCCGCGCAAATGATCGTGCGCGCGATCGAGAAGTCCGACGGCACCGACGTCGATAAGATGATCGCCGCACTCGACGGCTGGAGTTTCGACGCACCGAAGGGCCGCGAAACGGTTCGCGCGCAAGATCACGCGATGCTGCAGCCGATGTACATCGCGAAGCTGAGCGGCTCGGAACCGGTGCTGCTCCGCACGCTTGACCCGAGCTCCGTCGCACCGCCAGTTTCCGCTTTTCACTAGCGCGTAAAAATGGAGTCGGGGCGCCCTCCGGTGCTCGCGGTCCAGGGCCTAGGACTGCGCATCGGTGGCGTCTCGATCGTCGAGGACGTCTCGTTCGACGTTCGTGCGGGCGAGTTTCTGGTGATCATCGGCCCCAATGGGGCGGGGAAGACGACGCTCTTCAACCTCCTGTCGGGATTCGCGCGTCCGAGCGCCGGACGCATCGAATTCGCCGGCCGCGACATCACGCACGCGGAGCCGTACGTTCGCGCGCGCCTCGGGCTCGGGCGCACGTTCCAGACCTCGACGGTCTTCGGCGGACTCTCGACGCTCGAGAACGTGCGTCTGGCCGCAAGCGCCGCGCTCGGCACCAGCGCGCAAGCCTGGCACCTCGCCGACCGCGAAGCGCTGCCTTTGGAGCGCGCGCGTGCCGCGCTGACCGAAGTCGGGCTAGGCAGCCGTGAAAAAGCGCGCGCCGGGCTGCTCTCGCACGGCGAAAAACGCAAACTCGATCTGGCGATTCTCTTATGCTCCGAGCCGGAAGTCGTGCTTCTCGACGAACCGACCGCGGGCATGGCCGTCGAAGACGTCCCCGATATGGTCAAGCTCATCGCCTCGATTCATCGCGAGCGCGGGAAAACCGTAATGATGGTCGAGCACCGGATGGATCTGGTGCTCGCCCTCGCGGATCGCTTGGCGGTCATGCACCACGGAGCGCTTTTGGCCATCGATACGCCCGAGCGGATCGTGGCCGACGAGGCCGTGCAGTCCGCGTATCTCGGCGACCCGCTATGAGCGTCGACGCTGCGCTCTTGAACGTGGACAAACTCAACGTGACGATCGGCGAGTCGCAGATCTTAGGCGGCGTCTCGTTCCGCGTGCGTGCGGGCGGCATCACGGGTCTCCTCGGACGGAACGGCGTCGGCAAAACGACGACGCTGCGCGGCATCCTCGGACTCGTTCCGCGCACCGGCAGCGTCACGCTCGCGGGCGACGAGCTGACGTCGTTACCGGTGCATTCGATCGTTCGCCGCGGAGTCGGCTACGTGCCCGAAGACCGCGACGTGTTCGGCGGTCTGACGGTCGAGGAAAACCTGCGCTTGGCGGAGCGCGCCGGCTCCGAGCATCGCTACGCTCTCGTCTACGAACTCTTTCCCGAGCTGCTCGAACGCGCGAAGCAACCCGCTGGGACGCTTTCCGGCGGACAGCAGCAGATGGTCGCCCTGGCGCGCGCGCTGTTGAACGCGGACAATCGCATTCTGCTGATCGACGAACCGACGAAAGGGCTCGCACCGCTCGTCGTCAAGCGCGTCGCCGACGCGCTCAAACGCGCCGCCGAAGTGACCACGATTTTGCTGGTCGAACAGAACCTGGCCGTCGCGCGGCATCTCGTGCGCGACGTCGTCGTGCTCGATCAAGGCCGCGTCGTGTACGCGGGCGACGTCGCGGCGCTGATCGACGATCCGGCCCTCGCTCGTCGCTTCCTCGGCTTGAGCGCCGCGGAGCATTGAGCCGATGAGCACGCTCGTTTTGCTTTTGATAACCGGGCTCGGCCTCGGCGCGCTGTATTTTCTCGTCGCCGCGGGGCTGTCGTTGATCTGGGGCCTGATGCGCGTGCTCAACTTCGCGCACGGCGCGTTCTTCACGGTCGCCGGGTACGCGGGATTTTTTACGTCGGCCGCACTCTCCGGCACGTCGCCGTGGCTCCAATGGCTGGCCGGACTGGTCGTCGCAACACTGACCGGCGGACTCTTCGCCGCGTTGACCGAGATCGGTTTGATCCAGCCGCTGTACCGCCGGCCCGTCGGCCAAGTTCTCGTCACCGTCGGGCTCGCGTTGGCTACGCTCGCGCTCGTCGAAGGCACCTTCGGTTCCGATCCGCGTCAAGTCGCGCTTCCCGCCTGGTTGATGGCGACGAGCAACGTCCTCGGAGCGGCGATACCTAACACGCGCTTCGCGGTCTTGTTGATCGCGCTGCTGGTGCTCGCCGGATTGCTCTTCTTCTTGCGGCGCACGCGCTACGGTTTGATCATTCGCGCGGGCGTGGAAAATCGCGCGATGGTTTCGGCTCTCGGCATCGACGTGCAGCGCGCGTTCACGCTCGTCTTCACGATCGGCGGCCTAGCCGCGGGCTTAGCGGGCTTCTTGGGCGCGACGTACTACGGAACGATCGACCCGAGCCGCGGCACGTCGATGCTCATTTCCGCCTTTATCGTCGTCGTCATCGGCGGCCTCGGTTCGATCACGGGCTCGGCCATTGCCGCGGTCATCGTCGGGCTCTTACAACAGTTCTTGAATTTCTATGCCGCCGCGGGGGTGGGTGACTTCGCAGTCGTGCTGCTGCTTGCCGCCGTGCTGCTGCTGCGGCCGGGCGGATTGATGGGCGGCTCTTCTTCATGAGAGGACGGAGCGCTCTCGTCGCCGGCGTTCTCATTGCGTTCGTCGCGCTCGTGCTGCCGTTCGTTCACGTGACGCTGCCGGTGATCTTCGAGGGCCCGCTCAACAGCGCCGGAACGCTCAACCTGCTCGGCCTCTGTTTCGTCTTCGGCGCGCTCGCCCTCAGCTACGACCTCGTCTTCGGATTCACGGGCCTGCTCTCGTTCGGCCACGCGCTCTACTTTGCGACCGGGGCCTACGTCACCGCGATCGCCCTCGTGCACTGGCACTGGTCGCTTCCGCAAGCCCTGGTTTTGACTGCGCTCGTTGCGCTCGTCTTGCCCTTGGCGCTGGGCGCGGTGTGCCTGCGCATCCAAGGCATTCCGTTTGCCATGGTGACCTTGGCGTTCGCGGAGGCCGCCTCGATCCTCGTGCTGCAGAACCCGTTCGGTTTAACGGGCGGGGAAGAGGGCTTGGCTTTGGGAAGCGGGACGCTGCCGGCGGCTCTCGTCGGTGTCAGCAACACCGCGAACCTCTATTGGATCGCCGCAGGCTGGCTCGCTCTGACGTGCGCGGTGGGCTGGTGGGCGGTCCACTCGCCGCCCGGACGGGTCTGGCAAGCGATCCGCGAGAACGAGCGGCGGGTCATCGCACTCGGACTCAATCCGTACGCGTACAAGCTCGCCTCGTTCGTGCTCTCCGGTTTTCTCGCCGCCGGTGCCGGGGTCGCGTATCTCTTTTTACAAGGGGGCGCAAATCCGCAGATTACGACCTCGAGCTTCACCCTCGTGCTTCTCGTCATGGTCGTGCTCGGCGGGGTCGGCACGCTGTGGGGCGCCGTGCTCGGCGGGATCGTCTACGAATACCTCGACTTCCGCTTGGTCGAGGTGTCGAACGCCTCGCTCGTTCAGAGCCTGCCGCCGATCCTCCGCGTGCCTTTATCCGAGCCGCTTTTCATCCTCGGCGTCCTCTTTATCGTTCTCGTGCTGTTCTTGCCCGAAGGCCTCGGTGGAATTTTCGACCGCCTTCCGCGGCGGCTTCCAGGTCGGCCCTCCTAAAAGCGGTAAGACGCCTGACAGCACTCATTCCGGTTTGCTCATAAGCTGACCGTATAGCTTCTCCCGTTGATAGGAGTACAGGTTTTATGTTCCAGAAATATGCCGCCGCAGCCGGGTTCGCGCTCATCCTCGCGGCCGGTCCATTCGCGGCGACCGCACAGACGCCGGCACCGGCGATGATGCCGGCCGGCGGAATGATGGCGATGGATTGTTCCACTGCCAAAGCCCATATGTCGGCCATGATGACGCCGACGACCGATGCGATGACGAGCGTCAGCGCGGCCGACGACCTCGACAAAGCGTACGCAGCGGCGATGAAGTCCATGGTCGCTCAAGCTCAGATGATGTCGAAAATTGAAATGAAATGCGGTAAGAACGCCAAGGCGATGGCCGTGGCCAAGAAGATGGACGACCAGCTGGACAGCGACTCGCTCGTGGTCAAAGCCCTCCAGACCGGCTTCTAACTCAGGTCTTCGAGCCGCCGGGCGCCGGCGGCTCGACCCGATCTGCCCTCCCGTACGAGGCGCGGAACCCTCCTCGAGCTCGACCAGGGGATGCAGCAGAGGCTGCGAATCGAGACGTAAGTTCCAAGCTTCGGGAGAATTTTATGGAAGTTTTTTCTGCCATACTCATAGCCGCGGCCACGCTCTTCGCGCCCGTGACGACGTCGACCGGGCCCGTGCAGATCAATAAGTGCGCGGTTGCATTCATCAACGAGCAAACCGGATCGATCCTCGTTTCGCAGACGATGACCTACACCAACGGCGTATCGATTTCGTTCACGAACGTCAGCACGAAGCCGGTTACGAGCGTCACCGCTACCGGGACGTACAACGGCGTGTCCATCACCGACTCATGGACCGGGCACCTCGCCGCCGGCGACACGCTTTCGATCTGGAAGCACTACCGGCAGCTCCCCTACGCCGGCGCCAACGCGAAATGCGTCGTGACGAAGGTCGTCTTTGCCGACGGCACCACCTGGCCCGCGGGTACCGCTCCCTAAGTCTGGCCGCAGCTCCACCAGTTGCTCCAAATCAACGGGTCTTAGAAAGGCCCGTTGATTTGGCGTGTAGGCCTTTTGCGCGCGTGCCCTGATCTTCGGCGCGTAGACGTTCGGCTTCCGTGTCGGGCGAAGGCGTCGCTTCGTCGACGACTTTCTCGGCGATGATCCGGAAGACGGCTACGATCGGAACCGCAACGAGCAGTCCGAGAACCCCGAGCAGTTCGCCGCCGACGAACAGCGCGACGATGACCGTCAAAGGCGAAAGCCCGACCTTGGCGCTGATCACGCGGGGCACGACTAGGTTACCCTCAATCTGATTGATCACGATGATCCCGAGAGTCACGAGCAATGCGTTCTGCCAGCCGTTGGTCGACACCGAGATCGCAAAGGCCGGTAGCCAGCCGGCGACCGCGCCGACGTACGGCACGACGTCGAAGAGGCCCGCTAAAACCCCGATGAGCAGCGCGTATGGAACGTGAAGGGCGAGAAGCAGCAGCGTCACCATGACGCCGACGATCGCCGCAACGGTCAGCTGACCTCGGATAAAGCTTCCGAGCATCGAGTCGATTTCGCGAATGAGGCGCGCCGCCGGCAAGCGCGCGCCGACCGGCGTCAGGCGTAAAGCCGCGCGACGAATCGTGTCGATTTCGAGCAGAAGGTAGATCGCCAGAACCGGTACCACGATGATGAACGCGACGAAACTTGCGGCAGTGATCCCGAAGGCGAATGCGCTCGTCGCGGCTTCCGCGCCGAAGTTTCCGAGCGCCGCGAAAGCGCGTTCGGGAGCCTGCACGATCGCGGCCTGCAGCTTGGGGGGCAACTCGGCCACCAGAGGCATCGCGGCGACTTGCTGGTGGTACGCCGCCACGACGCGAGGAACGTCGGCGTTGAACGCGCTCGCACTCGAGATCAATCCCGGAATCACGACCGCACCACCGAGCCCGAGCAAGAGAACCATGGCGACGTAGACGACCGTGATGGCCAAGCGCTTCGGATACGAGCGCGCCAGCCGGTCGACCGCGGGTGCGATGGCGTACGCGAAAAAGATCGCCGCCACGCCGATGGCAACGAACGTTTCGATGCGGCTCAGAAAAGCCGCGATGTTCGAGAGGATGTAGATGCCCGCCGCGATCAATCCCGCGACTTGCAACGCGTAGACGAGCTGACGCTGACCGGGCAGCGGCTCTTCCATGACGGGTGCCAGCGGCGTGTCCTCCCAAGCGGTGTTTTGCTTGCTTATGTCCGCCCGGGTAGCACTTTAACCGATTTGCTGAGGCGCCATCGCAGGCTCGGGAGCCTGATAGGCCAAGGGTTCGTCGCGCCGGAGCGCGTCCTTGGCCAAGACCAAGTTGAGCTCGATTTGCAGCTCGTCGAGGTGACTCGCATGAGGCGCAAACCAGGTCCAACCCGCCGCAAAGGAGCGTTCGCGCTCTTTGAGCGAGCGCGCGGCCTCGCGGATTTCGCGTCGCACGGAATCCGAGAGACCCTCGGCGCCGCGAGCGCCGCGCAGCATCCTCTCGATGTCGCGAACGTCGATCGTCACCCGTTCGCCCAGCTCGTATCCGCTCTTGGTACTCCGGATTGCGTCACGGTCGCCGGCCTGCGCGCGAGTTCGCGAAACGCACATCTTCAAGGCGTTCAAGGCCGCGTCGCCGTCGAGCGAAGGCCAAATTGCGCTCGCCAAATCTTCCTTGCGAGTTCCCGCCGCGGCGAAGCCCAAGGCGACGAGCAACTCGAGTCCACGATCGGAAACGTGGACGGGCTCGCTGCCGCGCCGCACCGCTCCGCGCGCGACGTCGATCGAGAGCACGTCGCGGCGAATCTTGAGCGGCGAGCGAGCCACGCGCGCGGCCAAGTTCTTGAAGATCCCGTAGTCGTTCGGTTCGGTCGAATCGATCAGGAGCTCGAGCGACGCCTGCAGCGGCGGCGACTCCACCGCTTGCGCGATGACGCGCGCTTCGAGTAAACGCCGGCGCTGCGCGGGTAAGAGCAAGGCCGCGCAAACGCGCACGGCGACGCGCAGAAAATCGCTTTCCGCAGCATCGATGTCGTCGATCGCAGCGTCGAATAACGTACCCGCGAGTTCGGGGTCCGTCGTGGTCAGAGCCGCCTGCCAGCGGGCGACGTTGAGCACTTGCGGCGAGGCGTCCGCGGCTTCGCGCGACAAGAGCGCATCGACGCAGCGCGCGAGCGCGCGAACTTCGCCGTCGCCGCAATCTTCCAACATCTGCCGGACCGCGGTCACTCGCGCGTCGTCGTTGCAATACCACGCCGCCCACGCCACGCTGCGCGCGGTCGCCGCGATGCGCGAAGTCATCCCGCTGCGTTGCGCGGCGTGAAGCGTTTCCTCGGTCATCTTCAGAAGCTCTTGCCATTCGCCCAGAAAGCGCGCTTTCTCCATCGCGATTTGCTCGCGCTCGACGTCGAAACGCAGGTGGCGCGCGCCCGGGGCGGCATCCGCCTCGTCGACCAGCTGATCGCTGCTCGCGAAGCGGCCGCGCTTCGCGGCAACGATCGCCGCGGTCATCAGAGCGAGGCGTCCCTCTTCGGCCGACTCCGGCGCCGTCGCGGGCTTTGCAGCCTCGAGCAGCGCTCGCGCTTCGGAGAGTTTTTCCAGTTCGAGCGCAAGCATTGCGAGCCGGATCTTGAGCCGCCGCACGAGCAAAGGCGATGAGTCCTTCGCGAGCGTTTGCAAAAGCCGCGAGCCTTCATCGTAGAGTCTCGACGCTTCGACGTTCTGCCGCCGGTACGGCAAGAGCGCGATCCAGAGGTTACAATGTTCGCACAGCGTCGAGATCCTAATCTTCGCAAGCACGTCGATCAAACGCGACGGCGGGTGCTGCAAGGTTGCGGCCGGCAAACGCTCGAGCGCGGCCGCGGCGGCTGCTTCGTCGCCGTACGTGCTGTAGAGTTCGGCCGCGCGTAAGAAATCGCCGGAGAGCTCGTACTGGCGTGCGGCTCGGAAGAGCGTTCCGGTCAGGTCCGGGGCGAAACGCGTTCGCAAGGCGCCGAGCAGCAAGGGATGCGTCTGATATGCGCCCGTCTCGGCCGAGACGAACCCGGGGAGACGCAGTAAGCGGTCGACGATCGGCGTGGCGTGGCGGATCCCGGTCGCAGCGGAAATGTCCTCGAGCGATGCGTTGGGAATCGCCGCGGTCGCGAGGGTCGTTGAAAGCATGTCGGGCGTGAATGCGGCCAGCACTTCGTTGACGAGTTGCTCGTGTGGATCGCCGGCGCTCGAATCCTCGAGACGCCGCACGAATTTGTCGATGTCCGCATCGTATTGCGCGAACAGCGCCAGCAACAACAGCACGATCGGCCAACCATCGGCTAAGCGGATGATTCGCTTGACGGTCTCGGCCGAGAGTTCGCTCCCTTCGAAGAGTCCGGTCGCCTCCTCGTCGTCGAAGCGTAACTCGTTGCGGGTCAGCGTGAGGATCTGATGGGGCGCCAAGTAGTGGCCGAAGCGAACGGGCAAGGCCACGCGCGTGCTGACGAGCATGACGCGCTCGGCCGGCCGCGCGGCGAGCAGGTCGCCGAACGTCGCGAGCACGGCGTCGTTCTCGGCGATCGCCTCGGCGTGTTCGAAGATGAACAGCGCGTGCTCCGGGCGTGCCTTCCACGCTTCCAGCAAGGTGCGATTCCAGGTCGAGAATTCGGCGCCGGTGGCGTGCAGGCGCAGCCGCGTCACCTCGATCGCTTCGCCTTCCGGTACCTCGGACGCGAGCGCCGCGAGTGCGCGCCCGGCGAACTCGATCGGATCGGCCACGCCCGCGCAATCGCAGATGGCGTGCCGGTCGAAACGGCGTGCGAAGAGGCGCGCTAAGGACGACTTGCCGAACCCGGGCGGCGCGACCAGCCGCACCAGCCGCGGTTCGGATGCGGAGAGCCGGGCCAGGAGCCGCGCGCGCGGCAGCGTCATCTCGCGGGTGCGAGCGCCTTCGCGCCGATGCGGGCCTCGAGCAACGCGAGCCACTCGTCGATGCCGGCGCCGGTCCGCGTCGAGACTTCGAGGACGCGCACGCCGGGATTGACGCGTTCGATGCTCTGTTCGGCAGCGGCTCGATCGAAACCGACGGCACCCGCGATATCGATCTTCGTCACGAGCACGACTTGCGACGTGTTGAACGCGAGCGGATACTTCAGCGGTTTATCTTCACCTTCCGTCACCGACAGGAGCACGACGCGCAAGTCCTCGCCTAAATCGTATTCCGCGGGGCAAATGAGATTTCCGACGTTTTCGATGAAGAGCACGTCGAAGCGCTGGTCCTCCATCTGCGCGAGAGCCTTTGAAATCATGCCGGCGTCGAGGCGGCACTCGGCGGCAGTCGTGATTTGGCGAACGGGAGCGCCGCTTCGCGCCAAGCGCAACGCGTCGTTTTCGGTCGCTTGATCGCCCACCAGCGC
>Ga0302326_10003920_pt1 | contig 34816 bp, 35 predicted proteins | sample Palsa_T0_3_FD_202264 | JGI IMG/M metagenome (GOLD analysis project Ga0302326, IMG submission 202264) | Peat permafrost microbial communities from Stordalen Mire near Abisko, Sweden - Palsa_T0_3 | ecosystem: Environmental > Terrestrial > Soil > Palsa > Peat permafrost | place: Sweden: Abisko...
TTGCGGGCCTTGATCATCGCCTCGACGGCCACGCGGTTGGCGGTGGCGCCCGCGGCGATTCCCATCGGGTGGCCGATCGTTCCGCCACCGAACTGCAGCACCACATCCTCGCCGAGGTAGTGCAGCAGCTGGTGCATCTGTCCGGCGTGGATCCCCCCCGAAGCGACCGGCATCACGGGGGCCAGCGAGGCCCAGTCCTGGTCGAAGTAGATGCCGGTCTGCGGGTCGACCTTGTTGTAGCGCTCCCGGCACACGTTGTAGTAACCCCTGATCATGTCGGGGTCGCCTTCCAGCTTGCCGACCACGGTCCCGGCGTGGATGTGGTCGACCCCGATCATGCGGCACCACTTGGCGATCACGCGAAAGCTCACGCCGTGGGTCTTCTGGCGCGTATAGGTCCCGTGGCCGGCCCGATGAAGGTGCAGGAGCATGCCGTTGCGCCGCGCCCACTTCGACATCGACTGCATCGCCGTAAAGCCGACCGTGAGGTCCATCATGATGATCACGCTGCCGATCTGCTTGGCGAACTCGGCGCGCTCGTACATGTCCTCCATCGTCGCGCCGGTCACGTTCATGTAGTGGCCCTTGATCTCGCCGGTGGCGGCCGACGCCCGGTTGACGGCCTCGATCGCGTGCAGATACCGGTCGCGCCAGCGCATGAACGGTTGCGAGTTGATGTTCTCGTCGTCCTTGGTGAAGTCGAGGCCTCCGCGCAGTGCTTCATAGACCACGCGCCCGTAGTTCTTGGCCGACAGGCCGAGCTTCGGCTTGGTCGTGGCGCCGAGCAGCGGTCGGCCGAACTTATCGAGGTATTCGCGCTCCATGACGATTCCGTGCGGAGGGCCCTGGAAGGTCTTGAGGTAGTGGGGCGGGATCCGCATGTCCTCGAGCCGCAACGCCTTCAACGCCTTGAAGCCGAACACGTTGCCGATGATCGAACTGGTCAGGTTGGCGACCGAGCCCTCCTCGAACAGGTCGATGTCGTAGGCGATCCGGGCGATGTACTGACCCTCGGCACCGGGAACCGGATCGAGTTGGTAGGCCTTGGCCTGATAGTGCTCGTGCGGCGTCAACCGGTCGGTCCAGCACACCGTCCAGGTGGCGGTCGAAGACTCGCCGGCCACCGCGGCCGCCGCCTCGATCGGGTCGACCCCCGGCTGCGGGGTGATCCGGAACGCGCACAGGATATCCGTGACCTTGGGCTCGTAGTCGGCGTCCCAGTAGCCCATCTCCGCATAGGGAGTGACGCCCGCGGCCCAGCGGTCCCTTTTCTGGGTGGTGTGTACCTCGTCCGTCAGCGTCATGTCAGGTGAGCCCTTTCGGTTGAATCCTCAGCCCACCGTACGTCGGCTATCCATAGAGATCAAGTTCTGTTTATCCGTATTTATATAGATATATATTTATATTCCGGGGATAGCGACCGTGACCCCGACCGCCGCGCCACCGGCGACCATCAGCCCTCGATTGGGCTTCTAACCAGGTGATTTCACCGCTGCCGTGCGGGCGAAGGCGACGAACAGGTCGACGGTTGGGCGTGGTGGACCGATGGCGGACCGGAGCACATACCAGGGCCGGGGGGCCGGTCCATCGGTCAGCCGAATCTCGCCGAGCCGCCCCGACGCGAGCTCTGCTACGACCGCGGCGCGCGAGAGCAGCGAGATGCCAAGTCCGACTCGCGCGGCCTGCTTGATCGCGCCGTTGGAGCCGAGCGTGAGCGTGTCCGGGTTCAGCCCGCGCTCGGCCAGGAACTGCTCGTTGAGTGCACGCGTTCCCGAGCCGGGCTCGCGCAACAGCCACACTCGCTCGGCTAGCGCGAGCGCCTCGAGCGGCCCATCGACGATCGCCGGATCTTCCGGCGCGGTGATGCAGGCGATCTCGTTGTCGGTCAACGGCTCGGCGATCAGGCGGTCGTCCGCCGGCGGCTTGCCGGAGATCGCGACGTCGACCGCGTGGGCACGAACCCGGTCGAGCACCTCCTGGCGGTTGCCGACGTCGAGCGTCAGCTCAATGGTGGGGTGCCGGTCGGCGAAGGCGCGCATGAGCGGTGGCACGAAGGATTCGGCCGCCGTTGTCACCGCCGCGATCTGCAGCCGGCGCGAGGCGACCGCGGCCGCCTCGCGGGCGGCCTGACGGCCGTCATCGAGCAGGCCAATCACATCCGCCGCGAAGGGCGCGAACGCGCTTCCCGCCTCGGTGAGCCTGATCCCTCGCCCCGCCCGCTCGAACAGGTCGCAGCCCAGCTCCCGACCCAACGCAGCGATCGCCGACGACACGGATGGTTGGGTGACCACCAACTCGTCAGCGGCGGCGGTGACCGAGCCGCCGCGTATGACCGCGAGGAAGGCGGTCAACTGAGTCACGGTTATAGCCATCCGCTTAGCATTAAACCCGATGGCATAGGTGACTGTGCAGCTTTGCCACCGGCGCGGCGAGCTCGCGGAGAGCGGCATCACGGTGGTCGGCGGCTCGGTGACGCGCTACCGTGAAGTGATGACGGTCGTGGTCGTGTTCGAGTGCGAGATCTGCCGCGCGAGACCGGATCCGGAGACCCAGATGGCGCTCGAACGCCAGCTGCTTGACCTTCGGCATGGCGAGTACGTCGACGCCGACCCGGGGCGCTGGCTGACCTGGCACGGGCGGGGTATCTACGGTCCGCACCGCTACGCGTGCGGCGAGCATCGGGGCGAGCTCAAGGCGCTGCTGCGCGAGCACTACGGGACGCTCGGCTGGCACCCATGGGCGATCGGACCCCATCCATGGGCCGGGCGCCGCGGGACCGACCGCGCGCGGCAGCTCGCGCGCTCGTTGCGGTCGACGTTCGGCGCGCCGGGGTCCTAGCCGGGTCACGCGGCGCTACGAGAGCAGGCTTCCGCCCGGCGGCACGATCCACAGCTTGGGGGCGAGCTCCAGGACCGCTTCCGGTGCCAGCTCGGCGACGGTGGTGGCCCCGGCGCGCTCCATCACCATCGTCAGCTCGCGCCACGCCATCGCGACCGGCGCCACGCGTGCCGTCGGGCCCCAGCCGGTGGCGGTGCGCAACTCGTCTGCGCGTGCCCGTGCGTCATCGAGCGTGAACTCGCCGAACGGTCGGTTGGCGCCGCGAATGTAGACCGTCTGGCGCAGCATCTCCTCGACGCGGGGATCCTCGCCGGTCACGCGCCCACCATCCGCCGTGCCGCGACCGCGGCTTGACCGTAGGAGATCCCGCCATCATTGGCGGGCAGCCGCTCGGGCACGAGCACGCGTAGCCCGGCTGCGTGCAGGCCGGCGCTGACCGACTCGAGCAGTCGGCGATTCTGGAACACGCCACCGGACAGGACGACGATCTCGGTGCCGTGCGAAGCGGCGGCCCGAGTGCACGCATCGACGGTCACGAGCGCGAGCGCGGCATGGAAGCGCGCGGCCACGACGCCCACGGGGGTGCCACCGCGGATGTCCGCCACGAGCGCACGGATCGTCTCGCGCGGGTCGATCACCAGCGGACACTCATGGCCACCGGGCGCGCTCTCGTGGCCGTCCGGGTTCGCGCGGTTCTCACCGTTGCCGCCGCCCGGGGAGTTGTCTTCAGTCCGTTCGTTCGGGTGGGCTCGCGCGCCGGGGTCGGGCGTGGCGTCGAGCCTGATCGGATATGCGCCGTGCTCGTGTGGGTCGCACGCGGCCTCGAGCTCGATCGCCGCCTGCCCCTCGTAGTTCACGGCTGCGCGGAGTCCGCAGAGCGCCGCCGCCGCGTCGAACAGGCGACCGATGCTGCTGGTGATCGGCGAGCGCAGCCCGGTCTGGGCGAGCTGGCCTACCTGACGCCAGGCGACGGGATCGACGCGTCCGACCAGTGGCTCGGGAGGATCGGGCGTCTCGTCGCCGGCAGCGCTCAGCCAGGCGCAGGCCATCCGCCACGGCTGGCGGATCGCCTGGGCGCCGCCCGGCAGTCTCACCGGCAGGAGTGTGCCGGCGCGCCGGAACTCCGCCAGGTCGCCGTACAGGATCTCGCCGCCCCAGACCGTGCCATCGCTGCCGTATCCGGTTCCGTCGAAGATCGCGCCCACGGCCGGACCCGTCACTCCGTGCTCGGCCAGGCAGGCCGCCAGATGGGCATGGTGGTGCTGGACGCCGACCAGTGGCACACCGGCGCGGTCGAGCGCGTACTTGGTGGACAGGTATTCCGGGTGCAGATCGTGCGCGAGCACCTCGGGCGTCACCGCGAACAGCCGCTCGAAGTGCTCGATCCCCTCGGTGAACGCGCACAGGGTCTCGTAGTTCTCCAGGTCGCCGATGTGATGGCTGACCCAGGCACGGGTCCCCTTCGCCACGCAGAAGGTGTGCTTGAGTTCCGCGCCGCACGCCAGCACGGGGCGCTCAGCCCCCCCATCGGGGAGTGGCAGGCTCCCCGGAACGTACCCTCGCGACCGTCTCAGGACAACACTGCGCCGGCTGCCGGCCACGGTCAGCCCGCGCACGACCGAGTCGTCGGTGCGCGTGTGGATCGGGCGATCGTGGACGAGGAACAGATCGGCAATATCGTGCAGACGCTCCAGCGCGTCCTCGTCCCGGTAGGCGATCGGCTCGTCGGAGACGTTCCCGCTCGTGAGCACCAGCGCCGTTCGGACATCGGCCAGCAGCAGGTGGTGAAGCGGCGAGTAGGGGAGCATCACGCCGAGCTCGGGCGCCCTTGGCGCGACGGCATCGGCGACCGGCGCTCCGGACCGCCGAGGAGCGAGCACGATCGGCCGCTCCGGTCCGCTCAGCAACGCGCGTTCGTGCTCGCCGACCGACACGAGCCGCTCGGCCGCCTCGATCGAGGCGGCGATCAGGGCGAACGGCTTGTCCTCGCGGTGCTTGCGTTCGCGCAACCGTGTCACCGCTCGTTCGTCGTCGGCGCGGGCGGCGAGGTGATATCCGCCGATGCCCTTGATCGCGACGATCGCGCCGCCCTGCAGCGCGGCCGCTGCCGCCCCGACCGGACCCGGAACCCACGGTCCCGGGAGCTGCTGGCCGTCTGCGCCCAGCAGTCTGACCGACGGCCCACAATCCGGGCATGCGTTGGGCTGGGCGTGGAAGCGGCGGTCGGCGGGATCCTCGTATTCGGCTCGACAACTGGGGCACATGACGAAGCCGGTCATGGTGGTCAGGGGCCGGTCGTAGGGGACCCCTCGGACGATCGTGAAGCGGGGACCGCAGTTGGTGCAATTGATGAACGGATAGCGATAACGGCGATCGCCGGGATCGAACAGTTCCGCCAGACAGGCCAAGCAGGTGGCGCTGTCGGGCGTGACCGGAGCGTCGGCGACGCCGCCCTGGGCACTGTGGCGGATCGCGAAGCCGTCGGCGCCTGTCGGCTCGCACGCTTCCGTGCTCACCGACTCGAGCACCGCCAGCGGTGGCGCGTCGGGCTCCAGCCGCGCCAGCAACGTCTCGATCGCATCGGCGCTCCCCTCGACCTCGAGCAGCACCCCGTGCGCGTCGTTCAGCACGAAGCCGCTCAGACCGAGCTCGCCCGCCAGCCGGTAGACGTAGGGGCGAAAGCCGACGCCCTGGACGGTGCCGCGCACCCGCACTCGCACCCGATGGATCGCGCACGGGGGCGCAGTGACGCTCCCGCCGCCACCCCGCGGACCCGGCGGATCGCGCGCGGGGGGCGCAGTGAGCGTCACGCCACCAGCTCCCGCAACACGTGGTATGCGCTGGCCTGGGCCTCCTGGATCCGGGGGATGTGCTCAGAGCGGGTGATCACCACGTGATCGGCCAGGCCCTCGGACGCCACCCGGCCGCCGTCGTAGCCGACCATCGCGATCGTCAGCAGGCCCCGGCGCCTCGCCTCAGCCAGTGCCTCGATCACGTTGCCGGAGTTTCCCGACGTCGAGAGCGCTAGCAGCGCGTCACCGGCGAGCCCGTAGGCGATCACCTGACGCGAGAAGATCGCCTCGGTGCCGATGTCGTTGGCGATCGCGGTCAGGATCGACGCGTCCTCGGTCAGATCGATCGATGCCCGGCGCGCGCGGCCCCCCTCGGCCGAGCGGAAATCGGCGACGGCATCCATCGCGTCGGTCGCCGAGCCGCCATTGCCGAGCGCCAGCAGCTTGCCGCCGCCCTCGAACCTCGCCTGCAGGGCCGCCGCGGCGCCGACGAGCGCCTCGCCGTTCTCACCCAGCGTCTGGGCGCGAAGCTCGCCGATCTCCTGAGCCTTCATCAGGGCCGAGCGGCGAACGTCGTCGATCACCGGTTCGAGTTGCTGCTCGCGCTCGGCCAGGAACGGGTACAGGAAACTCGAGGCCCCGGCGTCGTGCGTGCGGCGCGCGTCGCGGCCGGCCAGCAGCCCCCGGTGGTCGAAAAACACGTGGACGAGCTCCCACAGAACGTGGTACAGCGTCTCGACGAGCTCCTGCGCGACGTACCGGTCCCGAGTCGGCGGCACGAATTCGTACTCGGCCCCGCAGGGCGAGAAAGCGATGGTCAGGCAACCCCGGCCCCGGGCCAGCGCGGTCGCCCGCACCGCCTGCCCCTCGTCCGCGGCCTCGTCGGCACCAAACGCGATCGCGATGTCCTCGGCTCCCGCGATCAGCTCGACCTGTGCGGCGAGGTCCCCGCCCTCGCCGGCGAAGCCAAGCGCCGGGAGTGCGCGCTTGCCCACGATCACCGGGTGGACGAACTCGACCGCGACATGGCGCGCATCCGATCGCGCCGACGGAGAGCGCCCAAAGGCGATCAGGCGGCCGCCGCGCGCGAACCGCTCCGCCATCAGGTGGCAGAGCCGGGCCAGCTGTTCCGAGACGGCGTCGAAAAACTCGGTGTTGGCCTCGGTGCGCTGCTCCAGCAGCGCCTGCAGGCGCCCGGCCGGGTCCGCGGCGAGCGCCGCCGGATTCACGCAACCGCCTCCTCGCGGGCCGCGATCGCGAGCAGCCAGTCGCGCCAGGCCTCGACGGCCTCGCCGGTGCGGGCACTGAGCACGATGCGTTCCACGTCGGGGTGGACCTGATCGATGTTGTAGAGCAGCCGGTCAAGGTCGAAGTCCAGGTGGGGGAGGAGGTCGAGCTTGTTGATCAGCACGAGCTCACAGGCGCGGAACATGAGCGGGTACTTGAGCGGCTTGTCCTCACCCTCGGTGATCGAGCAGGCCATCACGCGCGTGTCCTCGCCCACGCGGAACTCGGCTGGGCAGACGAGGTTGCCGACGTTCTCGATGATCAGCAGGTCGATCTCGTCCAGCGGCAGTTCCGGCAGCGCCGAGCGGACCATGTTCGCGTCGAGGTGACATTCGCCGCCGAAGCCGGGATCAGTGTTCAGTTGGGTCACTGGCACATGCAGGCTGGCCAGACGGTCGGCATCCATCGAGCCTTGGACGTCGCCTTCCAGCACGCCCACGCGCACGCCGTCCAGATTGCCGACGACCCGCTCGAGCAGCGTGGTCTTGCCCGCTCCCGGGGCGCTCATGAAATTGACCACCTTCACCCCGGCGCGGTCGAAGTCGGCGCGGTTGGCCGCGGCGATCGTGTTGTTGGCGTCCAGCGCCTCCTCGACGACTTTCACCTTGGTGCGATGCATTGCGCCTCCTTTCCGAGATCGCCCTCCGGGCGATCTCGCCAGGCCGCCGCAGGCGGCCCCTTTACCTTGGTGCGATGCATTGCGCCTCCTTTCCGAGATCGCCCTCCGGGCGATCTCGCCAGGCCGCCGCAGGCGGCCCCTCGACCTCGATGGACTCGACTTCGAACTCGTTACCGCTGGCGATCTCGACATCGCTGCCGCCACAGGTGGGGCAACGGAAAGCGGGGATCTCGATCGCCCATTCGCTGGCGCAGGGGTGGCAGCGCAGGCGGGCATCAACGACCTCCTGCTCGAGCCGCGCCCCTTCGCAGAGCGTGTCGCGCGCGACGAAGTCGAAGTAGAACTCGAGCGTGTCGGGGACGACCTGGCGCAGGCGCCCAACCCGCAGGCTGACGACGCTCACCCGCTGTCCTCGGGCATGCTTGACGACGGTGTTGACGATCGCGCTGCTCAACGACAGCTCGTGCACGCCGGCTCACCCAGCTCCGCGGGAGTCCGCAGGAAGAAATCCCCCCGGGATTTCTTCCAAGGCAAATCCCGCAGGGATTTGCCCGGCGTCGGAGCGCAGCTCGTTGATCGTTTCGACGACGAGGTCGACCGCGCGCTGCACCGCATCTTTGACCTGGTCGGACAGGCCCCAGCCCATCTCCTCGACGTCGGCCGGTTCGCAGGCGATCACGACCACCTTGCCCGGCCAGGCGCCCGCGGACCTGACGAAGCGGAGCATCGTCTGCGGATCCATCGCGTGCGGGTTGATCATCTCACCGTCCTCGATGCTGCCCTGCACGGACTGCTCGTCGGGCTCCATCACGTAGAGCGTGCCGGGCTCGCCGCCCTGGCGGCTGACGTCGAGGATCACCAGCGCGTCGTAGCCGCGCATGACCTCGTAGGCGAGATCGAGACCGCCGGTGCCGGCGTCCATCACCGCCACGCCCTCTGGCATCTCGCGCTGCTCGAGCCTGCGGGCGACCTCACCACCGAAACCGTCATCGCGCAGCCAGGCGTTACCCACGCCGGCGACCAGGATCCGTCGAACACGCTCTGAGCTCACGATTCGATCACCTCCACCTCGGGTCCGAAGAAGAACAGGTACCGGCCGGTGTCGCGCATCAGGTCCTGCCCGGGATCGTCGTCGATCGTCACGCCGAGGTGCGTCTTGCCACCGTAGTCGGTGAAGATCCGCTCGATCGTGGCCGTGCGCCCATCGAGCATGCGGGCCTGAAGATCGGCGTCGGGACCGGGCTTGATCAGGACCTTGCCGCCGCGGCGGAACGTGACCCCGTCGACCTCGGCCACCTCCTCGCCCACGCGCGGATCGGTCAGCCCGGGTGGTTCGGACGGCGGCTCGTTGGTCTGCGGATCGCGCAGAGTGACGCGGCCGTGCAAGGCGATGATGTCTTCCGGAGTGCTCGCGGCCGCGCGCTGGACCATCTCGCGCACGGCTGGGTCCTGGCGCTCGATTTCCTCCCGTTCGGCGTCGCTGAGCGCGTGGACATGGAGCAGCAGCGCTTCTTCAATCTCCGTCGAGTCAAACAATCCGCCGCGGCTCTCGGGCGCGATCTGCGGGTGGTCGGGGAGCACGATGGCCGCCCCGATGACCGCGTCGTCGGCCGGTGTCGCGAGCACGGGGAACGTATTAACGCTGCCGGCACCGCGCTCCAGCGGCGAGATGAAGCGGCCACCGGTGACGCGCAGGATCGGGTGGGTGGACAGCAGCGAACGGGCCAGCGCGCCGGCGCGCTCGAGCCCGCTGCTGACCAGCGTCCGGTTCTCGACTCGGAGCACCGCTTCGTAGTCGCCGTTTTCGAGCCGCTCGGCGCTGAGGCTGAGTCCGACGATGAGTGGCGGTGACCCCGGCTCGCCCTCGACCCGCGCCTGCTTCTCGGCCGCTATCGCGGCCAGCGCGCCCACCATCGCTCCCGTGATCTCCACCCGACGGGCCTGCGCCTGGTGACGCTCGCCCCCCGCGGCCAGGAACCGGACCTCCGCGCTCAGCACGGCGTCGGCCGGCGCCTGCAGCACACACCGCAGCTCGAGGTGGTCGAAAGCGCTCGTCAGCGTGCTGGCGTAGACCGGCGGATACACGATTCCGAACGGCGTTGGGGTGGCGTTCTTGGTCGCCCCCGGGGTGTAGGGGTACAGCGCGTACCCCTCGTACAGCAGCGAGTCGACGAGCCGTTCCAAGGCCGGTGCCGAGTCAGGCATGACGGGCCTCGCCGAGCAGTTGCTCGACACAGGCATCAATCGTCGCCAGGCCGCGCTCGAGCTTCTCTCGCTGGAGCGCCTCGAGCGTCTGCGAACGGAGCGCCACCCAGCCCGTGTTGGGGTAGTAGTGCTCGATCGTCTCCTTCCACACTGCCACCGGCATCCGGAAGTCGATCGACTTCGTCCACGGCACGAGCACCATCTGCAAGCCGCCATCCTCGGCCGGGTAGTAGATCATGCCGTTGAAGTGCAGCGCCAGCGGCGCTTCGCCGTCCGGTAGCGAGTGCAGATACTTGGCGGCGGCGAGCTCGAGGTCGTAGTGGCAGGCCACCGGCACCGAGACGGTCGTCGAGCCCGTGAACGCGGGCACGAGGACGTCGAGCTTTGACCACACGAGGCTGCGCGTCGTCACGGCCCAGCGCTCCGGCGCGCCGAACAGCTCGACCAGGCGCTCGCGCGTCGCGTCGTCATAGCGGCGCCGGGCCGGTTCGATCATCAACTGGATGCTCAGCGCGATCATGTACACCTGACGACCGCTGGGCTCGCTCACCTGCAGATCCAGCGCGAGCATCGGCGCGGCGGCATACCGCACAGCGCGCGCGCCCAGGATCGCGAACTCGGGGTCCGGTGGGGTGGCTGGGGTGGGCTCGGCGCTCACCCCGGGTGACTGTACGCTCACGCCGGCACCGCCTTCGCGCGCAGGCCGGCGAAGAAGCGCGCGACCGCCGCCTCCACCTCCGAGCCCCCGGAGATTCCCTCCCAGTGCGCCTTGATCGTGCCCGTCAGCTCGTAACACTTGTCGATCGGCGCGATCGCGTATGTGGGAGGGTCCGACAGACGGTTCACGACCAAGCCCTCGATATCCGGTTCGAGCGCCTCCAGTACCGGGTTGAGCGCGCGCATCCGGCTCCAGGACTCGAAGTGCAGCTCACTCTCGGTCGCCCCAGCCGGGCTTGGATACAAGGCGACGACACACGCGGTGACGGTCGAGTCCATGAAGAAGGCCAGGCCGATCGGGATCTGGAAGCTCGCCCACAGGTCGTCCGGCACGTCCAGGTCGGGCAGCCACAGCGTTCGGTTGCCGGTAGGCCGGTAGTCGCCTTCACCCGCGCGCATGGCCCAACAGCTCTCGCATGAGCACACGATCCGCCGCTCTGTGAGGTGGAGCAGGTGACGGTGATCATCGGCAATGCCGATGCCGCAGAGATCGCACAGCTCCGTGTCGGCGGTAGTGACCACGCCGGCAGCGCTCGCCGGCGCGCCGCCCGCGAGCGAGCTGCCGCGGGCATCCCCGCCGCGGGCCAGCCCCCGCAACCCGGACACGAGATCGGCCCGCCGCCGCGCGGCGACGGCGTCGACCACCAGCCGGCGCGCCGGCCGCTGCGGACTGCTGCCGTTGCCGTTCACAGAGCCAGGGCTACCTTGACGTGTCCCTGTTCCCGGAGCAGCGGCACCGGCACCAGCTGGATCTGCTCGTCGTCCATCGAACGTCCCGCGCGGGGCAGGAAGAACGACCGCTCACAGCTCGGGCAGGCCAGGGCCCCGGAGGAGAGACGGCCATCATGGAGCGCCGCGCCGCAGTTCGCGCAGCTGTCGCGGTAGGCCAGGAGCGTGCCCTCGACGTTGGCGACCAGGAGGTCGCTGCCCGCGACGTTGACCGCGGCCATCGCGCCGTCGGTGAGCTCGCCCACCGCCGCGACCTCGAACCAGGACGGCGCCGCGGGGGCAATGGTCGGGCCCGACATCACGACCGGGAGCTCCATCCCGGTCGGAGCGGCCGGTGCCGTCCCGGTGACCATCGGCAGCCCGGGGCCGCCCGCCGTCTGGACCGTCACGCCCTCGACCTCCAGCCCCTCGAGGTCAGGCGCCGCTTCCTCCAGCGCCTGCTTGATCGCCAGTTCGAGGGTGACCGATGAGGCCGAGCAGTCCGAGCAGCTCCCCTTCAGGCGGATGCGCGCGACCCCCCGCTCCAGGGAGAGCAGCTCGACATTGCCGCCATGGGACTCCATGTAGGGGCGCACGCTCTCGAGCGCGCCGTGCACCCGGTCAGCCAGGGGCACCGGATGCAGGTCGTGGATCAACATCAACGTCGCGACCAGACGATCCTCCGCCAGCCCGAGGGCGATCCGCTCGCCGGCCTCGCCGGCCTCGAACAGCGCGTCGAGGATCTGCTCGAGTCCCGCGCCGTACAGCTGCACCAGCGCCGATATGAGCTCCTCGGCCACGGCCCGAGTGGGACCATCAGGCGCGGCGTCGAGCCGCGCCTGCAGGTCCTGCACTGCCGCCACGAGCTGCTCGGGCCCTTCGGTCGGGACAGCAGCAGCCGTATCCATGGCTAGGCCATCGCCGTGGGCGTATGCATCACCTTGGTCACCTTGCCGCCGCCGGTGTACATATGCACGCCGCAGGGCAGGCAGGGGTCGAACGACCTGACCGCCCGCATGATGTCGATGCCCTTGAACTTGTCGGGGCCGTTCTCCTCGAAGATCGGCGTGTTCTGCACCGCGTCCTCGTAGGGTCCGGGAGTCCCGTACACGTCACGCGGGCTGGCGTTCCATGGCGTTGGCGGGTAGGGCTGGTAGTTCGCGATCTTTCCTTCGCGGATCACCATGTGGTGGGAGAGGACGCCACGAGCGGCCTCGTGGAACCCGCAGCTGACCGCATCGTCTGGAACCTTGAAGTTGTTCCAGCTCTTGGTGCGGCCGGCCTGGACTTCCCGGATTGCCCGCTCGAGGCAGTGCAGCGCGATCAGGGCGCTGTAGGCCTGATGGTAGGTGCGAGCGCGATCGCGCTCGATCGCGTTGGACTTCTCCGGCACGTGCCACTCGAGTTCCATCTCGGGCATGTTCGGCGAGCGCGGGAGTACCATTTGGATCGAATGGCCGGTCGCCTTGGCGTAACCGAAGTCGACCAGGCCGGCCTTGGCCGTACACCACTGGCGCGCGAAGGGGCCACCGCCGGTGTCGCAGCACACGTGCGTATCGGTCCGCTTGTCGTACATCCGAGGTGAGACGACCCAGGTGTACTTATCGGTGAAGTCCCGCTTCTGGGGCCGTGGCAGTGTCACCTTGTTCCACGGGTGGTTCTTGTCGACCGGGTTCCCGAGCGGGTCGTGGGTCACGTACGTCGGCTCGTTCTGCCATGAGTCGAAATACGAGGATCCGAGCAGGATCCGGATCATCAGGTTGATCTCGACGAGGTCGGTCGAAATCAGCTCCCCGCCGATCGCCACGCCCGGCGTGATGTAGCGCTTGCGCCCCCACTCCGTCATGTTTGCGTACGAGTAGTCGACGTAGTCGGGATCGTCGAACGAGCCCCAGTTGACGAGGTTCGTCTCTCGGTAGCCGACCATGTCGTACCCGGGCAGCTCCCGCAGGAAGAAGTCGTACAGGTCGTCGTGCATCGGCACGCTGCGCTTGACGTAGTCGAAGTAACGCATCAGCCGGACGTAGTAATCGGTGCACGTCTGGTGCGTGATATCCGCGCTGCAGCCGCCCGGCATGATCGTCGAGGGGTGGGTGTGGCGCCCGCCGAACAGGCAATACATCTCGCGCGTGTAGCGGGCTACGTGCAGGGTCTCGAGGTAGAACTCGCCGGTGAACGGGTTCAGCGACCGCATGATGTCCGCGATCGTCTTGAAACCGTGGATGTCCCGGCCCGGCGCGGCCGTGTTCTCCGCCGTGGCCAGCAGCGACGGGTTCGTCTCCTTGACCATCTGCTCGCAGAAGTCGACGTTCGCCATGCAGTCGTTGAAGATCGCGTGGTCGAAGATGTAATCCGCGGTCTCGGCAAGGTTGAACGCCAGATCGCCCAGCACCGGCGGCTTCACCCCGTACGCCATGTTCTGGTTCAGACAGGAGCACGTGCAGTGGTTGTCACCGCAGATGCCGCAGATGCGGCTGGTGATGAAGTGGGCATCACGCGGATCGATCCCCTTCATGAAGATGTCGAAGCCGCGGAAGATCATCGACGTGCTGTAGCACTTCAGCACCTGCTGATTGGTGAAGTCGATCTCGGTGTGGATCCCCAGGCTTCCGACGATCCGGGTGATCGGATCCCAGGACATCTCCTTGACCATGACTTTCTGCTGCGAGGGCGTCTCAGTCGCCATCTGTATTTCTCCTCACTCGGCGCTGCGGCCGGACTATTCGAAAGGGTTCACCTGCAAGCTCTCGGTTCGCGCTCACCACCGCTTGGCATAGCCGCTGGTGAGCGTCCGGCCTCTGCGTCGCCACTCGGGCTCGACGTCGTACTTGGTCTTGATGTTGCGCTTGCGTACGTACCGAACGATCGGCCCGTAGGTGTATTGCACAATCCCAGCGGCCACGCGACCGTAGGGGTCCTCGTCCATGAACGGCATGAACTTGTCCGGGAAGCCCGGCATCGTGCAGGCCATGCAGATGCCACCCACGTTCGGGCAACCGCCGATGCCGTTGACCCAACCGCGGATGGGCACGTTGCACTTGACCACGGGGCCCCGGCAGCCGAGCTTGACCAGGCAGCGGTGGTCGGATCCGTACTCGGTGGCAAAGGCTCCCTGCTCGGAGAACCCGGCCCGGTTGCAGCTCTCACGGACCGTGCGCCCGAACAGCCATTTCGGGCGCAGCGCCTCATCGAGCTCGGGAGCGGGCGCGAGCCCCGCGAGGTGCAGGGCGAGGTAGAGCAGCACCTCGGTCATGTTGTCCGGCTGGGCCGGGCAACCCGGGATACAGACGATCGGCAGGCCGGCTTTCGACTTCCAGCTCCAGCCCAGGTAATCGGGCACGCCCATCGCACCGGTCGGGTTGTTCTTCATCGCCGGAATGCCGCCGTAGGTGGCGCAGGTCCCCACCGCGACGACCGCGGCTGCCTTGGGCGCGAGCCGATCCATCCATTCGTTCATCGTGATCGGCTGGCCGTTCTGCGGGTTCACCGCGAAGCCGGTCCAGTGGCCCTCGCCGTTGATCTCCTCGTTGCCGAGCGAGCCCTCGATCACCAGCACGAACGGGTCGAGCTCACCCTTCTCGGCGTCGAACCACGCCTGTGCATAGTCCTGGCCGTTGGCGTAGTCGACCACCTGGTTGTGGACCACGACCTTGGGCATCCCCGGGATGGCCTGCAGGATGATGTCCTCGAGGCTCGGGTTCGTGGCAGACGTCATCGCCACCGAGTCGCCCTCGCAACTGAGGCCCGTCGTCATCCAGAGCACATGGGCGGTCACCTGCTCGGTCTTCTTGTGATCGGCAAACGCCGTCGCTGACATCCCGTCTCCTCTCGCTCTCAACAGATCCGCGGCAGCGGGTCACCGACCAGCTGGTCCATCACCCGTCTGCCGCCAAAGCTCGTCTGCACCAACACCATCCCGGACGGCGTCGTTCGCACTTCTCCGATCTCGGCCGCCTGCTCGCAACCATTGACATTCCTCAACGCTCGTAGCGCCTGCTCAGCCGACTCAGGTGCGACGAATGCCACCAGCTTGCCCTCGTTCGCTACGTACATCGGGTCGATCCCGAGGATCTCCGCCGCTCCGGCGACGGCCGGATGGACCGGAACGTCACCTTCGCGAACGATCATCGCCACCGACGAGGCCCGCGCCAGCTCGTTGAGCACCGACGCCACCCCGCCGCGGGTGGCGTCGCGCAGGCAGCGCAGGTCCGGCCCCACGGCGTCGAGCAGGGCATCGACGGCCGGCCACAGCGAGCACGTGTCGGACTCGATGGACGCGTCGAGCTCGAATTCGTTGCGCGCGAGCATGATCGCCGTGCCGTGCTCGCCGATCGAGCCTGAGAGCAAGATCCGGTCACCGGGTGCCAGCGCCGAGGGCGAGAGCGTGGCGCGCGGATCGCGCCGCCCGATGCCCGTCGTGCACACGTACATCCCGTCTGCGTGACCGCGCTCGACCACCTTGGTGTCGCCGGCGATGATCTCCACGCCGGCCGCGCGCGCCGTGTCGGCGATCGCCTGGACCTCCGCGCGCAGATCCTCGGCGGACAGTCCCTCCTCCAGCACCAGCGACAGGCTCAGCGCCAGCGGCCGCGCGCCTGACACGGCGAGGTCGTTGACCGTCCCGTTGACCGCCAGCTCACCGATCGAGCCGCCGGGGAAGCGCAGCGGCTTGACCACGTAGGAGTCGGTGGTGAGCGCGAGCTCGATGCCGTCGATCTCAACCGTCCCGGCGTCGGCCATCGCGCCGAGCGTCGCGGACGCGAACGCCGGCACGAACAGGCCCTCGATCAGGGTCTGCGTCGCCTTGCCGCCCGCCCCGTGAGCCATCGTGATGTGGCTGTCGCGGAACTTGGCCCGCTTGCCCCGCGCGGTCTCGATGATCCCCAGGATCTTCTGCTCGCGCTCCGAGACGGTGGCGGGATTGCTCACACCACCTCACGCTCCCTCGCTGAACCTACGGTTTGCCGATCGCTGGTCATACGACCTCACGCTCTCGGGCAAACCGGCCGTAGTTGTAATACGCCGCGCACGCGCCCTCCGAGGAGACCATGCACGTGCCGATCGGACGCTCGGGCGTGCACGCGGTGCCGAACACTTTGCACTCCCAGGGCTTGATCACTCCCTTGAGCACCTCGCCGCATTGGCAGGCCTTGGGGTCGGCGACGCGGACGCCGGGCACGTCGAAGCGCCGCTCGGCGTCGAGATCTGCGTAGGCCTCCGACAGCCTCAGCCCACTGTGTGAGATGAACCCGAGCCCGCGCCACTCGAAGTGCGGCCGCAGTTCGAACACCTCGGCCATGACTTCCAGCGCTCGCAGATTGCCCTCGTAGGGGACCACTCGCGTGTACTGATTCTCGACCTCGCACCGGCCGTCGGCGAGCTGGCGCAGAATCATCACGATCGCCTGCAGGATGTCGAGCGGCTCGAACCCGGCGATCGCGATCGGCTTGCCGTAATCGGCCGGGATGAACTCGAACGGCCGAGCGCCGACAACCGTCGAGACGTGTCCGGGGCCGATGAAGCCGTCGAGGCGGAGATCCGGTGACTCGAGTAGCGCGCGCAGCGGCGGCACGATCGTCACATGGCTGCACATCACCGAGAAGTTCGGCACCGCTTCGGCCCGCGCACGCTTGAGCGTCAGAGCGGTGGAAGGCGCTGTGGTCTCGAACCCGATGGCAAAGAAGATGACCTCCCGGTCGGGATTCTGCTTGGCGATCCGCAGGGCGTCCAGCGGCGAGTACACCATCCGGATGTCGGCGCCTGCGGCTTTGGCCTCGAGCAGGCTGCCCTGCGATCCCGGCACGCGCATCATGTCCCCGAAGCAGGTGAAGATCACGCCGTCCTCGTGTGCGAGCGCGATCCCGTCGTCCACGCGTCCCATCGGGATCACGCACACTGGACAGCCGGGTCCGTGGACCAACTCGACGTTGGCGGGCAGCAGGTCGTCGACGCCGTACTTGTAGATCGAATGCGTGTGACCCCCGCACACCTCCATCAGCTTGTAGTGGCGACCCGGCTCCACCAGCGACAGGATCTCTCCGGACAGCGCACGCCCCAGTTCGGGATCGCGGAACTCGTCGACGAACTTCATCTGGACATCACAGCCTCCCAATCGCCGTCCCGGCGTGCACGAGCAGGAGGTCACCGGTTGCCACCGGCTCGACCAGCGCTGTCTCGACGCTCGTCCGCTCGCCGTCCGCGGCGGCGCACAGCGCCAGGCCGCGCCGTTGGTCGATGAGCACGACCGTCATCGGGACACCGTCATCACCGCACGTGATGCAGTGTTGCGAGCCGCAGGTTGGCACCGATGCGGGAGCGGCGCTCATTCGATCACACTGGCCTTCAACTCCTCGAGTTCCTGCTCGTAGTCGGCCCCCATGCGCTCGAGCAGATCGCGCGTGGCACGAGCTTCCTCTTCGTCGACCTGGGAGATCGCGAACCCGACGTGGATCAGCACCCAATCTCCGGGACCGACACCGCCGCCCTCGCCGTCGAGCAGCCCGATGTTCACGTTGCGCCTCACCCCTGCCACATCGACCTTGGCGAGGCGCTTCTCCTCGTCAACGATTTCCAGAACTTGCCCCGGTATCGCCAAGCACATGGGCGCTGTTCTATCACGCGGCGCGGCGCGGGTGTTTGATTATGTAATGGGGCTTACGCCCGGCCATGTAACCAGGATTACCGACCGCGATATGTCGTGTCGGTCAGGGGCGGGGGGCGTACTATGGCGGGCAGGATTCGGCGCTTTGTGGAGGGATAGAGAGAGGCTCGGCATATCTAGCGAAGACCGAGAGATCGTCCGGCAGCCACCGCAGCAGTGGCCGAGTCCCGATGAGCATGCGCCGCGGTCGCCCGAATCACCGGCGCTGTACACCTACCTGCTCGATGCCGACGATGACCTCGCCCAGGAGTTCGATGTACGTATGCGCGTGGCCGCGCGCCAGCTTGCCACGGTCAAGGTGCTCGATGCCGAGGTCGGCGAATGCCATCTCGCCCCCTGGTTCGAGGCGGCCGGAAGCGGTCCCGGCCTGCTGATCCTCGACGGGCTGATGGGAGTCGAGGCCCGGGTGGACAACCGCACCGCGACCGAGCTCGTCGGCACCGGCGACCTGCTCCAGCCGGACATCCGCAGGCCGGACGACCTGCTGCCCCGGACCGATACGTGGCGAGCGCTGTGCCCGACGCGGTTCGCCCTGCTCGATGGCGAGTTTGCCGACCGGATGCGGCCGTGGCCTCAGATCATGCAGGCTCTGCTGCGGCGAGCCGGCCGGCGCATCGCCGATGTCGATGCGCTCCGAGCGATCATGTGCCAGCCGCGGCTTGAGGTCCGTCTGGCGCTTCTGTTCTGGCACTTGGCAGCGCGGTGGGGCCGGGTGGAGCCTGCGGGGATCCGGATCTCGCTGCCACTCACTCACCGAACCCTGGGGCAGGTCGTCGGCGCTGAGCGGCCGTCGATCTCACACGCACTGGGCCGACTGGCCCAGTGCGGACTCGTGACCGGCGCGGCCGGAGACTGGCACCTGCACGGTAGCCTCGAGCAGCATCTTGAGTGTTTGATCGAGCGGACCAGCCCGCTCCGAGGGCGGCTTGCGCAGGACGCGAGTTCGCCGCGCCGCCGGCTCGCCTCGGGCGCATGAGCATACGACCGGCGGCGGCGGTTCGCCCCGCGGCCGACCGCGGGCCGGTCAGTGTGATCTGGATGACGAGCGGTCTGGGCTGCGATGGCGACACCGTGGCGATGACCGCGGCCACGAGCCCGAGTCTCGAGGACCTGATCCGCGGCTGCGTTCCGGGCTTGCCCCCGGTGATCGTCTACAACCCGTTCTTCGCCTACGAGACCGGTGAGCAGTTCATGCGCGCCTGGTTCGACGCCGCTGACGGGAAGTTGGATCCTTTCATCCTCGTGCTCGAAGGCGCGGTCCCGAACGAGGAGATCAACGGCGAGGGGCACTGGGCGGCGATGGGCGCCGACGCCGAGACCGGTCAGCCGATTCCGACCTGCACGTGGATCGATCGCCTGGCCCCCCAGGCCGGCGTCGTGCTGGCGCTCGGCACGTGCGCGGCGTTCGGGGGCATTCCGGCGATGCGCAACAACCCCACCGGAGCCATGGGCCTGCGCGACTACCTCGGTTCGGGCTGGGTGTCGCGGCTGGGCTTTCCGATCGTCAACCTGCCCGGCTGCCCAGCCCAGCCGGACAACATCACCGAGACGCTGCTGTATCTGGCTATGCAGTTGGTGGGCATGGGCCCGGCCATCGATCTCGACGAGCAGGGCCGACCGAGATGGCTGTTCGAGCGCACGGTGCAGGAAGGGTGTGGCCGCGCGGGATTCGCCGAGCATGGCGAGTTCGCCAAGACGCCGGCTGACAGCCGGGGGTGCCTGGTGAAGCTCGGATGCAAGGGTCCGGTCGTCAAGTGCAACGTGCCGATCCGGGGTTGGGTGGGAGGTGTCGGCGGCTGTCCGAACGTTGGCGGCATCTGCATGGCCTGCACGATGCCGGGCTTCCCCGACAAGTTCATGCCATTCATGGCGGCGAGCCGGCTCGGCAAGCTGGCCGCGACGGGTGCGCGCGTCAGCTACGGCCCCGTCTTGGCGCGGCTGCGCAAGCGGGCCATTCGTCACCATTACGACGTCGAGCCGGCCTGGCGTAAGGCGGGCGAGGAGCTCACGACCGGCTACCAGCCCCGCTGGTAGTCCAATGGCTGGCGCCATCGGGTACCCACGGAACCACGGCCGTTCGCCGCGCGAAGTGGAACATATCCCGCCCACCCCCCCGATTCGCAGGGGGTTCGTGCGTCAGGGCCCGCTGGGCGACACATATCCTGAGCACCCCTCCGATTCACGGGGGGTGGGCGGATTTGTGTTCGCTTCCTCGCCCGCGTCCGCCGCGAACACAGCACGACGCGACTGCACGCCGCGATCGGGTACCTCACCCCCGATGATGAGCATCACGGCCGCGGGGCCGGGATCCGCCGCGCGCGTGCCGCGGGACGACGCCCAAAAACCAGGGAACCACCAGCCCACCACAAGCCTCAGCGTTGGGTTGAAAAATGCGACCGTTCTGTCGCGAACTCAGAAACACCGCAGCGCCCCCAGCCCCAGCCCCCGACCTCCTCGCCCACGGCGCAGCGGGCCATAACCGACCGCGCGACCGCGCTACCAGCCCCTCACCCCGACCCACGGAAACGTCAGGAGCGCCCCAAAGAGCCCCGCATGAACGACTCGGTTAGGCGAACGCGGCGTCGGGCGAACGGGCGCTGGGTCTGAAGGCGAGCCGGTCAGCGGGCTTGGGCTTGCCGACAAAGTACCCCTGGGCCAGGTCGCACCCGAGATCGGTGAGCAGGTCGAGGGTCGCTTGGTCCTCGACCCCCTCTGCGACGACGCGTAGTCGCAGCGCGTGGCCGAGCTCGATCGTCGCCCGAACGAGCTCCACGTCGCGTGAGTTCCCGCTGCTCGCCAGATCCGTGACGAAGCTTCGGTCAAGCTTGAGCTCTCCGATCGCGAGACTGCTCAGATAGGCGAGCGCGGTGAATCCCGCGCCGAAGTCGTCGATCGACACGATCACCCCCATATCTCGTAGGTCCTCAACGATCTGCTTGGAGCGCTCGAACTCGGTGATGATGCTCGTCTCGGTGATTTCCAGCACCAGGGCATCGGCGGGAAGGTCAGAGCTCTCCAGCAGATCTGCGATCACCTGGGTGAGTCCGGGATCGAGCAGATCACTGGCGCAAGCGTTCACCGAGACGGTCATCTGACGCCCAGTCGCTCGCCAGCTCGCGCATTGACCCAGAGCTTCTGCGAGTACCCATCGCGTGAGCTGTCTCATCAGCCCCGCCTCTTCGGCCAGGGGAAGGAAGGTGAGCGGCTCGACGAGCCCGAGCAAGGGATGGCGCCACCGCAGCAGCGCCTCGACCCTCAGGATCTCGCCGCTGCGCAGGTCGAGTTGGGGCTGATAATGGAGCCCGAGGTGGCTTTCGGCAATTGCCACGCGGAGCTCGTCCGCGAGCCTCAATCGGTCCCCGCTGTCGTCCAGGTCCTGCTCGTAGAGCGCGAACGGGACCGATCCCATTTTTGCCCTGTACATGGCAACGTCTGCGCACAACATCAGCCCGGCACTGTCGGTCGCGTCGGCCGGTGCGAGCGCGATCCCGACGCTCGCGCCAATCTGCGCGCTGACCGCATTGATGGTGAACGGGGCGTTGAGGCTGGCGGTGAGGCTGCGCGCGACAGCCGTCGCGTACTCGGGGTCAGCGTTGATCAGCACGGCGGCAAACTCGTCGCCGCCGATTCGGACGAGCAGGTCCGAGGGCTTCAACGAGTCGGCGAGACGGGCGCCGACCTGTCTGAGTACGTCGTCGCCGGCCGGATGCCCGAAGGAGTCGTTGATCTCCTTGAATCCGTCGAGGTCGACGAACAGAAACGCCACCGGCTGCGGGTCGCCGTTGGCGTTCTCCGCGAAGAACGCGTCGAGCACGTCGAACAGGTAGCGGCGATTTCCGAGCCCGGTGAGATGATCGGTCACCGACAGGCGGTGGCGTTCCCTGGTCAGCGCTCGCAAATTCCGGACCGAGAGCGCGGTCCGCGCGCCCACCGCCAGCAGGGTCGCGGTCGCCAGCCCAACTGCCGCCCGGTCGATGTGGCCGAGCGTGCCGAGGACGAGGATCGTCAGGCCAGCGAGCGACGCCAGCGCCGGCAGCAGGAAGCCGGCCGGCTTCTGAGGCGCGAACGGGTCGGATGGACCGGGGCGCAACCACATCGCCATCGCTATCAACAGGATCGAGATCGGCCAGGCGATCGCGTTGATCACCGTGCCGACCTGCGGCGCGCGGGCGGCCGTGTCGAGCAGGTTGAACGTGTCGCCGGCGACGTTCAGACCGACGCCGGCGGCCACGAGTAGCCACGGCAGCTTGCTTCGGCCCGACAGCAGTGCGGCACCCCCGACGATCAGCAGCAACAGCAAGACGTCCCCGACCGGATAGGCCAGGTTGACCGCAGCGGAAAGCGCACTCTGGCCCGTCGAATGCTCGATCGTGCGGAACGCGAACGCCGCACACACCGCGGCCGCGCCCAGTCCCGCCACGGCGCCGTCGAGCCAGCTGGGAGTGGTGAGCCGCCGGGCCTCGCCCCGGAAGAAGAGCACGAGGGCAACGTACGCGAGCGGATAGAACGCGACGTAGAAGATGTCTGCGACCGATGGCACGGTGGGCATCGCGCCGGCGACCGACTCGAAGGTCAGAACCAGATCGCCGAGGCTCCAGGCGAACAGGCTCGCGCCGAGGATCACCGGCACCAATCGCCCTGAGCGCCGCTGCAGGGCACTGCCCAGGCACATGCCGCTGGCGATGAGTTCGAAGACAGCGACGCCCCAGCCGTTGACGAGCGTCGACTGCTGTTGATCGGGGACGAAGACCAGATAGGCCAGGTAACCGACCAGCAGGATCCCGCCGAGGGCAAAGGCGATCCAGACCCATGTCCTGACGTTGCCGGCGCGGCGAGTCTGGGGGGCGCCCGATCGTCGGGCAGCCGCCTGAGCCGACAGGGACATGTTCTGATCCTGTCGGCGGTTGCGCCGCTGGACTCAAGCAATTGCCCCCGAGATCAGACGGGATAACAGCCAGCTACCAGGCTTGGGTGCTGCCGCAGTGCGGGCAACCGACCGACGTCGAGACCGACGCCTCGAACACAAAGCCGCACTGGCAGCTGTAGATCGCCTGATCCTGGGGTGGCCCGGCTTCGCGGCGACGACCCTTCGCCCGCCTCGGATCCGAGCCCTGGGTCGCGGACGCTGGGGTCTCCGCCGGGGCGCTTGGAGCCTCGACGCGACCTGCGGTGCGGTTCGGGCGCTGCTCGCGCCGGCGACGAATCTTGCCCCCGCCAAATTTTGATCTCGCTATCACGTTCATAAGGCAGTAACGGCTTTGCGGCCCAATGGTTTCGCTTTCGGACCTAAATTCCTGGCCACTAACACGACCCTAATCGTTTCGGCGATCGACGCCGGGTCGGTCCGGCGAACGAAATGTGTCGGCGTCGGGTGGGGGGCCCGTGTGGGAGAATGCGCCCGCGAATGGATCCGAGCCGCAAGCGTGCCATCCGTCTGACGATCGCTCTCACCGTGGCGCTGCTGCTCGCCTCGGCGCTCATCTACACGAGCTTCAGCGCCGGGCGCGACGAGCTCACCGCGTCGCAGTTGCTCCAGAAGGCCAAGCCGGGCGGGTCCTACATCCTCGCCGGCACTGTGCTCGACGGCTCAGTGCGCCGCGAAGGCGAAGAGCTGCTGTTCCGCGTGCGCGATCCGAAGCTCAAGGTTTCGGTTCCCGTGCGCTACAGCGGAATCGTTCCCGACCCCTTCGCGGCCGGTCGTGGCGTGCTGGTGACGGTTCAGAAGCAGGGCTCGGCCTTCATCGGCCAGCAGAATTCGCTCACCACCAAGTGCCCGTCCAAGTACCAGGCGGCCGCGTAGGCATGATTCTGACCCCGAATCGGCCGCGCTGAATGGCTCTCGTCGGTCGCGCGCTGCTGATCCTCGGACTCGCCGTCGCCGTGTATGGGATCGGCGCGTCGATCTACGGCGCTCGCTCGGGCCGGAGCGAGTTCGTTGACTCGGGACGGCGGTCGGTGTACGCGATCGCGGGGCTGATGGCGTTTGCGTTTGCGATCCTCGTGGCCGCGTTCTTGCGCTCGGACTTTTCCTACGACATCGTCGCGAGCGGCTCCAGCACCACCACCCCAACGGTCTACAAGGCCGCGGCGGTGTGGTCAACCCAACAGGGCTCGCTGCTCCTGTGGATCCTGTTGTTGTCGCTGTGGTCGAGCCTGGCGCTGTTTCTCACGCGCCGGCGCGTGCGCGAGATCGCTCCGTACGCGACCGCGGTGCTGCTCGGCTTCTGCGCGTTCTTCACGACGCTGACGGTGTTCTTCGCCAACCCGTTCGCCACCACCTCCCAACCGCCGTCGGAAGGGGCCGGCCTGGATCCGCTGCTCCGTCACACGACGATGATGATCCACCCGCCAATGCTCTACTCCGGCTACACGCTACTGGCGGTTCCGTTCGCGTTTGCCCTCGGCGCGCTGATCACGGGTCGCCTGAACTCCGAGTGGATCCAGGTCACCCGACGTTTTGCGCTCGCCGCCTGGCTGTGCCTGGGAATTGGGATCCTGCTCGGCGCGCGTTGGTCGTATACCGAGTTGGGGTGGGGGGGCTACTGGGCGTGGGATCCGGTCGAGAACGCCGCGCTGATGCCATGGCTCCTGGTCACCGCGTTCATCCACTCGATCATGATCCAGGAGAAACGCGGGATGCTGAAGGTCTGGAACGTGTCGCTGATCCTGGGCACCGGAACGATGGCGATCGTGGGCACGTTCCTGGTCCGCTCGGGGATCCTGTCGTCGATCCACGCGTTCGTCAGCGACCCGACGCTCAACGTCTCGTTCGTGCTGCTGATCGCGGTGATGGTCTTCAGCTCGATCGGACTGGTGATCAAACGACGCGACGCGCTGCGGTCCGAGGCGCAGCTCGATTCGCTGCTGTCACGCGAGGCGGTGTTCATCTTCCAGAACCTGTTGCTGGTCGCGTTGACGGTGGTGATCTTCTGGGTCACGTTCTTCCCGCTGATCTCGGAGGCGATCACCGGTACGGAGGTCTCGGTGGGCCCGCCGGCCTTCCGTCCGTTCGTGGTCCCACTCGCCCTGATCATTGTGCTGCTGTCCGGCATCGGCCCGATCATCGCGTGGCGCCGCGTGACCCTGGCCAAGTTGCGACGCAGCTTTGTCTTCCCGGTCGTGGCCACGCTGATCGCCTTGCTGGTTCTGCTGCTCGAGGTGGGCGTCGGGCACGGGTTCGCGCTGGCCATGTTCTGCTGCGGCACCTTCGTCGTCGCCGCCGTCGGGCAGGAGTTCTGGCGTGGCGTCAGCGCACGGCGCGCGATCGCCCACGAGCCCGCGCCGGTGGCGCTGGTCTCCCTGGTGCGGCGCAACCGCCGCCGCTACGGCGGTTACATCGTCCACGCCGGGGTGGCCATTGCGCTGGTGGGGGTCGCGGCGTCGACGTCCTTCCAGCATTCCCGTTACGCGACGCTCAGCCCCGGGCAAAGCGCGAAGATCGACGGCTACACGATCCGCTACGTCAAGCCGACCGCCACGGCATCGGCGCAGAAGATCTCGCTCGGCGCTGTCCTCGCGGTCTCTCAGGGCGGCCATCCGGTCACGACGCTGCACACGAGCTACGGGCTCTATCCGTCTCTGGATCCGTCGCTGGGAGAGATCGGACGGTTCTTCAACGGATCCGACGAAAGCCGGATCGGCCTCAAGACCGGCCTGACGCGAGATATCTGGACCGTCGTCGATCCAAGCCTGGCGCCGCTGCAAGGCCAGATCAACCGCGACGACGCGTCGTTCGCCCGCGCGATGGCCCTGGTGGCCAGAATGCCGGCCGCGACCCAGGCCAAGGTACTGGCGCCGTCCTCGCCGCTGTGGACCCTGCGCAACCAGCGCATTCTTCAGCTCGCTGCTCAGTACGTCGAGCATCCCTGGGCGGCCACGTTCCTGCTGATCGTCTCGCCGCTCGTCATGTGGCTGTGGATCGGCGCGATGATCGTGGTCCTAGGCGCACTGATCGCGCTCTGGCCCGGGTCGCGGCCGGCTCGACGCCGGTTCAGGTCCGCCGAGTACTCCTCCCCGCGGCCGGGTTCGACCGGGCTGCCCCCATACGCGCCGCCGGTGCCGGGTGCGGCCGCGGCCCCCGCCCAGCAGCCCGTGGCCTACGCCACGTCGCCGCCGGGCCAGCCGGCGGTGCCCGCACGCGAGCCGGCCTGAGGTCGCCATGTACTTTCTGATCGTGCTGGGGGTCCTGTTCGTGTTGGTGGCCTTCCTGTCGGCGCCACTGCGGCGTCAGCGCGCTTCGCCGCCCACGGATTCGACCGAGATCGCCAACCTCGACGCCGCGCGTGACGCCAAGTACCGCGAGATTCGCGATGCCGAACTCGACCACCAAACCGGCAAGCTGTCCGACGAGGACTACGAGGCGATCGACCAGACGCTACGGGCCGAGGCGATCGAGATCTTGCGCGCGCTCGACCACGCGCACGGCCGCACACCAGCTACCATCGAGCAGCGATGACGACGATCCTCAACTTCGTTCAGGTGGTTCTGTGCGTGGCGTTGATCTTCCTGATCCTGATGCATTCGGGCAAGGACTCGGGGCTGTCGGGCGCCTTCGGCGTCGGCACCGGCGCAGGCCCCCTCGGGGGAGGATCGCTGGTCGAGCGCAACCTCAACCGCTGGACGATTGGGTTCGCGATTCTGTTCGTCATCAACACGATCGTGCTGATAAAAATTTCCTGACCGTGTGGAATTTCGCAGAGCGAAATTCCATCGGGGGATTTGGCAGAGCCAAATCCCCCGGGGCGTCGGTAGAACGAAAATCCCCGGGGCCGTACGCTAGGGCCTGCAGGACTATTCCTGTACGGCGAGTCCGTCGACCAGCCTGAGCAGAGCCAACGGGCTGAACGGCTTGGTCAGGAACAGGTCGGCGCCGGCGTCTTCGGCGAGACGCTCGACGCGGTCGTCGTGAACGGCGGTCAGCATCACGATCGTGGCGCCGCTGGTGGCCGGGTCCTCGCGCATGCGCCGGCAGGTCTCGATCCCGTCCAGCCGGGGCATGTCGACGTCGAGCAGGATCAGCGCCGGCCGCACGCGGTGCGCCACCTCGAGCGCCTCGATCCCATCGGCCGCCTCGTGCAGGTCGAACTCGGCCACGTCTTCGAGCGTGGTGGCGACGAGCTTGCGGATGAACGGTTCGTCATCGACGATCAGCACGCCGCGGGTCATCTGGCCGCGGCACCGAGTCGCTCGAGTGTCTCGTCGTCGATCGACTTGAACGCCTCCACGACCCGCGGGTCGAACTGCTGGCCGCTTTCGGCCACGATCATCTCGCGGGCAATGCTCAGGGGCGACGCGGGGCGGTAGGGGCGTTCGGTGGTGAGCGCGTCGAGCACATCCGCGACTGAGAACACGCGGGCCGCGAGCGGAATCTGCTCGCCGGCGAGCCCATCGGGATACCCGCTCCCATCCCACCGTTCGTGGTGTGAGCGCACCACTTGCGCAGCCTCGCCGAGGAACGCGATCTCACGCACGATCTCGGCTCCGAGCAGCGGATGCTGGGCCATCAGCGCCCGCTCGCAATCGGTCAGCGCGCCGGGCTTGTACAGGATCGCGTCGGGAATCGCGAGCTTGCCGATGTCGTGGAGCAAGAATCCGAATTCGATTTCCGGCGCATCGGAGATCGGGACCCCCAGCGCGCGCGCGATCTCCATCGCGTAGGCAGCCACTCGCTCGGCGTGCTTGCCGGTGTAGGCGTCACGCGCCTCGACGGCGTTGGACAGCGCGCGCACGGTGGCCATGTAGGAGCGGGTGAGCTCCTGCGAGCGGGCGCGCTCCTGCTTGAAGGTCTCGCGCAGGTCGGCCGCGTAGCGCTCGAGCTGGAGCTCGGTCTCGGAGGCTTCCCGTTCGTGACGCAGGAGCTCCGCCCGCAGGTGCTCGATCTCCTGGATCAGCTCGAGCTCGCTTCTGATGGCCATCTGAAGCCAGACTAGTCCTCTCGCCTGCCCCGCAGAGCCTCCAGGAGCGCCTGCGGGGCATCCTCGACTGCCACCACCGCGATCCCGAGTCCGCTGATACCCGGCGGCGGTGGCGTCAGACCGTCGGAGAGCAGGATCACGGCGCGCCGGAGCCGGCGGCCTCGTAGCTCGAGTGCCTGCAGGACGGCTTGCGGGTTGCGGATGCCCACGTCGACCAGCGCGACCTCGAACCGGCGCTCGCCCGACACGCGCGCGGCCGCGGCACCACTGCGCTCCCACCGGTGTTCGATCCCCAGCTCGTCGAGCGCGGGCGCGAGCACCGAGTGCATCGACTCACGCGCGACGACGAGGACTCGCGAACGCTCGAGCGAACGGTCAGACTCAGATCCGCGCAGCGCCGCCGGCAGCCGCACGCTGAACGTCGTCCCCCGGCCTGGTTCGCTCTCGACCACGATATCTCCGTGATGGAGGTCCACCAGCGACTTGACGATCGACAACCCGAGGCCGGTGCCGCCTGGCGCATTCGCCTGATGACCGCGATAGAAGCGCTCGAACACCCGGCCGCTCTCCTCCTTGGTCATGCCCATGCCCGAATCGGCGACGATGATCCGGACCCACGCCCGTTCGGACTCGACGCGGATCTCGATCCGGCCTCCCGCTCGTGTGTACTGGTGAGCGTTGGTCAACAGGTTGGCGATGATCTGGCGGACCTGTCCGGGATCGGCGAGCGCGAGTGGCAGCGAGGGCGCGACGCATACGACCAGCTCCTGCCGCTTCTCGGCGATCCGAGCGCCCATCAGCTCCGCGACCTCGTGGACGGCCTCGCCGACGTCGATCGGCCCGTGGCTCGTCTCCAGCTGATGCGAGTCGATCCGCGCCAGGTCGAGCAGGTCGTTGACGAGGTCGACGAGGCGATCGGTCGACCGCAGGATGATCTCGACGAACCCGCGCTGGCGCTCGGACATCTGCTCCGGGGAGCGCTCGAGGAGCTCGACGAAACCCTTGATCGAGGTCAGCGGGCTACGTAGCTCATGCGAGGCGGTGGCGACAAACTCACTCCGGGTGCGTTCCCGGCGGACGCGCTCGGTCACGTCGCGGACCGTCCAGACGACTCCGTCGGACAGGCTGCCGAGCGGCGCCGCGGTCACGGCCAGGCTGCGATCCCGGTACTCGATCGTCGTCTCGCTCTCCAGCGCCGATCGCAGCGGCGGCATCGGGCTGTCCTGCGAGTCGACCGACCTCCCGGGCACGAGCCCGGGGAGCAGCTCTGACGCCCGCGGGTTGACGGCGGCGATTGTGGTCGATCCCGGCTCGGTCACGATCACACCGTCACCCAGGCTCGCGATCGTCATCGCGAGCCGGCGCCGCTCGGACTTGATCCGGCGCCGCGACCTCGCGAGCGCCGCGACCAGGGCCAGCGCGCCAATCGGCGCGAGACGTCGTGAACGGGCGATCGAGAGCCGCGGCATGACAGATTGATGGTGCGCAGAAGCCGCCGGGGCTGCAACTTTCACTGCACGGGCAGGGCAACAGGGCGCGCAGCGCGACGACCTTGCTAGCTTCGCCGCCGGGACCACCGGTCCTTCCGGTGACGTGCAGCAATCGCCGCCTACCGCGGGAACCACCATGATTCGCCTGCTCACGCTTCGTCGCATCTCTCTCCTCGCCCTGCTGGCGGCCGCCGCAGTCGTGATCCCGGCCGCCTCGAGCTCCGGCGACCTCGCCGGGAGCATCGCCGCCGGTCAGGGCCGCGTGTCGCAGCTGAAGTCCGCGATCCAGTCGGAAACGAGCCAGATCCAGGGTTTCCAGGGCACGGTCAGCACGCTCCAGACGAGGCTCAGCGCGATCGAACAAAGCGTCGCCGTCCAGGAGGGCTTGCTGGCCAGCGTCCGCAACCAGCTGACCGCGGCACGATCTCGCCTGGTGGCGCTGCGAGCACGGTACGCGCACGACCGGCAGGTGCTCGCAGCCGAACTGCTCGCCGACTATGAGTCCCCACCGCCGAGCGTCGTCAACGTGATCGTGGACGCGCAGGGGTTCAACGACCTGCTCACCGGGCTGAACGACCTGAAAGCGATCGAGCGCCAGAACTCAACCGCGACCGAGCAGGTCAACTCCGCCCGCCGCGCCGTGGCGGCCGAGGCGGTCCGCCTGGCCCAAGTCGAGGTTCGGCGCACGCGAGCCACCGCCGCAGTGGTGGTCGAGCGCGACGAGGTGGCCCAGCTGCGCCTGTCGATCGTCAACCGCGAGCTGGTCGTTCAACGAGCGCGCGACGAGCAGACCGGCGAGCTGACCTCGCTGCAGAAGACCCTGTCGCGCGAGGTCTCGGTGCTCCAGCAACGCGCCGCGGCTGCCGCGGCCGCTTCGGGCGCCTCCGGTGGCGCAGCCGCAGACCAATCGAACTCCTCCGGCGGTGCGCCGCCGAGCGGCGGCTGCATCAACACTCCGTTCGTGGCGCACGGTGGGGAATTCGGGTTCTTCCAGGCTCCCGGCACGAACTACTCCGTCAACGAGGAGCCCGTCATCGCCGCCCGTCTCGATGCGCTCGGTAAGGCGTTGCAACTGCACCTGGAGGGGATCTCTGGTTACCGGACCCCGCAGCACTCGGTTGAGGTCGGCGGCTTCGCCGACGACCCGCACACCCGGGGCGAAGCCTCCGACACGCCGGGAGTCGAGGGCGTTCCCGAGTCGACGCTCGAGCAGTACTGCCTCACGCGTCCGTTCCCCGGACCGGCGGAGGCAGATCACATCCAGGAGCTGGGCAGCCCACTCTGAGCAATGAAGCGCAGCCGGGTCTGGGCGAACGACTATCGTCCCGGCGAGAGTGATCTCAGAGCGTACTCAGGTGGCGATTGTGGGTGCGGGTCCGGCGGGGCTGCTGCTCGGCCACCTGCTGCATCGACACGGCGTAGAGGCGGTGATCCTCGAAGCCCGAACTCGTGAGTATGTGGAGGCGCGCATCCGCGCCGGGGTGCTCGAACAGGGCAGCACCGAGGTGCTGCGCGAAGCGGGGGTGGGGGAGCGGATGGACCGCGAGGGTCTCGTGCACGGGGGGATCTACCTGCGGTTCGGCGGCGCCAGCCATCACATCCCGATGAGCGAACTGACCCACGGCCGGGCGGTGACGATCTACGGGCAGACGGAGGTCGTGAAGGACCTCGTCGCGGCGCGGGTCGCGGCGGGCGCTCCGCTGCATTTCGAGTGCCGCGACGTGTCCGTACACGGGCTCGAGGAGGACGAGCCGGTCGTCCGCTATATGCACCACGGGAACGCGCGTGAGCTGCGATGTCGTTTCATCGCCGGCTGCGATGGCTTTCACGGCGTGTGCCGCACCAGCATCCCCGACGGTGTCCTGAGCGCGTGGCAACGTGAGTATCCGTTCGGCTGGCTGGGAATCCTGGCTGATGTGCCGCCCTCGACCGATGAGCTGATCTACGCCTACCACGAGCGGGGATTCGCGCTGCACAGCATGCGCTCGCCGACGATCAGCCGCCTGTACGTGCAGGTCGATCCCGACGACGACGTGGCCAACTGGTCCGACGATCGCGTGTGGGACGAGCTCCACACCCGTCTCGAGAGCGAGGGCTGGTCGTTGCGCGAGGGTCCCGTGCTCGAGAAATCGATCACGCCGATGCGCAGCTTCGTCGCGGCGCCGATGCGCTACCGATCGCTGTTCCTGGCCGGGGACGCGGCGCACATCGTGCCGCCGACCGGAGCGAAGGGGCTCAACCTCGCGTTTGCCGACGTCACCGTGCTCGCGCAAGCGCTGATCGCGTACTTCAGCTCGGGCTCTGACACCGGGCTGGACGAATATTCTGAGCGGTGCCTGAAGCGGGTATGGCGTGCGCAGCACTTCTCCTGGTGGATGACGACGATGCTTCACCATGACCCGGGCGACGACGCCTACGGGCGTCGCCTCCAGCGCTCTCAGCTGGAGTACGTCTGCAGCTCGAACGCCGCGGCCACGTCGCTGTCGGAGAACTACGTCGGCCTGCCGTTGGCCCAGGCGATCGAAGCTGAGCTGGCCCGTGGCTGAGCTGACCACGCTGCCCGAAGCGGTGGCCGAGCTCGTGCATGACGGCGACTCGGTGGCGCTGGAGGGATTCACGCACCTGATCCCGTTCGCGGCCGGTCACGAGCTGCTCCGTCAGGGCCGCCGCGGGCTCGAGCTGATTCGCATGACCCCGGACATCCTGTACGACCAGATGATCGGCATGGGTGCGGCACGCAAGCTGGTGTTCTCCTACGGCGGCAATCCGGGCGTCGGGTCGCTGCACCGCTTCCGGGATGCCGTCGAGCACGACTGGCCCCGGCCGATCGAGCTCGAGGAACACAGCCACGCCGGGATGGCCAACCGGTACGCGGCGGGTGCCGCCCGGCTGCCGTTCGCGGTCATGCGCGGGTACGCGGGAACCGACCTGGCGGCCCACACGACCGTCAAGCCGATCACCTGTCCCTACACCGGGGAGCGCCTCGCGGCCGTCTCGGCGCTGCGCCCGGATGTGGCGGTTGTGCACGCCCAGGAGGCAGACCGCGAGGGTAACGTCCAGTTGTGGGGGATTCCCGGCGTGCAGAAGGAGGCCGTGCTGGCCGCCGAGCGCTCGCTGGTGACGGTGGAGCGGATCGTCGACCAGCTCGAGCTCCGGCCGGGCGGGATCGTGATCCCCGCGTGGGTCATCGATCTCGTGGCGGAGGCTCCCGGGGGCTCCCAGCCTTCCTACAGCCTGGGGATCACCGCGCGCGACAACGACTTCTATCGGTTCTGGGATGAGGTGAGCCGCGACCGCGCTGGGTTCACCGAGTGGATGCACGCGCACGTCTTGGCTGGGTTAGCCACGCGATGAGCGAGGTAACCGCGGCCGAGGTCCAGACGGTTGCCGCCGCGCGGCGCCTGGAGCACATCAAGACCGTGTTCATCGGGGTCGGGCGGCCGAGCACCGCGGCGATCCTCGCGCGGATGGTCCACAACCCCGGGCTCGTGCTGGTGTATGAGTCGGGCACCATCGGCGCGAAGCCGTTTCACATCCCGCTCTCGATCGGGGACGGTGAGCTCGCCGAGACGGCCGACGCGATCGTCTCGGTGCCCGAGATGTTCAACTACTGGATCGGCCCGGGCCGGATCGAGATGGCGTTCCTCGGCGCGGCGCAGGTCGACCGCCTGGGCAATCTGAACTCGACCGTGATCGGCGACTATGAGCATCCCCGGACCCGCTTGCCCGGTGCGGGAGGGGCGCCGGAAATCGCCTCCAGCTGCCAGCAGGTGGTGGTGATCGCCCCCCACACGAAACGGACGTTCGTGGAGACACTGGATTTCCGCACCACGGTGGGCTTCGGCGACGGCCCGGGATCCCGGGAGCGCCTCGGATTCACCGGCCGCGGTCCGACGGCCGTGATCACCGATCTCGGCGTGCTCGAGCCGGACCCCAAGAGCGACGAGTTGACCCTGACCCAGGTCCACGACGGCATCGAGGTCGAGCAGGTGCGGGAGGCGACCGGTTGGGAGCTCGCAGTCGCCGATCGCCCGCGGGTGACATCCCCACCAACCGATCGCGAACTGTCAGCGCTGCGTGAGCTGCTCAGCCGATGAGCCGCCGGTCTCATCGACCGCGCCTCTGCGTGACCGCATTCGTGTCAGGATGAGCGTGTCATGACCGAGCCGGCCACCGAGCAGCGAGCCATCTACACCCCGTTGTCAGACACGCCCGGCTCCTACCTGCGCGAGCCAGAAAACGCGCATCCGCCGCTCGACTACCCGCCGTATAAGTCGACCGCCCTGCGTCACCCCAAGCAACCGCTCGTCTATCTGCCGCAGACGATTACCGAGATCACCGGGCCGCGGTTTGGCGACGTGCGGGTATTCGGCGAGCACGACAGCAATCTGCTCGTCCAGCACGAGGGTGAACCGATCGGCGAGCGGATCACGGTCAGCGGACGGGTGTTCGACACCGAGGGCAAGCCGTTGCCAGAAACGCTGGTGGAGATCTGGCAGGCGAATGCGGCCGGCCGCTACCTGCATCGATGGGATCGCTGGCCCGCTCCGCTGGACCCGAACTTCTCCGGTGCGGGACGCTGTCTGACCGACTCCGAGGGACGGTTCCGGTTCATGACGATCAAGCCCGGCCCCTATCCGTGGGGCAATCACTACAACGCGTGGCGCCCCGCGCACATCCACTTCTCGCTCCTGGGCCGGGCGTTTGCGCAGCGACTGGTCACACAGATGTACTTTCCCGGCGACCCGTTCTTCCCCTACGACCCGATCTTCAATTCAGTCAACGACGAACGTGCGCGCGAACGGATGGTGTCGCGCTTCTCGATCCACGCGACCGAGCCCAACTGGGCCGCGGCGTACGAGTTCGACATCTACCTCCGCGGCCCCGGAGCGACGCCGTTCGAGGAGCCAGCGTGATCTTTCCCACGACTCCATCGCAAACCGTCGGACCGTACTTCGCGATCGGGTTGCCGTGGCCCGAGGGTCCGCACGCCGTCGCCGAAGGGACGCCGGGCGCGATCAGGATCGGCGGCTGTGTCTATGACGGCGCGGGTGCGCCCGTGCCTGACAACCTGATCGAGACCTGGCAGGCGGATCCGGAGGGGCGTTTCGGCGACCTCTACGGTCACGGCGGGCGTTCCGAGCTCGACGGATTCCGGGGCTTTGCCCGTTCCGGCCACGAGGACGGCGACGGGAGCTTTGAGATCCTCACCGTCAAGCCAGGCCAGGTGTGTACCCCCGACGGGTTGCTGCAGGCCCCCCACATCGACGTGTCGGTGTTCGCGCGCGGAATGTTGAATCGGTGCGTGACGCGGATCTACTTCGCCGACGAGGTGGAGGCAAACGAGGCCGATCCGATCCTGGCTCGAGTGCCGGCCAACCGTCGCCAGACGCTGCTCGCCCAGCCCAGCCCCGACGGCTACAGCTTCGACATCCGGCTTCAGGGCCCGGGTGAGACCGTCTTCTTTGCCGTCTGAGGCGGGCCTGTTCGGGGGCATCTACGCGCGGGGGGGCGTCGCCGCGGAATTGACTGACGCGGCCTGGCTTCAGGCCATGCTCGACGTGGAGGCCGCCCTCGCGCGCGCG
>Ga0302326_10003922_pt1 | contig 34806 bp, 31 predicted proteins | sample Palsa_T0_3_FD_202264 | JGI IMG/M metagenome (GOLD analysis project Ga0302326, IMG submission 202264) | Peat permafrost microbial communities from Stordalen Mire near Abisko, Sweden - Palsa_T0_3 | ecosystem: Environmental > Terrestrial > Soil > Palsa > Peat permafrost | place: Sweden: Abisko...
CGGAGATTTCGCCGGAGGCCTTTTCGAGTGCGCAGTAGAGGCTGTAGGTCGTGGCCCCGGCGGGGCATTTGCGATTATCCTGGCGGTTCCAGACAGCGGTCGAACTGAGGATGCTTTTGGCGCGCTCGACGATCTTGATGTCGTCGGTGGTGACCGGCGGGCGGACGTTTGAGTCGTCGGCTTGCGGGATGGACAGGGGGGCGGACCCGACAGCGCGCAGCGCGTGGCTTGGGCTGATGGTAACGAGCAGGACTGCGGCGAGAAAGATCATTTCTTCCTCCTCACTGGCGGTCTTTGGCGAAGAGTTGGTCGAGCTTTTGTTCGTAGGCGTGGTAGCCGAGATAGTCGTACAGGTCGGCGCGGGTTTGCATGGTGTTGACGACGTTTTGCTGGGTGCCGTCGGTGCGGATGTGCTGGTAGACGTTGAGGGCGGCGGCGTTCATGGCGCGGAAAGCGGAGAGGGGATAGAGGGCCAGGGAGACGTCGGCGCTGCGGAGTTCGTCGAGGGTGAAGAGGGGCGTGCTGCCGAACTCTGTGATGTTGGCGAGGATGGGGACGTTGGTGCGCTGGGCGAAGGAGCGGTATTGAGGGAGCTCGGTGACGGCTTCGGGGAAGACCATGTCGGCGCCGGCTTCGACACACGCAGCCGCGCGGTCGATTGCGGCGTCTAGGCCTTCGGAGGCGAGAGCGTCGGTGCGGGCCATGATGACGAAGGCGGGGTCGGTGCGGGCGTCGACGGCGGCCTTGATGCGGTCGACCATTTCGGCGGTTGGGACGATTTGTTTGTTGGGGCGATGGCCGCAGCGCTTTGTCTGGACCTGGTCTTCGATGTGGCAGCCGGCGGCTCCGGCCTTGATGAGAGAGCGGACGGAGCGGGCGAGGTTGAAGGCGCCGCCGAAGCCGGTGTCGATGTCGACGAGGAGGGGTAGGGAGCAGACGTCGGTGATCCGGCGAACGTCGGTGAGGACGTCGTCGATGGTGGAGATGCCGAGGTCGGGAATGCCGAGAGAGCCGGCGGCGACGCCACCGCCCGAGAGGTAGATGGCGCGATAGCCGACGCGTTCGGCCATGCGGGCGTGGTAGGCATTGATGGCACCGACGATCTGGAGAGGGTGCTCGGCGGTGATGGCCGCGCGAAGCTTACTTCCGGGCGTGATCGTTCCTCCGGCAGATGCGGAGGGAGGAGTCTTGCTCATGCTTGGCGATACCTCGTGGAAGAAGAACCAACGTGACAGGGTCGGGTCACGGTTGGAAGTGATCGCTATCCCCTTCGGACTTTCATCGTCCGGCTATGCGAGACCGAAAGTCAAATGGGGCGGATAGCTTGCGCGTTTACCGATGTGTGGTGAGCGGGCTAGGGCGCGGGGGGCGGCGAAGCGGGGCAGGCGCAGGTGCGGAAGCTTGCGGCGTCGGCGTGGTTGATGGCGCAGGCGTAAGCCGGCCATACGATCTGCATGGCGGCGGCGTTCATTGCGGCCTTGATGGTCTTTGCTGCGCCGGTGTCGCCGACGTAGAAGAATTGCTGGTAGGCGTGGCTGGCGTCGGTGGTGCCGGACTTGTCGTTAACGAAGGAGGTTGTGAGTTTCTCGAGTGAGGCGCCGGAGAGGTTGGGTAGATGGTAGGTGGTGGAGAAGCGGTATTCTTCGCCCCAGTTGGTGTCGATGCCGGTTTGATTGCTGGCGCTGTAGACGGTGTAGTCCTTGAGGGTTGCGCTGGCGGGATCGATTTCAGCGAGGGTGAAGGCGGGGTTGTTGCCGTTAACCGGAGTGATGGAGGGGACGAGTTTGACGGGGATGCTGCCGGCGGGGGTTGTGTAGATGCGGAACTCGTCCATGTGAGTGTGGCCGAAGAGGGCGAGGCGGATGACGTCGGGGAACTCGGCGAGGGTGTTGGCTAGGTCATCGGAGGCGAGAAACATTACGGGGGCCTGGCCGGCGCAGACATCGCGATGGTTGACGAAGGTGGAGTAGGCGTCGATGCCGGGCGGAATGTGGGCCATGACCCAGACGTGCTGGTGGGCAGCGCGGGCGGCGGTGAGTTGGGCGCGGAGCCAGGCGACCTGCTCTGTGGCGGAATCGTTGCTGGGGGTACCGCTGCACTTGGCGTATCGCCTGGACTCGAAGATGTCGTGGAGGACGACGAGACGGGTGTCGTGGATGGGCGCGGGGAGGGTGACGGCGTAGTCGCCTAGATGCGGGAACTCATGGAGGATGGCGGAGCGGTTGGCGGGCGATAGGACGCCGGCGGCGAAGTTAGCTGCGGCGGCGTGGAGGAAGTCGCTGTCGCGGTCTTCGCCATAGTCATTGCAGCCGGAGTCGTTATTGCCGAGGGCGAAGTAGATGGAGGTTTTGGGAAAGGTTTCGCGGAGTTGGAGAGCGATGAAGGCGACGGTCTTGGAGGCGAAGGCGGAGTATTCGGCGTTGCTGGCATGCGGGGCGAGGGTGTGGAAGCGGCAGTCGAACTGGTGAACGAGGAGGTCGCCGGAGATGGTGACCAGGAGCGTGTGAGGCTGCTGGCTGCGAGCGGCGCGGAGGCTGGATTGGAACAGCGCGGGGGGCGTATCGATGCCCTTGGCGCCGCAGGTTTTTTGGAGCTGGGAGAAGTCCGCTGCCTGGGTGGACGATGGGGGAGCGTAGAGAATGGCCGCCCAGCCGGTTGCGGGCGTGGCGAGAAGGACGTCGAATTTGGCGGGATCGTGGAAGGGATCGAGGTGGATATCCGAGAGCAGGAGCGCGGGCACAGTGTTCGCGGCGGGAGAGGGAGACTGGGCTTGTGCGGGTAGAGAGGCAATCGAGAGCAGGGCAAGGAGCGGCAGGAGGTGAATGGACTTCACGGAAAGTGACCTCGGTGGACAGGTTGTTGACTGAAGCGGAAGCGGTTTGTGGACGAAGCGCGGCGCGTGCTGCTGAGAGTGTATCGCCGATGTGTAGACTGGATGGCACAGACGACATGGGGAGCAAGGGAACCTATGAGACGCATAGCGTTCGCGGAGCTGCAGGCGAGAATTGAACTCGTACTGTTGGCGTTGGGTGTAGCGCCCGCGAGGGCGGCATTGGGCGCGCGGCTGACGGCTGAGACAGATCGTGACGGAGTACGGACGCACGGAGTGGCGCGCCTTCCGCGGTTTGCGCAGCATGTGCGTAGTGGGTTGATCGATCCACGCGCGGGACCGGAGAAGGTGGCGGGATTCGGAGCGATTGAGCGCTGGACGGGGCGTCGCGGGCCGGGAAACCTAGCGGCGTATGGGGCAATGCAGCGCGCAATGGAGCTGGCGCGTGAGCATGGGCTGGGATGCGTTGCGCTTGCGGATACGTCCCATTGGATGCGTGCGGGGACATACGGATGGCAGGCGGCGGATGCGGGATTTGCGGCCATGTGCTGGACGAACACGCTGCCGAATCTGCCACCGTGGGGCGCGAGCACGGTGGCGTTGGGGAATAATCCGATGGTGGTGGCGATTCCTCGGCGCGTGATTTCGGCCGGGGGTGGTGAGGGCAAGTCTGCACCGATCGTGCTGGACATGGCGATGTCGCAGTTTTCGTACGGGACGCTGGCGGCGTATCGCGAGCGAGGAGATACGCTGCCTGTGCCGGGCGGCTACGATGAACGCGGTCAGCTTACGAACGATCCCGGGGTGATCGAAGCAACGCACAGGGCGCTGCCGATTGGCTATTGGAAGGGGTCGGGCTTGTCGTTTGTGCTGGATGTGCTGGCGGCGATGCTGACGGGCGGGATGGCAACGCATAATTTTTCCACGGATCCGGCGAAGGAAGTCGGGCAGTCGCAGGTGTTTCTTGCGATCGCGCCGGCGTCGGTGGAGACGATTGAGGAGTTGAGCCGGTTTGCGCAGGGGCAAAGCATTGCGCAGAAGGCGATTGATGCGTTGCACGCGGCTACGCCGATCCAGGCAGAGAAGCCGGTTCGTTACCCTGGCGAGGGTGCGCTTCGTTGTCGCGAGGAGAGCATGACGTTGGGCGTCGTGGTCGAGGATGCTGCGTGGGATGCGTTTGTGAAGCTGGAGCTCGAGCTGTCCCACGTGTAACTTACCTGTGGGACAGCGAGCCGAGCGAGCATACTACATGTTGGTGTGGCCGCCGCGCATGTCTTCGTTGAAGGTGGGTTTGATGAAGGCAAGCGCCTCGGCGACCTGTGCGCGGTAGGTGTCTTCTTCATTGCGGAGAGTGTCAGTGGCCGTCGACCAGTTGCCGGTCGGGTCGAGCAGGACGAGGCCGTCTTTGACGAGGGCGGCGGCGGTGGTCTTGAGGTCGGCCACCGTAGTGTTGAGGTACTGGGCGTCACGCGGGTCGGTGATCCAGATGGGTTCGCCGGCTCCGAGGACGTGGCTGAGCCAGAAGGTTTTGGCGGCGAGGTAGGCGCGGCGCTGCTGCTCGGTCGTGTCGTTGAAGATGAACACCTGCTGCTTCATGGAATAGTAGCGGGTGGTGACGGGGACCGGCTGGCGGTTGCCGGACTGAACGAGTTCCAGCTGGCCCTGGTCGAGGGTCTTGCGGACGGCGTTGTAGATGAAGCTTTCGGCGAAGGGCTGCTCGAGCGCGGGGATGACGGTGGCGAAGGTCTGGGTCATGGAGGCAGAGACCTTGGCATGGAGCTGGCTGCCGCGGCCGTCTTCGAGGCGAATTTCGCCGTGGACGATGAAGGTGTCGGCTCCGGAGGTAGAGCCGTGGAAGGGCCACGCGAATTTACCGAAGCTCAGTGGAAGGCCGTGCAACGTGAGATAGACGTCGGGGCGCGGATTGCGGAGGCGGTGGGCGGCCTCGCGGAAGTAGACGGCGAGGGCGGCGGCGAACTTCGGGTCGGCGGCGTCGAAGGTCTGGCTGAGTTCGAGGAGCTGCTGGCGCGCGGGGTCGGCTGCGAGCGCAGCATTGCCTGCCAGGGTGACCATCGCGCGCGTGGTGGGAGCGCCGGTGAAGTCGATACCAGGTTCGGCAGCGGTGAGGATCAGGCCAGCATTCTGGGCGGCTGCTTCGAGCGCTGGGGAGGGTGCTTGGATGGCTGTGCTCATGGGGTTCTTTCAGTTCTGGAGGTAGGAAGGAGCGAGCGTCCCGCTTGGGGAATGGCGTCACTTCCTTGCAGATATGATTTTACCCTGTTTGCCTTGATTGGCCGAGGTTTCCTGCTGGTGACGGCTAGGGTTTGAGGGTGCGCTGGAAGAAGGCTGCAGTGGCCTGGTAGGCGGCGAGCCAGTCTTTGTGGAGCAGGAAGGAGTGCACTTCATCGGGAAAGATGAGCTCCTCGACGGGGACGCTGCGGGCGCGAAGGGCTTCGGCGAGGATAGGTGTCTGGGCGTAGGCGACGTCGGGGTCGTTGTCGCCGTGGATCAAGAGGACGGGCGAACGCCAGCGATCGACGGAGGCGATGGGCGAGCTGGCGCGGGCCTTGGCGGCGATGGCGTCCTGCTGAACAAAGGAGCTCTGCTGCGCGCCTGAACCCTGCTTCCAGTCGGAGGCGTTGTCTTCGAGGTTCCAGTCGTGGACGCCGTGAAAGTCGACGCCGGCGGCAAAGAGGTCAGAGTTGCGCGCGAGGGCGAGGGCGGTGAGATAACCGCCGTAGCTGCCGCCCCAGATGCCAATGCGTTTAGGGTCGACGCCGGGGAAGGAGCGAAGATATTTTGCGGCGGCAAGGACGTCGTTATATTCCGTGCCGCCATCCGCGCCGGTGTGTTTGCACTCGCGGAAGTCGAGACCATAGCCAATGCCGCAGCGGTAGTTGACCGAGAGCACGATGAAGCCCTGGGACGTGAGGTACTGATTCATCGCGTAGGCATTGGAGTAGTAGCCCATGGCTGGGTAGCCGAGGAGCATCTGGCGATTGGGGCCGCCGTGGAAGAAGAGGATGGCGGCGCGGGTGGTGTGCGCGGGGGCTGGAGGGCCAGGGACGAAGAGCTGGCCGTGGAGGTGCAGGCCGTCGACGGTGGGGAAGAGGACCTGGCGAGGGGTTACGAGGGTTGTGGGATAGTCGACTGCCGAGACGTTGGAGAGTACGGGGGTGATCCTGCCATCGTTTTCGATGAAGGCTGGATGGATGGGCACGTACGCGTCTGAAACGAGGGCGGCAATGGTTCCGTCGGCGGCGATTTGGGGGTGAGTTTCGATGCCTTCGCCGTGGGTAATTTCGACGGGCGGGTCTAGGCGAGTGAGATCGATGCGCCAGAGGTGGCGGCGATCCTGATCGAGGGAGGGCGAATTGAGCCAGCGCTGGCCTGTCGGGCGCGGATCGCTGGCCGACGCCTGGTTGGAGCTGTAGACCAGGTACCGGCGGTCGCTGCTGAGGGTGGCGTCCTCGACTTCGAAGGATCCGGGGGTGAGCCACTCGACGCAGGGATCGGTGTCGGTGTTGATCTGGTAAAGGTGAACCCAGCCGTCAGCCTCGCTATAGAACTGGACGGCGGTGTTGGTGGCGAAGAAGAGGCGCGCGGCTCCGTCGGCGAGGTGGGGAAGGACGCTGCCGGGTTTATTGGGCGGAGGCGAGAAGAGGGTGCGGGTTACGCCGGTGGTGACGTCGGCCAACTGGATGGACCAGGGATTGGGCGAGGTGCGGGCGGCGGAGAATTCGCGGGGTTGAACGAAGGGTGAGCGCAGCCAGGCGATCTGGTTGCCGCCGGGCGAGAAGGCGGGAGCGGAGTCGTCGCTGGTGGAGGGATTGAGGAAACGAAGGATGCGAGCGTCGAGATCGTAGAGGGCGAGGAAGCTGTGGGAAGGCTCATTGGCTTCGCTGCGATGGCTGATGAAGGCGAGGAGGTGGCCGTCAGGCGAGAGGGTGAGGGCGCTGGCGGAACCGCGGTCGAAGACTAGCTGGTGTGCTGCAGAGGGATGGGTGAGTTCTGCAGTCCAGACCTGGCCGTCGTGGACGTAGAGGATGTTGTGGCCGTCGGGGGTGAAGAGCGGCTCGTGGCCGTCACCGATGAGAAGAGGTTGAGCGCCGGGGGTGAGGGGCAACACGAGGACTTCGACAGGCGTGGGGCGCTGGAGGTGGGCCGGGTTGGCGGGCTTGCCATTGGCTCCGGATTCGGCGCCGTAGGTGTAGGCGATAGCAGAGGCGTCTGGTGCCCAGGCGAGCTGGGTGATGTCCTGGGCATCGTCCTGGGTGTTGTGTGTGAGCTGGCGGGCTGGCTGGCCGGGTCCTGAGACCCAGAGATTGTGGCGGCCTTCAGCGTTCTCTACCCATGCGAAGAGATTGCCTTGCGGTGCGGCGGTGAGTGAGGTCGAGTAAGGCGCGCTGAGGACCTGCTGCAAGGTAAAGGGCTTTGCATCCGACGGGCGCTGGGCGGGCGCTGCCAGTGAAGCCATTAGTAACGTCGTGACGAACACCATTGGGTAACGATATCGCATTCGAAGGTCTACAAGGGTGATTTGGCTCACGGAGTCACCAGATAGAGAAGAGTAACGCATCTCACAATGCAGCTGCTCGAAAGTAGGGTCCATGGGGAGGGTGGGGTCGCACAGAGCTATGTTGAAGAAACTAAACGAGGAGTGTTATGTCCCAGAGTCATATACAGGAACAGATTGAGCTGATTGCACGGCATGAACAGGAGTTTCTGGAACAGCGGACCCAGGCGGAGCGTGTGATCGATGGGATTGCGGGCTTTGTGGGGAGCCTGCCGTTTGTTGCTGTTCATTTATGCGTGTTCGCGCTGTGGATCGCGGTGAACTCGCTGCCGCATGTGCGGCACGCTGATCCAAAGCCGTTTGGATTGTTGCAGACGGTTGTTGCGATGGAGGCGATTTTGGTGTCGAGCTTCATCCTGATGCGACAGGCGCGGCTGGGACGGCGTTCCGACGAGCGCGATCATATGATGCTGCAGATTCTTTTGCTCACTGAGAAGGAGCTTACGGCGCTGCTGGGGATGGACCGCCAGATCGCGTCGGAGATGGGGCTTTCGAAGGCGGCAAATAATCCCGACGTGCGGGACTTGAGCCAGGAGACGTCGATTGACGATCTGCAGCAGACGATCAAGGAGAGTCTGCCAGGGTCATAGGTCAGGCAGCGGTGGATTTGGCTTTGAGACGCTCGGCGGTGTTGATGCTGAGCGTGGTTTAGGCAGCGGTGGCTTCTGCCTTGAGTCTTTCCGCTGTGTCATGCGCGATGAGGGCGTCGATAGTGGGCTGGAGCATGCCTTCCATCACCATGGCGAGCTGATGGTTGGTGAGGCCGATGCGGTGGTCGGTGAGGCGGTTTTGGGGGAAGTTGTAGGTACGAATTTTGTCGGAACGATCGCCGGAGCCTACCTGCTGCTTGCGCTCCTTGGCCTGGAGCTGGTGGATGCGCTCGGCTTCGACTTCGTAGAGGCGGGAGCGAAGGACGCGCATGGCCTTTTCGCGGTTCTTGATCTGCGACTTTTCGTCCTGGCAGGAGACGACGGTGTTGGTGGGCAGATGCGTGATGCGGATGGCCGAGTAGGTGGTGTTGACGGACTGACCGCCGGGGCCGGAGGAACAGAAGGTGTCGATTCGGAGATCTTTCTTTTCGATCTTGATGTCGACTTCTTCGGCTTCGGGGAGGACGGCTACGGTAATGGCCGAGGTGTGGACGCGGCCCTGGGTTTCGGTGGCGGGGACGCGCTGCACGCGGTGAACGCCGGACTCGTACTTCATCTGCGAGTAGACCTTGTCGCCTTCGATGATGGCGGTGACGTCCTTGAGGCCGCCTACGTCAGACTCGGTTTCGGAGAGGATTTCTACCTTCCACTTATGCTGCTCGGCGAAGCGGAGATACATGCGGAAGACCTCGGCAACGAAGAGCGAGGCTTCGTCTCCGCCGGTGCCGGCGCGGAGCTCGAGGACGATGTTCTTGTCGTCGTTGGGATCCTTGGGGAGGAGCAGGACTTTGAGCTCTTCTTCCGTGGTGGCGAGCCTGGGCTCTAGCTCGGCGAGTTCGGCCTGAGCCATCTCGCGCATGTCGGCGTCGGACTCGGTGAGCATAGCCTTGGCGTCGGCTACGGCGTTGCGCAGCTTGCGGTAGTCGCGAAACTTCTCGACCGTGGGCTCCATGTCTCGGTGCTGCTTGGAGACCTTGCGGTAGTTCTCTTGGTCGTTGACGATTTTGGGGTCGGAGAGCTGCAGGCCGAGCTCTTCGTAGCGGGCTTCGAGTTGGTCGAGGCGGTCGAACATGATGTGGCTCCTCCTGCTAAAAGCAGAGTGTAGAGGATAGAGAGTAGAGGATAGAGAAGGCGGAGATTGGGCGCAGCTAGGCAAAGTCGTGACGGGTGGTCACGCGGGTAATGGCCGTTGGGAGGGCCAGACTCACCGGGTTTGCGCTGGAGAACAGCATCACTTCTTAGATGTTACCGCGAGCTGGGGGTTTCACGGCTTGGGACTTGTGGCGGAGCCAATGCCTGGAGCATCGTTGGAGGGCGGCGGAGTGCCGATGGCGATCTCATCGTAGTCGCGCAACGCGCCGTCGGAGGGGAAGTAGATCTCGTATCGGTTCCAATAGTCGTAGGTCGCATGGGTCTTGGGCGCCATATTGATGTATTTGGCCTTGTAGTCCCCCAGCGCAAGTAGACCGCCGTATCCGACAGTTGAGGATAGTTCCATGGTCTGGCCGTCGATGACAACCTCAAGGTGCTGTATTGCGCTGCGGTTTGCAGAGCCGATGACGTGGACCGTGATGGTGTAGTCGGCGGGGTCGGGCTTCTTCGTGGCAAAGGCAGCGGTTGCCGGCACGAGGAGCAGAACAAGGGCGAGCTTTTTCATCGGGCGATCTCCGTGATGACTTGGACACGGCGGGGGAGAATAAAGTTGCGAGGGGTCATGTCTGCATCTTTTCGTCGCAGGGGGAGATTTTCTTGGCAATGTTTGCTGAGGTCGCGACGTTGGCGGAAGAGCTTGCCGGGGAGGCTGGCAGGCTGAAGAAGCGTGCGCTGATTGAGATCGCGGTGGCGCGGGTGGCTGCGGTGTCAGTGGAAGATGCGGGGAGGTTTTGCCTTTATCTGGCGGGGCAGCCGTTTGCGGAGGCTGATCCACGAAAGCTGAATGCTGGGGGAGCGTTGTTGACGCGGGCAGTGAAGGCAGTGTCGGGGTGCTCGGATGCGGAGTTGACGGCGGCATATCGGCGGTATGGAGATCTGGGGGCGGCGGCGGCTGAGGTGTGGGGTAAGGGATCGGGGGAGGGTCTGACGCTGGTGGAGGTGGCTGAGGCGTTTGGTGTGATGGCGGTTGCGCGGACGACGGCTGTGCGAACTGCTGCCGTCGAAGGGCTGTTGCGGCGCGCAGGTGCGCTGGAGGTGAAGTATCTGCTGAAGCTGATGTTGGGAGATATGCGGATTGGGGTGAAGCAGAGTTTGATTGAGGAGGCGATTGGTGTAGCGGCCGGTGCGGATGTGGTGGCGGTGCGCCATGCAGTGATGCTGGAGGCGGATCTGGCGGGGGCGGTGGAGAGGGCGTTTAGCGGGACGCTGGACGAGGCGCGGATGCGACTGTTTCATCCGCTGGGATTCATGCTGGCAAGTCCCGTGGAGACGCCGGAGGAGGCCATGGAGAGGTTTACGTCGAAGCCGGGGAAGGCGGTTGGAGCAGCGGGTGAAGCAGGTCCTTCGGCTTCGCCTCAGGACAAACCCATTGTTATCGAGGCGTTTGTCGAGGACAAGTACGACGGGATGCGGGCGCAGGTGCATTGCGGCGATCCACAGCAGCCGGGGCGGGTTGCGGTCTTCTCGCGCAACCGGGAAGATATCACGCAGAGCTTTCCGGAGATTGCGGAGGCGTTTCGCGCAGCGAAGGAGCCGCTGATTTTCGACGGCGAACTGCTGGGGTGGAACTTTGTCGAGAGCAAGGCGCTGCCGTTCGCGATGATGGGGCAGCGTATCGGTCGCAAGCGGGTGGATGGAGTTATGCGACGGCAGGTGCCGGCTGTGTTCATGGCGTTTGATCTGCTATTTGAGGGCGGGGAGCTATTGTTGCCGCTGTCTTTGCGCGAGCGGCGCGGTCGGCTGGAGGCGGTGGTGGAGCGGTTGCAGCCGGTCACCATAGCGGGATGGGATGCGCCGGTAAAGGCGAGTGCGCAGGCGGGGTTGTTCGATGGACCGGAAGAGGCACGGGCCGAGGCTCCGTTGCAGCGGCTGATGCTGTCGCCGGCAAGGCTGGTGGAGAGTGTGGAGGCGATTGAGCAGGCGTATGTCGATGCTCGTGCGCAAGCGAATGAGGGGGTGATGCTGAAGGCAGCGGGGTCAGCGTATCTGCCGGGGAGGCGCGGATTGGCGTGGGTGAAGTTGAAGCGCGAGCTGGCGACGCTGGATGTTGTGATTACGGGAGCTGAGTTTGGCCATGGGCGGCGGGCTGGTCTGTTGAGCGACTACACCTTTGCGGTGCGCGGGAACGACGGCGAACTGCTCAACGTGGGGAAGGCGTATTCGGGTGTGACGGACGCGGAGATTGTGGAGCTGACGGAATGGATGAAAGCTCACACGCTTGAAGATTACGGGCATTTTCGGACGGTGGAACCGCTACGGGTGATCGAGGTGGCGTTCAACAACGTGATGCGGTCAGACCGGCATGCGAGCGGCTTTGCGCTAAGGTTTCCGCGGATTCTGAGGTTGCGGGAGGATAAGCCGGTGGAGGAGGTCGACACGCTGGGGCGGGTGGAGGAGATCTACGAGAGCCAACCGGACAAGCCGTCTACAGAGCGTGGCGAGTGAATGAGCCTGAAATGGGAATCGAGGAAATGGAGTTACAAAGCGATTACCTCCGCAGCGCTTTTCGGAGCAACTTCGACGGTAAAATGGGTATAACGAATGGGATGGGCGAAATCGTATTCGCCGCAGCTCATTCCGTTGCGCGCATTCTTGAGGGAGTTTCCTCGATTTGGAGAATTATCGTTGATCAAGATCCGTGCTTTGTTTGCTTTAGGCTTTAGGGTTCTGCAAGGGTCGCGTCGTCGGGTGTGGATCGGCGCCTCGGTGGTGATGCTTTTGGTGGTTTGTCAGGCGGTTTGGGCGCGTGGACCGCACGTTCGGGTGCATGCCCGACTGCTGCCGCCTACGAAGATGGTGTATGCGGCGTTGCTGGAACCGGGCGTGCTGCCTGCGGACGAAGCCGCGCTGCCGGAGGATGGGAAGAAGTACGAACTCAAGCTGCACCATCTGCATTCGGGCGAGAGCATCGATGTGGTGTATCGGATTGGTGACACGTATATTCCTGCGGCGATGGAGAAACTTGCTTATTTTCTGCGAGATAGTCGCACTCAGGATGAAAAGGCGTATGACCCGCGGGAGTTTGATGTACTGCACAATGTGATGGCGCGGCTGGGACGGCCAGACGGTGTGATCGATATCGTTTGCGGGTATCGGACGCCTTGGAGCAACAATTTTTTACGCACGCGGAGCCGGCATACGGGAGTGGCGAAAAACTCGCAACATATTCAGGCTAAAGCGATTGACATACGTGTTCCCGGAGTGCAAACACGCGCATTGCGGGACGTTGCGCTGAGTTTGGAGGCGGGAGGCGTGGGATATTATCCGCGAAGCCAGTTTGTGCATGTGGATGTGGGGCCGGTGCGGCAGTGGACGTTTGGCGGGCGCGGCGAGGATTAATTTGCGCGGAGGTAAACTACTCAAAAGGGGCGACTTAAGGTCGCTCTTTTGTTTTTGCACGGTCGGTCGCTGGCGTGAGGTGATAATGGGTGGGTGAAGAGTTGGGTTGAGATCTCTGGGAAGCGGTTGGTAGAAAACCTGCGCGCGGTGCAGGCGATCACCAATGTTCATGCGGGTGCGGAGACACTTGGAGTTGTAAAAGCCAATGCTTATGGGCATGATTCTGCGATTGTGGCGCGGGTATTGGTGAAAGCCGGGGTTCGGTGGCTGGGGGTTGCGGATGTGGAGGAGGGGGTGCGGGTTCGTGGGGTGGTTGGGGACGGGGTGCGGTTGCTGGTGATGTGCGTGCTGGAAGAGGCTGATTGCAAAGAAGTTGTAGAGCATGACCTGACGCCTGTGGTTTGGACGGTGGAGCACGTTGCGATGCTGGAGCGGGCGGCAGAGGCGGCGGGCAGGGTGGTGCGGGTGCACTTGGAGATCGATACGGGGATGGCACGGCAAGGGGCTGATTCCGAATGGGTTGCGGTTGTTGCTGAGCGTTTGGCGCGGTCAAAATGGGTGCGTTGTGAGGGGGTGATGTCGCACCTGGTGGCAGCGGAGGTGGAGGGGTCTGCAGTGACGGAGAGGCAGCGCGCGAGGTTCTCTGAGGCAGTGCAAGTGGCTGTAGATAAGGGAGTTAGGGTGGAGTGGTTGCACCTGGGAGCGACGTCGGCGGTGGATGAGGGGTCGACGCTGGGGTGGATGCAGGAGTTGGCGGCAGGGGTGGGGGCGAGGGTGATGGTGCGGCCGGGGATTGCGCTCTATGGGTATTGTTTGCCGATAGATACGGGGCGAGCCGGTGGGCTGTGCGGGCACGTGCAGCCGGTGTTGACGTGGAAGACGCGGGTGATTGGGTTGCGGGAGATTGGGGCGGGCGACACAGTTGGTTATGGCGCGACGTTTACTGCTAAGTCATTGATGAAGTTGGCTTTGTTGCCGGTTGGGTATGCGGATGGGCTACGGCGAACGGCTTCATCGGGGGTGGGGGACGGATGGGTGATGATCGGGGGACGACGGGCTGCGGTGGTGGGGAGGGTTTCGATGAATTTGGTTACTGTGGATGTAACTGATTTGGAAGGGGTTGCGGTGGGCGACGAAGTTGTGTTGCTGGGTGAGGGCGTGACAGGGGACGATCATGCGCGGTGGAGTGGGACGATTTCGTACGAGATTCTGTGCGGGATTCGAGCGAAGTTCGTTGAAAGTTGAGCGGGTTGAGGTGGGTTTCGGGTTACGCGACGACGTCTTGACCTCGGTTTCGGGACGCACAATCGGCGATCTGTCGGCGGTAGAAGGAAAGAGCGTTTGATCGGCAGCGACGACGTTCCCTAACCCAAGACCGACCGAGGATCCAGCGGGAGTCGAGTGAGCTCCTCTCCGCTGGATCCGCAATCAGAAGGAGAGCACAACGGGAGTCAGCAGATCTGCCAGACCGATGTTGCGGTACATTTCGGTACGAACACGATCGGCTACTCCGTTGACGATCTCCGCGCCGTCCTGGGCGGGGTCGATATGGACGCGGAAGGGACGCTTGCCGAAGGGAAGGTCTACGACCTTGACGATGGCTTTGGCTACATCGGCCACATCGGCATCGGCGGGGGCGGTAGCGGCAAAGCCCTTCATGATGTCGTCACCGAGGTGAGTGTACGGGCCGTTGTCGTACTCAGCTTGACGTGCCTTGTCCGCTGGTGCACCGGCATGAGCGAAGTGGTTGGTGCCGGAGGTGAAGGCGCCGGGAACGATGATGGATGTTTCGATGCCCCAGCGATTGAGCTCTGCGGCGTAGCTGACCGCGAGCGCATCCATGGCAGCCTTAGCCGCGAAGTAGGGTGAAAGATAAGGCGGGGTGCCTCCACGCGTGCTGGTGCTGCCGACCCAGAGCACCAGTCCTTTTTTCTGCTTGCGTAGCTGTGGAAGCGCAGCGCGATTGACGCGTTGGGTGCTGAGCACGTTGGTGTCGTAGACCTGCAGGAGCTGTTCAGGGGTGAAAGCTTCCGCGGCACCGAAGACCATGTGTCCGGCGTTGTGGATGACGACATCGAGACGCCCGTCTTTTTCAACGATCGTTTTAATAGCCTGGTCAGCTGATTCCTGAGAGGCCACATCCAGCTCGATTGCGCGAAGGTCTACGTTATTTTTCTTTGCGAACTGCTCCACTTCCTCTACCTGTGCGGCGTTGCGGCCTGTGGTCTCACGCATGCTCGCGTAAACAGTATGACCAGCGAGGGCGAGAGCGCGAGCGGCGAGGGCGCCAAAGCCGCTCGAAGCTCCGGTGATGACGATGATGTTTTTCATATCCTTTCTCCTTTGAGAATCGTTGGACCTGCGGGAATGTGGTCGCGACGGGGGAGCGATGTGTGCCGTTTATGCGAAGCCTCCGTTGGCGCGTAGCACCTGCGCGTTGACCCATCCGCCATCGGGGCCAGCCAGAAAGGAGACGACGCCTGCGATGTCGTCTGGCTGGCCGAGCCGCTCAAGGGGCGCCATGCTGCTGATCTGCTTGATCTGCTCTTCTGTCTTGCCGTCCAGGAAGAGCTCCGTGCCGACAGGCCCGGGTGCAATCGCGTTGACCGTAATTTTGTGTCCGCGAAGTTCGTTGGCGAGGACATGGACGAGGCCTTCGACGCCTGCCTTGGAGGCGATGTAGGGGCCGTAGGAGGGGAAGTTTTTGGCGAGGACGCTGCTGGAGAAGGCGATGATGCGTCCTCCCTCGGCGACGTGCTGCGCGGCCTGCGAAAGGACGAGGAAGGTTCCGCGCAGGTTGGTGGCGATGACCTTGTCGAAGGTTTCTACATCACCCTTGGCGATGGGCGAAAGAGGCATGATGCCTGCGTTGTTGACGACGACGTCGATTTGTCCGAAGGCCTTGAGGGTCTTGTCGAAGAGCTGCTTGACGTCCTCGGGATTGGCAACATCGGCCTGGACGGCGATGGCGCGTCCGCCTGCGCTGGTGATCTCGTTGACGACATCTTCTGCTTTGGCTGCATTGCCGGCGTAGTTGACGACGACGCCAAACCCGTCGGCTGCGAGGCGAAGGGCGATGGTGCGTCCGATGCCGCGGGATGCTCCGGTGACGATAGCTGTCTTTCTCATGGTGGATCTCCTTCTTGGCGGCTTCTGAGGACCTAAAGACCGTCGCTGAAAAGAGATTGAACCTGGACGAGCTATACGTCCAATGCATAGTGCTAATATCCATTATGCGTGTGACGCAGCTACGTCAGGCGGACCTGAATTTGCTGGTTGTGTTCTCAGTGCTGGCCGAAGAGCGCAACGTATCGCGTGCAGCGGAGCGGCTGCTTCTGAGTCAGCCAGCGGTGAGCCGCGCGCTGCAGCGATTGCGGGATATGTTTCACGATGATCTGCTGGTACGGACTGCGAAGGGCTATGAGCCTACGCCGCAGGGGGAACGTGTTCTTCAAGAGCTCGAGATCATGTTGCCAAAATTGGATCGGCTGATCTCGGGTTCGACATTCGATGCGGCGACAGAACATTGTTCCTTCCGGATTGCAGCGACAGATAATGCAACGTCGATCATTGCGCCGATTCTGTGTCGCGAGGTTCTTCCAACTGCGCAACAGGTTCGCTGCACGTTTGTAAGCTGGAGGGGAGATGTCTTCGAGGATTTGAGTCACGGTCGACTGGATCTTGCTTTGATTGGCGATGAAGGCTATGTGCCTTCGCCGTTACTGAGTGAGGTGATTTACGAGGAGGAGCTGGTTTGCATTGTTGCGGCAGATGCTTCTTATCATCGCCAACTCACGCTCAAGCAATATCTCGCGGCGGAACACATTGCGGTTGACGTGGTCGAGGGCTCGCAACATATACCGGAGAAGCGTCTGGCAGCGCATGGTGAGCGGCGGCGAAGTGTAATCACGCTGCCGTATTTCGGAGCGGCTACGCGGTGCATTCCAGGAACGAAGCTGATTCTGACGGCGCCCCGGCGATTCGCGCGCCTTGAGGCAGAGAATCGCAGGATCAAGGTTTTGAAGGCGCCTGCGGAGCTAACCGGTTTCAAGTATCTGATGATTTGGCATCCGCGAGTGAACACCGATGCGGCGCACACATGGCTTCGGGCCGAGATAAAGAAAATCGGTCAGACGATCAGCTCGTGATCTTTGTGCGGATGTAGCGGGTTGCGCCGGCGGAGCAGAACGTAGACGGCGACCAGGGCAGCAGTGAATCCGGACGCGGCGCCGACACCTAGTGCCCAGCGGGGGCCGAAGTGGTTGGCGACCCAACCGACGATGGGAGCGCCTATGGGTGTTCCGCCGAGGGCGATGGCGACGCGCAAGGCCATCACTCTGCCGCGCATGGCTGGCTCTGCCGAAAGCTGCATGATGCTGTTGGTGCCGTTGGTGAAGATCACGCCGGCTGCGCCGATGATCATGAGAGCGGCTCCGAAAGCCCAGTATCCAGGGGCCAGTGCGGCGAGCGTGCAGCCGAGGCCGAAGACAGCGGCTCCTGCGAGGAGGAACGTGAAGTTCGATTTCTGGCGGCTGGCGCCGAACAGGGCGCCTGAGAGGGTGCCCACGGCCATGAGAGAGGAGAGCAGGCCAAAGGCGCGGGCGTCAGAGTGGAACACGGTCACGGCCATGGTCGAGATGAAGATGGGGAAGTTCAGGCCGAAGGTTCCGATGAGGAACAACATGATCAGGATCGCGCGGAGGTCTGGCTTGCTCCAGACGTAGCGAAGGCCTTCGAGAAATCCGGAGGCCGAGCGATGCGCGCGGGCGCTTGGGCGCAACTCCGAGAGCCGGAAGAAATACATGGAGATCACGACCGCTGCGAAGGAGAGTCCGTTGAGGAGAAAGGCCCAGCCGAGACCAACACCGGCGATAAGCAGACCGGCGACGGCGGGGCCGATCGTCCGGGCGGCATTGAAGGAAGTTGAGTTCAAGGCCACGGCATTGGGTAGATCCGCATCGCCTACCATCTCTGCTACGAAGGTCTGTCTGACGGGGGCATCGAGCGCGGCGGCGGAACCGGAGAGGAAGGCGAAGACGTAGACGTGCCAGAGGCGGACGGCTCCTGCGATGGTGAGGACGCCGAGGGCGAGCGCAAGGACGCCCATGGTTGCCTGGGTGAGCATGAGGAGTTTGCGCTGATTGAGGCGGTCGGCGGCGGAGCCTGTCCAGGGTAGGAAGAGAAGTTGCGGAGCGAACTGGAGGGCCATCACGATGCCAAGGGCAGAGGCGTCGTGATGGGTGAGTTGCGTGAGGACGAGCCAGTCCTGGGCGACGCGCTGCATCCAAGTGCCGATGTTGGAGACGAGGGCGCCGAGCGTCCACAAGCGGAAGTTGAAACTTCTGAGCGAGCGGAAGGTGGTGGCTGCTGGATTCTTCATGGGCGCTGCGGTGTGTTGCCTCCATGAAACTGGCCGAAGTGACGGGCGCAAAAGAGACCGAGGAGTAGCGCGCCGAGGGCGAATGCGAGGATGTGGCTTGTTGTCCGCGGATGGAAAGCGCCGATGTGCGTGATGAGGAGATAGGCGACGACGGCGTTGAAGAATCCCCAGAGGACGTTGACCGTTGAGGAGGAGAGGCCTTCGCCGGGGGGCTTGGCGAAGGGGCTTTGGAAGGGGCGTCCCATGACGCCGGAGACGAAGTGAGGGATAGCATTTGCGGCGAAAGTGCCTGCGAAGAAGTACGCGAGGAGATGGAGATAATTCATGATGCGGCGTTCCTTTCTTGCAGCGACTTTTCGAGTAGTGCAATGATTTCTTGAGTCGAGCTGGTTTCGCCGATGCGAGGGAAGACATTGCTGATGCTGTAGTGGTGCGGTTCTTCGCGCATGTCGGTCATGGCGTCCGTTGCGAGGGTTACGTTGAAGCCCTGCTCGTAGGCCTGGCGCGCGGTTGCTTCGACGCCTACGGAAGTTGCGATTCCAGTGACGACGACCTGGGTAACGCCGCGTGCTTTGAGCTGGTGTTCGAGATCGGTGGTTGCGAAGGCGCCCCAGCTTCGCTTGGTGACGAGGATGTCGGTCGGTTGCTGATTGAGCTGTGGCAGGAGGTCAGTCCAGTCGTCGGCAAACGTTAGGTTGGCGCGGGGGTTCTGCTCGGTGCGGCCGGGCGCTCCTCCTGCCACGTTGACAAGCACTACGGTGAGGTTGTTGGCACGGAAGATATCGAGCAGGGCGCGCGTGTGGGTGATGATGTCGGCGATGGGATGAAGGAGGTTTAAGTTGGCGATGCCTTTTTGGAGGTCGACGACGATGAGCGCGGTATTGGGGTCAAGCGTGGTCAGGGGCATGGGAATTTTCCTTGGATACGAAGTGCGCATGGGTGAAGGCAGGAGGTGGCGGGCTCAATCCTCGACGAGGCGCGATAGCAGATCGAGTGCCGCGTGAAGTTTCTCCTGCTCGTGGACGGAAAGCTTCTGGGTGATGGTGGTGGTGAGCCAGTCCTGTCTCGCGGCCCTGCTCTGCTGAAGCCACTTTAGACATTTCGGCGTAAGAGACATCAGGGTTTGGCGGCCATCGCTGGGGTCAGGTGCGCCACGGAGCAGGCCGGACTCCTGTAATGGCGCAACGATCGCGCTCATGGACTGGGGGCGCATGCCTTCCGCTCGAGCCAGGCTTGAAACCGTGGTGGGACCCTGCTGTTCGAGTCGGAGGAGAACGGAGGCCTGGGATGGGGTTAGATCGTTGTCGCCACCCTGTTCGCGCATGCGCTGCTTGAGCTTGCGAAAGGTTGCGCGGATTTCGGTGGCGAGGGTGCGGGCGGGTTGAGGGGTTCGACTGCTCACGGGATCAGTATTGCATATTTACAGGTAAACTGTAAAGGTTGACTGTAGATGTGGTCCTGCGCGGACGGCGGGAGGCTTCGCGTGGCTTGTTGGGGTTGTGCAATCCCACCCATGACGATGAAGCTGTCATGAATGGGGCACCCGGGGTCCTGCGTGTGCAATCCCACCCATGACGATGAGGCCGTCATGAATGGGGCACCCGGGGTCCTGCGCGGATGGGGCTAGTTTTTGCGGGGTAGTTTGAGGGATTTGCAGGTGTGGGAGGTGCCTGCTTGCCAGAGGACGCCGCCCTGCATGCGAAGGTGCGCTACCGAGATCTCAATTGCCTGATGACTCGCGCCTAGATAGTCGATCTTGATCCAGGCCACCGAGCCGGGATAAAAGAAGCCGGTTTCGACATGGCAGATTCCGTTGGGGAATTTGTTGTTCGCTGAGGGCGAGCAGGCCAGGCTTAGCTGCTCGATGGGCACTTTGCCCTTATTCCTGAACTTTAGCTGGATGGTGTCTCTTTCGGGTGTGGCGGTCACGAGGGACACGGGGCATAGCGCCTGACCATAGAGGCAGGGACGAGATGCGAGGATGAAAAGAACCAGGACCAGGAGCTTGCGCCCGGCATTGAAGTTGCCGCTCATGCGACCGAGGATAGCACTAAGCCGGTGAATACCTCACCCGATATTTCTGTTGACCGGTACTGTCGTCACGGACTCCTTCTGTTCGAGGAACGTTGCAGTTCTTGGTCCAGCGCCGACCCATGACGCCGGGAGCGTCATGGGTCGGCTGAGGAGAGCTATAGGTGGTGGCCGGGGAAGATTCCGACCTTGAAGGTGACCATGAAGCTGCGGCCGGCGGTCTGGTTAATCTGGTCAAGCTGAGACGGGGTGGTGGTGGCGAAGTAGGCCGAACCGTTGATGGGGGTTGGGCTGTTGGCGGGGAAGATGTCGGTGATGTTTTCGCTGTTGAAGAGGTTGTTGATGCTGAAGCTGAGCTTCGACTGATCGAAGATGGAGTCGCGGTTGCGGTAGGTGAAGTTGAGGAAGAGGTTGACGTTGTTATAGGGCGCGACGTAGGCCTGATTGTGATAGGAACCGTTGTCGTTGTAGTAGTCGCCGACGCGCTTCTCGATGATGCCGAGGTCGATGCCGCGATTCTGGTAGGTGACGCCGACGGCCTGGGTGTAGGCGGGCGTGTCGGTGACGTTGAGGCCGGAGGGGACGCCGGTTCCTCTGTAGGTGGCCTTGCCTACGGTTCCGTTGGCGTAGAGGTTGAGGCCGTGTGAGAGCGAGGCATTGGCCTCGGCTTCAAAACCCTGGGTGAGGGAGTCGGGGCCGAGGTAGTACTCGTTGAGGTCGTAGGCGGGATTGCTGGGATTGGCGACAGCGAGGGCGATGTAGTTGTTTTGGAATTTGACGGCGTAATAGTCGGCGTCGAAGGTGATGCGGTTGAGCTTGAGGACGGTGCCACCCTGGTAGGCGGAGGTGAGCTGTGGCTTGGGCAGAGTACTGACTTCCTGGCCGCCACCTGCGACGTCGAAGATGCTGGTGGGAGGGATTTCATCGCCCTTGCCGAACTGGGCATAGACGGACCAGTAGTTGGTGATCCGGTAATTTGCGGAGGCCGAGGGAAGTGGGGAGCCGAAGCCGCCGGAAGAGGTGATGAAGGGTGCGCCACCGAGGGGGCCTACGACTTTGCCATTGTCAGCGTACTGCTTGAAGTCGAGGGTGTAGTACGCGTACTTGAAGCCGGCGATGACGGTGAGTTTTTTGGTGGCATGCCATTCGTACTCGACGTAGGGGTTGTAGGAGTTGGTCCAGTAGTTTTCATGGAAGTTAGGTACGGGCTGGTCGTAGTGGGTGAGGGGATCGGAAGGGATCTGATAGCGGTTGCTGGTGGCCCACTCGTACCACATGCCAAAGCGGAGGACGCCGAACCTGGAGGTCTGGCTGATGGCGGAGGTTTCGCCGTACTTGCGATAGCTGTTGAGCTTGTCGACGGCACAGGGCAGGTTTGAATATTGGGGATCGGTGGTGGCAGGTGGGTTGGGGGCCACGTTGACGCCTCCACCGAGTGACACGGGGCTGCAGAGGGACGGGATGATCCAGCCGCTGGAGCCATTGGGGCCGGTGGCAAGGCCGGTGGTGTCGCCGCTGGGGTCGTTGGCGTAATACTGCGCGTTGTTATAGCTGTAGGTGTAGGGCGTTACATTGATGAGCCAGCCGTGGCTGCGCGAGGCGTTGACGGCAACGTACTCGAAGTCGGTGGGAACGGTGTTTCTGTTGTAGGCCTGATAGAACGCGCTGGTGGGATCGTTGTTCTGCATCATGTAATTCCAGCCATAGGCGGCGATCTGAGCGCGATAGGGCGAGACGTTGGGGGCGTTGGAGAAGAGGCGGATGACACCGCTGTAGCCGGTGATGGTGGTGTTTTGCGACGGGGTGTAGACCGCCTTGATCTCTCCGCCATAGCGTTTGACGTCGTTGAAGGTCTGGAAGCCGTCGGTGGTCATGCGGTGAACGTCGAGAGAGAAAGCGAAGTTCTTGTGGGGGCCGAGCATGCCGGAGTTGTATTGGCCATCGATGAGGAGGGTGTTGAAGGAGCCGTAGGAGACCTGGGGCTCGACGGACTGCCGCGACGGGACTTGCGGAGAGAGGAGATTGATGGAGCCGCCGTAGGTCGCCTGGCCGATGGTGGAGGCGAGGCCGGGGCTGCGGTCGAAGTTTACGCCGCCAATCCAGATACCAGGGAAGAAGGCCCAGGAGTGGTGAGTGGGATTGTTGCTGTCGTTGAAGGGGATGCCGTCCCAGGTGATGTTGAAGTCGCCGTCCTGGAAGCCGCGGAAGTAGATGGTGCCCTGGCCGAGGCCGACGCCGTTGGAGTTGTAGCTGATGGTGCCGGGGGCGATGTTGATGATTTCAGAGTAGTCGGTGTTGGTGGGGGTGAAGTTGCGGATGTAGTCGCCGCTGATGATGGATTGCGGCTCGACGGCTTCGAGGGAAGCCTGGGAGAGTGCATGTTGTGCGGCGATGGAGTCACCGGCAATGGCTTGCACCTGGATGGTTTCGGAGACGCTGCCAACACCGAGAGGAACTGTTACCTCCGTCGGCTGGGATGAGGCGAGCACGTCTTTCTGCGTGGTGGCGGCGAAGCCCTTTGCGGTGATGACGAGGGTGTAACGTCCGGCGGGGATGCCGGTCAGCGCGAAGTGCCCGACGCTGTTCGCATTCGCGTGGGTGGTGGCGCCGGTGGTCTGATCTTTAGCGGTGATGGTGGCGCCGGGAATCGTGGACCCGTGGGAGTCAACGACGGTTCCGGAGATGGAGGCGGTGGGGTCCTGTGTCTGGGCGGTAAGGATGCGAGCCGATGAGATCAGCAGTATAAAAAGTGCAGCGAAAAACACGGAGGCACACGGCCGCCTCCGAGAGTTGAAGGTACTCTGCATTCGTTTCTCCAGATTGTTGTTGGCCCGTTAGGGTTGGATTTCGTGCCTGCTTCAGGGAGTCTGTGCGGTGTCATCCCCGATCAGCTGGGCATGAGAAGCGAGCCGCTGTTAGGCGGTGTCGCTTCACGACACACTATGAGATGAGAATGAATAGGCGGTTACTAAAACCGCTGAAACAGCGGCATGAACGAATCGTAATTATGCGCGCTGACAGGAAAGAACTTGTGGAAGTGAGATTGTGCGGACATCGACCGCGTGATCGCGAGCCGTCCGCAAAGGCGCCCACGGATGGGCCCCCACATCTATTCGGGTTCCTTGCTGGCGGTCGCTTCGTCGTGCAATTCCCAGGTGGGACGGTCGGCGCCTGAAAGCTTCAGTTTGGCGCGGCCCTTGCCGTTGGGATCGAAGATTTCGATGGAGGGCTGGGTATCTTCGACTGATAGCTCCAGGGCGGCTTGCCGCGATGGATAGTTGATGAGCATGCCGGCGTAGTGGGTTTGGTCGTCGACCATCATGCCGAGAGCGTCGCCGTTGGGGCGATCGAGCGCCACGACAGCGCGACCGTTTCCGAGGAATCCCATGCCGCCGCGTTCGTTTCCGTTGGGGTCAAAGTAGAGGCTGCCCCAGCCTTCTGCGATTCTCTTGGAAGTTTGGCCGGCTATGGAGGGGTCGGGAGTTTGGCCGATGATCACGCGGTCGGCACCGTTCTCTCCTAAGAAGACGAGGGATTCTGTTTGGGCGTCTTTTCGGGTGCGGCTGGCGCTTTCGGGAGTGGGGGCGCCGAGGAGGATTCGATCGCGGCCTTGGTCGTCGACGATGACGAGGCCTTTGAGGCGCAAGACCTGCGGGCCTTTCGTTGCTCCGAGCAGGAAGCATGCTGCTGCGGTCAGGAGCAAAGCGGCGACGAGGGTGGAAAGGTTTCTGACGGTCTTGCGGAGGTCTTGTAGCTCTTGTTGGACGGCGTCGGGATTCATGCTGGTCTCCTGTGATGGGTTTCCAACGGGACCCTCGCCCCACCCATGACGATGAGGCCGTCATGAATGGGGCACCCAGGTGGGCGACGGGCTAGAGGGGGTTGCGGTAGCGGCGGAGCTGGACGGCGGCGGCGAGGAAGACGGCGGCCAGGGCAAGGCCGGTCCAGAGGCCGGGAGTGGAGAGGAATTGGGCTGGCGAAATCGACATCGGCATGGACATGCCGGAGGTGGCGACGTCGGAAACCTGGGGGCCGTGGATGCGATATTTGAGGAACTCGAATACATGGCCGGAGTGCGTGGTGATCATCTCGAGGACACCGAGCGCGAGAGGGGGAAGGGTAGCCCAGAGAAGAGGCGTGCGGCGGGCCCAGGCGGAGACCATGAGGAACCAGCACCAGATGGGGGCGTACCAGAGGGCGTGGATGGCGACCAGGTGGTAGAGCAGCATCATGGAGTTCTGGGTGAGGGGCAGGCCGCTGTGAAGGGGGCCGGTGTCGATGCCGCGGGCGTGGAAGACCGTGACGTTGATGAGCAGCATGATGGACTGCGTGACGACCGTGATGGCCCAGGTGAGCAGCGGGAGAAGGACGAGGGGGATCGCGGCTTTCGAGAGGACGGTTGTGAGGTCGGAGATGGGGAGGGACTTCCAGAAGAGGATGCTGCGATCGCGGCGCTCGCCGTAGAGTGCGTCGAGGCAATAGAAGACGGCGACGAGGAAGGTGGTGGCCATGATGAGGCCAGCAGCGATGGTGTAGGGCATGATGGGGTCGATGCCGTGGGAGGTGTGGGTGACGACGCCGTTGTCGTTGACCGTGCTAGTGATGAGCATGCCTGTGGGCATGCGGAGGGTGCTGTAGAAGAAGCCGAGAATGATGAGGGCGGCGACGATGAGGGGCGCGAGGTAGATGGAGCGGTTCTCCCAGAGCTCGCGGCGGATGGACCAGAAGAGGCGGCGGGCTTCGGGGACGCGGGCTGCGGGGGTGGCGCGCGCGGTGTCGGAGAAGGAAGTCGGGAGAGCGTCGGTTTGGGGCGTCATTGGGCGGCTCCTGTGTACGAGCTGGGCGTGGGGGTGGGTGGTGGGCTGTAGGGCGCGGGTTGGTTGGGCTGTCCGACGAAGGCAACGAAGACGTCGGCGATGGTGGGGGTGCGGAGGTCGCCGAGCGGTGCGAGTTGTTCGCGGGGGACGCGGTCGTAGAGGAGGATGGAGCGGCCGAAGGTCTGACGCTCTTGAATTGGTTTGAGGGCGCGGGCGGCGGGGAGCTGGCCAGGGTTCACGATGAGCTCGAGGTAGCGGGTGTCGAAGTCTTCCATGCTGCAGCCGAAGACGAGGTTGCCGCGATCGATGAAGAGGAGGTCGGTGAGGATGTACTGGATCTCGTCGATCTGGTGGGTGGTGACGAGGATGGTGCGGTGGTGGTCGAAGTAGTCGTTGAGGAGCGAGTCGTAGAACTGCTTGCGGAAGAGGATGTCTAGGCCGAGGGTGGGCTCGTCGAGGACTAGGAGCTTGGCGTCGATGGACATGACGAGCGCGAGGTGAAGCTGCGCGACCATGCCCTTGGAGAGCTCGCGCACTTTGCTGGTGCGCTTGATGGTGGTGCGGGCCAGGAAGGTTTCAGCCTTGGCGCGATCGAAGCGCGGGTGGATGCCGGCGACGTAGTCGATTGCGTCGGAGACACGCATCCAGCGAGGGAGGACGGCGACGTCGGCGACGAAGGCTACGTCGTTCATGAGCTGGTCGCGCTGGGTCCAGGGATTGCGGCCGAGGACGTTGAGCGAGCCCTGGAAGGAGGTGAGGCCGAGGATGGCGTTGAGCAGCGTGGTTTTGCCGGCGCCGTTGGGACCGATGAGGCCGAGGATGCGGCCCTCCGCAACGTTGAGGTCGATGCTGTTGAGGGCGACGGAAGAACCGTAGGACTTGTGGAGGCCGTGGGCTTCGATGCAGGTCATGGGCTAGCCCTCCTTATGGTTGGAATTGGGTGTGTTGAGAAGGTCGGTGGCGGTGAGGCCGAGACGGTGGATGGTGGCCTGGAGGTGCGGCCACTCTTCAGCGAGGAACTTCTGGCGTTCGGCCTGGAGCAGGAGGTCGCGGGCTCCGGTGGTGATGAACATGCCGCGGCCGCGACGGCTTTCGACGATGCCCTGATCGACGAGTTCCTGATAGCTCTTGAGGACGGTGAGGGGGTTGACGCGGTTTTCGGCGGCAACGGTGCGGACGGAGGGTAGGGGTTCGCCTTCCGTAAGCAGGCCGTCGAGGATCATGGCGACGACGCGGCCTCGAAGCTGGCGGTAGATCGGCTGACTGTCGTTCCACTCAAGTTCCATAGGGTTTGTTGCTCCGTGGCTGAATTACTGTTGTAGTTGACTACAACACTGTAATTCTGTCAAGGGGAATTTTGGGGGGTGGGGTCGGCGGGAGGTTTCGTGGGTGGGCCGGGGCAAAGCCCAGTTTGTAAGGAGCGGATACCGCGGGCTAAAGCCCGCTGCTACTTCGGGTCCTGCGCGGAGGGCGAGAGCCTTCGCGGGAGAGTTAGCAATCCCACTCATGACGATGAGACCGTCATGAACGAGGCACTCGGCGTGACGCGGTGTCGTGTGCGCGAACATTGACCCGATTCTTGGGGCCATGCTAGCGTCGACGTATGGCGTTTTCCTTGCGTTGTTGTTGTCGCGTTGACCAGCCCCTTGTTGGGTGAGCCGCGACATTTACAGAACTTCCTGAAGCGCCTTCTCTAGAGCTCATCCGAATTCTCATCGTATGCCCGTCGTGGTGTGGAGCAGCCGTCATCGGTTGCCGAACTTGTAGGCGACGGCCGAGCTATGGAGAAGCTATGCAATCTGGAGTGGAGAACGTAGTCGCGCCGCAAGCGTATAGCAGTCTGGTGGCAGCGCAAGGGAAAGCCGGCGGAGTTTTGAAGACGCCTGAGGAACTCGCGGACATTGTTTCGCGATTTGCGGGGTCGGATGGATGGATGGAACGGGTGCGGTTGCGCACCGATGGGCGTTGGTATGAGCGGCTGTATCACAGTCCGGACCATGACCTGTGGGTCATCAGCTGGCTGCCCGGACAGTCCACCGGCTTCCACGATCATGGGGCGTCTTCCGGAGCATTCGTAGTGGTGACCGGTAGTCTTGAGGAGAGACGTCCTGGTGAGCCGGCGCAGGTAATCTATGGTGGCGAGGGGCGCTCCTTCGGTTCGGACTACGCACACGATGTAGGAAACGGCTCGCTGGGGCCGGCGATTAGCATTCATGCGTATTCGCCTCCGCTGGGCAAAATGAACGAATACGAGTTGGACGAAGGTCGACTGGTTCCGCGGGAACGAGCGCAGGGGCAGGCTGACGGGCTCGACGAGGTGTGGCAAGTGGAGAGGCAGAGGCCGGAGGGCCGAGGCGGCCGATTGAGCATCGAGCAGATGCTTTCGGCGGCACGTGCGCGCTTGCAACGGCTGTCTGCGGAAGAGGTGCATGAGGCGGCGGAAAAGGCTGGGGCAATCCTGGTGGACATTCGTCCAGAGAGTCAGAGGGCGGCGGAGGGTAGAATTCCGGGCGCGCTGGTTGTCGAACGGAATGTACTCGAATGGCGATTGGATCCGACGAGCAGCGCGCGACTGGCGGTTGCCACCGATCATGATGTGCATGTGATCCTGTTTTGCTCTGAAGGGTACGCATCAAGCCTTGCTGCGGCGGCTCTGCAGGACCTTGGACTATGGCGTGCGACCGACATGGCTGGCGGGTTCAAGGCGTGGCGCGCGGCGGGGCTGCCGGTTGAGAACGGCCCGATCGCAGTGGATTAGCGAAGGTTCTAGCCCATGGTGAACGCTACGCGGGGATTGCCGACGGAGGTGGTCCGGGCGGTTCAGATTTTCGCGGAAGTGGCCGATGGCTTCGCACTGCCTAGTTTTCCGATGGGCAAGATCATGGGAGTCGTTTGCTGGTAGAGCTCGTAGGCCGGGCCGTGTTCGCGGACCAGATCTCGTTCCTCGAACTGAATGGCCAGGAGGATGTAGCCGGTGGTTCCCATGGCGAACAGTAGGTGCGCAAGCGTCATGTTCGGCGTCATCCAGAAGGCCACGAGGAACCCGAAGTAGAGAGGATGGCGAACCAGGCGATAAGGAAGAGGAGCCCGGAAGGTGATCCTGGTGTAGGGCTTGCCTCGGAGGGGCAGCCACACTTGACGCAAGCCGAAGAGGTCGAAGTGGTTAATGAAGAAGGTCATGAGCAGCACGGTGATCCAGCCGGCGGCGCATAGCGTCCAGAGGATGAGGCGGGCCTGGGGATTGCGCACATACCAGACCTGGACGCCGATGGGCTGCCACTGCCAGAAGAGGAGAAGTAAGGCGAGGCTTGCGCAGAGGACGTAGGTGGAGCGTTCAACAGCCCACGGAACGACCTGTGTCCAGCGCTCCTTAAACCATGGGCGGGCCATGACACTATGTTGAAGCGCGAACACCGCGAGCAATGCGCAATCGACCGAAACGGCGCGTAGCAGCGACGTCTGGAGCGGTGCATCGAGCGTGTGCGAGACACCGAAGCCTCCGACGAATGCGATCGCGTAAAGAAACGTGCCGAGAAAGATGAGATAGCAAGTGAGTCCATACGCAAAGAACAGTAGCCGTTTGAGCATTTCGTCCTCCCTGGTGGTATGGGAAGGATGGACGAGATTGGGACTGGGCGGTATCGGCGCTTTGTCCCGGTTGGGGTAGATTTCGAGAAAAACGTGTGCGACAAATGTCCCGAGCATGCAATCATGTGCGCATGAACTCCCGTCAGCACATCCGCTATGTGACGACATCCGACGGTACGCGCATGGCGTGGGCGGAGGCGGGAGAGGGCCCCCTGCTGGTGAAAGCAGCCAACTGGCTGACACATCTTGAGTACGAATGGAACAGTCCGATCTGGCGACATTGGCTTCAGTTCCTTTCGTCGCAATTCCGATTTGTGCGCTACGACGAACGTGGATGCGGCATGACGGATTGGCGGGGAACTGATCTTTCGCTGGACCGGTGGGTGGAGGACCTGGAGGCGGTGATTGAAGCTTCGCGGCCAACGGAACCGGTGGTTCTGCTGGGCATCTCGCAAGGCGCTGCGACCTGCATTCGATACGCGATCCGGCATCCGGAACGAGTATCCCGCCTGATCCTCTATGGCGGTTATGCGCGGGGCGCTTTCCATCGAGGCACACCGGAAAGCCGGGCGGCGTATCAGGCAATGATTGACCTGACCAGGGTCGCCTGGGGCAAGGACAATCCGACGTTCCGGCAGGTATTCACGTCGCGTTTCATTCCTGGAGGAACGCACGAGCAGCTGCAATGGTGGAACGAGCTTTGTCTTCGAACCGTGTCGTCGGGAGAGGTTGCGGCTCAACTTCTGGAGGCCCGGGCGCTGGTGGAAAGCGCGAGTGACCTTTGGCAGGTCCAAACGCCGACGCTGGTTCTGCACGCACGAAACGACGAAGTCGTTTCCATTGAGGAAGGCCGACTGCTGGCGGCGGGCATCCCAGGCGCGGAGTTTGTGGAACTCGACTCGCGGAATCATGTTCTGCTCGAACAGGAGCAAGCGTGGCAGCGATTTTGCGAGGAAGTTCGATCGTTCGTGCAGCCGGGGACGCGGAGTCAATCGCCGTTCAATGCCCTGACCGCGCGCGAGCGTCAAGTCCTGGCGCTGATGGCGGAGGGTTTGAGCAACATCGAGATTGCGGAGCGCCTCGCCATCAGCGAGAAGACGGTGCGCAACCACGCCTCGAATCTCTTCGACAAACTCGGCGTGTGGTCGCGGGCGCAGGCTATCGTGTTCGCCCACGATCACGGCTTCAGCAGGTAATCCGACGCGCGCGGTTGTCGCAGCTGCGGCTGTTGATGGAAAAATGCAAGCTGTTGTCTCGAAGGTCCTTCCCGCCGGTCACAGGGCTCTCAAAACCTGCCGAGAGGAAGCACGGGCTGAGGGTGGTTCCTGCGGTGTCGGGTGTGTGACGGTAGACTGGAGAGATGCTTGCACGGCTTTATGCGAAGTGGATGTATGCGTGGGAGACGGCTCTTACGACTCGGGATATGAATCGGGTGGAACGGCCGTTGGAGTGGGGGTTCGAGGCCCTGGCGGACGTTGGCGGGGCGGAGCTGGCGGCGCGGGTCGAGAGTGCGGAGATGTCGGGGTTGGAGGCGATGATTGCGCTGAATGAGCGGATCGTTGCCGAGCCGCAGAGCTTCTATGGGTATGAGACGCCGCGGGACTTTCGGATTGAGGAACACTTTCCGGCGCTGTATCCGACGAATGTTCGTCCGGAGACGCTGGAGCAGGAGCGGGAGTGGAAGCGGCGGGCCGAGGTTGGCGAGCTGCGGAAGGAGCCATTTCTCAGGTTTACGTCGCCGGTGGGCACGCCGTATCCGGAGAACGATACGGTGAATGCACGGTGGTACGAAGCGGCAGGAAATAGGAAGCAGGAAGTAGGAAGTAGGGAAGGCAAAGGCAACGACCGAGGGCGGCCGAGGCAGGCGATGATTGTGATGCCGCAGTGGAATGCGGATGCGTTTTCGCATAACGTGCTGTGCGAGATGTTCAACCGGTTTGGGATTTCGTGTTTGCGGCTGTCGAAGCCGTATCACGATGTGCGGCGGCCGGCGGAGCTAGAGCGCAGTGATTATGCGGTGAGTGCGAATGTGGGGCGGACGATTGCTGCCTGCCGGCAGGCGGTGGTGGATATTCGTAGCTGCGTGGACTGGCTGGAGTCGCAGGGGTATGAGCAGATTGGAGTGTTGGGAACGAGCCTGGGAAGTGCGTATGGATTTATTGCGGCGGCGATGGATCCGCGGCTGAGGGTGTGCGCGTTCAACCATGCGAGCACGCAGTTTGGCGATGTGGTGTGGACGGGGCAGAGCACTCGGCATGTGAAGGCGGCGTTTGAGCATGCGGGGCTGACGCAGGATGAGACGCGGGCGATGTTTGCGGGGGTGAGCCCGATGAGCTTTATGGAGCAGTATGCTGCGACGGGGGCGGCGCGTGGGGCGGGGGATAAGGCTCGGCGGACGCTGGTGGTGTATGCGCCGTATGATCTGACGTTCGTGGTGAAGTATTCGCGGGAGGTGCTGAAGAATTTTGATCAGCACGGTGTGGATTATGTGGCGAAGGTGTTGCCGTGCGGGCACTACACGACTGGGGAGACGCCTTATAAGTTTCTGGATGGGTGGTATCTGGGATCGTTTATTTGGGGCGCGTTTCGGCGGCTGCGGGCGTAGTAGAGAGGCGACTGGCTGGACGCGAAAAGCTGGAGGCCGGAGGCGAGGAGCTCAGCGCGCTTCTGAGGCTGCTTTGAGGCGGCTGAGGTTGTCGATGATCTGGCGGTCGACGTGAGAGACGGCGATAGTCTGCCGAAAGGAGAAATCCAAGGAGTGGTGGATAGAGGCTTCTTCTGCTTCTGCCGAGTACGAGAGGGCCGACTGCTGGAGCGCTGGTGTGAGCGCAGTGCTCAAGGGCGTCGGGAAGCTGACTCGGGTGAGGCGGGGGGAGTTAGCGCGGCGCCGCGCCGCGATGACTTTCTGGTTCATGGAAGACGCTCCTTAGATAGCTCTGCGTGGAGTGATACTTCCGATCAAGCTGGGGCCCGCAGTTCGTTACTCTTCGTGAGATGCAAGACATATCGCCCTGAGTTGCTGGAAGGGGGCGAGGTGGTGCGCATGAGGGCCAGCTCTGAGGGTGGATTAGTGAGAAATCCATTTGTTTGCAGTACACTCGGAGGCTAGACCCTTCCCCTTTACGTGCGCTGGGAGATTGATTCGCTGCTTGCCGTTGCGGCGAGCGGCAAGCGACGCGATCGGGGCAAGGAACACTAACAATGGCGGCTCGGAGCGCGATGGGTAGGGACAGCCTGACACGACGGGAGCGGTTGAAGGCCTGGTGGGGGCAGCGCACGCGCGTGGGCAAGATCACGCTGTGGATGCTGGCGGCGATCTTCGTGTGCACGTTCGGACTGATGGTTCACGTGGCTACCACGCTGGATACGATTGTGATTACGCTGTGCGGCCTGGCATTGACGCCGCTGCTGCTGATCTTGTTTTTCCGGTGGTTCGTGTACCGAGTATTGTGGAGGGTGCGCAACCGGCTGATCCTGACGTATTTGTTGATGGGGTTGGCGCCGGTGGTGATGTTTGCGACGTTGGCGGCGATCGCGGGATATCTGCTGGCGGGGCAGTATGCGACGACCCTGGGGCTGTCGCAGCTGAACCAGGGACTGACGCGGGTTCGGGACGAGGCGGGGAGTGCGGCGGTGTTTGGCACTCCTACGCCGACCGCGAAAATAGCCGTGCATGGCGCGAAGGCGAAGGATACGCCCTCAATTGACGATACAGCGGATTTGGAAGGCACAGAGGTAACGGGCAGTACAGCCGTTGAAGATGCAACGCCGCTTTCGCTGATGGAATTGAAGGGGAATACGTGGGTGCCGCTGGAGGGGATGTCGGCGAAGGACAATGCGGGGCCGTTGACGGAGGGAGCGCCACCGGCGTGGCTGCACCCCGGTTTCCAAGGCGTTGTGGAGCAAGGGGGCAAGCTTTATCTGACTGCTGAGGTGAGTGCGCCGCGTGGTGGACGAACGGTGGTGGCGCTGGCGAGCCGTCCGCTGACGCGGGACGAGCTTGACGTGATGTCGAAGGGGTTGGGGCGGATCATTCTGTCGCAGGGGTTCTCGCATCTGGCCGCGGATAAGGATAACGATGGCGACGATGTGGGGACCAATGTTAAGGCGGGCAAGGGCGTCAACGTGAAGTTCGTCAACCCTAAGGATCTGGCGAAGGATGGGGGTGAGTTCCACGCGGTGTCGAGTGAGCCGTTGAAGAGCGCGAAGCATCCGTACCTTGATCCGCCGGTGGTGTTTACGGCAGAGATGCCGGTGAAGGAGTGGGATACGGGCGACACGGTGCAGGCGATGATTGCGGTATTCTCGCGGCCGACGCTGCTGTATGCACTGCTGTTTGCTTCGTCGGTGGAGTTCGGGAAGGCGGTATGGGCGGTTCTGATCGGGATTGCGATGTTCTTTGCGCTGCTGGAGTTGTTTGCGCTGCTGATGGCTTCGAGTTTGAGCTGGACGATTACGCGGTCGGTGGCGGAGTTGTACCGGGGGACGCGGGAGATTGATGCGGGGCATTTGGAGCATCGAATCCCGGTACGGCGGAAGGACCAGTTGGGCGCGCTGGCCACTTCGTTTAATGGCATGGCGGCGAGCGTGCGTGAGCTGCTGGTGCAGCAGCGGGAGAAAGAGCGGCTGCTGAATGAGCTAGCGATCGCGCAGGAGGTGCAGTCGACGCTGTTTCCGCAGTCGCCGGTGTTCATGGGTTCGCTGGAAGTGCATGGAACGAGTTTGCCGGCGCGGACCGTGGGCGGGGATTACTTTGATTTTATTTTTGGGTATGGGCCGGGGCTGGGGGCGGATGGTAAGTCGGCGGGACATGTGACGCTGGCGCTGGGGGACATTAGCGGGAAGGGAATTTCGGCGGCGCTGCTGATGAGTGCGCTGCACTCGGCTGACAGGGCGTTCAGCGCGGCGGTGAATGAAGAGGGTGCGCCGGTGTCGCCTGCGTTGTTGCTGAAACTTTTGAATGCGCATCTGTATCGCAGCACGCAGTCGGCGCGGTATGCGACGTTGTTCCTGGCGACGTACGATCCGGCGACGCGGCGGCTGACGTACTCGAATGGAGGGCATCTGCCGCCGCTGGTGATTTCCAAAGACGGGAGCGTGCAGCGGCTGGAGGTTGGCGGCGCGGTGGTCGGGTTGCTGGATGGGTTGGAGTATGAAGAGGCGACTGTGCAGCTGGAGCCGGGTGATTTGTTGGTTGCGTATACAGATGGATTGACGGAGCCGGAGAAGAATGGCGAGGATTTTGGGGAGCAGCGACTGATGGAGTTTGTGCGGGCTCGGCGGGATGAGCCGCTGACGGTGCTGGCGACGCATACGCTGCAGGTGGTGAAGGCGTGGATTGGGGAGCAGGAACAGCCAGACGATATGACGGTGGTGCTAGCGCGGCAGGGGTAGGGTCCTGCGCGGACGGCGGGAGTGGGAGTAGAGGTGCCAGTGATTGGTGAGGCTTCGTAGGACTCTTCGTTACTGTCGGACGCGTTAGTAATTAGACGAATGGCTAATTAGGCGGTAGGCTAATAAACATGAGCACGAACGCCGCCTTCAAAGCGCTTGCTGACCCTACGCGCCGGTCGATTCTCGCGATGCTTCGCAAGGGGGAGAGGACGGCTGGGGAGCTGGCGGAGGCGTTTGATATGACCAAGCCTTCGATGTCTCACCACTTTGCGGTGTTGAAGGAGGCGGACCTTATTACAAGTCGTCGTGAAAGCCAGACGATCTGGTACGCGTTGAACACGAGCGTTGTGGAAGAACTGATGGGTTGGGCTATGGAGCTATTAGCCAAAGAAAAACCTAAGAGGAGCAAAAAATGAGTCGCCGCATTCTCATGTTCGAATCGCTGCTTATCGTCGCTGCACTGGTGGCGGCCATCGTCGCCTACCCTCACCTGCCGCCACAAATCGCGACGCATTGGGGCATGCAGATGCAGCCCGATGGATACAGTGGACGCAGTGCGATTTTCTGGCTTGGTCCTGGACTGATGTTCGGGATCGTTCTGTTGACACGCTTCGGCCCGTGGCTCTCGCCTGCGCGCTATAACGTGTCGAGCTTCGACCCCACCTGGCAGCGCCTGATGCTGCTGGTATTTTGCCTGATTACCGCGCTGTTTAGCGTGATGCTTTGGTCGGCTTTGGGCCACGCCTTCGACGTCGGCCGCGTGGTGGCCGGCACCCTCTGTATTTTCTTTATTTTTTTCGGCAATTTCCTGAGTAAGGTGCGGCCTAATTTTTTCCTTGGCATTCGCACTCCCTGGACGCTTGCCAGCGAACAGGTGTGGGTTGCGACTCACCGTGTAGCCGCTTGGGTCACTGTATTCGGTGGGATCTGCGGCTTAGCGCTTGTTTTAGCCGGGCGCCCGCAGTGGATATTGGCTCCTATTGGGTTTGCCATTCTTTTTTCGGTGGGCTACTCGTTCGTGCTCTACAAGCAAATGGCCTCGCGCCATC
>Ga0302326_10003925_pt1 | contig 34796 bp, 34 predicted proteins | sample Palsa_T0_3_FD_202264 | JGI IMG/M metagenome (GOLD analysis project Ga0302326, IMG submission 202264) | Peat permafrost microbial communities from Stordalen Mire near Abisko, Sweden - Palsa_T0_3 | ecosystem: Environmental > Terrestrial > Soil > Palsa > Peat permafrost | place: Sweden: Abisko...
ATTCACTGGATTGTTGCAACAGATCAATGGATGCTGAACCTAGAAAAAGAAATTGCCCGGCCCTATTTCCTTTTCGGCGCTCCCTGTCAATAATGCCTCTTAAAGGTGCAAATATCTCGGGGAGACGCTGAACTTCATCAAGTATGATCAATTTATCGCTGTTTTCTCTATGAAAGGCTTCAATATCCTGTACTTTCTGTAAATCTATACGGCTTTCAAGATCCAGGTAAACAGAAGGTGTTGTTTCAGAAATATTTAGGGCAATGGTTGTTTTACCTACCTGACGAGGCCCCATCAAGGCTACGGAAGGGCTGCGCTTTAAGGCCTCTTTTATTTGAGCTTCGAGTCGTCGCTGGATCATGTGCAAATCTAACACAAAATGTAACATTTGCACAATTGTATAAAAAATGCTCCATATTTAATTAACTATCAACTTATTAGGATTGTTCGAGGTTCACCATCCACTGAACGCCGAATTTATCGATGAGCATCCCCCAATATCCCCAAAAGGTATCGGCCATTGGCGAGAGGGGTTGGCCATCATGGGAAAGTCCTTTGTACAGTCTGTCAGCTTCTTCTTTATTATCAGGGTGAAGGGACAACGTAGAACTGTTGCCGGTTTTTAATTGCTGTCCAAAAGCCTCCAGCATATCTGTTGCCATCAGCATATTGTCGCCGATTTTTAGCGAGACATGCATGACTTTGTTCAAATCCGATTCGCTCAATTTCTCTTTTCCGGGAAATGCAGCCGCATCTTTAAACCGCATGATAAAGAAGTGCTCGTCTCCGAAAACCGATTTGTAAAAATTGAATGCCTCTTCGGCGTTGCCCTGGAAGTTCAGATATGAATTTAGCTTTGTCATATAGTGGCGTTTCGTTTGGCGATAAGAAATTTTCTAATTCAGCACTTCCTTTAATTTGCTTTCCAGCTGATCCCCGCGCAGACCGGTAGCGATCACCTTGCCCTGCGGATCGATCAGCAAATTGAAGGGGATGCCTTCGAATTTAAAGGTTGCCACTGCTTTGCTGTTCCAGTATTTGAGATCGCTGATCTGGCTCCAATCGAGCCCGTCGGAGCGGATCGCCTCCTGCCAGGCGTCTTTTTCCTTGTCCAGGGATACGCCGAGGATGGCAAAATTCTTGTCTTTGAATTCATTGTGTACTTTCACCACATTGGGATTCTCCGCCCGGCAGGGACCGCACCAGCTGGCCCAGAAGTCTACCAGCAGATATTTTCCCCGGTAGGAAGCAAGAGAAATGGGATGGCCATCGGCATCGGGCAGGGCGAAGTCGGGGGCCTGTTTACCAATCCAGTCACTGGCGCTATCCTGTCCCTGTTGCTGGGCTAACTGCGCCATTTGCTGATCATAGTTCTCTTTCAATCTTTTCAGAACGATGTTATTCGGGTTTTTTTTCAGCAGGTCGTTTAGGGATAGTTCAAAATCTCCTTTGGTAAAGCTGCGGGAAGCCCAGCCCAGGGCCACGGCGCACGCGGTGGGATTGGGGTTGGTGTTGATAAATTGTTTGAGATAGGTATTCAGGTCCTGGATGGCGGCATCTTTCAGGGCGGAAGTAAATCGCTGGATGCTATCGGGTGCGTTTGCCTGCCGCAGGCTATCCAGATCGGCCATGCGCTTTTCAACTTCAAAATTCTTTTTGCCGAAAACGCTGATGAGGTCCTTCAGCTGGTTGCTGGCATCGGAGCCGCTTACCTCATAAAAATCGTCCTTCTTTCCCAGATCGACATTGACCTTGACTTCCGGAGCGTCGTTGATGAGGGGGAGAGCAATCACATTACTTCCGAATACCACCTCGAATATTTCCTGCGTATGAGCGGTGCCGGTCAGCGTGAAACTGCCTTTGCCTGCCGGAATTTTTGCGGAGTCTACTATCACCGGCGGCTGTTCTTTTCCGTAGGTCACTTCCAGCAGGTAAACTTTTGAGACCGGTCCTTCGACAGCTGCCAGTTTATCGGCATTTTCAAACGTACCGGATACGGAAAAAGTTCCTTTCTTTTTTGATTCACAGGATCCGATCAGCAGCAGACATGCACTGCTGAGGGCTATCCATAAAGACCTTTTTATCATATTAATTTTCCAGTTTTTCCATTAATAATCGATTGGTCAGCTTTGGATCCGCCTTCCCTTTCGAGATTTTCTTGACCTCTCCGACGAACAAGCCGATCAGTCCTTTTTTTCCCTTTTTGTATTCCGAAACTTTTTCGGGCATGCCGGCCAATGCCTGGTCGATCCAGGCTGCGATTTCGGAGGTGTCGGAGCTTTGCACCAGGTTGAGCTCGACTGCGATCTCCAGCGGGTCACGGGCTGGCTGTCCGAGCAGTATGGGGAAGATACGCTCCGCCGCAATCGAAAAGCTCAGCCGTCCTTCCTCCACGCCTTGTATCAGCCGGGCAAGGGAAGCGGGTGCAACGGGGAAATCTTTCCAGGTAATCCCTTTTTCATTGAGGCTGGATTTAACCGGTCCCAGCAGCCAGTTGGCGGCCGCTTTATAGTTGGTGGTACACCCGATCAGTTTTTGAAAATATGCCGCGGCATCCTTATCGTCGCAGATAACCCGGGCGTCATATTCGGGAAGCTGCAGTTCTCTTCTGAATGTCGCGATCAGCTCTTCGGGCAGTTCCGGAAGAGAAGCGCGGACCTTTTCCAGGAAATCATCGGCCACCACAAATGGCGGCAGATCCGGATCGGCAAAATACCGGTAGTCGTTTGCTTCTTCCTTGGTCCGCAGGGCGAAGGTCGTTCCTGCAGTTGCATCGAAGCTCCTGGTCTGCTGCCGGATGGGCGCCCCTTCCTCTAACAGTCCGATAAGACGTTCCGCTTCAAATTCAATTGCCCGGCGGACATTGCGGATGGAGTTCAGGTTTTTGACCTCGACCTTGGTGCCCAGGGTCGTTTCTCCTTTCAGCCGGACAGAGACATTGGCGTCGCAGCGCATGGACCCTTCTTCCATATTACCGTCACAGATATCGAGGTAGCGGAGCAATTGGCGCAATTCGGTGAGATAGGCGTATGCCTCTTCGCCGCTGCGGATATCCGGTTCTGTTACAATCTCGATCAGGGGTACTCCCGCCCTGTTGAGATCGACGGAGGTATAGCCGGGCTCCAGGTCATGCAGGCTTTTGCCGGCATCTTCTTCCAGGTGAATGCGGTTGAGCCGGATATCCCGTGAGTCTGTAGTCGTCCGGATAGTTACCCGGCCGCCTTTGCAAATGGGAGTGGTATGCTGAGAGATCTGGTATCCTTTTGGGAGATCGGGATAGAAGTAATTTTTCCGGGCAAAATGATTATTCCTTTCAATTTCGCTATGACAGGCCAGACCCATCCGGATGGCGAACTCGACGGCCTGGCGGTTGAGTTTGGGCAACGAGCCGGGGTATCCCAGGGTGACAGGGCTGATATGAGTATTGGGTTCTCCGCCGAAACTGGCGCTGTCGCCGCAGAAAAGTTTCGTCCGGGTAAGCAATTGCGCGTGCACTTCGAGGCCCACCACTATTTCGTATGCATCATAATTAATTGACATATAATCGGCCCGGCGTTTTTCGCAGGGTTTGCATCCTGCAAATCTACCACATTCATGGCGCATTTCCCGGTAAGGAGTACCAACAGTCGATGCGGTAAATTTGTTAATTTAGGAGACAAATAAGTATTTACCAATGGATAACCCGGAAGGGAGCCTTACATCGGCAGGAGCGGCCGGTCTGCGCGCCGCCCATCAGTTGCTGGACGGCGAGCCCAAGCTATTGTCGGATCCGGTGATCCTGCGGTTGCTGGATGCCGGCCAGCTCGATCGGATAAGGAATAATCCCTTACATTTCCAGGAACCCCGCCTGATGGGGCTACGTTCGCATATCGTCCTGCGAAGCAGGTATGCGGAAGACAGGCTGGCGCAGGCTTATGCCCGGGGTGTCCGTCAGTATCTGCTGCTGGGGGCAGGGCTGGACACCTTTGCCTGGCGTCAGCCTCCGGAGTTGGAAGCCTTGCGTATTTTTGAAGCCGATCATCCGGCTACTCAAGCACAAAAAAAACAACGGTTGGAACAGGCCGGTATCCGGATGCCGGTTAATTGTGCCTTGGTGCCGGTCGATTTCGAATCGGAAAGTGTGGCGGCGGCCTTGCAAAAAAGCTCTTTCGATTTTAAGGCTCCTTGTTTTATCTCCTGCCTGGGAGTGATGATCTATCTCAGCATGGAGGCGATAGATGCTATATTCCGGTTTGTCGTCGGCTTGCCGGCGTCCACCGAGTTCGTTTTTACCTTTGCTCAAAGGCGGGTATCGCCGGACCTGCATCCGACGGCGGCACGGGTGGCAGAGATCGGGGAGCCCTGGCGGACCTATCAGCGGCCGGATGAGCTGGCCTGGAAGCTGGGTAGTATGGGGTATTCTTCCCTGGATTTTCTGCAGCCGGAAGAAGCGGAGGTCTTATATTATACTGGCAGGCCGCATGGCCTGCCAGCACCGTTACATAGTGGTATTGCAAGGGCTATGGTATAGCGATCGGTCTCCGATCGATCGGATGATGCGCGGTTCAGAGATCGGCTGTCCGCAATCTTTTAGGCACTCGAACGTCGACTTCCTGGGCTTTGCCGTCCCGGATAAGGCCGACTTTCACGCTTGCTTTTTCTTTTGCCGCATGAGCCGCTTCAGTCAACGCTGTGACGCTATTGACCTCTTTTCCGTCAAAGCGGGTGATGATATCTCCCTCTTTGATGCCGGCTTTTGCCGCCGTCGATTCATCATCGACATCCAGCACTTTTACTCCTTTGCCATCATCCATATCCTGGGCGCGGATGCCGAATTTCAGGGAGTTACCAAAATATTGGTTGAATGCGTGAGGCATGCCTTCAATACGGAGATCCTTCATATCGGGCATGGTGAGTCCAAGGTTGTTAAGGGGTTCTATCTCCATTGTTTTTGTCTTTCCCAGCACAACCGTCTCTTTTTGCGACTTGCCATCCCTGCTATAGGTCAGCGCGACCTTATCGCCGGGATGGTGCTCACTGATAGTGTTCCAAAGGGACTGCGCGTCCGTTATAGCTGTTTCATCCACCTTTGTGATGATGTCTCCGCGGCGAAGGCCAATTTTTTCGGCAGCGCTGCCCTTGGTGACCTCCAGGACCCTGGCTCCTTCTCCATTCGGACCTTTTTCGGAGCTGACGCCCAATAAGGCCCGGTTGGGTTGAAAAAAGTTATCGTTGCCGCCATAGCTCCAGCCGCCGCCATGATTACCGTTCGGCGTCAGGATAGACATGGCATCACCGTCGGAGCTGGAGAACGCATCACCGTAGGAGAAACTATTGATTCCGTAGCCGGAGATCTTACGCTTGTGTATGGACAGTGTACTGTCGTCGTAGTCCGAGATGGGCTTGCCGTCGACCAGCACTTCGCCGTCCTTTATTTCAATCGTCACTTTGGCATTTTTATCGCTTTTATGTTTGATGATGATCTCATCATAACGATGGGGTTTGCCGGCGTCTTTTTCCTGGTTGCTGTCCTCCTGCGCAAAGCCGGAGCCGTGGAGCAGGAGGGCCAGGCTGGCCAGTCCCGAGATCCTTAGGAGATACTTTTTCATCACTGTTTGTTTTGAGTAAATAAATAATGATTTTGATCTACGTCGTTTTTCGTAGATCAAATATAAGGGGATTTCCGGAAATACGAAAACTTTCGGAAATGTTAAATCCGGGATTTCTTCAGCGGCTCCAATAATTTCTCCAACCCATTGATTTTTATTTCATAAATGGTGGCCAGGAGCATGCCTGGCCTTCCCTTGGGGAAGCCTTCGCGGTGGAACCATTCGAGGTAGGAGACGGGGAGGTCGCACAGAAGGGTGCCCTTGTATTTGCCAAAGGGCATGGGCATGGAAACCAGGGTTGTCAGTAGTTCGGGATCGGGGAGGAAGGAGGGAATATCCATGCTAAAGGGCTCTCTTTTGTTTAAGATTTGGGCTTGGACAGAGATTGAGAGGCCTTCTTATTCCCTTTAAGTTGAGCAATAAAAGAAGAGAGTTTTTTTGCTTCTGTATCGGTCATAACCCTACCGGTCATACAGCCGCCGCCCACATTTTCGGGTGTATAGGACAGTTTTTTATTAGACACTTAATTTAGTTTTACGGGGCAATTTCTTCCTTCTTCTCTCTTTTAAGGCTTTCTCCTTTTTATAATCGGCTATTGCCTTACTCAATTTCTCAGACTCTGCCTTACTCAGGGGAGTGCTTTTGATGTCGTAATCAATTTTTTCGGCATTCTTTATCATTTTTCAATGAGATTCACGAATATATGGTCACTCTTCTCCGTAATGCTCAACAAGCCATGAATTACTGTAGAGTTATTGCTTGTGGTCAATTTATATACCTCACGGTCGGACTGCTTTAGTTCCTGAAGCTATTTAAATTGCCATTCTTTACTCTTTATTTGCTTCCGCTCCGGCCATAAAACTCTTGTGACAATGGTGTCAAAGCTTTCATCGGTTGCCACTAATTCAATTGAATTAGTTAGCTTATCAATAATAAAATCCAACCCCACTTTCTTAATCTTTTCCACTCTACAATTTACGAAAACTTTTCATTCTTTTCTTTACTATCGTGGCGCTAATTTGCAGTTGAAGCTATTAAATTTCTTACCCGTTCAATCACCTGCTGCAGATTACCCGCCTCCTGTCCGCCGGCGGTCGCCAGCGTCTTTTGTCCGCCGCCGCCGCCTTTGATGAGGGGGGCGACCTGTTCCTTTATGATGGCGGGGGCCTGAAGGTTACGGGAGGCGACAAGCTGATCATCCAGCATAACGGCCACGGCTGCCTTACCATCTATATTGGCAGCCAGGACCACCAGATAAGGCGGGGTGCCGGGAAGGGCGGAAAGTCCCGCTTTCAGGTCAAAGCATATTTTTTTTAGCGTATCGGCGCTGGTTGCCTCCACTATTTCGCCGATAAAGGAAACATCCCCGAAAGGTTGAACTTTTTGCAGCAACTGCCCGCGGAGATCACCGAGCTGTTTTGCTTCAGCCTTTTCCAGTTTCTTTTTTAGTTCCGCATTTTCGGCGGCTAAGTTTTCTATCGCCTTTGACAATTCCCGCGGATGCTTTAACTGTTCGCGGATGACGTGGATCTCTGCTAACTGTTCTCCGATATATCTTTCCGCCGCTACACCGCTAAAGGCTTCGATCCGGCGGACGCCGGCTGCTACCGCGCTCTCGTGCCGGATTTTGAAGAGCCCCAGCTCACCGGTAGCGCCAACATGAGTGCCGCCGCATAGTTCTATGGAATAGGCCGGGTCGATGAAGACTACCCGGACGATATCGCCGTATTTTTCACCAAAGAGGGCCATAGCGCCTGATTTCACCGCCTCTTCCTTTGACATTTCCTTGATGATCACGGGAATGTTATCGCGGATCTTTTCGTTGACCAGCTGTTCGACGCCGGCTATTTCTTCGTCCGTCATCTTTGCAAAGTGGGAGAAGTCAAACCGAAGCTGCTCTTCGTTGACCAGCGATCCTTTCTGCGCTACGTGGACGCCCAGGATCTTTCGCAGGGCCGCGTGCAGCAGATGTGTGGCGGTGTGATGGCTCTCGGCTGCCTTTCTTTTACCGGCATCTACTTTGGCAATGACGGGCGCCTTCAGATCGGAAGGAAGCTCGTCGGTGAAATGGATAATGAGATCATTCTCCTTCTTTGTATCGAGGATGCGGATGCTTTCCGCTTTGGATAACAGGGTGCCGGTGTCGCCCACCTGGCCGCCGCTTTCCGCGTAGAAAGGAGTGGCTTCGAGCACCAGCTGCCAGGATTCCTTGCCTTTTGCTTTCACCTTGCGGTATTTGGAAATGCGTGTATTCGTCTCGAGCATTTCGTAGCCGACAAACTCCACGAAGGGGTTATCGATCAGTACCACCCAGTCGGCGGTGTCGATGGACGTGGCGGCGCGGGATCGGTCTTTCTGCTGCTGCATCTCTACTTTGAACCCTTCACCGTCCATGGACAATCCATTCTCCGCGGCTATCAGCCGGGTCAGGTCTTCAGGGAATCCGTAGGTGTCGTACAATTCGAATGCAGCGGCGCCGGGGATAATGGCGGTGACCGTCTTGATGACCTCATCGATCTTTTTCAACCCCTTGTCCAGCGTCCGCAAAAATGCTTCTTCCTCTTCCTTCACCACTTTTGCGACAAAATCGACCTGTTGCTGCAATTCCGGAAAAACAGCTGCGAACTGGTTGGCCAGACCCGGCAGCAACTGGAAAAGCAGTGGTTGTTTATAATCCAGGTAAGAATAATAATAACGGACGGCGCGCCGCAGGATCCGGCGGATGACATAGCCGGCTTCGGTATTCGAGGGCAGCTGCCCGTCGGCAATAGTAAAAGCGATCGCGCGGACGTGGTCGGCGATAACCCGGAAGGCGACAGAAGATTTGCTGTCGGACGCTTCATACCTCTTTTTTACGATCTTCTCCGTCGCGGCAATCGTACCGGTGAAAAGGTCGGTGTCGTAATTGGATTGCTTGCCCTGCAGCACCCTGACCAGCCTTTCCAGGCCCATGCCGGTATCTACATGCCGGGCGGGCAGCGTTTCCAAGCTCCCGTCTTTCAGGCGGTTGAACTGCATAAATACGTTGTTCCATATTTCGATCACCTGGGGATGGTCGTTGTTCACCAGGGAGGCGCCGTCCTGCCGGGTCCGTTCTTCATCGGAGCGGCAGTCAACATGGATCTCGGTACAGGGGCCGCAGGGGCCCGTATCCCCCATCTCCCAGAAATTATCCTTTTTACTACCCATCAGTATCCGCTCGGGTGCGATCCATTTTTTCCATTCCTCCTGCGCTTCCACATCGGGGTTGAGCGTATTCGCCTTGTCCCCTTCAAACACGGTGACATACATACGGTCTTTGGGAATGCCATAGACTTCCGTCAGCAGCTCCCAGCTCCAGGCGATGGCTTCCTTTTTAAAATACCCGGCGGCGGGGTCCGTGGGGTCGCCAAAGCTCCAGTTGCCCAGCATCTCGAACATCGTATGATGATAGGTGTCTACTCCTACTTCTTCCAGGTCGTTGTGCTTGCCGCTGACCCGCAGGCATTTCTGGGTATCGGCCACCCTGGAATAGGGGGTTTTTCGGTTACCCAGGAAATAGTCCTTGAACTGGTTCATCCCGGCATTGGTGAATTTGAGGGTGGGATCATTTTTTATCACGATGGGGGCGGAAGGGACAATGGTATGCCCTTTCGATACAAAAAAATCCAGGAATTTCTTTCTTATTTCGGCACTGGTCATCATAAAACGGAACAATCTTTGGTTGTTATTGGCCCGCACCTGCTATATTTGTGCGCCCAGCTTTGGATTTAGAGCCGTGCAAAGGTACACCAAATCAGGCTGTTTTGACGTTCTATCCCTGTGAAACAGTCTGACATCGTTGCCGGATGAAGAAGATCAAATATTACTATAACACCAATACCCTCCGCTACGAAAAGCTGGAGACACCCTTGCGGGTAACCCTGTTGCGCGTCCTGGGGTTCTTGTCTGCCTCCATAGTGACGGCCCTGATCCTGGTAGCCATCGCCTATAAATACTTTCCTTCCACCAATGAACTGCGGCTGATGCAGCGTAATGATCGCCTGCAGGACAATTATTATGTCCTGGACGAAAAGGTGAAGAAGCTGCAGGAGCAGATGGGCGAGCTGGAAAAAAGGGATAATAATGTCTATCGGGCTATTTTCGAGGCTGCTCCGATCCCCGACAGCGCCCGCGCCAGGGCGGCCCAGCAGGAGCAGGAAATCAAGCTCGTGCAGGGCATGGACCAGGAGAACCTCTATACCTCCATTGCCAATACGCTGAACCAGCTCAGCGCAAGAATGTCCAGCCAGACTAAATCCTATGCCCAGATCGACGGGTTTATCAAGAATAAGGAACAACTGCTGGCCTGTACCCCGGCCATCCAGCCCGTCAGCAACAAAGACCTCAGCCGGATTGCTTCCGGTTTCGGCTATCGGATAGACCCCGTGTACAAGACCACAAAATTCCATGCCGGCCTTGACTTCGCCGCACCGCAGGGGACACCCATTTATGCCACGGCCAATGGCACCGTTGAGGTCGCCGGCAATACCGGTAACGGCTATGGCAACCACGTCGTCATCAATCATGGTTATGGCTATGCAACGCTGTATGGTCACATGTTCCGGGTGAAAGTAAAGGTCGGCCAAAAGGTGCTGCGCGGGGAGATCATCGGCTGGGTGGGCAGTACCGGCAAGAGTACCGGCCCCCACTGCCACTACGAGGTCCACCGCAACGGCGACCCCGTGGACCCCGTCTATTATTTCTACAACGATATCAGCCCGGAACAGTATGACCGGCTGCTGAAACTGGCGGCGTCCAGCAATCAAAGTTTTGACTAATCCTGAATTTTTTGCCGCAATTCAAACGTATCTTCACCCATGGCCGATCCGTCCGGTGTCCGTCCCTGCGGGCCGGGGTTTGAATACAGGAACGATTTTTGAGCCGAATTTGCCGGAATGCAAAAAACATTGACTCAGATACCGCTGGATTTTGGCGAAGAGCCAAATGCTCCATCCCCTCCTTCCGGGGATGCCAATGGCGCCGAAAGCCAGCGGGAAAGTCCCTATATGGCCGCCGCGGGTGTAGGGGTACGGGTTAAATCCTATAAGAACCCGGCTGTTCCGACAACCAGTGGGGAATTATTCCAGGAGCCGCAGCCGCCCGCGGCCGTCTCAGATGAACCAGTGGTGCAGGCCGTAGTCCCGGAGGAGCCGGAGCCGCCCGTCGCGGAGATCCCGGCAGCAACCGTTGCAGCCCCCCCTCCGGGCGAGGCACAGCCTCAGCATCCGGCCGGTGGGAAGGCCAGGGCTGCCGGTGGCAAGGCCGCCGCTGCCGGCGCCGCTGCCGTCAAGGCAGCCGCCGTTAAAACGGGTCCATCGAAGCGGGGGCGCAAATCGCTAAAGCAGGTCGCGGCGGAAGCCGATCTGATCGATATCCCTGCCGACGAGGTACTGTTTGCCAAGCAATACTATACGATGGGTGAAGTATCGGAAATGTTTAAAGTCAATCAATCACTCCTGCGCTATTGGGAAACAGAGTTCGATATTCTTCAGCCACGCAAAAACAAAAAGGGGGACAGGTATTTCCGGCCGGTCGACATCAAGAACCTCCATCTGATCTATCACCTGCTGCGGCAGAAAAAGTATACGATCGAGGGAGCCAGGGAGTTCCTGCGAAAAAACAAAAAAGCCGGGGAGCGGTTCGAGGTCATTGAACAGCTGCAACAGATCAAAAGTTTTCTACTGGAATGGAAAGCGCAATTATGATGTAAAACTCCGATATGAAACATTTATTCCTTATCGCTATTATCGTCGGCCTTGGCTATCTCAGCTATGCTCAAAAGGGATATGAAGTCTCCAGTGATGGCACGACCAAGATCCTGAAAGGGCTTATCAGCCGCGAGATGCTCGAAAAGGATACCGCCTTCAAATGGTTTCATGAAAACCAGGTCGGCTATGTCCCCAATTCGGAAACGGTATCGGTATTGAAAGCCAAAAGACCGGAGGTTCAGTTCATCGTATTCGGGGGCACCTGGTGCGAAGACACCCAAAAACTACTGCCAAAATTCTTTCTTTTACTGGATGCGGCATCCATTCCTGATGACCAGCTACAGGTCATCGGAGTAGACCGTCAAAAAAAATCGATCGATCATCTTCCGGAAGACATGCACCTGACCAACACTCCCACCTTTATTGTGCTGAAAGACGGCAAAGAGGTAGGCCGGGTCCTGGAATACGGCAAGAACGGGCAGTGGGAAAAAGAGATCGGTGATATTGTCAGCACCAAATTTTAGGGGGCAGCCGCGGCGGAGGCCGGAGCAGCGGCGGTGGGGGCGGGAGTAGTAACCGTCGTCAACCGCACATCGGTGCCGGACCCGGCAATCGTGATCTTCGTCTTTTCCAGCAACTTCAAGACGTCCAGGTTCACCCGTTGTTTAATAGCATTGAACTCGTCCTGCGTGATGGGAGCGGTATAGTAATCCACATTGATCAGGAAAGCGGAGCCGCCGATATCGTTTAGAAAAGCAGTACTGTTTTCCACTTTATCTTTTTTCAGGAGTTTTTTGACAGCAGCAATGAATTCATCCAGGGTATCGGCAGGTGTCGACAGGCTCAGTTCCAGACGCAGCTCGCCTTTACGCTGGGTTCTCAGCGTCAGGTTGTCAACGATGCTGTCGACCATCTGTTTGTTGGGCACGGTGACATAGGTCTTCTGGTCTGTCCGGATGCGGGTGCTGCGCAGACCGATCTTCTCGACCGTTCCGGTAATATTGTTCACTTTTAATACATCACCGGCAGTAAAGGGCTTATCAAAAAAGATGATAAAGGAAGCAATGACGTTCTCGATGCTTTCCTTGGCGGCCAGGGCGAGAGCGGCGCCGGCGAGGCCGAGGGAGGCAAGGATATTGGTAACATTTACGCTGAACGCCGAATGCAGGATGAGCAGTATCCCGATGATGCCGATGATGGCTTTTAGAAAATCGCGGATGAAGACGATCATTTGATTGTCCCTGGGGACCTGGCCGGCGCGGGCTTTCTTTCGCAGCACCAAAGCGACAAAATCCACGAGCCGCATCAGCAGCCAGATAAAGCTGCCGATAAGAATAATAATCGCCAGCGACCGGACGATGGTCTCCGATTTGACTTCATAAATATCGAAGTCGAGCGCAGTCGGAAAATGAAGCTTTTCAATGGAAGACATCGACACCAGGACGACCAGGAAGGTGCCGATGGGGCCGACGACAAGGTTGAGAAAGTCGGACCGGTCCAGACCCGGGCCCATTTTCCGGACGAAGCGAAAGAGAAGACGGCCGATCAGCCGTGAAATAAATCGTTTGAGGGCAATGACAAACAAGATCGTAGCGATGACGATAATATAGCTCCTCAACGTGTTATCCATCACAATATAGTTCCAGAAATCGTGCATACGCTCCATTGGTTATGCAACAAAGATATTACATCGGTCATTTGCGCGTATAAATCTCCAGACCTGTTTTTTTCAACACATAGATGACCGTCGGGGTGATCCGGATATGGCTTGCACCCCGATAGGCTGCGGGGATGGCCTCTTCCTGCATATTCAGTGTGCCCTGTTGATAGCGGTAGAATTTTGCGTCATCCCGTCCGAGTATATTTTTGCCGATGACGTCAAAATCTTTCCAGCCGGAAAAGTCGAGATGGGTCTTTAGTGTACCGTAATGGTCAAAGATATAGACGCCTTTGGCCGTGTCATACAAATAGACAAGGCCTTCCCGGTCACGGATAAGAATAGGGTCGGGAACGGTGTCAAACAATTGGCGGAAATCGGTGGTCTGGTCTACCAGCGTTCCATCATCGGCAATGCGTTTGAGCTTGGCATCCAGCTCGTCGAAGACCCAGATATTGTTATCATAGGCGAGGCTAACGGCTTTTGCCTCCAGGATATTCTGGTTACGGAGATCGATCGTATTGATGATATTGAGAAACCGGTCCAGCTCGATGATCGTTGTAAAATCGCGGTAATAGACAAGGATCTTTAGGGGGTTGGTGACATCGATGGTGGCTATTTTACCATACCGGCGGACATCGTTGAACACAGCCAGCGAATCTCCGTGTGCGCTCAGCTTTTTTAGTTGATTGTCCCCGTTGATGACATAGATATTGCCCAGATTGTCAACGGAGAAGTCGACGATATCCTGGGCCAGGGTCAAGGTCAGCACAAAGGAGGCGGAAGTTACCGGAGCCGGGAATTCCTGCGCCATGACGGGGCGACCCATTGACAGGGCAAAGAGCGACAAGGCAAGAAATATGGTAGGTTCCGGTCTCAATGGCGGATAATTTTTTCGGCCGTGTCCGGCGTATCGGCCAGCAGGGAAAGCTGGTCGCCGTCGAATACCGCGTAGGTATTATAACGTATCCAGTCACCCAGGTTGATATACCGGCTGCCGGAAATTCCAAGCGAATAATCGATGGGCAGGTGACGATGACCGAAAATAAAATAATCGAAATACTCCCTTTGGAGGATCTCCTTGCTATAGATGATCAGCCATTCTTTTTCCTCACCCAGGAACAGCTCGTCGATCTGACCGGTAACGGCCCTGCTGCGGCGGCTGAGCCAGCCGGCCAGACCGACGCCGACGGCAGGCGGAAGGACGCCAAACAACCATTGACAGGCTCTATTGCGAAAAATCTTTTTCAGGAACTTATAGCCATGGTCGCCGGGTCCCAGGCCATCCCCATGACCGATATATATTTTTTTGCCATTATATTCGAATGAGCGGGGTTCGTGGTAGACCGGTATCTGCAATTCTTCTTCAAAGTAGCCGCTCATCCACATATCGTGGTTACCGGTGAAAAAATGCATGGGGATACCGCCGTCGGTGATCTCTGCCATTTTCCCGAGGATGCGGGTATATCCTTTGGGGACAACCGTCCTGTATTCGTACCAGAAGTCAAACAGATCGCCGACAATGAAAATTTCGGCCGCGTCCTGCCGGATCCTTTCGAGGAAGGCAACAATCTTCCGTTCCCTGGCAAGGCTGCGCTCCCGGTCGGGAGCGCCCAAATGAAAATCCGAGAGAAAGTAGATTTTTTTTCCGGGAGGAATTTGCATGGGTTAATTATTTTAAAGGACCCGATGGCGCAAATTTAGCGCCTGTCCACCAGGAACAAATATACTTCTCTGGGCCCATGCACTCCTACAACCAGCGTCTTTTCGATATCGGCGGTACGACTGGGGCCGGTAGCAAAAGTGATCAGGGAGGGGAGCTGCTGCTGATATTTTTCCTTTAGGGCGACCAGTCCATCTTTGATATCGTAGACCAGCTGATCAGACCAGGCTATACAGATATGTACAGGGGCGTATACGCTCACGGTGCGACCGCTCGGGTTGCCGCCGCCGGTACTCATGACGATGCTCCCTGTCCTGGCTATCAGGGTCTCGCAACTGGTGATGGCCGCATCACATTCGGCCAGGCCGGTATCGGTAAAAGAATCGAAGGCTTCCTTTTTTAACAGGTCCTGCAGCTTTCCCTCCCGGCAGACTATTTTTTTCCAGCTTTGATGGACGGCCAGGGTTTTTAATTGCACGACCAACTCGCTGTGATCGATGCAGAAGATAAATTTGCCCTGCAGTTTTGTGAATTGCTCGGCAAATTCGATTTCCAGATCCTGCCGCGAGGGCTGGAACACAGAATGATTGCCCTCGCTTTGCGGAAAAGGAATAGGCGTTGATTCACTCAACGCCTGCCTTATTTTTTTTAAAATATTCTCTTTCGCGGAAGATACGTTCATCCGTTGCAATTATTTTACTTCTTCTGTAGTGGGCGGGACGACTATAGCGGGCGGTACGCCGTTGCTTTCGTGATCGGTCACGTCCAGGGCCCTCTTTTCCTCATACGGTCGTTTGCCGATCAGGGTTTCCACATCGCTTTGGAAGAGCACCTCTTTTAACAGCAGGGCTTCCGCCAGCATTTCCACTTCACGGCTTTTGGATGTCAGCAGGTGTTTCGTAGCTTCATAGGCCTTATCGATCAGCTTGCGCACCTCTTCGTCGATCATCTTGGAAGTCTCCTCCGAATAGGGCTTGGTGAAAGAGTTCTCCTGCTGCGGGTCGAAGAAGCTGACATTGCCCACCTTTTCATTCATCCCGTAAACGGTAACCATGGAATAGGCGATCCGGGTGATCTGCTGCAGGTCGTTTTGAGCGCCCGTGGAGATCTTACCGAAATTCAGCTCTTCGCTGGCCCGGCCCCCCAGGGTCATACAGATCTGGTCGAACAGCTGGTCCGTATTATAGAGATATTGTTCTTTTGGTGTGTACTGCGCATAACCGAGAGCGGCGACGCCGCGGGGGACGATGGTCACTTTCAGCAGCGGATAGGCATGCTCCAGGAACCAGCCGCAGATCGCGTGGCCGGCCTCGTGATAGGCGATGATCCTCTTCTCATCCGGGGAGATGATCTTGTTCTTTTTTTCCAGGCCGCCGATCACCCTGTCCACTGCATCCTGGAAGTCTTCCATTTCCACGTTGTCTTTTCCCTTACGGGCGGCGATAAGAGCGGCTTCGTTACAGACGTTCGCGATATCGGCGCCGGCAAAACCCGGTGTCTGTTCCGCCAGCTTATGGATGTCCAGTTTGCTGGAGATCTTGATCGGCTTGAGATGCACTTTAAAGATAGCCTCCCGGCCTTTGAGATCGGGTTTGTCGATGGAGATCTGCCGGTCAAAGCGGCCGGGTCGAAGCAGGGCGGTATCCAGAACATCGGGGCGGTTGGTTGCGGCCAGGACAATGATGCCGCTGTCGCCGCCAAAGCCGTCCATTTCCACCAGCAGCTGGTTGAGGGTGCTTTCCCTTTCATCGTTGCTCATGATGGCGTTCTTACCGCGGGCACGACCGATGGCATCTATTTCATCGATAAAGATGACGCAAGGCGCCTTCTCCCTCGCCTGTTTAAAGAGATCCCGCACACGACTGGCGCCCACGCCCACAAACAGTTCCACGAAGTCGCTTCCGCTCATGGAGAAAAAAGGTACCTGGGCCTCGCCGGCCATGGCTTTTGCCAGGAGGGTCTTACCGGTTCCGGGAGGGCCCACCAGCAATGCACCCTTTGGTATCTTACCGCCGAGAGCCGTGTATTTCTTTGGATTCTTGAGAAAGTCGACGATCTCCATTACTTCCACCTTCGCTTCGTCCAGACCTGCAACATCATTGAAGGTGATGGTCACTTTCGTTCCCTTATCGAATAGCGTAGCCTTCGATTTTCCGATATTGAAGATCCCGCCGGGGCCACCGGCGCCGGCCTGGCCGCCCATTTTTCGCATCACCATGACCCAGATCAGGACTATGATCAGCAGGGGGAGCAGGAAATTGAGCAGCGGTCCAAACCATTCCCCTTCCTGTTTGGAGCTGATATCCACTTCCTCGGTGGTGGGGTTCTTTGCAAAATACTCCCGCAGTGTTTTTTCATATTCCTTGACGTCGGTAACCCGAAATTCGAACTGCGGTCCGTCCTTGCTGACGCCGCCGGGCCAGGAACTCTTGTTGTTATATTTCGAATAGAAGGGTTTCGAAAGGCTGTCTTTTTTTATATAGACCCTGACTATATTCTTATTGGATATCAGATCTATCTTTTCCACATCTCCGTTGGCCAACATGTTCTTACGGAAGTCCAGTTCTTCGATCTGGTGAGCGTCCGGGGTAAAGGTCCCGAATAAGTTAAAGCCAATCAAAACGGCTGCAATAATCCCCCATATCCAATATATGCTGAATTTAGGCCCTTTTCGTGAACCATTATCATCATCTCCCCGGGGCCTGAACCTGGGGAAGTTGTTTTTATCGTTTTGTTTCAGATCTTCTGGTGGCATTTTGTATTTATGCGTGTTGTTTTCTTATTAATAATAAATAATTATAAGATAAAAATGTTCAAAAAAATCCATGAAACGGCAAAATAACCTGTTAAATTGCCGGTGCCGGAGGTTTTCTAACCTTCATGCGTCTCCTGGGGAGCATCGCTCCACATGTCTTCCAGCTTATAAAAACGGCGGTTTTCCGGCAGCATGACGTGGACCACTACGTTCACATAGTCGATCAGGACCCATTGAAGGGATTGTCTGCCTTCGTGCTTATAGGGAAGTTCATCGCAATATTTCCTCACCCCTTCTTCTATTGAATCGGCTATCGCCTTGACCTGGGTGGTACTACCCGCTTCACATATAACAAAAAAATCCGCTACTGCTTCCGGTATCTTTCTTAAATCGAGGGAAATGATATTCTCCGCTTTTTTCTCCTGTATTGCCTGAATGATAATTTTAAAAATCTTTGAATTCCTAGTTAACCTGACCACGCTGCTGCGTTTGCGGGTAGCTAAAATAGACAGCTGTTCCAATAATCAAAACATTTTTTGTGAGAAACCGGGTTTAAATTTGTATTTACCAAAAATAGGAATCTTTTGGCGATCGGTCATTCTTTTATTGAATTAGGATCTGTGGATAGCACCAACAACTATGCCATGGCACAGGCAACCGCAGGATTGGCTAATCACGGAACCCTGATCTTCGCCCGCGAACAATGGGCGGGCAAGGGGCAAAGGGGCCGGACCTGGACGAGCATGCCGGGTGAAAACATCGTCCTCAGTGCTGTATTAGAGCCAGTTGCGCTCTTGTCTTCGCAGGCCTTCGCCCTTAGTGCCTGTGTGGCCCTTGCCTGCCACGATCTTTTCAGCCACTATGCAGGGGCGGCCGCCACGCGGATCAAATGGCCCAACGATCTTTACTGGGGTGACAGAAAGGCAGGTGGGATCCTGATCGAAAACAATTTCCGGGGTAGGCGCTGGGCCCTGGCGATAGCCGGGATGGGCATCAATATCAACCAGACGGTCTTTCCCGAATCGGCCCGTAATCCCATCTCGCTAAGACAGATCACCGGAGAGTCTTTCGATGTCATAGGGTTGGCCCGGGAGCTGGGGGATTGCCTGGACCGGCGTTACCGGGAGCTGGAGGTCGGGAATGGCGCCGGGGCGCGGGTTGGCTGGGCTTCTGGTGCAGATGCGGAGGGCATGGGACCGCAAGGTGAGCCGTCACTGATCGAACAATACAATGACCGGCTGTACAAGCGGAACGAGTCCGTCCGGCTCAAAAAAGACAATGCCGTCTTTGAAACCACGGTCACGGGGGTGTCGCCGCAGGGACAATTGCTGACGAGGGATGTGCTGGAAAGGGAGTTCTCTTTTGGAGAGGTGGAATGGATCAGGTGAAAGTTGGGGACTCATTTGAGCGGCGCAGCCGCCGCCCGGGCCCGTACAATTTCTTCCGCATGCTGTTTGCTTTTCGGCTTTAGAAAGATCTTGCGGATCATCCCTTTTTCATCGATCAGGAAGGTGGTACGGTGCAGGCCGAGGTATTTGCGCCCATACAATTGCTTTTCACCCCAGACCCCGTATTTGTCGATGATCTTGTGTTCGGGGTCGGCCAGCAAGGGGAAGGGGAGGCTGAATTTTACTTCGAATTTTTTATGGCTTTTTTCATCGTCCGGGCTGATGCCGATGATGCTAAAGCCTTCCTTCTTTAGCAGGGCGAAGTTATCGCGCAGATTACAGGCTTGCACGGTGCAGGTAGGTGTATCGTCCTGCGGGTAGAAGTAGAGTACCACTTTTTTCCCTTTGTAACCAGCCAGTGCTATTTTTTGTCCGTTCTGGTCATTGCCGGTAAAGGCCGGCGCCTTGTCTCCTTCTTTTAATAAGATCATGCTTATCGGTTAAAATGATACTCTTTCACTGTCCGGTTGCCGGCAACATCCGCGATGCTCACTTTCAAGGTATGCGGCCCCGGCGGGCAATGTTCGTCAAAGGTATAAATATAGGCCAATCCTTTGTCGTTGGTAAAACACAGCCATTGGCCATCCAGCTCGGCGCGGAAATTGCGCAGCGCCCCCAGGTCGTCTTTTATAGTAAAGGCAATACGGGCAGCATGGCTAAGATCGGCGCCTTCGAGAGGGCCGATAGGAGTGATCACCGGAGCGATGCTGTCATACAGCAACTGGAAGTTACCAAACTGGCGGAATCGGGCGGAGGCCCAGCCGTCCTGCCATTCGGGTAGCTGCACGTCCTTATCGCTGCCCGCGAAGCAGACCATGACGATCCTGTCGATGGAATCGGGCGCTTTTTCATCCGTGCCGACAGCTGTCTTTCCAGGAAACCGCAAGCGCACCAGAACAGGATCCAGCAGCGGGATCCAGCGTGCGCCGATCGAATATACCGCCGATACGCCGCCGGGAAGCGAAAGACCGGATCCCGGATAACCGGAGACAGCGGCGCCGATCACCGCCGAGTCATACAGGCTTTTTTCCCCAAGGTAAAAGGCGCAGTCGTCCGTCTCAAGGCCATCCACCATCCCGGGGTAGAATTTCTTGCCGGGTGAATCGGTTGTAATGGGGGGAATAGAGGAAGCCCGGTATTGTACACTGAACTTTAGCTCCGCGATATTCCCATGGGTGTCCAGCACATCGATGCGGATCTTATGCAGGCGACCATCGCTGATGTCTAGTACGCCGTTGGGAATGGGAGCGGGCGCAGGATGGGCAGCTATCCCTGTTCGTTGTGATGAATCGCTGCCATAGCCAGCCGCGGGATCGACGCCGGCGGGCGGGACCCTATAGATAGAGGGAAATGGGTATCCTGGCAAAAAAGAAAGCTGCTGAAGAAACGGTCCGCCCATCGCTCTTGTCTTATAGTCGATATGGGCGTTGATGTTACGGGTATTGGCGTAACTGATATTGTTCATCTCAAAGCCAATAATAGGCTGATCGCCGTCATAGAGTTCGGCCTGATAAATACCATTGGGGTTGTTGGACCCGGACTGGGAATCGAAGGCAGAGAGCGCAAAGCTGATGCGGGTGGCGGGGACAGTAAGCAAGCCGGGGCTGATCATCCAGCCGGTGATGGCAACGGAAGCGGGTCCTGCGGCTTTTCGGAGACCGCTGCTGCGAACCGGCAGGATATGCGGCGATTGATCATAGATGCCCTGGTTGCGGTCATACCAGGCGAGCCGGAGGATCGTAGGTGCGGTACCGTCCGGCACCGGCAGACCGAATAGCAGGGGGTTCAGGTTGATATCCCCGGCGGTGAGCCGTATCTCAAAATGAAGATGAGGTCCCTGAGAGCCGCCGGTATTGCCGCTATAGGCAATCAGCTGGCCTTTCTTTACCGGGAAAAGAGCTGGTGGGATTGCAAGGTCCACGGGCCAGGATTGCTGGCGGTATTGCTGTTCCCGGACATAGGCCGCGAGGGCTGGAAAGAAATGGTTGAGATGGCCATATACCGTTGTATAGCCATTGGGATGCCGGATATAGATGGCCTGCCCGAATCCTGCCGGCTCGATCTCCACGCGGGCGATATATCCGTCTGCCGCCGCATGTACAGCGAGGTTCTCTCTGTGCTGGGTCCGGATGTCCAGTCCCATATGATAATGATTGGGGCGGAGCTCACCAAAGTTGGCGGCCAGGCTCATCGGAATGTCCAGCGGGTCCCGGAAATAATCCTGCGGGTAGGCAGGCGAGGTGAACAGCGGCGCCGGTGGCTGCGAAATGGCCGGCAGAAAACAGAAAAAGAGAATAACAACGGATAAATGCTTCATCAGACCCATAATGCAAATGTATTCCAAACGGCAAATATTCCCATTGTGAGTCCTTCCTTCCGGCAATGAAACCAGCCTGGGCAGGCCCCGCCATCCGCCGGGTGTCCGTTTTCGTACATTGTTGAACAAGCAAGTGAAGCAATTGTTAATAAACGATTATAGATCAATTCCCTGATCTGCCGCAAAAAAATACTACAAAAAGGGTACGTTTTTTTTAAAGTTTGGTACAGCTTTTGGCTAACTAAAAGTGTCTTGATAACAGGTGAGCTTCACCATCATAAATTAACCAACTATGAAAGGAGTTAAAAACAAAATGGTCGTTTTCCTGGCAGTCTGTGTCGGGGGGATGATCGGCGTTGTAAAAGGCGAGGAAGCTAAACAGAAATGGGTATTCAGAATGAAAAGCAAGTATGAAAATCGCAGGTTAATGGCGGAGAGAAAATCTCTTGCCCGCAAAGGAGGCGTGCTGCTGGATGATATCGAGCTGGCATCGTTTCACGATAACTGACTTCACCCGGAATGTTTTAGCGATATAGCCCCGCTGTCAGCCAAAAGGTACAGCGGGGCTCCTTTTTAAAACGGCACTGCGTTTTAAAAAGACATTAGACGAAAAAAGCCCAGCGGTACGTTTGGAATCACCGCTGGGCTTTTTTTTGGGAAAGACCACCCCGCTGCCTTACCTTTGCACAATTTTATTTTTTTCATTATGCCCAAAGATTCCTCTATTCATTCCGTTCTGATCATCGGTTCAGGTCCTATCATTATTGGCCAGGCTTGTGAATTCGATTATTCCGGCACCCAGGCTGCCCGCAGCCTGCGGGAAGAGGGGGTCGAAGTCATCCTGATCAACAGCAATCCCGCCACGATCATGACGGACCCCATCATGGCGGACAAGGTCTACCTGTTGCCGCTGACGGTGGAAAGCATCGAGCAGATCCTGGAGGAAAATAAGATCGATGCCGTGCTACCTACCATGGGTGGGCAGACGGCCCTCAACCTGGCCAAAGAGGCGGAAGACCTGGGCATCTGGGAAAAATATGGGGTCAGGCTGATCGGCGTGGACATCAAGGCCATCGATAAGGCAGAAGACCGGGAGAAGTTCCGGCAGTGGATGATCCAGCTTGGGGTACCGGTAGCGACGGCCAAAACGGCGAATTCTTTTCTGGAAGGCAAGGAATTTGCTCAGGAGATCGGTTTTCCACTGGTCATCCGGCCATCCTTCACCCTTGGCGGCACCGGCGGCGGCTTTGTACACGATAAAGACGAGCTGGATGAAGCCCTTAACCGGGGTTTGCAGGCCTCCCCCATTCATGAGGTGCTGGTTGAAAAGGCCGTGCTGGGCTGGAAAGAATTCGAGCTGGAGCTGCTGCGGGATTCCAATGATAATGTCGTGATCATCTGCACCGTGGAAAATTTCGATCCCATGGGGGTGCATACGGGCGATTCCATCACTGTGGCCCCGGCGATGACCTTAAGCGATACGGCTTTTCAGCTGATGCGTAATACGGCGATCATGATGATGCGGGATCTGGGTAATTTTGCGGGTGGCTGCAACGTGCAGTTCGCCCTAAACCCCAAGACGGAAGAGATCATCGCTATCGAGATCAATCCGCGGGTAAGCCGGTCTTCGGCGCTGGCTTCCAAAGCGACGGGATATCCCATCGCAAAAATTGCCGCCAAGCTGGCCATCGGCTATTATCTGGACGAGCTCAAGAACCAGATCACGGGCACTACTTCCGCTTATTTTGAGCCGGTGCAGGACTATGTGATCGTAAAAGTGCCGCGGTGGAATTTTGATAAATTCAAAGGCGCCAATGACACGCTGGGATTACAGATGAAAAGCGTCGGTGAAGTCATGGCCATCGGCAGGAGCTTTACCGAAGCCGTGCAAAAAGCCTGTCAAAGCCTCGAGAATAATGCGGTGGGGCTGGGATATTATGGTAAAAGCCTCATGCATGCCGAAGAGCTGCTGGAATATATCAAAACGCCGAAATGGGACCGGATCTTCCGCATCAAGGATGCACTGATGGCGGGCATTTCCGTCGGCACGATCTCCAAAGCAACCAATGGGATCGACCGCTGGTTCCTCTATGAGATCCAGAAGATCTGCAACATGGAAAAAGAGCTGACGAAGTATAAGATCGATACGCTGCCCCTGACCTTGCTGCAGGAAGCCAAGCAGCTGGGGTTTAGCGATGACCAGATCGTCCGGATCATGAATTCCGGAACAGAAGATGGGCTTTATGAAAAGCGGAAAGCGGCGGGTATCACGCGTGTTTATAAGATGGTCGATACCTGTTCGGCTGAATTCGAGGCAAAAACGCCTTATTTCTATTCCACTTTCGAAAACGGTCATAGCAGCGAAAGCAAGCGCAGCGACAAAAAGAAGATCATCGTCCTTGGCTCGGGCCCAAACCGCATCGGGCAGGGTATTGAATTCGATTATTGCTGTGTACACGGATTGCTGGCCATCAAAGAGTGCGGATACGAAGCCATTATGGTCAACTGCAATCCCGAGACCGTCTCCACGGATTTCGATATGGCCGACAAGCTCTATTTCGAACCCGTCTTCTGGGAGCATCTCTGGGAGATCATCGAATTGGAGCAACCCGAAGGCGTCATTGTACAGCTGGGCGGACAGACGGCGCTGAAGCTGGCGGAACGACTGCATGCCAAAGGAATAAAGATCATCGGCTCTTCCTATGACAGCATGGATATTGCCGAAGACAGGGGCCGGTTCAGCGACATGCTGAAAGATCTCGACATCCCCTATCCCAACTATGGTACGGCAACCGGCGTGGACGAAGCCTTAGCCGTGGCCAACCGCGTTGGATATCCGGTGCTGGTACGTCCCAGCTATGTGCTGGGCGGGCAGCGCATGCGGATCGTCATCAACGATGACGAAGTGGAATCGGCGGTGGTGAGCCTGTTGAAGCATTTACCCGGCAACAAGATCCTGATCGATCATTTCCTGGACCGCTGCCAGGAAGCGGAAGTCGACGCCATCTTCGACGGCGAAAACTTCCATGTGATGGGGGTTATGGAGCATATCGAGCCCGCCGGGATCCACAGCGGCGACAGCCACGCCGTGCTGCCCGCTTTCAATCTTACCCCCCTGGTGGTCACTACCATGGAATATTATTCCGAGAAGATTGCCCGGTCGCTAAAAATTAAGGGGTTGATCAATATCCAGTTTGCCATCAAGGACGGGAAGGTGCATGTCATCGAAGCCAACCCCCGGGCATCCCGGACCACGCCCTTTATTGCCAAGGCTTACCAGATACCCTATCTCAATATAGCTACCAAGATCATGATCGGCGGTCATAAGCTGACGGACTTCACTTTCGAGAAGAAGCTGAATGGTTTTGCGATCAAGGAGCCGGTATTCAGCTTTAATAAGTTCCCCGGCGTCAGCAAGGAGCTTGGGCCGGAGATGAAGTCCACCGGGGAAGCGATCCGGTTTATCAAAGACCTGCGTGACCCCAATTTCAGGCAGTTATATAAGGACCGGAGCATGTATCTGAGCAAATAATTTCGGCTAGCCTTGCGTTATTTATAAAATAGCTTTTCATGGAAGAAATAGAAGTACCGACCGAGCATCTGCATGAGCAAATACAAGAAGGTGCTGAAGAGCACAAAGAGAAATGGATTCTCTTTGTGGCCTTGTCCACCGCGTTGATGGCCGTGTTGGCCGCGGTAGCCGGTCTGCTGGCCGGACATCATGCCAATGAAGCGCTGATCGACCAGGTGAAAGCCTCCGATCAATGGAATTTTTACCAATCGAAAAACCTGAAACAGGAGATCGCCATCAATACGGATAAAATCCTGCATGTGCTGGGCACAAAAAAAGATTCGGCTGCCGAAGATCACAGCACGGATATCGCGCGTTATGACAAGGAAAAGGCGGAGATCAAAAAAGAGGCCCAGGAGGATGAACGCGAATCCGAAACTCATCTGGGCAAACATGTTCCGCTTGCCTCCGCCGTGACGGCTTTCCAGATCGCCATCGCCATTTCCGCAATCTCCATTCTTACCCGCCGGAAAAGACTGTGGTATGGCAGTCTGTTGCTGACCGGGGTCGGTCTTGTCTTTTTTATTCTGGGAATTCTTCCCTGAGCTGGAATTTGCAATTTTTAGCAAGGAATTTGCAAGATAGCAGGGTATAAAAACACTACTTATGAAGCGAATCCTTTTTGTCATCCTTTCCATGAGCCTGCTTTCCGGCGCGATGGGCCAGCTAAAGGCCAAAGCAAAATGCCCCGATTTCTATATAGATGTCCTGAACGGCACTGTCAACGATATAAAGCCGAATTATACCCCCAACGAGATAAAGGAGAAGTTCCCCTGCTTTACCAGCGCGGAGGATGAAAGCAATGAGGCTAAATGCGGTGGGGGAATTTATTTTAAAGACAAGGATATTTACTTCTATACCAAGCGGGATTATATCGAGATCGGCCCAAAATTCACCGGTAAGACCAGCATCCCGCTTCTCGGTACCAAACGCAATGCTCAATTTAAAAACTTCGGCAATCCCAAAATAAAAGATGATCTCTGGGATGCATTCGAGACGCAGTACGGAACCCTGGTCTTACACTACGATGTCGCCGGTCCGGCGGGGAAAGTAAAATACTTTCAGTTCAGCACGTTTGGAACGGATCAGCTAAACCTTTGCGAGTGATTGGTGAAAGTCGGTTAAATTCCTAAATTTATCCCCTCAATCACCCTTCAAACAGAGTCCAATGCCATTGTCGACTTTCAGTTTTAAAAGACCCGTCAATTCCTATGCAAAAATTCAGGCCCTTCGGGCGGTCTTAACCAGAGGCAACCCTCTATTTATCAATAGAAACAGAATAACGCGATAAAGGATTGCCCAATGTCGGATGCGGTCCTACATTGAATAAAGATTTCATTAATCTTGATTATTTGTGGGTCCCTTCCATGGATGTTTGCTGGGATATCGTCGCAAAAAAATACCCCTTCCCCGATGCTTCGATGGAAGGCATCTATACGGAGCACTGCCTCGAACATATCCCTTACGATAAATGTATTGAAAATCTGAAGGAGTTCCACCGCCTGTTAAAGCCCGGCTTTAAAAACATCAGCAAAGAATCGTTTCGAAAGGGACGGGACAGCAGATTGTTAAACGGGACAGCAGATTGTTAATTGACCGGGAGGATAGGGTCGTGGAAAGCCTGTACGTGGAGGCTACCAAATAGCCGTTATTTATGGCGACAAGCCCATTCTCCCGGTGACCAGTGGAAAGGCCAGGTGAAACCAACTGGTAAATTTATCTGGCTCCTGCTGAAGAAGCTCCCGAATATTTTCGGTAGAATAGTATCGGCAGTCACTCACCTCGGCTTTATCAGCATAGATAGCCTCGTCATAGGTACCCACAAAGACGTGATCGAATTCATATTCGGTCAACCCATTGTCAAATTCCGATTTATAGGTAAAGTCGAAGAGCTTTTCGAGGTTGGTGGTGAACCCAAGCTCTTCGCGGAGCCTGCGGACGGCAGCCTCCCGGGTATCTTCACCCGGCCGGGGGTGGCTGCAACAGGCATTCGTCCAAAGGCCGGCGCTATGATATTTTTCCGGCGCCCGCTGCTGCAATAACATTTCACCGCTGGAATTAAAGATAAAAACGCTAAAGGCACGATGCAGGACCGCCCGGCGATGCGCCTCCATTTTTTCCATTGTTCCCAGGGGCTGATCGCATTCATCGACCAGGATCACTTCTTCCGGTTGCTGCATAGAGGGAAAGGTCAATTAAAACCGCTGAATTTGAGTTTTTAGGAGCTTTCGGGCAAAGTGGATCCGGCTCTTGATCGTCCCCAGCGGCTCCTGTAGCATTTCGGCTATTTCATGGTATTTAAACCCGTCAAAATAGAGCAAAAAGGGGTTACGGAAGATTTCCGGCAGCTTGTGGATGGCTGATTGGATATCCTTTACCCGGAGATTGCTTTCCACGACACCGGGAACCGCCATTTGTGCGGAATTTAGCAGGAAATCATTTGGGGTACTGTCAAAAATGGTATTTTGTTTGGCCTTCCGGCGGTAATTATTTATAAAAATATTCCGCATGATCGTATAAAGCCAGGCCTTGATATTTGTGCCCACATTATATTTATCCCTATTGGCTAAAGCCCGGTATAGGGTTTCCTGGAAAAGGTCTTTTGCTGCTTCAGAATCACGGGTTAACGTGATAGCGAACGGCTTTAAGAACTCTGCGTTGTTGACCAAAAGCTGGTTGAATTCTACTGTAGCCATAAAAAAAATTGTTTAATCATCCCACATCCAAATTTAAACATTAAAGCCAAAAGGCTAAAACACGCGTGCCTTGTTATTCCGTTAAAATTTTAACTATGCAATACAGTATGCAAAAAAAGGGCCTGCCAGGGTAAGGTGTCAGAAAGGCAGGGGGGATTTGGAGGAGCGGTTTATTGCAGGGAGAGACGGGAGGAAACTGTCTTTTGGGCGTAAGAACGGGGGGAACGATGTCAGAGGGAAGCGATAAATTCGTTTACCTCCGCGACGGATCTTCGAAAATTGACGACAGGAAGTGATTTACGTAGTTGGGAGTGGGCCAGCTGGCCGGAAATAACCAGGGGGGTGTTTGGTAAACGCTGGCTTATCTGGCTGAGAAATTTGTCCAGGCTGAAATTTCCGGCGATGCCGGTCAGATGAGTATAGAGAAAATCAGGGTTTTTGTGCAGACAGACGAATTCGACGTCTTTCAGGGGCACATCGGCGCCCAGGTAGAGCACCCTGACGCCATGGGTCTTTAGCAAATAATGGACATAGAGCAAACCCAGCTCGTGGTATTCGCCTTCGGGTAGAAATAGGAGAATGGTCTTGCCCGTGCGCTTATGTGTCATGGCGCCTTCGATGCCGACGATCAGCTTCTGCCGGATGATATTGGTTACCAGGTGCTCTTGCGCCGGGTTGACATGGTTCGTCGACCATAGGATACCGATGCGATGCAAAAAGGGGAAGATGAGCCGGGTGATGGCTTTCTTTATCCCTTTTGTCAGGACAAAGCTGTCCAGATCCCTTTCAAAGGACTCTATGTCCAGATCGACCATATAGGCGATCAGCTCATTGACCAGCCTTTGATGTTGAGCCTCCCTGTCACCCAGCGTAATGATCTTGCTTTTTACTTCCTGCTCGCTCATTTTGTTGATATGGGATATTTTATACCCATATTTATTGAGCAGCGAGATATTCAGGACCGTCTTTAGCTCCTGGTTGCTGTAATAGCGGATATTGGTTTCTGTGCGACAGGGTTTTAGGAAATTATACCGCTGCTCCCAGATCCGGATCGTGTGGGCTTTGATCCCGGAAAGGTTTTCCAGGTCCTTTATGGTAAAGACGTTTGCCATTTTTCTGTGGGTCGCTTCCATGGGCGGCCAGCGGTCATAGCTCCGGGTTCCGGATCAGCCCGGTTAGCATCAGCTCTTCGACGACCCTATGAATCTTTGCGGAGGATTTCAATATTTCCAGGTGTTTTTCATGGTGCAGATCGGTACCGAGGAGGTCGACATATCGCTTTTTGACAAGGTATTCCACGAGCTGTTTGGAATCCGGGCCATAATGACCGGCAAAGGACAACAGGTTGAGCTGGAAAAGACAGCCGGCATCCCGGAGCTGATCATACCATTTCTTGTTGGCGCCAAAGTACAAATAGCGTTCAGGGTGAGCCAATACCGGCTGATACCCTTTTAGCTGCATGTCGAACAGGATCTCTTTGAGGTTTATGGCCGGGACGGCAAAAGAGAGCTCAACCAGCACCAGGTTGTCTTTCAAGGTCAAAAGAGTGTCGCCGGCCGCCAGCAATTCGGAGAAACGTTCATCCATGAGGTATTCGGCAGCCGCCCGGAACTCGATTTCGATGTTAAGCCGCCGCAGCTCTTCCGTCACGATGGCCGCTCCGGCATGGATAATGGCTGGGGTATTGGGGAAGATATCCGCGTTGATATGCGGGGTGGTGATAATTTTCTTATAGCCAAGTTCGATAAAACCCCGGATAAGGCGGATGGAGGTTTCCAGATCGGGTGATCCGTCATCGATACCCGGGATGAGATGAGAGTGCATATCGCAGCGCAGGCCGCTCAGACGGGAAGGTATGACGATCTTTTTTCTAAAAAGGGAGAACATGGCTCTTGGAATTAGTGCGAACCGGACTTCGTCCAGTTAGGTTTGCTGAGGTTCGGAAAGCCCGGCATGCGTGCGGGAAAAGTCCGCGTAGACCCGCCGGAGCCCTTCTTCGAGGCCGATGGAAGCCGTCCAGCCCAGTCGGTGAAGCTTGCTCACATCCATCAGCTTGCGGGGTGTGCCGTCGGGTTTGTTAAGGTCGTGAACGATGTCACCGTTGTATCCCGCGATCTTTTTGATGAGCAGGGCCAGCTCCTTTATCTCCAGGTCTTTGCCGGTACCGATATTAACCAGGCCCGGTTCATCGTAGTGTTGCATCAGGAACAGGCAGGCGTCCGCCAGGTCATCGGCGTGAAGGAATTCCCGGAGTGGCTTACCCGATCCCCAAAGCGTGACGACCGGTTCGTTATTGATCTTTGCCTCATGAAACTTTCGGATCAGAGCCGGCAGCACATGGGAGCTGTTCAGGTCATAGTTGTCATTCGGGCCATAGAGATTGGTGGGCATCACGGAGATAAAATTGCAGTCGTATTGTGAGCGATAGGCGTCGCATAGTTTTATCCCCGCGATCTTGGCGATGGCATAGGGTTCGTTGGTCGGCTCCAGCAGCCCGGTCAGCAGGTATTCTTCTTTCAGCGGCTGGGGGGCCAGTTTGGGATAGATACAGGACGAGCCCAGGAACATCAGCTTCTTCACACCGGAGCGCCAGGCTGCATCGATCGTGTTGCTTTGGATCATCAGGTTGTCATAGAGGAATTCACCCCGATAGATATTATTAGCCAGGATGCCGCCGACTTTGGCAGCAGCCAGGAATACATAGTCCGGTCTTTCCTTTTCGAAGAAGTCCAGTGTTGCTGCCTGATTTTTCAGGTCCAGCTGGGCGGAGCTCCTGCCCACCAGGTTGGTAAACCCTTCCTTTTCCAACCGGCGCCAGATAGCCGATCCCACCATTCCACGATGCCCGGCGATATATATTTTGTCCTTTGATTGCATGTTATTCGTACTGATTTTTTATATAAAAGCCCGAATCTTTTAAAATCCTTTCCTTTCTGAAGAGCTGAATATCTGCGTCTACCATTTCTTTTACCAGCATGGGCAGGTCATAGACAGGCTTCCATCCCAGTCTTTCGTGCGCCTTTGTGGGATCGCCGATCAGCAGGTCGACTTCGGTCGGACGATAATAGCGGGCGTCTACCGCTACCACTTCCTTGCCGGCGGCCACGACAAAGTCGGGGTTGCTGCTGGCTGCTACGATACCGACTTCCTTTTCTCCTTTGCCCTTGAATTCCAGATCGACTCCTATCTGCGCAAAGGCCATCCGGACGAATTCCCGTACGGGAGTGGTGATGCCGGTAGCAATGACATAGTCTTCGGGTTCCGGCTGCTGGAGGATACGCCACATGGCTTCTACATAGTCTTTGGCATGACCCCAGTCGCGGCGGGCGTCCAAATTGCCCAGGAATATCTTGTCCTGAAGTCCGAGTCCGATCTTGGCGACGCCGCGGGTGATCTTCCGGGTGACAAAGGTCTCGCCGCGTAACGGAGACTCGTGATTAAAGAGGATGCCGTTGGTAGCATACATTTTGTAGGCTTCCCGGTAATTGACCGTGATCCAGTAGGCATATAATTTTGCGACCGCATAGGGCGAACGCGGATAGAAGGGCGTCGTTTCGCTCTGCGGGACGGCCTGCACCAGTCCGTATAATTCGGAGGTGGAAGCCTGATAGACCCGGGTCTTTTTTGTCAGTCCCAGCAGCCGTACCGCTTCCAGGACCCGGAGGGTGCCGATGCCGTCGGCATTGGCGGTATATTCGGGGGTTTCAAAGCTGACCTGGACATGGCTCATCGCGGCCAGGTTGTAGATCTCATCCGGCTGGGTCTCCTGGATGATGCGGATGAGGTTGGTGGAATCGGTCAGGTCGCCATAATGAAGCGAAAAGTGTACGTTGGACTCATGCGGGTCCTGGTAGAGATGGTCGATCCTGTCGGTGTTGAAAAGAGAGGTTCTTCTTTTGATGCCGTGGACGATATATCCTTTTTTCAGCAATAATTCACTTAAATAGGCTCCGTCCTGTCCGGTAACGCCTGTTATCAATGCGACTTTAGCCATAGACCTTATTTACGTAATTATAAATTGAGTGATTTTTCTCAGGGGTTTGAGGTACAAAGTAAAGAAATAAGGCTTCAATCCATTCAACTTCCATGCCAGGCGGTCCTCTTTGTTCGCCCTGAGCCTGTTCCGGAGCGAGGCGTTGCTGACGCCGCCCGCCCGCATTTTTACGATCACCCGGGGGATATAGTGGGCAGGCAGGCTGTGTTTGAGCAATATCCGGAGCATCAGCTCATAATCGGCCGCCGAATGCAGGTCGGTATTAAAAAGTCCGGCCTGGTCGTATACTTCTTTGCGGACAAAAAAAGTAGGATGAGGTGGCATCCACCCATAGTAGAAGCTTTTCTTTTTGAAGGCGCCTGTTATCCAGGTTCGTTTGACACGGGCCAGGTCGTCGGGATGTACATATTGGAGATCGGCATATACGGTCATCACAGCGGGGTCGGAAAAAGCCAGGGCGACGGTGGACAGGACGGAGGGGTCGATATAGATATCGTCGGAGTTGAGGATGCCGATCACATCGCCGGTGGCCAGGCGAATTCCTTTATTCATGGCATCATAGATGCCGTTGTCCTTTTCCGAGATGATTTTTCCGACATGCGGAAAGCCGGCTACAATGGCCAGGGTATTGTCCGTAGACCGGCCGTCCACGATGATATGCTCTATATCGGGGTAGTCTTGCTGACGGATAGAGGTCAGGGTATCCTTTACTGTCGCCGCGCTGTTATAGGTTGCTGTGATAACCGAGATTTTCATGTGCCCACTCTGCTTTTGTATGGCGGCAAAATTTGAACCGGACTCCGTCCGGTTAACGTTTTAAAGCAACCAATAAGGCCGCTGCCGCGAGCAGCAGCGCTATCCAGGTGATCCAGGCCGCGGAACCCGGTTTCGGGCCGGCCGGCTCGGGAGATGGAGCAAAAACAGGCGATGCCGGCTGCTGCAAAGAACCGGCGCCTGAACGCACGGCTACCGCCACTGCCATGCCGCCCGCATGGGAGATGGATAAGCCAAAACCCGGATACACCGGCTTCCCTTCGGCGGAATGACCGATCCCGATGGTATGGAAGGGACGGTTGCGATACTGGCCATCCGCTTTCACGATCGCCTCTTTTACGGCAAAAAGGCCGGTCAGGGAAGAATAGGGATCGGCTTGCAAAATGCAGTATGCGATTTCCGCCGCGGTAAAATTCAGGGTGTAAAACGCCTCTTTCCGGAAATCTGCGGTGCGCGGCAGGGCGGCGATCTCTTCTATATCGATCCCTATCCCGGGATGGGAGTCGGCCGCAACACCAGGCGCCGGGCCGGCCTGCTGAAAGGAGGTGGCGGGCTGAGTGAGAGGGGCTAGCAAATCCCCAAATACCTTTATCCCGGCGTAATTTTCGACGACGATGCCTTCTTCGGCCAGCCTGGCATACATCCGATGGACCAGGATGGAGCTTTGCAAGACCGAACGGTCGATGGGAGTACCGGCCCCGATCTGTGCGGCAGGTAGTTTTATAAAAACCGATACTATTTCTTTTATCTTTTCTTCCATGGGATCAGAAACCTTTTATGCAAGCCTGGCAAATATATCCATCCTTTCCTTCCTGGGTCACACAGCGGACAAACCCTGCGCCGCCCAGGTCTTCTTTTAATGTTTTGAAGCATTTGAAACAGGCGATATCGGTGTGGCTGCCAAAATCCGCCGGCCGGTATGATTCCAGTCTTTCCTTTAGCTCTTTTAGGAACCGGGCCGCCAGCCTGCCTTCGGTCACGCGGTGATCGAAGCTGAGGCTAAGGGTGCAGCGCTGCAGTTTCGAATCGATGGCGGAAACACCCAGAATGGAACTGTTCATTTTATTGATCAGCGGCCGGAAAAAGGCGACGCCTTCTGCCGACAGATCAGTGACCGTAAAGGTAATGTCCGTCAACTCTTCCAGTTTTAGCGTATCATCCAGGTAGCTGCCGGACAGCTGAAGGATGTCCTTTTCGATCTCGCTGACGCTCTTCTCCCCCGCACGCGCAATCTTTACTACTTTCAGCCCTTTATCGATATCGATGGCGAAACCGGGATTGACTTCCCGGTAAAGGGCCACGCCATTGCCATTGAACCAGGCGTTTAGCAGCGGGTAGTCCGCCAGCAGCCGGGCAGATTCATAGATAATGACCGGCAACAGGGAATCTTTCAGGTATTTAAGGGCGGGGTTGATATGCGTGAATATTCCTTCGACATCAACAAACGTATTGATGGTGCTGGTAAGGCCTGTAGACTGCACCTCCGACAGGTATTCAATCTCCCGTTTTTTTCCGGAAGACAGCTTTTCCAGGATGGCTTTGGCCGGGTCGACCGCGGGAGCAGGCGCGCCAGATGGTTTTGGCGGGCGGGCGGAGGCGGTGGGGATGGTGGAGGCGGCGGAGGCGGGCTGCAAAATATACTGTACATCGGCCGCCGACACGAAGTCCTTCCCTTTAAATGCAGCCTTGTTTAACCCGGCAGCGGCGATCAGGCGATCGGCTTCGCGCGAGAAAATCGTTTCGCCGTCCCAGTTGGGGAGTCCGGCATCCCCGGACGCCGCCGGTTCCGGGGAAGAAGAAGAGGAGCTGGTCTTTATATGGCCGTTGACAGGCGTGGGTTGGCCGGGCGAAGGCGCCGGCTGGCCGGCGGCCGCCGCAGGTCGTGGAGGCGAAGGCGCCGCCTGCGCTTCCGCCTCGTCGCTATAGATCCTGGCAACCACTTCATTTACTTCGTAATCGTGGTCCGCCTCGCACAGATATTGAATAAACCCATCTTCCGGGGCCTCCACATCATAGGTGGTCTTTGACGTTTCGAACACCATTATGTTATCGCCTTTTTTTACTCTCGCCCCGTTGGGAAAGGAGATCTCCACCACAGTAAGCGTGGTGTCATTGACTGCCAGCAGCGGAACGGGTATTTCCTGTAATAATGCCATTAGGGAAAGCTTGCTTTTATTTCCTGCAGGATCCTTGTCTTGTCAGGAAGCACGATATTTTCCAGGGATTTTACGGATGGGATCGGGACGGGATATGCGGCAATGCGTTTAGCGCGGATCTTCCGGTCCGTCTTTTCCACCACCGCGGCGATCAGCTCGGCGCCGACACCGGCAAACGCGCTGCCTTCTTCGATCACGAGCAGCCGGCCCGTCCGCTGTACCGACGCCGCGACCAGGTCCAGCGGCAGCTGGGAGATCAACGAAGGTATCATCAATTCGGGTTTATGATCCGTCTCCAGGAATACCTGGTCCAGCAAGGCAGCTACCATGTCCGCCATGCCGCCATAGGCCACTATCGTCAGCGTTGGAACGGACACCGCCGGACGAATGCGGACGGTGGGAAAAGCATCGTCATTATATTCCGCCACAAAATTTTTCAGGTTATGCT